>Ga0308405_1000106_pt1 | contig 61368 bp, 84 predicted proteins | sample HotsprSampleMS13_FD_203473 | JGI IMG/M metagenome (GOLD analysis project Ga0308405, IMG submission 203473) | Hot spring phototrophic mat microbial communities from Mushroom Spring, Yellowstone National Park, Wyoming, United States - 20060912_MS13 ...
TTGGCGGGGTTGGGGAAGAGGTAGGCGGAAAGCCCCCCTTCGGGATAGACCCCCACGGGCACCGGGGTAGGGGAGAGGACCCTCACGGGGAGGGCGCCCGCCTCCCCGGGCCGGAGGTCCAGGCCACCCTCCACCTCCAGGGCCACCCCGCCCCCCTCCAGGGCCAGGAGGGCCCCGGGCAGGTCAAGGAGGAGGCCGTCAGGTCCCCTTCTGGCCCCCGCCAGGAGGGCTCCCTGGACCGCGTCCGGGTCCGCCCCCATTCCCAGAAGGATGGCCGCCGCGCCCGCCACGTGGGGGGCCGCCTGGCTGGTGCCCTGGAGGTAGCGCCACCCCATCCCCTGGCCGGGGAGGAAGCTGGCCCCCAGGATCCCGGCCTCCGGGCCCAGCCCCGTGTTGCCCCCGGGGGCCAGGAGGGGGGCTCCCCGGTTGGCGTAGGGGGCGAGCCGGCCGTCGGGCCCCACCGCCCCCACGGCGAGGACCCCCCGGCAGTTGGCGGGGAAGTAGCCCCGGTAGTCCTCCCCCTGGTTCCCCGCCGCCGCCACCACCAGGACCCCTCTGGCCCGGGCCTCGTCTATGGCCTCCTGCAGGGGGGCGGAGCAGGGCCCCGCCCCGGCCAGGGAGAGGTTCACCACCCGGGCGGGGTGGGGGTTGGGGGGCAGGCCCTCCAGGCCCACCGCCCACCTCAGGGCCAGGATGAGGTCGCCCTCCCGGCCCGAGCCCCCGGGGTCCAGGAGGCGGATGGGCAGGACCCTGGCCTGGGAGGCCCCGGCCATGCCCACGCCGTTCCAGGGGGCGGCGGCGATGGAGGCCACGTGGCTGCCGTGGAAGGTCTGGCGGCCGCCCACCACGGGCTCCTCGGGGTCGGCGTCCCCGTCCACCAGGTCCAGGCCCGGAAGCAGGGCCCCCTGGAGGTCGGGGTGGTCCTTGAGGACCCCGGTGTCGGGCACGGCCACCACCACGCCCTCCCCTCTGCCCCGGGCCCAGGCCTCGGGGAAGCCGGCGAGGGCCAGGCTCCACTGCCGGGGGAAGAGGGGCTCCCCCTGGCCCTGGGCCCGAAGGGGCCGGTCGGGGAAGAGGCCCCCGCCCGGGGCCCGGTACCACCTCCCGCCCCAGGCCTGCGGGGAAAGCCCCTCGGGCACCCCCACGTAGACCGTCCCCTCCAGGGCCACCCGCTCCGCCCGGGGCTCCGCCACCACCAGGCGGAAGGGGACCTCCCGCCGGAGGCCATCCCCCTCGGCCACCACCCGGGCGCTGTGGGTCCCGGCCTCCTTGGCCAGGAGGGGAAGGGTGAGGGTGCGCCGGCCCTCCTCCAGGGCCATGGGAGGTGGGGCAAAGCCCTCGGGGAGGCCCTCCACCCGGAGGGTGGCCCGGACCCGCCGGGCCTCCACCTCCACGGGGAGGTCCACCCGGGCGCCGGCCTCGGCGGTGAGCTCGGCCGTGGCCAGGCTGAGCCTCAGCACCCTGGGCCCCTCGAGGCCGCACCCCGCCAGGGCCAGGGCCAGGCTAAAGAATAGGGTCCATGTCCTCGGCATCGTCGTCCCAGTCTTCCGGCGGCTCGTCGGGGGTGTAGAGGTCCAAGGGCGGCTCCTCACCCTCGCCCTCCTCGCCCTCTGGGTACTCTGAGGCGAAAAGGGGCCCCAGGACCTCGTCCTCGTCCAGGCTGGCCATGATCTCGTCCACCTTCCGGCCGAAGTGCGCCTCTATGGCCTCGTAGGCCTCCTCCAGGGTGGGGAAGTCGCCGATCTCCTCCCGCTCCCCCTCCTCGCCCTCCCACCAGGCCAGGGTGCGGCCCGTGGGGTACTCCAGGGCGTACCACACGCCCAAGCCCGGGCCCTGGTAGACGCTCCGCTTCTTGGCGCCGTCCAGTCTCAGGATCATGGCTTGCCTCCCAAGGCTACCGCGAAGTAGCCGTAGAGGGTGGCCACCACCTCCCGGCTTTCCACCACCACGTACCGCCCCTCTTTGGGGGCCAGGAAGTAGCGCCCGTCCGCCAGGAGGAACCACCCCGCCATGGGGCTCCCCCCGAGGCGGATCACCCGGGCCCCCCTGGCCCAGGAAGGCGGGGCCTCCCTGCCCAGGAGGAGGGTGAGGCGCTTGTCCTTGAGGGCCTCGGCCAGGGCGGCGGGGGGCAGGCCCACCACCAGCACCTCCTGGGTCCGGTTCACCAGGAACCAGTAGGCCTCCCGCTCGCCCACTTCCTGGACCCTGGGGACCCCCTGGGCCAGGGCCAGGCCCAGGAAGAGGAGGGCCACAAGCCCCCTCACGCCGCCCCCCGCCAACGGTTCATCTGGGGTGTAGGGGCCCCAGAGAGGCCCAAAGCCCTGGCCCGATCCAGGGCCTCCTCCCCCTCCGCCAGGAGGTGGGCCTCGAGGGGGGCCAGGTGATAGAGCCGCCAGCCCTCCCCGGGAAGCCGGACCAGGTACCACCCTCTATCCGAGCGCACCTCGGTGGCCTCTTCCAGGAGCCGAAAGAACTCCTCCCGCTTCATCTGGTCTCCTCCTCCCTCTGGGCGGCGCTGGCCGCGTACTGGGTGGCCAGCCTCAGGACCAGGAGCACCTTGTCCGCGGTGGGCCCGTCAAAGGTGAGCCAGAGCCACCGGTCGGGGGTGCTGTACCCGGGGGCGAACATGAAGGGCCGCCCCGCGTAGACCATGGGAAGCCCCAGGAGGACCCGGGAGAGCTCCGGGGCGTCCCGCTCCCCGCCCACCCCTACCACCTTGAAGAGGTTGGGGTCGCGGATGCTTTGGAGCTTGGCCTTGACCTCCCGGGCGGTGGCGGGGTCCGTGACCACGAAGGCCTTGGAGACCCGGATGCCCCCCTCGGGGCAGGTGTAGATGGGCACGCCCCCGTAGGAGATGTTCTGGCACGCCCCGCCCCCCAGGGCGGCGATGAGGTAGTCGGTGAGGGCCTTCACCCCGGCCCCCGAACCCACGATGAGGACGTCCCCGCCTCCCCGGAACCCCTGGAGCACCTCCCCCCAAGTGGCGGGGTAGAGCATGTCGTCGGGGAGGCCGCACATCTTGAGGGTCAGGCAGAGGACGCACTTCGCCACCCGGTACACCCCCCGGAGGACCAGGCTGGGCTGGCTGAAGTCCAGCTGGGCCAGGCTCCCGGGGTTGCAGCTCATGACCTGGCCCACCTGCTGCAGGTTGCCGCTTATCCCGCCCCAGTCCAGGCCCGCGAGCCAGTCCATCTGGGCCAGGGCCGGGGCCAGGGCCAACCAAAGGACTACGAAGGTCTTCTTCACGCTTCACCTCCCAAGCAGAATGCGGTAGAAGGCGGAAAGGTCCACCAGGCTCGTCAGGGCGGAGAGATCCCCCAGGGGCTTGTAGGGCGTGCCCCGCACCCCGGGCACCTCGTACCCCTCGGGCACGGAGATCCAGCGCCAATGGGTCCGCTCCAGGGCGAAGGGGAGGACGTAGGGGGGTATGGCCAGGGGCTGGACGGGCCCCTCGAGGGGCAGGGAGGGGTAGGCGATGACGCACGGGGGGCAGTACTCCACCCGGGCGTCGATGGTGATGGGCACGTGCCAGTACACCACCAGGCGGGATAGCTGGTTCCAGGCCCAGCTGATCCAGTTGCCCAGGTTCACCGAGGAGAGGTCTATGTTGCGGATGTCGGGCACCGTGGTGGCCTCCAGGATGTTCTGGGCCTGGAAGAAGCCCGCGTACCCGAAGGCCTCGTAGACGGGCAGGGAAGAGGGGGGAAGCCAGCGCTTGGCCTCCTCGAACTTCCAAAGGCCCGGGGATTCCCGCGCCGCCTTGATGGGCTCGGCCTGCCCACCCCCTCCCAGGTCCTGCAGGTTCCCCACCCCCTTCACCGCCAGGTCCACCTTCTTGAGGGCCAGGGCGGCGCACGAGGCCACCTGGTCCAGGCTCCCCGCGCACCCCCGGAGGACCGGGAGGCTCTGGGTGAGGCTCCGCAAGGGCGCCTCCACCAGCTTCACCAGGTTTTCCTTGACCGCGTCCATCCCCGGGAGGCCGTAGAAGGCCTTGGAGTCAAAGAGGGTCCTGGCCGCCCGGTAGAAGTGGACGTAGAGGTAGACCTTCTCCACGTCGCTCCCCGCCCGGTCGATGAGGCCCTTGTAGGCGTTCCAGAGGCTCTGGACCTGATTCCATAGGGCCGTGGGGTCGGTGGGGACGAGCTCCGTGTAGACCGGGGCCACCACGCTCCCGCCCCCCAGGAGGTGCCCCTGCCAGGGCACGGGGAGGTAGACCTTGGGCGCTCCCAGGCTCCGGAAGTCTCCCCCCAGGAGGTTCAGGGCTTCCTGGGGGGTGCTGGGCCTAGGGGTGAGGAGGATCCGGGCCACCTCCTTCTGGTAGTCCAGGTAGTACTCCGTGAGGGCCTTCCGCATGGCCCGCTCCACCCGGGCGTTGGCCTCGTCCCAGTTGAACCAGAAGGGCTTGGAAGGGTACCCGGGGGTGCGGAAGACCTCGTACCCCTGGAGGAGCACCTTGAAGCCCGGGATGTACATGAGGGGGAGGATCTGCATCCCCAGGCCGTCGCAAAACTCCCGCGGGTCCACCTGGGGCACGGGGAGGTAGCGGTCCAGGCTGTGGAGCCCCGCCGAAGCCCACCGGCCCATGTCCAAAGGCCCCTGGCGGGTGGCGGCGTCCAGGAAGGCGGGGTCTACCCCTTCCGAGGGGACTTGCAGCCGGAAGTCGGGAAGGGGCGGGGCGAGCTCCGGGCCCCGGATGCCCGCCCAGCAGTAGGCGAACCAGAAGGCGGGGTTGTTGAGCTCAACAGCGGTCCGCCAGTAGTACCGCTCCTCAAACCGCTGCCAGGCCCGCCTCAGGTCCCGGGCCACCTCCCGGGTGGCCTCCAGGCTGGAGAGGGGCAGGTAGAACTCGTGGGCCTGGGCCTCGGCCCAGGGAAGCCGCCCCCGGCACCCCTGGGGGTCCTTCTGGGCATCGCAAGGCCCCTTCTGGTAGTCCCGGAAGCGGTCCTTCCTCAAGACCTCCAGGTAGGGCCACTTCCCCTTCAGGATCTGCTCCAGGCGGTAGTCGGGGGCCGAGAGGAGGTACTTGGTCCAGTCCTCGTACCGGGGCCCCGTCTGGGCCAGGACCAAAGACGAGAGAAACACCAACCCTATCGCCCACCGCATACTCCACCCCCTAAAGCCCCTTCTCCCGGCACCAGTTGGAGAGAGGCTTGAACCAGACCCCGGCCTCGGCCCTTCCCGTCCCTCCGAGGGGTGCCTGGTCCGGAGAGATAGACCGGGTGATGTAGCTCACGTAGGGGTCGCCTTCGGCGGCCTCGATGTCCTTTCCTCCGGGTAAAAGGTAACCCTCCAGGCTCGGAATCCGGTACCGCTTGCCCTCCGATGTTACGTACCCCCCCGCTTCCACAGGGCGGTCGTTGTCCGTGGCGTAGCGCCAGGTCTGGCTCCACCCCTTGATGTAGGCGCTGTAGGTGTACCCCAGGGTCCGGGTGCGGGCCACCAGGGGGTAGACGGTGCCCGTAACCCGGCGCACAAACCACCAGGCCCCTATGGAGCCGCTACCCCGGTAGCGCCCCTGGAGGTCGCGGTAGCTGCAGGTGTAGATGTCCGTGAGGCCCGTCCTGCCGGAATAGCTGCAGTTGTAGGCCTCAAAGGTCTCCCCCGCCACGCTGAACCGAAGCCCCTCCACCGCATTGCCGGACATGCTGAAGTCAAAGCTGATGGGCCGGGAGGTGTCCAGCTCGTACACCGTCTCCTTCCGCGTGGTCACGTAGACGAACGCCCGGTCCCGGCCCTGGTCGTCCTTGGCGTAGAAGATGGCGCTCGAGTAGTCCCCCTCCCGCCAGTTCTGGAGTTGGAAAGTCTCGGGTCCCCTCCCCACGTCGGCGGTGAAACGCCCGTCCCAAGGTGTACCCGTCTGACCGCTGGTGTAACGGTTGTACCCGGAACTCAAAACCCAATCCTTGAACTGCACCCGGGCCTTCAAGTTGGCCTGGGAGATGTAGCCCCACACGTAGGCCCGCGCTTCGGGAAGGCCGTCCTGGGTGGGGGAAAGGGCGGTTTCAAGGGAAAGGTAGTCCGTCTCCTGCCAATCGGGGCGATCCACCAAGTGCCGCCCTGCCATCACCGCCCCCTTCTGGGTAGCCCCGGAGGGCGGGTAGATCACGGCGAAGGACTGCTCCTTGGGGAGGGTGTCCCGGGGCATCACGTGGAAACGCGGATCGTTGCGGTAGAGGGTGCAGTAAGTCCTGGCCGTGTTCTCGGGGACCACAAAACGGGCCTGCCCCCCGTTCCGGGTCCCAAACTCCTGGGCCAGGGTCTGGGTCCACACGGAGACCTCGGGGACGAAAAACCAAAGGGCGCTCCCCCGAGGCTGGCGGGCGTAGAAGGCCCGGAGGTCAGCCAAGGAAGAGAGGAGGACCTTGGCCGCCACGTCCCGGTCCGCCGGAGAAAGACCGGAGAGGATAGAACCCTGGACCGAGGGGGGCTGGTAGGACTCCATCCCCGGGTACCGGTACCGCTCCGGCCTCACCCCCCCGGGCGGGGTGGCCGAAAGCCACCCCCCGGCCTCCACGGGCACGGGGTTGTCGGGGGAGGGGCGCCACACCCTGGTCCCCTGAAGGGGGGACACGGCGTACTCCACCTGGTAGTAGGCGGGCCGGTTCTGGGCGTCGTACACCGTGTTCACCCCCGCCCGCCCCCGGAAGCGGTTCTGGCTGTCGTAGAGGTCAAAGACCGCCTGGCTGTAAAGGGCACCCCGGGTGTACCCCGAGAGGCGGAAGGTGTCGCACACCCCCCCGGGGCAGAGGGAGAGGGTGCCGTTCCAGGAAAGGGGCTGAAGGGCGGACCCCTGCAGGGGCTCCACCCCCTGGTCCACCAGGAACTCCACCACCACCCGGTACCCATCCCGGGCGTTTCCCTGCAGGGTGCCCCGCACCTCGGTAGGAGGCCGGGGGCCGTCCAAAAGGCCCACCTGGGCCAGGGCCAGGGAAAGGAAGGGAAGGAGAAACACCTTACGCACGCCGCACCTCCTAGGGGTACTGCCGCCCCCGGCGGAAGAGGGGGTCAATCATGAGGAGGGTCTTCAGGGTGGGCACGATGCCCGTGGGGGTCTCCACCAGGGCCACGCACCGCCTGCCCTCCTCCGTGTCCTTGTAGACCTGGCACCTCTGGAGGACCTGCTGGCGCTCGTCCTCGGGGACGCCGGGGTAGTAGGGGTCGGCGGGGTCGTAGTACTTGCGGGGGATGAGGCGGTCCATGAGAAGGTAGTCGTGCCGCCACCCCTTGACCATGAGGAAGGTCTTGATCTCCACCTTGGGGCCGATGTCGGAGACCCTGGCGTTGCGCTCCCCAAAGCAGAAGGTGATGAACCCCCCGCACAGCCTCCCCGTGGCCACCAGGTCCGTGAGGGCCGAGGGCACGTCCGTCAGGTACTTGATCTCCCCGGCGGGGTCGGCCCGCTGGCAGATGCCCAGCCAGTTGCAGTCGTAGAAGTACCCCTGGGCCACCTGCTTCATGGCGCCGCGCACCGGCTCGGGGACCTCCTTGGCGAAGGCGTAGGCCAGCATGGACCCCCCGGCCCGCTTGTGGTCCTCCAGGAGGCGGGTGGCGAACTCCCGGTAGACCCCGTCGTAGTCCAGCGCCTGCTCCCAGGACGTGTAGACGGGAAGCCTCTCCGTGGCGCTCACCACCCCCGAGTTCACCCGCCAGTAGCCCCGGAGGTAGGTGCAGGCGTAGTAGGGGGACCCGGGCACCTCCCCGCCCGTGGTGACGGTGGTGGTGTACTCGTTGCCCTCAGAGTCCCGGTACCGGCAGGACCAGTCCGTCCGCCACTCCTTCCAGTAGGCGTAGGCCTCCGCCAGAAAGGCGTGCATCCCGTTGTCCCCGGGCCCCGCTAGGGCCCGGGTGCTGGCCGTTACCGTGGAGCACCCCTGAACGGGGTTAGGGGAGAGGAGGGGGGCGTACCCCGGGTAGGGCGCGTCCCGGGTGGCCAGCTGCCCCCCCTGCCACCGGACCCGCACCCACGCCGTGGCCCCTGGGGCGGTGGTGGTGGCCGAGACCTGGACCACCGCCCCGTTCGCCGTCACCACGGAAGGCGAGAGGGTGAGGCGGACCTGGGGAGGCCCCACGGGAAGCTCCGGGTAGTCGGGGGGCGTGTACCGCACCTGGCAGGTCTGGGCCAAGGCTGAAAGGCCGAGGAGGAGGATGACTGGCAACACTATACGGGCCATCAAGGGCCAGTATAGCAACAGAGGTCGTGGGGGTGGGCCCCGTCAGGCCACTCCCCGGGGCAGGAGCTCCAGGGGGGCCTCCGTGCCCACCAGGTAGACCTCCCCCTGGCCCACCAGGAGGACCAGGAGGGTGAAGCCCCCTTCGCGGATCCGCTCCGCGTATAGGGGTAGCCTGGGGGCGAGGGCGGGGACCTCTTTGGCGAGGCCCTCCAGGGAGGCGATGAGCTCCTCCGGGGTGAGCCCCCAGAGGACGTACCCCTCCCCCCGCGCTCCCGTCCGCCGCTTCAGCGCCTCCAGAATCTCCCGTCCCAAAGCCTCTATGGCCTCCGCGCCTACCATCCTCTCAACACCTCCTTTGCCTTTTCCAAGCGTTCCAGAAGCTCCTCCTTCCGCTTGAGGAGGGCGTGGTAGAGGGCCAGCGCCTCGCGGAAGGCCCGGGGCCGGGTGAAGCCCTCGGGGGGCTGCCACCCTTTCCCCAGGTACTGCCAGCGCCACTTCCCCTCCTTCTTGACCTTGAGGTAGGGGTAGGGGCCGTGGGGGCACCCCCCGCACGCCTTGCCGCACCGCACCTGCCGCCAGTAGACGGGAAGGGGGGAGAGGGCGGAGAGGCGCTCCCGCTTCTCGGCGAGGAGGGCCTCGAGGTCCTGGAGTTCGCGCTCCAGGCGCGCCGCCTCCCGCTCCAGCTCCGTCTTAGCTACAAGCTCCTCCATCGTAGCCCCCCTTTGTAGCTAAGAGCGGGGGCTCAAGGCCCCCCCGGCCCTACCGGGCCCAGACCTTCCAGTAGGCCTCCTTCCTACCGTACACCCAGGCCCGGTGGATCCCAGGGTCCTCGGGCTCGTAGTAGACCAGGTTCCAGCCCGGGGAGAGCTCCAGGTCGTACTGGGCGGCCCGGGGGAGGTAGGGGCACTCCTGGAGCCCCCCCTTGACCACGGCCTCCTCCACGTGGACCAGGTACCAGAGGTAGTCGGGCGCCCGGTAGGGGAGGGCCTTGGGGTAGAGGAGGAGCCGGGCCTGGCTCCCGTCCGCCCGGTAGAGCCCGCCCCGGGGAGAGGGGGCGCTCGGGCTCAGGTCCACGTAGAAGGCCCCACCCCCCAGGCAGAGGAGGTCGTAGGGGTCCGGCTCCCGGGGGGTCTGGGTCCTTAGGGGCAGGTAGACCCTCCCCCCCACCACGGGGGCCTCCGCCTCCGGGACCCGAAGCCACCCCTCAAAGGGGGTGCCGTCCCCGTACCGGATGGTCATGCGTAGCTCGTCCGCGTTCAGGAGCTGGAAGCCCCCCTCCTCCCCGCTCCCGGGGAGGCCCTGGTTGCAGGCGGCGAGCCCCAAGGCCAGAAGGAGAAGCGCCTTTCTCATGCCCATCACCTCCTAGAGGCTGACGCGGTGCCGGTGGAGGACCCCCCCCAAGGCCAAGAGGAGGGCGTGGTGGGGGTGCTCCATGGGCCTGGCCAGCTCCCCCAGGACCGCGAAGGGCTTTTCCTCTAGCTCCTCCGTCCGCCACTCCACCCTTAGGCCCGCGGCGTAGAGGGGGGCGAGGTCCACCTCCGTGGCGGGAAGGCGGCCCTCCCCCTTGAGGATGCCCGCCATCCCCGAGTGTAGGCCGTTTTGGAAGAAGCCCACCCCCAGGGGGCGGTAGAAGTGCGCCCTGTGGTTCAGGGGGTCATACCTCCACTCCTGTTCCCCGATCCAGGCCAGGGTATGGGCCACCCGGTCCGGGTTCCAGGGAAAGGAGACCGCGGGGTGCCGCCCCAGGTCCAGGAGGAAGGGAGTCTCCCCGTCCCGAACGGGCTCCAGGTAGAGGGGTTTCGCTCCCCGCTCCTGGAGGGCCCGCATCACCTCCGCGGGGATAGCCTCCTCCAGGCGGTGGGGAAGGCCTTTGCCCTGCTCTGTCCAAAGGAAGGCCGCCTGGGCCTGGAGGGGAAGGAGGGCCATGCGTACCAGGAGCCTGAGCCCTCCCACCTTCCTCTCCCAGGCCAGCCTCTCTGCCATCCGGATCACCTCTTTGGGCACCACGCTCTCATCCTCCTCCTCCAGGCTCACGCCCGCTCACAGCCGGGGCTCCAGGGCGAAGAGCACCACCCCCTTCCGCCCCACCACGGTGTACCACACGCTGGCTCCTTCCAATCTAAGCTCTTCCCCCAGGCGCACCATCCCCCCCTCCCAGGGCACCAGGGGCCAGGGCCGGTCGGAGAGGCCCCGGAAGAGGGGGGTGCCCAGGAAGCGCAAGCGCTTGGCGGCTTCCTCTATGGCCGTCATGGTCCATCCCTCCGTTCTTAGCTACACGCCTTCCCCGAGGTCCTCCCCCTTGTAGCTAAGAAGGAGGCCCTCGAGGTCCTCCCGCCGGACGTACCGGAACCGCTTGGGATGCTCGGGGTCGTAGACCTGCTCCTCCACGCTCCCCACCTCCTTCCCGGGGAAGTGCCGGAGGTGGCGGAGGAGATCCTCCCGTTCCCGGCCCGGCACGAGGTCCAGGCTGGTCGTGGAACCGTCCTTGAACCGGATCACCAACCGTCTCATGGCCCATCTACCTCCGTGGGGCCGTAAGGCCCCCAGGTCCCCAGGGGTCCCTATCAGGACCTTTTTGTGCGTGAAAGTACGCTTTGTGTAGGCGTGGCGCTCCTCCAACCGAGCCGGCTGCCCAGGGCGTTATCTGGAGAACCGTAGGGTCATGCCCCCGCTTTACCCCAAGGGCCGCGTACCGGCCAAGTCCGCCAGCCCACCCACTCCCGCTGGGCCTCGGGTAAGAGTACCCCGCCCCGTGGGCGATGGGGCGGGATAGGGGCGTGGGGATCTCCAGCTCAGGGGGAAGTGAGGATGGTGCCGTACCTACCCACCGCAACGAAGATACCGTTCCCGTAGGTCACGCCGTTGAGGTCGTTGCTCGTCCCCGAGGCCCGCGCCGTCTTCCTGCCGGCGGAACTCCCCCCGCTTAGCCCAGCCACCCCCTACCTGCAAACCCTGGGCAAAGCCCAACTCCAGGGCTACCCCGCCCTCCGGCCCCGTAGCCTGGAACTCCTCACCCTGCTGCTGGCCCATCCTGAGGGGATCGAAGGGGAGAAGCTGGCCCAGCAGCTCTACCCCACACCCAACCCCTAGGCCCTCAAGACCGAGCTCTGCCGCCTGCGCCAGCAGGGCCTGGAAGTCCAGAACCGCCCCTACCGGCTCCTCAGCCCCATCGAGGCGGACTTCCTACAACTGCAGGAAGCCCTGGAACGAAACCAGCTTTACCAAGCCCTCACCCTCTACCAGGGCCCTCTCCTGCCCAGAAGCCAGGCCCCCGGCATTGAGCTTTTGCGCCACCGCATCGAAGAGCAGCTCAAGGAAGCCGTGCTGCAACAGCCCGACCTCGAGCTGCTCTACCGCCTGGCCCAGCAGATATGCTAGGATCTAGCTAATGCCATGCCACAGCGGCCTTCCCTCCGCATGGGTCCCAGTTTTCATCTCAAAGCAGCGTTCTTGAGGGTTCAAGCATGATCACGCCGAAGGGTAACCCCTACTATTTGGAAGCCAAATACGCCCTGCTGCAGCAACTGCGCATTCCCGGACAGTTCATCGGCGTTCCGCTCGGCGGCGTGGCCGCCTACGTGCTGCTCCTCCTGCTAGGCCCCGACCCCGGGGAGGATTTTCTCATCCGCTTCGCTGCCTTAGGGGTTATCAACGTAGGACTGCTCGCGGTGGGAATAGGGACTGCCTCGGAACGCGCCCAAGGCTGGATCCGGCTGCGCCAGGTAGCACCCATGCCGCCGCTGGCTTTTTTCCTGGGAAAACTCTCCACCGGAGCAGCCATGGCCGCACTGACCGCCGTAGGTGTACTCCTGGTGGAGCTGGTTTTCGCTGGGGCTTCCTTACCCTACTACGCCTGGGTTTTGCTGCCGCTGGCGCTGGTGCTGGGCAGCCTGCCCTTCACCGCTTTGGGCCTGGCCGCCGCCTATCTCGTACGGCCGAACTCCGCCCAGGTGCTCATTGCCTACACCGGGGCACTCCTCCTTTTTCCGGTGTTTCTGCCTTTGCTTTCCCTCCCGGAGTGGGTCCAGGCCATCTTCACATACCTTCCGAGTACACTCCTGATTGACCTGGCGCTCGGCGCGGCAGGCTTGGCGCTACCCTCGCTTGTTTCCTTCGCGTTGCTGGCTGCGTACACCGCAGCCTTCCTGTTGCTGGCTGTGTGGCTTTTTAGCCGCGATGAGGGGAACACCTTCGGGTGAGCTGGGGGTGCATGGTGCAAGGAGCCCTGGTGCGTATTCCGCTGCTCCCCGTCGAGGGGCTCACAGCGCCGACCTTCTGCCACGGGCTGGCCGGCTTCCTGGCTGTTTTGCTTCACTTCGCCACTGACCTCCCCGTGGAATGATGAGTGGAAAGGGGCGGTAAACGAGATCATTGATCGGATGCTCGCTCACTACGAACCCGACACGACATTTGGCATTCGGAATCAGGAGGAAAAGCTGCCGGCCATGGATGATCCAAGCTTGCAGACAGGTGCCGCTGGCGCTGCCTTAGCGCTGCTGGCCGCGTCAGGGATGTTGGAGGCTTGGGACGCGGTTTTCTTGTTGGCGTAAGGGGGCGTGATGGGAGACAGTATCCTGGTTTTCAGAGGGGTCAGCAGAGCTTACGGGAATGTGAAGGCGCTTGAAGAGGTGAGCTTGACGCTCGTGCCAGGAGAAAAGGTGGCCCTGTTGGGGCCTAACGGATCTGGAAAGACCACCCTGGTGAGCTTGGCCCTGGGATTGTTACGCCCCCATGCGGGCCAGGTGCAGCTGTTTGGCGAGAGCCCCAAATCGCTCAGCGCCCGCAGTCGGGTGGGGGCCATGTTGCAGTCAGCCGCCATCCCCCCGACCCTGAAGGTGCGCGAGGCGGTGGAGCTCTTCCGCAGCTACTACCGCGACCCACTCTCTTTGGCCGACACGCTCCATCTGGCGGGGCTGGAGGGCCTCGAGGAGCGCTGGTACGGTAGTCTCTCCGGAGGGCAACAGCGGCGGGTACAGTTTGCCCTAGCCATCTGCGGCAATCCAGAGTTTCTCGTGCTTGACGAGCCCACCGTGGGCTTGGACCCGGATTACCGACGGGCTTTCTGGGAGTCCCTACACGTCTGGATGCGGGGGAAGACCCTGCTCTTCACCACCCACTACCTTGACGAGGCCGACCGCTGGGCTGAGCGGGTCATCGTACTCCACAAAGGACGGGTGCGGGCTGATGGGCCCGTGCAGCGGGTGAAATCGCAGGTAGCGGCCAAGGTCATCCGCTTCCGTAGCCACCTCGGCCCTACAAGCTTCGAAGGTCTGCCCGGCGTACTCCAGGCTTCTGTGGTGGGGGATTATATCGAACTGGCTACCGAGCGACCTGAGTCGGTCATTCCCCAGATCCTAGCAGTCGATCCCAGCCTGCGCGACTTGGAGGTGCGCGAAGCGGCGCTCGAGGAGGTGTTTCACGAGCTGATCCGGGAGCAAGTTTAACTCTGTCCGTGATCCTGCTGCTAGGCGCCCGCATATGCCTCCGTGTGCTACCTCATAGCTCCACCCCGGCCATCCAGGGAGACCCGGCTCCGAATGGGGTTGTGGACCAGCAGTCCTGCCCCCAGCAGTCCATTTGGGGTTGAGACCCCAAAGCGGCTCAGCATCTAGGGGGAGGGGACCTCCCGGACACCCCCTCCGCTGAAGGTGCAGGTCCCCCACCTTCGCGAAAGATAGCTTTCGCGAAGTAGCGTCCCCGGCCCCTAGAAGGGAAAAGCGCTCTCCCCCTTCCTCGCCTTCCGGCGGTCGGGGCCCGTTACCTTCACCTCCCAATCCACCCGGGAGAGGGCGGCCTCGGCGTTCTCTCCCAGCCGCCGCGCCGCCTCCTCGGGCGGGTAGTTGGCGGTGATGACGAGCCTCAGCCTGCCCCCGTGGGCGGCCTCCAGGTGGTGGCCCGTCCCTACGCGGGGGTACGGGGGGTCTGGGTGCGGGAGGTGGCGGAGGTGCCGGAGATTCCGCGGGAGCGGGGGTTCAAGCCTTTACCTAAGAGGTGGGTGGTGGAAAGGACCTTTGCCTGGCTGGGGCGGGACCGGCGTCTTGCCAAGGACTATGAGGAGAACCCTCGGGTAAGCGAGGCCTGGGTCTATCTGGGCATGCTACGATTGTTGGTGAAGCGGCTAGCCAAGGCCGCGTAACTACCCGTGGAGGACTTTCAGGACAGCCTCTTGGGAGGATGCGCGTATGGGCAGGAAAAATATGCTGCGGCAGGCGCTTTGGGGTCTGTTGGTTCTTCTCGCGGCTTGCGCTCCCACTATTTCACAAACTCCAGCGCCCACTCCCGCGGACGCTACGAGTATAAGCGGGACTTACCAAGGGCGCTACGTTTGTTCGCAAGGTGTTACGGGGCTGACCCTCACCCTTCAGGGAACCGCAGAGGGTAACGTGGAGGCCAGATTTGATTTCTACGCTGTGCCAGAAAACCCCTCGGTACCATCGGGTAGCTACCTCTTGAGCGGAATCTTTTTTTCCGATGGTTCTCTTCATCTAGACCCAGTGCGCTGGATTAGGCAGCCTCCCCTATATGTAATGGTCCCGCTTCGCGGCAAAGTGGTGATTGAAGACGGGCAGCTAGTTTATAAAGGGACCATACCGTATAGCGGGTGCGGCGCCTTCCGGGTGGTTAGAAAGCAGTAAGGAGTAAGCGTTACCCCTCGTGTGCTACTTGACCCCAACCCCTCGGGTGTTAAAAAAGAGGGGGTGCTACGGTTCCAGACCGTGAGTACCCCCTCTACCCTCTTGACGCAGAAACCCTCCTCGAGGCCATCTACGTCCGCGGCCTAACCTAGGGCCCTGAGTAGCCCCTCGAGGGCCCCCATCTCCCCCCTGAGCCTCGCCTCCCACCGCGCGAGGGCCGCTTCGGGGGAGAGGAGAGGGCTCGTGGGCAAGCCGCTTCCCGGGAAGGCCAGGTAGAGCTTCCCGTCCTCCACCCGAAGCCAGAAGGGACCGAGGACCTTCCGCACCTCCAGGAGGGCCCGGCCTAGAGGGGTGTCTGCGCCGATGGAGCCCCAACGCCCCCAGGCCCGGAAGCGCCGGGCGAGTTCTCCCTCTAGGGCAACCTCGGGGCCGATCTCCCTCGTGGCCACCCTCCAGGCGGCGAACAGGTAGAGGTAGAGGGCGGGGAAGGCCAGGAGGAGGAGAGGGCTCGTCCCGGGCTTCAATACGGGGAGGCCCGCGAGGTGCCGGGCGAGGAGGGCGAGGAGGACCCCGGAAAGCCCCAGGAGGGCCAAGAGGAAGGGCCGGCGCTCCCTGGGGTAGGTGGGCCAGCCCCTGGGGGCCAGGTGGAGAGAGGGGAAGGGCCGGGGAAGCTCCACCTCGTAGAGGACCCCGGTGAAGCGGTAGCCCACCGTTCCGAAGCGCCTCGCCCCGTAGACTTGGACCTCAAGGCGGCGGAAGGACAGGCCCAGGACCTCGCCCCGGTACTCTACGTGGGCCTTGGGGTCCCCTTCGGGGAGAAGGGGGACGGCGGGGAGTTCTGGCTTTGGGGAAAAGCCCAGGCCCAACCCCCCCGCCGCTTCCTCCCCCAGGACCCGCTTCGCCCCTTGGGCGTATCCCGCATGGGTAAAGACGGCAAGCAAGACAGGGAGGAGGGCCGCCCAGGGACTCACCCCCAGGGCGCTCAAGATGGCGAGAAGGAAGAGGACGGCGAGAAGGGCCAGGGTACCGCGGCGCTTGGCCTCCAGGGCCTTCATCACTCCTTCCCCCGCGTCAGGGCGGCCAGGCCCTCGAGGGCCTCCCTGGCCCCCGCCCCCCGAAGGGGAAGGACCTCTATAAGGTCCGGCCTTCCCAAGACCTCCCACCTCCCCCTGCGCCGTGCCAGCCGGGTCAGGACCTCCCCGTAGAGGGAGAGGGTGCCCCTTATGACCAACTCGGCGTTCTTCCTGTGGCGCACGCTTCCTCCGCTTTTACCTATGGTAGGGGCCCAAAGCGGCGGATTCAGGCCCCCCGTCTTACCCAGAAAGGCCAGACCTGGGTAAGACGGGGAGGCTTCTTTTGGCATACCCGGGGGGACTCGAACCCCCAACCTCCGGTTTTGGAGACCGGTGCTCTACCGATTGAGCTACGGGTATACGCGTGCCAGGGGCGGGCCTTCCCACCCCCGGTCAAGGCTAAAGGCCCCTGGGGAGCCAGTCGGGCGCCTCTCCCTCGGCTACCAGGAGGAAGTCCCCGTTGCCCAAGCTGGTGAGCCGCCAAGGCCCGTCCTTGTAGCCCCCGATGCCGGGTTCGGCGTTGAAGTCCAGGAAGAGCCCCTCGCCATCGGCGGCGATCACGTCCATCCCGTCCTCGTCCGAGACCACCCTGACGGGCACGCCGCGGGAAAGGAAAGCCTCCAGCACCTTTGCCTGCAGTCTGGTCAGTCTGGTCATCTTCACCTCCCGAGAGTGAAAGAGGAGGACGAAAGTCCTCCCCTGCCCTCCCCCGCTATTCCTCCTTCACCTCCAGGTCCGCCTCGTCCACTTCGTAGACGGAGTGGACCGTTCTCGTCCCCCCACAATCCGGGCAGGGAATCCACCTGAGGGACGGGAGTCGGGCGAAAAACCCCATGGTCGCCAGGACTTCGCCCGATCCACCGCACTCGGGGCAGTCCTCCTCGACCCTGACCTTGACCTTAGCCATGGCTTCACCTCCTGGGTAAGACGGGGAGGCCTCCCTCACGCCCTACGCCGCCTTCTCCTCATTGACCCCCATGACCCACCGCCACACCTCGGCCGCCTCTTTGAACCGTTCTGCGTCCCATCTGCCCAGGACCCGGTCCCCCTCTCCCCGGAGGAGCAGGTAGACCTCCTCGTCCCCGGGCTCCGCCTGGTAGTGCCCCGCCACCAGGACCACGGGGTCGGGCAGGTCCCCGCCGAAGAGGTCCTCGAGGGCCTCCCGCACATCGGGGGAAAGCTCCTCCAGGTGTACCCGCACCGCCCGCTCGTAGAGGTAGGGGGTGCCGCCCCAAAGGGTCTCCCTCAGAAGCTCCATTCGCGCCTCCTGGGTCTTGAAGGGGGCCGTCTTAGCTACACGCCCTCTTGGCTTATAGGCCCTTGTAGCTAAGACGGCCCCGCCTCGCCTACCCCGCCTTCCGCCTGGCCGCCTCCCCGTCCGGGGTGAGCCGGATCACCTCGGGCAGGGGCTTACCCTGGGCCACCGCCTCGGGCAGGCCCTTCAGGCGCTCCAGGACCTTCTGGGGGATGTACCGGTGCTCCCCCTCGATGACCACCCGGGGGTAGGTGTAGAGCTCCCTGCCGATCCCCCAGGCCACCGCCGCCCGCTTCAGGGCCCCGGAGATGCCCCCCTTGAAGGGCTCCAGGTCCGTGGCCCCAGAGCCGTCCTGCTTCTCCACCCACTCCCCGGTGTCGGGGTTCTTCACGGCGATGCTAGCGATGACCCCGTGCTCACTCCCTACTTGAGCGGGGGTGTAGCGCACCTGCCACCCGAAAGGCTCGAAGGCCTCGTCCAGGCGGGCCATCACCGCCCGGGCGTCGATGAAGGGGGCGATGATGGTCTGCCCGTTCTTGCTGGCGATGATCTTCCACTCAATCTCTTCCGCCGAAAGGGGCCGCCTCAGAATCGCGATCGCCTCGTGCGCCTTCATTCCAACCTCCTTTCGCCTCTCCCCGTGGGGCCTTTTGGCCCCCAGGCCCTCACTCCTCCACGATCCAGATGGCCTTCCCTGCGGCGAAGTTCAGAAGCTGGGCCTTGACATCGCTCACCTGTTCCGGCTTCAGCTGGACTTCCAGGTCTGTGTAGGGTGCGCTATGCCCGGTGGTTATCGTCAGCAGGTCCCCCAGGAGCTCCACCAGCACCACCGCCTCCCGGGGGATGACCTGGACCACTTCTTTTCCGCTCTTCGTCTTGCGCTGGATGAAGATGCCCATCTTCGCCTCCTTTCACCTCTCCCCGCGGGGCCGCTAGGCCCCCTCGTCCTCACCGAAAAGCCCGTCCAGGAAGGCCTGAATCGCCTCCCGCTCCTCCTCGTCCTCCTCCGGCCTGGCCACTAGGCCCAGCTCCTCCGCCAGGCCCACCAGGAGGATGAGGACCAGGCCGGGCCCCACCAAAAGGGCCAGCAGGGTGAGCAGGTCCATCAAGCCCTCCGCGCCGCCCGCTCCAGGGCCGCCATGGGCCCCCGCTTGCCCACCCGGACCTGGGTGAGCCCCCGGGGTCCCCGGAGGTAGAGGTCCCGCCCCACCAGGAAGGCCTCCAGGTCCTTCCGCTTCGCCGCCAAAGCCAGCGCCGCCAGTTCGCTCCTCCTGCTCATGGTCCCTCCTTTCCAAAAGGCGTGAGGCCCGGGTCTTCCCCGGGCCCCACCTCGTCTCCCTTCACGCCACGGCCCGCGCCGCCTGGGCCGCCCGTCCCCTCTCCCTCAGGGCCTTCTCCCGCTCGTACTCGTGGAGCACGGCGGCGATGAGGTGCTTGCAGGGCCGGGTCTTCCCCTGAGCGAAGGCCGGGCAGGTGCAGGTCTCGCCCTCGAGGTCCACCAGGTAGTGGCCCTTGCCCTCCTGGCTCTCCACCACGAAGAGCCCGTCCTTGCCCAGCACCGGGTGCACCTTGCCCTCGGCCAGGAGGGCCTGGGCCTTCTCCAGCCGGGGCAGGAAGCTAAGCATGCGTTCCTTGAGCCGCATCCCTCACCTCCTTCACCCTTTTTCGTGGGGCCGCTAGGCCCCCAAGCCCTCCGCTTTGGGGCCCCTACCCCAAATGAACCACTAGGAAGGGTTCCTTACGCCTCAGGCCCTCCGGCCCCGCCGAGGGCCTCCCTCAAAGCCTCGTAGGCCTCCAGGGCCTCCCCCCAAAGCCCCCGCCCCTCTTCTCGGGAGAGGGGTTCGTACCGGGCTTGCCAGGAGAGGCGAAGGAGCCGCTTGTAGGCCTTTCTCAGGGACCTCGGCAGGCCGGCCCGCTTGAAGAGCCCGTCCGCTTCCTCGTAGTCCCGGGGAATCTTAGCCTCGCCCAGGCGCTCCAGGCTCAGGGCGATGAGCAGGTGGTGCACCCCGTAGAAGAGGGCCACCACCGCCCAAAGGGGGTCCCGGTCCGCCAGAAAGAAGGCCAGGGCCAGGTCTTCCCCCGCTCGGGCCCTACGCTTCTCGCTCTCCGGGGACAAGGATCACCGCCACGCCCACGTCCAGGGCGTCCTCGATATCCAGGAAGGCCTCTTCCAGAGCGTCTACGGCCTCCTCAGGCGCACCCTTGCGGTAGAAGGCCAGGCCTCCCACCCCGGGGAAGGGCTCCCCGCTGAAGCGGTCCAGGCGGTACTCCAAGATGAGCCCCTGGGCCTTGGCCTCCTCCAGGAGGGCCTGGACCCGCCTGGCGGCCTCCTCCACCTGAGGGGGTAGGGTGAGGGTCATCCCCTTCATCTTACCAGGCCCGCCAGGACCTCCACCTCCTGGGCCCGGGCCTTGGCCACCTCCAGGCGGAACTTGGCCCGGGTCAGCGCCTCCTCGGCCTCCAGGAGGGCCTGGAAGAGCTCAGGGTAGAGGGCGCGGGCCTTGGCCTCCCGCTCCTCGGCGTTCCTGCCGGCCACCTCCCCCGCCAGAATCCCCTGGGCGATGGCCGCTTCCAGGGCCTCCTTGGCCCGGCGGTGGCGGAGGGTGGCCTCGAGGGCCTCCTCCAGGGCCCGCCTCAGGTCTCCGTAGGCTTCTCTGACTTCGGCTTCCAGCACCTTCACCTTCTCCACCTCCTCAAAAGGGGTGCCCCCGGGATAGCCCCGGGGTTGACAACAGCCGCCATTTTTCTCGTCATTCATTGCACCTCCAGGGTTGACTCCGATAGCACGGCGGGTGTATCCTTAGAACGGCTATGGCTCAGGCCCTTTACCCACGAGGCGAGAACCAAGCCGGGGTCTCTGGGCTTGGGCTCATGGGCCGCAAAGGCCTGGCCCACCTGACGGGCCCTACCGGGAGTTCCCCGGGAAGTAACGCCTGTGGAGACTCCTCTAGCGGCGGAACGGCTTTCTTGAGCCGGTCTACGAGCTATGGGTCGTGGAAGCAGGAAGTGGCCCATCGTCATCGCCCCGTTGAGGGGTGAAATAGATGATGATGGGTCACGGAACGGACTCGCCTAGAAGGGCAGGCTCTCAGGAGGCGGGAAGTCCTCTTCCGCCTCCTCCTTGGCCTCCCCCTCCGCCTTCTTGGCCCGCACCACCACGGCCAGCCCGTCCAGGACCAGGGTGAGCCGGGTCTTCTTGCCGCCCTCCTTGGCCTCGTAGGTCTCGGTCTGCAGGCGGCCCTCCATCTGCACCAGGTCCCCCTTCTTCAGGTCCGCCTCCGCCAGGGCCTCCGCCAGGGCCCCGAAGGCCAGGACCTCCACGAAGAGGGACTCGTCCTTGCCCCGCTCCCGGCCCTGCACGGCCACCGCCGTCTTCCAGATGGCCGTCCCCTTGTCGGTGTAGACCAGGTCGGGCTTCCGCACCAGGTATGCCTTTGCCGCTGCTACCTTCATCTCTTACCTCCTTTCACCCTTTTCCGAGGGGCGGGGTAGACCCCGCCCCCTAGCCCTCACTCAGGCAGTCCCTCAATGGGGTCCATTCCCAAGAGCTCCTCGTCTATGGTCAGAGTGTGGTGGAGCTCCGTCCGCCCCTCGTGGTCCCAGCCGATGCCGGAGAGGACGGCCACGGGCATCTTCTTTGCCTCGTATGGCTCACCCCGGAGGAGGAGGACGGGCTCTCCGGGGCGCTCGTTGAACACCTCCTCGTCGGTAAGGGGAAGGCCCTTGGCCCGCCAGGCCATGTCGGGCACGGCCTCGTAGAGGCGGTCCCAGAGCGCCTCATCCACCTCGTAGGCCACCGCCACCGCCCCTTTGAGGGTGCGGGCGGCCTCCAGGACCCGGCCCTCCCGGTAGAGGGCGTAGGCCCGGCGCACGGGCTCTTCCTCTAGGGCGAGGATATAGGCCTGGTAGTCGTTCCGGTCTAGAAAGAAGAGCCAGCTCTCCTCGGTCTTCATCTCGGCCTTGCCAGCCTTTTCCATCAGTTCACCTCCTTCGTCCAAAACCGAGGGGCGGGGGAGACCCCGCCCCCTGGCCCTAGAAGAGGCCAAGCTCCCGCCTCAGGGCCTCGGCGGAGTTGTCCTCCAGGGGGCGCTTCGCCCTCACCTCCAGGGCGTAGACCTCGGAGGCCAAGGCCCTCAGGCGCTCCGCCAGGCCCTCGAGCTCCGCCTTGCGCTCCCTCAGGCTCAGGGGGGCCTGGGCGTGCAGGGCCTTGAGGTGCCTCACCTGCACCACCAGGAGCCGGGCCTGGGCCTCGAGGTCCTCCAGGAGCCGGTCCATACGCATCGCCACCTCCTAGAAGGGAAGCGGCCCGTAGACCGCCAGGTTCGCCACCCTCGCCGCCTCCTCTGGGGGAAGCTTGGCCGTCTTTCGGGCCTCCCGGTAGGCCTGGACCCACTCCCTAAGCTCCTCTTCCACGAAGGAGGGGCGGGGGCGGAGGTCCTCGGTCCACAGGTGAGGCTCCTCGTAGACGGGGAAAACTTCACCCACGCCCTCGCACACGGGGCACTCTGTCCAGGAGATGGGCTTGCCGTAGAAGCCCCGCTCAAAGGGCACAAACCCCTCCCCCCCGCACACCGAGCAGGTCTCCTTCCTGAGGCGCTTGACCCTGATCATGCTGACCTCCGCCCCTCCCCGTGGGGCCGCCAGGCCCCCAAGCCCTGGTCTCCGCTAAAGGGCCCTCAGGACCCGGTAGGCCGCCTCCAGGGCCTGGGCCTTGGCCTTCTCCGGGTCCTCGGCCACGCCCTTGGTCAGGACCACCCCCAAGGGGCCGGAGAGGTCCTGGACCACGTCCACCGCCCACCTCTCCCCCCGCACCAGGGCCCGCACGTGCCCGCCCTGCACGCTTCCCACATAGGCCACCTCGTGCTGGGGCAGGAAGGGGAAGAAGTGGCCGGGGTTGGCCAGTAAGAAGTTCCCGATGAGTTCCCGCCCCAGGTATTGGGCGGCGGTCTCTCCCCTGTGCCGGGCGATGTCGGTGAACCCGTCCACCACCACCAGGCGGTCGTTGAAGGGCGCCGGAGCGTCTTCCTCGGCGCTCTGGAAGAAGTCCTCAAACTCCAGGTCCAGGGCCTCGTCCAGGGTGAGGAGGCCCAGGTGGGTGAGGCCCATGAAGTCCTCAGAGTCCTCGTTGAGTCCGTAGACCACGAACATCGCACCACCTCCTTATCCCTTTCAGTCGTAGGGGCCCGGCTTTACCGGGCCCCCAGACCTCAGGCCTCAAGCGAGGCCTCCCTAAGAACCTCCTCCGCCGTCAGGGTGGGTCCCCGGTGGAAGGCGACGAACTCGTTGTTGTAGATGACGGCAACCTCCCTACCTCCCAAGACGGGGGGCAGAGTAACGACGGAGACCTCCACCCGCCCCCCCTTGGGGACGGGGACCCGGGGAAGTCCCCTGCCCCGGCGAAGGAAAACCGGGGCTTCGGCGACGAAGATAAACTTGTGGCCGTGTCCGTCCCTGTATGGCCGCACTTCCATGAGCCTGAACATGGCTACCTCCTTCGCCTCACACCGAGGGGCGGGTTTCCCCGCCCCCTCGCTCTCTCACGCCTCCGCTAAAGGGTCCGCCCCTCCCGCCAGGCGTAGCGGTGGACCTCCACGCCCTCCTCGGTGAGGAGAAGCATCACGGCGTCCCACTCGCTGGGATAGAGCTCTTCGGGAAGCGCCTCCAGGGCCGCCCGAAGCCTGGCCTCCTCCTCCTCGCTGAGGCCGCCGAAGGGGGCCAGGACCAGCCCGGCCCCCAGAAAGGTGGCGAAAGCCCCCTTCATGCCGCCTCGTAGAGGAGCGTTACCGGCTCGTCCAGGTAGGGGACGAAGCGCTCAATCCCCCAGACCCGCCGGTACTCCCCCTGGCCCACCTCCACGAAGAGCGAGGGATAGCTCCCAGCCAGGTCGGCCAGGCCAATGGACTCCAACACGGCCAGGCGGTCCTGGCTGTCCTGGATCAGGATGGCCTCCTGCGGAAGGTCCTTTACCCGCATCCTTCACCTCCTTCACCCTTGGGGGCGGGGCCCGCCAGGGCCCCTTGCCCTAACGGCCTGAGGACCCCGGCGGGTGGGGTCTTAGCTACAAGGGCGAGTCAAGGGCACCTGGCTTGTAGCTAAGACGCTTCCCCCTGCCCCCCCTCCCGGAAGTGCTCCTGGATGCGCCCCCTGACCCCCCAAGGGTTTGGCCGGGCCAGGGCCACCATCCGGTAGGCCTCCAGGGCGATCTCCTCCCGCACCGCGCCCCACACGGCCTCGGGGATGGGCACCTCCGCCGCCCTCGAGGCCCAAAGCCGCTCGGCCTTGGGGTCCTCCTCCCTGGCGAAGTAGTAGCCCAGAAGCCGCCCGACGCCGTGGTGGAGGCCTCCCTCCAGGCGGGTGGTGGCGAAGCTCTTCTGCCCCCAGCCCGACCAGGCCCGCTTCACGCCCTGGGGGGTGTAGAGGCTCACGATCTCCCCCTTGGCCCAGGCGGCCAGGATGCCCCTCACCGCCTCCCTGGGCCCCACCAGGGAGAGGAAGACCAGGCGCCCGTTCTCCAGGGCGTAGGCGTCCACCAGGGCCTCGAGGCCCTCAAACCGCGCCCGCACCATCACTTCACCTCCAGGATTTCGCCGGTCAAGAGGTTCAGCGCCTTGATGGCCATCCGGAAGACCTCCAGCTCCACCTCCTGACCCTCCTTCTCCCCCTCCACCCGCACGGCCTCCTTCTCCAGGACCCCCAGGATGAGGTGGGGCACGCCGTCCATGACCACCTCCTCCAGGTCCAGCACCCCCCCGGCCAGGAGCAGGGCCAGGTGGGCCTCCTTGAGGGGCAGGAGCGGCCTGGGCACGATGCCCCTCTCCCCCTCCACCTCGGCCCAGAGGGGGCTCCCGCGGGCCGCGGCCAGCGCCTCCTCGGGGCTGAGGCTCGGGCCCTTCACCGGCTCCACCCGGGGCCTGGCCCCCTTTAGGTAGGCCGCCCCCAGGAGGCGGAGGCCCCCCTCCAGGTCCTCCAGGTGGGGCAGGTCCCCGTGGGGGTAGTCCTGGGGGGCGGCGTAGGGCACCCGCTCACAGACCACCACCGTCTGCTTGAAGATCTCATACTCCCCCCGGGGGAGGCGGGCCACCAGGCGGGGCTCGTAGACCGCCGTCAGGACGGGCCATAGCCGGGGCAGGACCCGCTCCGGCACCAGGAGGACCATGATGCCTCCCGGCAGGACGCTCTCCAGGTACCGCTTCAGGAAGGCCTCCTCAAGCCTCTCCCCGTCCCCGTAGTCGTAGGGCGGGTTGAGCCAGAGGAGCCCGAACCCCGAGGCCCAGTACCGGAGGGCGTCCCCCCGGTACACCTTGTCCAGAACCCGGGCCGCCCGCTCCGCCCGCCCGGCGTCAAGCTCAATGCCCTGGGTCTTCATCCCCAGGGCCTGGCCCACCCTGCTCAAGGCCTCCCCCTCCCCGGCGCAAGGGTCCAGGGCCCAGTGCCCCCGGAGGTGGGGGGCGTAGCCCTGGAGAAGCTCCACCACCAGGCTCAAGGTCCTGGGGGGCGTGGGGTAGAATCCCGCTTTGGCCACCGCTTCTAAACGCATAGCTACCTCCCGCCAGGGCCCCGGGGGGCCGAAAGGCCCCCCAGCCCTCTAGAGCACTTCCGCGAAGAGCACCGGCTGGCCGGCGGGGAGGTAGACCCGCCCGCGCCTTGTCCTCACCCACCGCCCCTCGGGGAGGGTGGGAAGCGCCGGGGCCTTCGCCTTCCCGGTGGCCGCTTTGGGGCCCCCTTCCCCCAAATGAACTGCCGCCTCCAGGCCCACCCCCTCCCCTTCCCAGGTGAGCCGCACCGCCCCGGCCAGGGCCTTGGCCAGGGCCACGGTGGAGTCCTCCTCGGCGGCGCTCACCAGGCCGCCCTCCACCAGCTCCCCCTCCAGGGCCAGGCTAGAGCGGGCCTTCTGGGCGATGAGGACCAAGGCGGCCTCCTGGAGGGTCCCCCGGTAGGCCATGTACACCACCCGCACGGGCTCCTTCTGGCCGATGCGCCAGGACCGGCGGGCCGCTTGGCGCAAGGTGTACACGCTGTACTCGGGCTGGTAGAAGATTAGGGTAGAGAACTCCACCAGGTCCAGCCCCGTCTGGACCACCTTGGGGTGGCAGAGGAGGACGTCCCCGCCCCTCTCCACCTGGGCCTTGAGCCAGGCCTCCCGCTCCTCGGGGCGCACGGTGTCGGCCCGGAGGACGATGGGCCGGAAGCCCTCGGCCTCCAGGATCCCGGCGAGGCGGGCGAGCTGGTCCCTTTTCTCCGTCCCCTGGACGTAGACGATGGCGCGGCGCCCCTTCAGTTTCTCGGCGGCCAAGAGGGCGATGAGGCGCCGCTCCTTGGCGTGGCGGTAGTCCGGGGAGAGGGGGACGAAGCGGGCCACGGTGTTCCCGGTCTCGGGGTCCACCACGGCCTCGGGCTGCCAGGGGGTGTCCGGCACCTGGAGGCCCGCCTGGACGAGCGTCCCCAGGAAGCGCCGCGCCTTGCTCAGGTTCTGCCTGGCCACCCCCGAAAGCCCCCGGGCGAAGGCCTCGTAGGCCTCCCGGTGCTCCTCGTCCATGTCCAGGAGGACCACCTCCTCCCCGTAGGGGGGCAGGGCCTCCGCCACCTCGGGCAGGCGCACGAAGGCCGCCTTATCCACCAGGTGGGTGAGGAGGAGGGGGGAGATGCCGGGGCGCTCGTAGGTCTCGGTGCGGGTCTCCCGGCGGCGGGTGTACCGCCCGTACCCACCCTCAACCCTCTCCCGCCGGATGCGCTTGAAGAGGCCGTAGCGGGCCACAAAGGAGGCCTCCGTGGGGAACTCCTCCCGGAAGCCGGGGACGGCCCGGGCCAGGAGGTGGTAGATGGAGGAAGCGTATCCACCGAAGAGGGTCCCCGTGAGCAGGAGGACCCGCCCCACCCGGGAGATGAGCCCGGCGGCGGTGAGGCCCTGGGCGCTGTCGGCCCCCTTGTACTCGTGGGCCTCGTCCAGGATGAGGGCCCGGAAGAAGCCCTTGGGCAGGAGGCGCCTTATGGCGTGGGCCATGGCCTCCCGGCGGGGAGGCCTCACCTGCCACAGGGGCTCGCGGCACCTGGGGCAGGCCGTGCGCCGGGTCTTGGGCAGCCGCCCCACCGGGTGGCCGCACCGGGGGCACACGGGCACCTCCACCCGCGCCTTCCTCCCCTCCTCCTTCCTGAGGGCGCTCCGGTAGGCCACGGCGGGCTCCCAGCCGGGCCCCAGCTTGGCCTTCTCCCGGGAGAGGACGGCGAAGAGGGGGCGCGGGGCGTGGGGGAGGGCCTCGAGGTCCTGGCGCTCCCTCAGGATCACGGCGTGGGCCCCCTCCTCCCTGACCTCCCGGGCCCACTTCTCCACCAGGTGGGGCGGGCAGAGCACCAAAAAGGCCCCCTTGGGGTCCAGCTCCAAGGCGGCCCTGATGCCCATATGGGTCTTGCCCGTCCCCATCTCCGCGGCCAGGATGCCCACCCCATGCCGCCTCAGGGCCTCGGCGATGCCCGTGATCGCCAGGGCCTGGGCCCCCATGGGCTTCCGTCCTCCCTGCCAGGTGAGCCTGGGCTCCTGGACCAGCGGGGGAAACTTGGCCTCGGTGGCCCGGAAGAGGTCCCGCCCGTACCTTTGCAGGAACTCGCCAATCTGCATAAACACCTCCCCTCCAGGCCGGGGGGCCTTCTGGCCCCCAAGCCCGGATGTGGGGCTCCAAGGGCTCTTCTTTTGCCCTCGCTTCCCTTTCCCCCTGGGCGAAGCCCCCCCTAGAAAAGGGGGGCCCGCCTCGCCGCACCCCTAAAGCCTATAGAGGACAACCGGAAGGTCCCGGAGGTACTCCTCCAAGACCTCCAGGACCTCGCCTTCCTCGAGGCCCCCTAAGCCCACCCCGGGGAAGGCCATGTGGACCTCCCACCCGGGGTTGTTCCTTAGCCACTCCGCCAGCTTTTTGGCAGAGTGGGCGATCAGGGAGAGGTTGGCGGGGGCCTTCCAGTCCCCTTTGGACTGGAAAACCCCCACGGCCAGCCTCGGGTTGACCTTGAAGGTAATGAGGCCGTAGAGGTACCAATGGTGGCCATTAGGGCGAGTTGCCTGCCGCGCCATGGCCCCAAAGACCTTTGGCGCCCAGGGGTAGGCTTGGGCCAGGGCCTTGGCTGCGCCCGCCCCCATGACCAAGGTTCCATCCCCGCGGAGCACCCCGTTGCCGGTGGCGAGGAGGAGCCGGGGGGCCCCACCTTGGGGATTCAAGAAGTTGCCCTTAGCGATTACCATTGCTCACCTCCTTCGCCTCACACCGGGGGGCGGGGAAACCCGCCCCCCTGCCCTCACTTCCTCAGGACCATGGCCACCATCCAGGCCACCCGGGCCAGGAAGGCGGCGACCTCCCCCGCCGCCCGGGCTGCCAGGACCGCGAGGACCAAGCCGCCCCAGAGGCCCAGGAAGGGGAAGCCAAGGACCTCCCCTACCTGGTACCCGGAGGTGCCCAAGGGGTTGGCTGATACTGTACCCACGAGGACGCCTGCCAAGATTCCCACGGGGCCTAAGGCCTGGGCCCGGGGCAGAAGGCCCAGGCCCACGAGGAACGGCGTGGCCCAAATGGGCGCTATCGCCATCAAAAGCCCAATGCCCGCGGCTAATGCCGTTGCCACCATCCCTACACCTCCTGCAACTCCTTCTCCCGCTCCTTCAAGGCCCGCTTGAGGGCCCTCAAGACTTGCTCCAGGACCTGGGGCAACTCGCCCCAGTAGGCCTCGCCATCCAACAGGTTGAAGAGTGCCCGGGCTTCCTTCTCGGAAAGCTCCAAGTTCACCATCTTCCACCTCCACCCTTAGCAGTGGGGCCCGCCAGGGCCCCCCTGCCCTACTCCACCCGGAGGAGCACCCACCCGGACCGAGTGGGCACGAAGACCGCCTCCCCCGGAAGGGGGTTCACCTCCAGGACCTCCACCGCTCCGAGGCCCTCGAGCTCCTCCAGGTCCACCCACCCCTCCGCGATCAACCGGGGGTGGACGATGGCCCCGTGGCGCTTGACGATGCCCTCGAGGGCCTTGTCGCTGAGCTTGCCGATGACGGTGCCGTCCGTGTTGGGTACGAGCGCCACCATCTTGACCTCCTTCGCCCTCAGCAGCGGGGCCCGTTAGGGCCCCCCTGCCCCTGCGCTTCCCCTGAGCCGGCGTGCGGCTAAGATGCCGGCGCGAAGGCGGGCCGCCCCAAGGGGTCAGGGCCTCGAGGGCCGCTTCTCCGGGGCGTTCAAAGGGGGTCTCGGGGTTTGAATGGGGGTTTGAACGGGCGTTTGAACGGGCGTTCGAGGACTTGAATGGGGCTTTGAAGGGCCATCCCAAACCCGCGCGTTCCTTTCAAAGGTCGGGCGAAGCTTTGAAGGGGGTTTGAACGGCCATGCGGGGCTTTCAAAGGGGAGGACGGGCGGTCCGAATCCCCTTCGAACGGCCGCCCTGAACCCTTGAACACCCGGGGCGGGGGCGTTCAAAAGGCCCCCCTCTCCCTTGAAATCCGGGTCTTTCCGCTCTGGGGCCCCCGCGCCCCAGATGAACCCTGGAAGGGGAAGGGGCGGGCTCTCCTAGGGGCGGGCCTCGAGGCCCTAAAGCGGGGAAGCACCCCTTTCAAAGGGTCAGGACGGCGTTTGAACGGCTTAGGTGGGGGTGGGGGCCTGACCTATGGAGCCCTGTACGGGCGTGTACGGGCATGCACGCCCCTGCCCGCTCTTCCTTGCACGGGGGATGTGGGGCCGTGCACGGGGCGTGTACAGGGACGCACGCTCGCCCCTGCACGGCGGTGCACGCCGGGGGGGTCAGGGAGGGGTTGAGGGGGCCTCGAGGGGGGAAAGGGGGAGGTATATGGCAACACTTTGGGGGCTTTGGGGTGCGTGCCCGTGCATGTATGGGCGTGTACGGGGGTCTACGCCTTTGTGCGGGGGTGCACGTTGGTGCCCGGTCAGGCGGTCTTAGCTACAAGCTCTTTCCCTGCAAGGGCCCGTGTAGCTAAGAAGGGGGTGAACCGAAAACCCCAGGAGGATAAGGGAATCCTCCCGGGGCAAAAGGGTGTCTACCTATCCGATGACCGGGGTCCGGTAGACCGGCTCCCCGGTGGAGGGGTCGCGGTAGACGGCGATCCTCCTTCCCCGCCCTAACTCATCGAGGAGGTACTTGGCCCTGCGAAGGGTGGCGATGGCGTTCAGGGACGCCATCAGGCCGGGAGTGAAGGCCTTGAGGTCCTCAACGTAGCGGCGCACTTCTCCAGCGCGCCAGTCCTCTTTCTCCAGGGCCTCCATCAGAAGGCCCAGGGAGAGGACGGCGTTCACTACGTCCTTAGAGGCCTCCCTTATCTCCCAGCCATTTGGCGTCTGAACCGCCAGTACCTTCCCCTCCTCCCGGTCCACCAGGGCGGTGATGGACCGGACCCTCTCCTTAAACTCCTTCTCCCTGGCGGGGAGGGACTCCACCAGGGCGATGAGGCTCCTCAAGGTACCGTCCCAACCCATGACCCGGAGGTCTTCCTCCAGGTCCTCGGGGATGAGGTCCCGCTCAAAGTGGGGGTTGTCCTCGTACTCCAGGGCCTTCTCCAACACGGAGGGCCCCTCTTCGTACTCGGCCATGGAGATGAAGCTCTCCACCCACCTCAGAGCGTCCTCAACCCGGGTGTCCCGGAAGCCCCAGTACTTCTCCTCCCTGGGGGTGAGGTCGTACACCTCCACGGTGTACCTCACCCCTTCCGGGGATTCCCAGGTCATGGGCTTGGGCTTGCTCCGCTCCTCCTTGCGCTTAGAGTCGTACTTGACCCTAAGCGTGGAGGGCTTCTCCTCCCCCAGGCGCTCCCGGTCCCGGAGTTTGGCGAGGGCGGTCTTGAGGGCCGCGGTGAAAGCGGGCTCCACGTGCCGGATGTCCACCAGCACGTAGCCCTCCTTCGCTGCCTTCTCCAAGATCCGCCTCACCCCTTCGTCCTCCTTCCAGAGCTCCCTGAGGGCCTCGAGGGCCTCTCCCGCCGTCTGGACCTCCTGCACCTGAGCCGCCTGCCGCAAAGCCAGCACGCTGATCTTGACCATGATTGACCTCCAACCTCATACTACCGCCTGATCGTCCCGCTAGCAACACCAAAAGACAGTACCCCAGGAGGATAAGGGAATCCTCCCAGGGTGAAAAAGGGTGCCTCAGGGCCTAAGCCGCCGCTGCCTTGGACACGGCCTCCTGGAGGGCCTTGCTAAGCTCCTCCAACTCCTCCTCCTCGAGGGTCTCCCCCGCCATGAAGCGGTCCAGGAGCTCTACCTCCTTGGTCCCCAGCTTTCCGCGGAGGCGGTGCTTCTCAATCGCCTCCTCCAGGGCCAAGAAGGCGGCATCGCTTTCCCGCTCCTTCTCGTGGCGGTCGTACCCCGCGAACTCCCGGAAGGCGGTGCCTTCCTCGGTGGTGTTGTCGAGGCTGAGGATTTCCTCCGCCTCGGCCAGGGCCAAAGCCTCCTCCACCACCTCCTCCGGCACCCCCAACCTCTCGGCGATCTCCTCGGGCGTAGGCTCACGCCCAAGGTCCGCCTTGAGGTCCTCCGCCACCCGCTTGACGCGGGCGACGAGCCGGGAGTTCGTGTACCCCAACCCCCGGGTGCGGTAGAAGTACTCCCGGACAGCCCGGTCCACTTCCACCATCACCCAGAAGGTCAGGTTCTTGGAGGCGAGATTCGGGAGCTTCCGCCTGCCCTCCCTCCAGGCCTTCAGGGTTGCGAGGACATGCGCGGCCACCTCCTGGGCGAGGTCCAGGGCCTCGTCCCCAAGGAGGTGGAAGCGGCCGAAGGCCTCCTTCAGGGCCAAGGCGTAGTAGTGCCGCCCCAGCGCCTCGAAGTCCCCCGCCGCGAACGCCCGCATGACTCCTTCCCTGTCCAAAAGCCTGACTGTGCCTGCCATGAGCCTGACGCTGTCGGTTGCCATTTTTGACCTCCACCCCCATGCTATTACCAAGCCTGTCAAAAGGCAAGAGCAGGTTGCCTCAGTTGACCAAAGAGAGGGTGGAGTGCTAACATGAGGAGGCCGATGGGCCTCTGCCTGAGACTGACCTGTCGGTAAGATTGACCTCCACCGAGTAGGCCCCTGGCGGGACGCTGGGGGCCGAAAGGTTTTACTCCCTCTTGCGCCGCCGGAGCTCGCGGCGTAGCTCCTCTATCTCCCGCCGCATCCGCCGGGTCTCCCAGTAGGTGCCCCATCCAGGGTCCCAAGGGGTCCAGAGGCCCCCAGGTATGGCCCGGAGGAAGACCGCGGCCAGGGCGATGAGCGCCAGTAAGAGGCCCATCTGAAGGAGAAACCGCCCCACGTCGGGGTTGGTGCGGAAGAACTCCACCACCAGGGTCGCGGCCACCACCCCCCAGAAGAAGCGGCTCCGAAGGGCCAGTCCCAAGCCCCTCAGGGCCAGCCGCCGGTTTTGCTCGCGAATAGGGCTCATAGCCTCACCTCCACTCTACTCCGAGGGGCCCTCGGGGAAGGGTACCCGCCCCACGAGAAGCCCCCCCGCACGCCAAAAGAAAGTACCCCAGGAGGATAAGGGAATCCCCCTAGGGCATGGGTGGAAGGTGGAAAGCCTTAGCCCTCCCAGACCGGCTCAAAGCCGGCCCAGGTGGAGGCGGCCATGATCTGGGACGGCGTCGCGCCCCGGATCCTGAGCGCCGGCTTGGGCCACCCGTGGTCCTCCTCAGCGAGGGCCCTGCCGAAGGTGGCCTTTTCCAGCGCCTTCATCCACCGCACCTTGGCCTCCTCCGTTTCGAAGATCAGTACCTTCTCCATGGCAGTTTTAGGCTACCATACCTTGCCTATCAAGGCAATCTTTTCTGGTTGTGCTATGATGTTCCTATGTTGGAAACCGTGTTCCGCGAGTACGCCCGTCCCAAGGGGCTGGACGTGGACTACCTGGTGGACCTGGCGGGCTTCTTCCAGGCCGTGGCCAAGAACCACGGGGAGGAGGACCTGATCCGCATGACTATAGGCGAGGACCAGGAGGGCCCCTACCTGGACGTGGACCTCAGGGACGCCCCCCAGACCCACGCCTGGCTTAGCGCCTTCAAGGCCGCCGCCGAAGCGGGAGGCAGCCTCCGCGTCAGGAACACCGAGAAGGGGGCCGAGGCGGTCGTCCTTCCCCCTTCCAAAACCGAGGCCTGACCTGGTATTATCAGGGCGGAAAGCCTCAGTACCTTTCCATGGCACCCCGGGGTGAAAGCCAAGCCCCGGGGAAAAACATTCCACCTTCTTAGCTACAAGCCCGAGCCAACACCTCCGGCTTGTAGCTAAGACCGCCCCATCAACCACCCCGCCACCATCAACATCCCCCCCAGGGGCACCACCAGGTAGGAGGCCGTCAGGGCCGCCATCACCCGCTTCACCCCTTCCCTCACCTCCGGGGGCAAGGCCTCGAGGCCCCTCCGGTTGGCGTCCAACTCCAGGGGCAGGCTCAGAAGCACAAAGCCGTAGCCCCCGAAGACCAGGAGGGCGGAAAGCTCGGTCGGCCCCAGGAGGAAGCCCAGGACCAAAAGGCCAAAGCCCAGGGTCAGGGCCGCCTGGGTGTTCCGCACCAGCTCCTCCCTGGTCCGCCACTGCAGGGCGTGCCCCACCTCGTGGGCGGCCACGGCCAGGTGGTAGAGGCTCCGCCCCCGCATCACCGCCTCCGTGAGGCGCACCTCCTGCTCCCCAAAGCGCACCCCGTTGCGCCAGCCCACCCTCACCCTGAAGCCGGTCAGGTACCGCCTCAGGGCCTCCTCGGCGAAGGCGCCGGCCTCGAGGGGGGCCTCCACCTTTCTGTACCGCCAGTAGACCAGGGCCCGGTGCAGGAAGTGCCCCGCCACCAGGAAGAACCCGAGGAGCGCCAGGTCCTTGCCGCTCATCGCCACCCCAGGGCCTCAACCGCCATGTTCCTGAGGAGCATGGCCGCTCCGTACAGGAAGCTCGGCAGGTCCATCCCCCGGAAGCGCCCCCCCTCCCGCCAGGGGAGCCGCGCCACCCACCAGGCTCCCACGGGCAAAAGAAGGCCCGTGGGCCCGTAAACCCCAAGCCCGGCCAGGGCCAGGCCGCCAAGCGCAAGGCCCTGGTGCCGCCGCTCTCGGGCCACCTCCGCCAGCACCACCCCCAAGGGGGCCAGCCAGAGGAAGCGGAAGAGGAGTCCTCCCGCCGCGAAGCCCAGTACCGCCAGGACCCTGGACCACCGCCCCCGCCGCCATAGCTCCAAGACGCCCTGCCCTATCCAGAGGGCCAGGAGGGGCGGGCTTCCCGGCATCCCGGCCGTGAGCCACCCCAGGCCGGAGAAGAAGGCCACCCGCCAGTCGGGCCTGCGCCAGAACAGGCCCCCCGTGAAAAGCCCGCCGTAGGGGCCTTCCAGCACCCCGGCCAGGACCCCTATGGCCTCAGGCGGAAGGGGTTTCCTTGAGGCGGTAGACGCCATCGGCTTTCTCCACCAGGCCTAAGCCTTCCAGGCGCTTCAGCCGGTAGAGCACGGTGGAAGGGGAAACCCCAAGCTCCCTGGCCAGGACCGAGGGGCCCTTAGGGCCCGCCCTCAAGGCCTGGAAAAGCCTCTGGTCCCTCTCGTCCAGCTCGAGGCCCTCCACCTCCGCTTCTACGGCCTCGCCCGCCGGCCCGCTCTCGCCGTTCAGGGCCCTGTGGGGCAGGGCCTCTTCCCTGGGGGCAGGGGCCACTTTGGGGGCATGAACCTCTGCTCCCTCCTTGGCCTCCGCCCCCGCCCGGTAGGCCAGGCCCAGGGCCATGGAGGTCAGGTTCCCCCAGAAGACCACCCCCGCTCCGATGAGGCTCCCAACGAGGGCCCACCGGGACTCCAGGACCACGCTGGCGAAGGAAAGGTAGAAGGTGGCCAGCTCCACGGCGAAGGCGATAAAGGGGCTGGCCCTGACCCCTGGGGCGTCAAAGCGGCTGTAGTAGTGCCTCAGGTGGGCGTAGCTGGCCGCCAGGGCGATGGCGTAGACCACCACCCCCATCCCCGCCAGGAGGGGCTCCGCCTTGGAGGCCTCCCCCACCACCTTGCCCGTGATGAAGCCCACCACGGGCATAGCCGCCGCGGCGATCCCCGCTTGCGCTATCAGGCGCGCCGCCACAAGGTGTACCTCCGCCACAAGGCGGCCGCTCCCCGGACCGCCAAGACCAGGAGCAGGGTGAGGGCGCCGCCCGTGGCCAACCCCACCTTCATCCCCTGGTCAGCCCCCAGGGCCCAGGCGGCGTAGATGACCTTGGCGGGGACCTGGTGCTCCCCCACCTGGACCACGCCCTCCACGTCTCCGCGGAACATGCTCCGGGGGACCACGAAGACCACGTCCCCCGCCTGCAGGGCCACCGCGTCCCTGGGCACCTCGCTCATCCCTCACCCCCAAAGAGCCCGAAAAGCCCTTTGCCCTTAGCCCTGGCTCCCACTATCCGCCGGAACTGCTCGGTGATGCGCTTGGCCCACTCCTCCAGGGCCTTCATCCTCAGGTCGTACTCGGCGCGGATCATGGCCGTCTCCACCTGCAGGCGGTCCTCCAGGTGGGCAGTCATCTCCGCCTTGGCCTGGCGGATCAGGTCCTCGGCCCGGCGCCCGCCCCCGCCCTTCTCCAGCCCCTCGAGGGCGCCCCTAAGCTCCCGCACCGCCCCCTGGACCTCAAGGAGCCCCGCCTTGAGGCCCCCTTGGGAGGTGGCCAGGTCCTGCAGCCGGTCCTCCAGCCGGGCCAGCTTGCGGGCCAGCTCCTCCACCTGGGCGGTGAGGCGCCCCAACTGGATCAGGGCCGCCTCGTACCCCGTGCCCCACCCGGCCTCCTCCACCTCGGGCAGGGAGCCTATCAGGGCCTGGGCCCTCTCCCCGTAGGCCCGCACCCTTTCCTCCAAGGCCTTGACCTCCTCGAAGGCCGCCCTCCGCCCCCGCTCCTGCCGGTAGAAGGCCAGGGCCTGCCTCAGCCTCTCCTGGTAGAGGAGGGGGTCCTCCTCCGGGTTCTCGCCGAAGACCAGGCGGTAGGCCTCCCGCCACTTCTGCTCGTCCCTCTTGGCGGCTCGGACCCGGGGGTCCTCTCCCTCTGCGGCCTCCGGGCTGGTGTCCGTGGCCTCCGGCCCGGCGTCCGTGGAGGAATCTGGCGGTTCACTCGGAGGGGGAGGAGCCGCTTCGCCAGCCCCTTGGGCTTCCTCCCCCTGACTCCCCACCCCGAGGAGGGTCAGGGCAGCCCGGTAGTTCTCGGCCAGGCGTTGCGCCACCAGCTCCGAGGCCACGGCCAGAAGGGGCTCCTCCAGCGGGGTCACGTAGGACCGCCCCGTGAGCCCCCGGTACGCCTCCCGGGCCCGGCGGCTCACCCCCCCTTCCCGGGCCTTGCGCACGATCTCCTCGGCCACCTCGGGGTAGACGGCCGCAACCTTCTCCTGAACCCGCTCCCAAACCTGCTCCAAGGCCTGCATCTAGACCTCCAAAAGCGCGTAGAAGGCCACGAGGGCGGGAAAGTAGGTGTAGAAGAAGCCGTACCCCTCCTCTTCCCTGCGGAAGAAGGCGTCCGCCACGAGGACCAGGGCCATGTGTCCCAAGGCGGCGTAGGGGCCGCCCAGGTGCCAGACGGTGGCCGTGGCCAGCCCCAAGACCCATCCCCCGTGGTACACCCCCACCCGCCCGGCGAAGACCCGGCGCAAAAGGGGAGTGAGGACCAGGAAGAAGGGGACGAGCCCCTGGCCCACCAGCTCCTTGAGGAACCAGGCCCCTAGGCCCCCAACGGCCAGGAGGCCCAGGAGGCTCAGGACCTCCCGGGGGCTCACCTTCCCCGCCATCACGGCACCACCACCTTCCTCTCCTCCTCCACGAGGTCCACAACCCCTTGGCGAACGCCCCCGGTCTGCACCACCCGGAAGAGGACGAACCTCCCCGTGGGCACGGAGAGGAGCGCCTCCCCGTTCACCACCAAGGCCCGGTCCGCCAGGCGGTAGCCGGGAAAGCCATCGGGGCTCGGGTCGCCGTATAGGGCCACGCCCTCCTGGTCCTCGGGCCTGAGCCAAACCTCCCCGTAGGCGGTCTGGTCAACGGTCAGGCCCGGGGCGGTGAGGACCACGGCCACCCGCTTCCTGCTCATGGGCACCTGGAGGCTATCCCCGCTTCGCGCCACCACCCGCCCCTCCTGGTAGGCGAAGCCGTCCCGATAGGCCCTGAGGAGCACCTCCCGGCTCTGCCCGTCTGGCGGGGTCAACTTCAGGGAGAAGGGCGAGGTACAGGACCGGACCGCCTCCAAGGAGCCCAAGTAGGCGGCCACGCAACTCACCCCGCTCACTAAGCCGCTGGGCGTGAGGACGATGGGGGCGTAGGTGGGCTCTGGGACCCGCACCCGCATCCCGTCGGTGGAGTTTTCCACCACCGCCCTGGCCTCCGCCGCTCCGTCCAGGACCCGCACCACCGCCCTGGGGGCCGTGGGCACCCGGAGGGTCCTGCCGCCCCGGTAGACCAGGACCATCCCCTCGAGGCCCCCCGGCGCCGGGTCGGGGTAGGCGCTCACGCCGAAGGCGTAGTCCCCTGGGACCCAGGCCTCGTACTGGGCCCCGCTCCCCGCCCAGGTGGCCTCCACCTCCAGGGTGAGGGTGCTGCGCTCCACCTCCACCCTGGCCGTGGCCCCCGGGGCCAGGTCCACCTCCCCCCGGTAGCCCTGGACCTGGAGGCCCTGCCACTCCACGAGGACCTCCACGGGGTAGCGCCCGGATAGGCCCGTGAAGCGGAAGGTGTAGCTGTCGCACCGGGTGCCGGCCCGGCCCGCCACCTTGACGGTGGCGCACGCTCCGGCCTTGACCCCGGCCAGCTCCAGCCGGGCCGGGCCCTGGAACTCCCGCTGGAGCTCCGCGCACCCTCCCAGGAGGGGCAGGGCGAGGAGGAAAAGCCTAGAAGCGAACCTCATAGCCTACCCGCACCCCTCCGTAGAAGCCCGTGGCCGTGGTGAACCGGTAGCGGTCTACGTGGGAGGCCACGCCGCTCCCCAGGAGGCCGTCCCGGTACCCGGCCAGGACCCTCACCCGGAAGGGGGGCAGGCGCCCCTCCAGGGAGGCCTCCACCTGGAAGGCGCTGTCCCGCCCGATGTCCTCCTGGGGCACCGCGTAGGCCAGGCTGAGGGCCCCCACCACGTCCCCGGGATAGGTCAGGGTGGCGAAGAGGGCGGCGAAGGGCGTGTCCCCGCCCCCCTGGCCCCAGTAGCGCCCAAAGCCCAGGCTCAGGTCCAGGGGCCCCAGGAGGGCCCCGCCTCTCGCCTCCACCCAGTACCGCCCGGGCTCGCCGGCCACCAGGCCGGCCCCCGCCCCCAGCCGGGCGTGGACGCCGGGCAAGAGGCCGCCCTTGGGGTCGTGGACCACGTAGAAGGCCCCGAAGAGGTACCCCCCGTCCCCGGCCCCAAGCTCCCCCACCAGGCGGATGCCCTCAAAGAGGCTGTAGCGGGCCGTGGCCTCCCTCCGGTCCTGGGCCCTGAAGGCCAGCTCCAGGCCGCCCTCCGTGAGCCGGGCCTGGGCCCCGTCCGTGCCCAGGCGCACTTGGGCGCCGCCCCACGCCAGGGCCAGGCCGCCGAAGGGCCCCCCTTCTCCCACCCCGGCGTAGACCTCGCCGGTGGGCCTGGCCTGGATCGCCCCCTCCAAGGCCTTGGTCTTCTCCTCCAAGGCGAAGAGGCGCTTGCCGGTGGCCTGGGCATCCTTGACCCGGGCCTCTTCGTTGCCCCGCACCTCCTTGGCCAGCTCCTCCACCGCCCGCTCCACGGCCTGAAGGCGGGCCTCGAGGGCCTGAAGCCTCGCCCGGTGCTCCGCAAGCCCCGCCTCCAGGGCGGCTACCCTGCTCCCAAGGGCCTCCGCCTCCTTGCCGAGCGCCTCCAGGTCCCCCTTGGCGTCCAGGGCCGCCAGGAGGGCTTGGCGCATCTCCTCCAGGTCCGCCTCCAGCGCCTCGAAGCGCACCCCATACTCCGCCAGCGCCTTCTGGACCTCAGGCAGGACCTCCTGCAGCTCGGCCACCTGGGCGTAAAGCTGGGCCACCTGCTCCGGGGCCAGGCCCTGCTCCTCCAGGGTGGCCCGCACCTTGGAGAGGACCTCCTCCAGCCAGGTCAGGTAGGCCCGGTAGAGCATGGTGGCGGCCTCGTAGCGGTTCACCGCCCGGGTGCCCTTGAAGGTCCCGTCCTGGTACCCCGTGAGGATGCCCCGCTCCAAGAGGGCCCTCACGGCGCTCTCCGCCCAATGCCCCTTGGGCACGTCCGCCATCTGCGCCTGGGCCAGGCCCGCCATCAGGGCCAGCCCCGCCAACGGCCTAGCGTAGCGCTGCGCCATAGCACCCTTAGCCTACAAGAAGGAGGGCTTTATGGCAACACTAAGTTGCCTAAAGGGTGGAAGGGTCAACCCTAGGAGGCTGGGCCGGGCGGCCAGTTCCCCAGCCGGATGCCCTCGGGCTCGTTGCCCTCCAGCAGCTCGTCCAGGGCCTTGGCCAGGTCCGGGTAGAGGACGAAGCGCCCCTTGCCCACCACCTGCAGGGCCATCTGGAAGGACGGCCTCGAGCGGCGCTCCCTGGCCTTGAGGTCCGGGTCGCCCAGGACCGGGTGCAGGGCGGGGTTTTCCAGGACGTCCAGGAGCTTCTCCCCGTGGGCGGTGGCCACCACCCGCACCCCCCGCCTGGAGGCGGTCAGGCACTCGTAGACGTCCTCGTTGTACCCGATCTCGTCCACCACCACGATTTCGGGCGAGTGGTTGGCGATGGCCTGGTAGATGATGCGCCCTTGGGTCTTGGCCGGCGGGTCGGGCACCTGCATCCTCCGGGCGGGGCGGATCCCGGGGTGGGGGATGAGCCCGTCTCCGCCGATCTCGTTGGAGGTGTCCACCACCAGAACTCTGGACCCCCACCGCTCGGCCAGGATGCGCACCACGTCCCGGAGGAGGGTCGTCTTCCCCGTCCTGGGCGGCCCCACCAGGAGGATGCTCCCCTGGCCGTCCAGGAGGTAGGGCCTGAGGGGTTCGGCCACGCCCTCCACAAACTTCCCCACCCGGATGGTGATGCCCGTCATCTCCCCTAGGGCCGACTGGATGCGGGAGACCCGGTGCAGGGTGCCCTCTATCCCCGCCCTGTTGTTCTCCTTGAAGCCCCCCACCCGGTGCAGGACGAACTGGAGGTCCTCCTTGCTCACCTCCCGCTCCGAGTACCGGGCTTCCCCGTCCACGGTGTACGCCAGCCGGGCCCCCAGGTCCATGGCGATCTCCTCCAACTGGGGCCCATAGCCCTCCACCTCCTGGCGGACCCAGGGAGGTAACTTCTGCATCAGGGCCGCGAACTCCTGCTCAAACCCTTCTCGTACCCGCACCATGGTTCACCTGTCCGAAAGCCCAGAAAGGACGCCCAGGCCAAGCCCGAGGAGAAGGCCCCCGTTGAGGCCAGAGAGGAACGCCCAGGTCCGTTCCATGAGCTCGTAGAGCCTCAGGAAGAGGACCTCCGGGCTGGCGTGGCCCGTGAGGACCGCCCCCAGGTAGAAGAGGGCCACCCAGGGCACCACGGCCTTCGCGAACCGCCCTAGGGCGTAGCCCGAGAAGGCCCCGAAGCCCAGGTAGGCCCAGACCTCGGGCCTGGCGAACTCCCTGCCCACGGCCTCCAAAAGCCGAACCGCCGGCACCCCCTCGAGGCCCATCATCCCCTCCGCCCGCCCGCGAACCGCCGGTAGGTGGCCAGTACCCTCTCGGCGTAGGCCAGAGTGCTGGCGGGCACCCTCCCGGAAGACACCGCCCCCGAGCCGGCGTTGTACGCCCATAAGACCTTTCGCCAGTCCCGGTGAGTTTCCCAAAGCTCCCTCAGGTGCTTGGCCGTGGCCCAAAGGGCCCAGTCGGGGTCCCGCCGCCAGTGCAGGGGAGCCCCGGTGGTCCGCTGCCAAGTGCCGGGCATGAACTGCCCCAACCCCACCTCGCCGGCCCGGCCCACGGCGTGGGGGCAGTACCCCGACTCCACCCACACCACGGCGGCGAGGAGGTAGGGGTCTATCCCCCAGGCCCTGCCGTACTTCCAGGTCTTGGCCCAGAGGTCCTGGGGGATGTACCCGCAGGCCAGGGCTGGACCCAAGAGGACCAGGAGGACGAGGGCCTTGCGCATCACCGCACGAGCTCTTCTCCCTTCCGGCGTTCCGGGCGCTCCAGGGCCGCCCGGACCGCCCTGAGCTCGCCGTAGACCGCGGCCAGCAGGGTCAGGCCCAGGCCGTAGAGGAGGAGCATCACCCCCACGCCCAGCCCCGTCCCGTCCAAGCGCGCCAGGGAGAGGACCCCAAGGACGATTCCCAAAACCATCACCCCTTTGCCCAAGGTCTGCCCAAGCCTTTCCAGGTCCTTCATCACCTTGACCTCCTCAGGTACTCCTGCACGTAAAGCCTGTGCACCCACTCCTCCACCGCGAAGGGCGTGGCCCTCAGGAAGGCGTAGTAGAAGCGCTCCACCAGGGGCTCGGGCCTGGCCTCCTCCAGGGTGTGGCCGATGTAGTCCCGCTTGAGGACCAGGCCCATCCGGCGGTCTATCACCAAGAACTCCCCTTCCACCCTGGGGGCGTAGCGCACCACCACCCCGGTCAGGGCCAAGGAGGGCGTGTAGCTGGCCCTATGGGTTAGCCCCTCCGTCGTGGTGAGCAAGTACACCTTCACCCCCCTCTGCACCCTCACCTCCCTCAGGGCCTCCGCGATGGGCTTCAGGTCCAGGAGGCTCATCTGCACCAGGACCTCCGCCGTGGCCCGCTTGACGATCTCCGAGGCCTCCTGAGGGGTGAGGGCCTTCACCTCGCCTTGGGCAGCGGAGACCCCCAAGGCCAAGACCAGGACGAACCAGAATCTCCTCATCCCGCACCTCCACCGCTTCGCCGCACACCCGGCCCAGGAGGACCCTCTCCCCTTCCTCCCTGGGGAAGGCCACCACCTCGGGCGGGGGCTCGCCGTGGGCCTTGTACCAGCGCTCCAGCACCCGGCACCAGCGCACCAGGGCCCGCGCGCCCTCCCGGTCCGCCTCCTCCATGGCCTGGAGGCCCTTCTGGGTCAGGGAAAGCCTCTCCCCCTCCATCTCGCACCAGCCCAGCTTGGCCCAGGCCGGCTCGGGCAGGGGGAAGTCCGGGGGGAGGTGGAAGTCCAGCCGGGTGGTCTGGGTCCCGGCGTAGTAGCGCTTGAACCGGGGCGTGCGCCGGGTCAGGGCCTCCAGGTAGAGGAGAAGGGCCTCGGGCCTCGAGGGGTCGGTGGCCCAGGGAGCGGTGTCGGGGGCGCCCACCCCCTGGCTGGAGGAAGGCGGCACCACCCGCACCCGCTCCCTCGGCACCGGGGCCCCCGCCTGGGGAGGCTCCGCCTTTCGCGCCTTGGCCCAAAGCCCGTGGAGGAGGTGCTCCGTCCGCCACATGCCGAAGAGCTCTATCCGGGCCGGGGGCGTGCCCTCCAGGAGGACCACCGCCTCCCCCTTCCGGCTCGTGCGCATCTCCTCGGGGGAAAGGAGGGGCCTGGCCACCTCCCGCTCGCCCGTGGTGCGGCCCGTGGGGAAGGGCAGGACCCCCTTCCGGCTCACGCCCCGGGCCTCCTGCACGACCGTGGTCTGCCCCAGGACCTCGGAAAGCCGCGCGGCGTCGTTGTCGGAAAGCCCGGAGAGGAAGTAGACGCGCTGGGCGAAGGTGCCCTCTATGGCCTCCCACTCGTCGTCCCCGTAGACCGCCCGGCCCTGGTCGGTGTTCTGCACGGCGATGTGGTAGGCCACCCGCCTGGAGCGCATGGTCCCGAGGTTCTCCTTGATCCCGGGGAGGAAGCCGAAGTTGGGGAACTCGTCCCAGTACACGGAGAGGGGCACCTTGAGCCTGCCGCCGTGGCGGTTGGCGTACTGCAGGGTCTTGAGGTCCACGATGCGCTTGAGGAGCTTGAGGAGCACGTACCCCGAGGCGTTGTCGCCGATGAGCTCCTGAGGGACGCCGATGTAGAGCAGGGAGGGCTCCTCAAAGAAGCGGTCCCAGGGGACCTACATGGGCCCCGGCTCGGTGCAGGCGGCCAGGCCGGGGTCAAGCCATATGGAAAGCCGGTTCCTGGCCCCGTTCAGAATCCCCGCCAGCTGGTCCTGGCGCATCTCCAGGAGGGTCTTGAGCTCCACCTGCAGGTAGGGCCGCACCTCCACGTAGGCCTTGAGGCCGGCCACCCCGTCCCCCAGGACCCGGTAGATGTGGGCCAGGGAGTACCGCCCTTCCACCCCCTCGGCGTGGATGAGGCCCTGGAGGAGGGTCCGCTCCAGCCCGGGGTAAAACTCCTTGGAGTCCGGCACCCTGGGGTTTCGGGGCACGAAGATCTCGGCGATGAGCTTGGCCTGGGTGATGTCCTCCGCGCCCTCCAAGAAGTTGATGCGGAAGGACCTCTCCCCCCAGGGCGTGAAGGGGTAGACGGGCCGGCCGTGGTGGGCGTAGTAGGCCATGGCCTCCATGAGCCCCCCGCGGTCGGGGAACTTGAGGTCGTAGACGATGGCGCCCCACCCGTCCTTGGCGTCCAGGAGGAGGTTGGGCAGGTAGTAGCCCGAGGTCTTGCCGTGGCCGGGCTTGCCCACCACCAGGGTGTGGGCCACCCGCTGGGCCTCGGGGACCCGGACCGGCCGCCGCCCCACCTGGCCGTACCACCCGGTGCCTTTGGGGGTCAGGTAGGGGGCCAGGTCCTTCTCCGTGGCCCACCGCCCCAGGCCGGGAAGCTTCCTGGGCCGCTTAGGCTGGTAGAGGAAGGGGGAAAGGCCCCCTACGAAGCCCACCACCAGGAGGAGCCTGAGGAGGTCGTAGTTGAGCCGGGCCATCCAGAGGTCGTTGAGGGCGGCCCCGCAAGGGGAGTCCACCCGCAACATGCAGGCGGCGGCGAACTCCAGGCCCTTGGCCCCGGGCCGGCCGATGGCGGCGTCCCACCCCGCCTTGGCCATCTGGTCGGCGGCCTCGAGGCCCCCCCGAAGCCCCACGTAGAAGGTAGCCGCCAGGCTGGCGAGGAAGAAGAGGAAGCCAAAAGCCCTGAGGGCCTTCAGCCAGGGCGGGGTTTCAAAGAGGCTTTCCCGCATCCTTCCGGGCCCGGTCAATCCACCGGCCTGGGTTTCTGGGGGCGGTAGCCCTCTCCAAGAGGGCCGCCCGCTCCGCCTCGTCCATCCTGTACTCCAAGGCGGGTAAAGGCTCCCTCTTCACCCAAAGGGCCCCCCGCGCCATCCACCGGCCCGGGTTCACCGGGGCCAGGGGCCTTGCCAGAAGGGCCTCGAGGGCCCCCTCGTCCATCCTGTACTCCACGGTGGTCCAGGTCTCGGCCACCACCCACTTGGCGATCTCGTCAGCCCAAACCTTCATGGCGTTACCTCCTCACCCGTCGGTTTTATCAGGGGGCTTCACCCAGTTCCCGCTCCGCCCAGCCCACCGCCCAGGGGGCTCGTAGGAGGGCGTCCCGCCGGTCGGGGCGGTCGGCCCCGTTGCCGGGGTCGTCGGCTCTGTGGGCCCGCTCCCTTGCACCGAAGGCGGCTTGGCTTCAGCGGCCCGGGAGATCCAGCCCTCAGAGGCCACGGGGGCGGGGCCTCCCCTGTAGGCCTCGGGCGGACCCGCCTGGGGAATGGTGTACCTGGGGCTTCCCTCAGCCCCAGCGGTGATGGAGGTGCCGCCACCCCTGACCACCACGGGCACGCTCTCCGCGCCTCCGCGGTGCATCCAGGCGGGAGGGGCCTCGGTGGTGCGCTCGTAGCTGGGGGGCAGGCCGCTTGGGCTCCGGTCCATCACCCACCCGCCAACCCGCTCCACCGCTCGGGCGCCCGCCGAGGCCAAGGCGCTCCCGGCGGCTCCCGCCGCGCCCGCCGCGCCTCTGGCGGCGCCGGCCACCCCCCGGCCCACCTCTCCCACCGCCGCGCCCACGCCGCCCAAGCCGGCGATGGCCCCCGCGGCCGTCCGGGTGGCGTAGCCCAAGGCCGCCGCCGTTACCGCCAGCCCCAGGCCCCCGAAGAAGGTGGCCACCAGGCTGGCCAGGTACCCGGCGATGAGGAGCCCCGCCGCCATGCCGCCCACGGTCATCATCAGGGTCTGGGCCCAGGCCTGGAACGTGTCCACCAGGCCCTTACCCAAGCCCACCACCGCCACCCCAGCGTCCCGGATGAAGTTCCTGCGCACCTCCCAGGTGAGGATCGTGCAGGCCCGGGCGGAGAAGATCTGGTCGGTGATGTTGGCCTGCGTGGGCCGCCAGTTCAGCTTGCCGTCGGTGTCGATAAAGACCTCGTAGCCGCACTTGGTGGGGTCCCAGCCGTTTTGGGCGGAGACCTGGTAGATGCTTTCCGCCACGATGCGCCGGTTTTCCCGGAACTGGGCCTTCAGCTCCCTCACGGTTTGGTCCACGATCTCCCTGGCCTGGCTGGCGATGTAGGCCGCGGGCCGGGAGACGCCGAGCTCCAGGCCGGCCCGCACCACGAAGGGCCCGATGGCCCCCATGATGAAGGCCCACACCACCACGCTGAGCCACCGCCCGAAGAGGCTCGGCCCGAGGCCGATGGGCAGGGCCAGGCTCCCGGCCACGATGGGCCAGAAGGCGCTGGCCAGGAGGAACATGGTGCTGATGATCACCGTGAGGACCATGGTGATCACGATGAAAGGAAGGATCATCAAGGAAGCGGGGTTGAGGAGCTGGCTGGCCGCCCCGATGCCCGCCAGCACCTTCTGCACCCACTCCGGGCTGTTGGTGCCCTCGTTCAGGGCCGTGCCCGCCATGTGGGTGATGCCCGCCTCCACGATGGCCACGATGGTGAAGAGGGGGTTGATGACCGCCCCTAGGGCCTTGAGGTTGTTGGAGGCCTCCGTGATGGCCTCCGCCATCTCGGTGCGGAACGTGTTGGTAACGGCCCTGTAGATGCCGTTGGCTCCTCCGAAGGCGCTTTCCAGGGCCTCCCCCAACCACAGGAAGGCCCCCGCCAGGACCACCCGGGCCATGCTGGCGAGGACCTCCTCGAGGCTGCCGTAGTACACCGCCCGGATCAGGCCCCAGACCAGGCCCAGGACGATGAGCCCCCGCCCGATGGAGTACGCCCCGCTCTGGAAGTCCCTGAGGGAGGCCTGGAAGAGGGCGATCCAGTCGTTGAGGTTCAGCATGGCCCCCAGGACTCCCAGGACGAAGTCCCTGACCCCCTGGTCTATCCGGGCCTGAGGCGGGGGCGGCGGGTCGGCCAGGGCCAGGAGGAAGGCGAAGGGCAAAAGCGCCAGCAAGAGGCGGTCAAGCTTCACGGGCCACCTCCGGTGTTGGGCGGGGCGCCGGACTCCGCCCGCCACTGCCGGGCCAGCATGGCCAGGGCCTCCCCGGCCACCACGTACTTGGCCGAGGTCTTCTCCGCCTGGGAGACCACCATGGCCATAGCCTGGCGAAGCTGGTCCTCGGCGCTTTGCTCCTGCTTCTTGATGAGCTCCACCAGGTTCTGGTTGACCTGGGCAAGCTGCTCCACGGTCATGGCCTGCTGGGCGGCCAGGTTGCGCATCTCCTGGATGGCCCGCATGCTGTTCATGCCCTCCAGGCGGAGCATCTCGGCAAAGCCCTTCACCAGCACCTCCGTCACCTCCCGGGTGGAGGGCGCGCTCTCGGCCTCGGCGATGAGGGTCTCGGAGATGCCGGGGGTGGTGGGGTCGTTGCCCGAGGCGGCCCGCACGGCCCCCTGGGCGCCGGGGTTGCTCTGGGCGGAGGGCGCGGCCTGGGAGGCGCTCTGAGGGGCGGCCGGGCCCGCCGTGGGCAGGGGCACGCCCGCGTCGGCGCTGGCGCCGCCTATGCCGGTGAGGCTAGTCCAGCCCTTCTGGATGGCCTCGCTGATGAAGTTCCAGACGGCCCCCAGGGTGTCCCAGAGGTCCTGGAAGACGTTCTCCGGCTTGGTGTTCTCCTGCTGGTTCTGAACGTTCTCGGCCACCCGGGACTGGTTTTCCAGGAGCTGGGCCGTGCGCTGGAGGTCCCTGAGGCTCTGCTCCGTGGCCTGGAAGCCCAGCTGGGGCACCACCCCGGAGATGAGCCTGGCCCACCACTCGGGCCCCCAGTAGAGGGGGTCTCTGTCCGGGGTCCAGCCGTAGATCTCCGCCAGCTGCTTTTGCCTCGCCCTGGCCAAGGCCCTGAGGATCGCGTTCTTCTGCCGCCGGATGTCGCCCATGAAGCTGTCCAGGGCCCGGTCCACCTCGTCCACCAGGGGGTTCAGCTGGTGGAGGCCCAGGCTCTTCCCCAGCCAGTCCAAGGCCAGGCCGGTGCCGTAGTACATGGCCTGGGCCTTGAAGTCCTCCCACATGGACTGGAGCTGGTCAAAGTGGCGCATGGCCCTCTTGACCGTCCGGTGGGCGGTGCACAGCCAGCGCACGGACCCCAGGTCGTAGAAGCCGATGAACCTGCAGGCGTCCGTGATGAGCTGGTCCAGGTCCTCCACCAGGCCCTGGGACTGCAGGTTCTGCCCCCGGGGTGCGCCCACGATCCGCACGGGCAGGATGGCGTAGGCCGTGTCCCCCCTGCCCCCCGTGTAGGCCACCTCCAGGCGCAGGGCCGTGGTCCCGGCGAAGCCCGTGGTGTCCCAGTACCGGAGGACCACGCCGCCGCCGCTTCCGGGCCTCGAGGCCATGACCCACTTGCCCGAGGGCAGGGCCACCGCCCGGACCTCCAGGATCCGCTCCCCGGGGTCCGGGCTCACCCGCACCTCCAGGCGAAGCGTCCGCCCCTCCTGGTAGACCCCGGGGGCGGGGGAAAGCCAGGCCACCTGCACCGCCAGGGCCGGGGCCAGGGCCACCACCAGGGCCAAAAGCGCTCCCCTCATACCCTTCCCTCCGCCAGGTCCCGCACCACCCGGAGGACGTCCCCGCCGTAGGCCTCAACCAGGGCCTTACGCCGGGCGGCCTCCTCCTGGGCGCTCGTGAAGAGCCAGTAGTCGTAGGGCGTGGGCCAAAGCTGCAGCACGTCCCCCTCCTTGAGGTCGTCCCTCACGGCCCAGACCATGAGCTCGCTGTAAAGCCCCTTCACGCCGCCCAAGGACTTGAAGACGGCCATGGCCCGGTCGGGGAGGTTGAAGACCCGCTGGACGTACTCGTCCTCCCCCTGCACCCTCAGGAGGAAGACCCAGGTGGTGTTCTGCACGATGCGCCCGGCGCTCTCCCCGCTGAAGTCCTGGAGGCTTTGCGTGATGGACCAGATTCCGCCCCCCAGGTGCCGGAAGCGGCGGTAAAGCTCCTCCACCAGGCTGGCGGCGTAGGGGTTCTTGAAGACCTTCCACGCCTCGTCCAGGACCACCAGGAGGTTGCGCTCCTCCCCCCGCCGCTTCCCCTCCGAGGCCCGCTTCCAGATGAGGCCCGCCATGAGCATCGTGCCCACCACGTCCAGGCCCTCGTAGGCGTCCAGGCCCTCGAGCTCGTAGCACACCACCCGGGCGCTCTCCAGGGGGACGCTGGTGGGCCGGTCCACGAAGCTCCCCATGGGGCTGTCCCCTGTCCAGGGCTGGAGCCTCAGGGCCAGGCTGCGGGCCACCTCCTTCTCGGAAGGGGACACTCCCCGCCCCCCGATCTCGTCCAGGGTGAGGAGGGTCTTCACCAGGTCCGAGAGGGTGGCCCCCAGGTAGCGCTTCTCCTCGGTGCCGTCCGGGCCGATGTCCACGGTGGTGGCCCGCTTGTAGGTCTGCTCTATGGCCGCCTCCAGGATGGCGTTCTCGATGGCCTCCTGAGTGCGGTCGTCCCCGGCGGGCACCATGGCCCGGAGGACCTTGAGGAGGTCCCCCTTCTTCTCCGGGGTGGGCTCCACCTGGCCCTCCTCGAGGTCGAAGGGGTTCACCGAGGTCCCCGCCCCCGGCCTGATCTCTATGAGGGCTCCCCCGAAGGCCTCCACCAGGGCCTGATAGTTCTTCCCCCGGTCCAGGATGACCACGCTCACCTTGTCGTCCTTGAGGAGCTCCGAGAGGAGGTACTGCAGGGCGAAGGTCTTGCCGCTACCCGAACCCCCCACCACGATCCCGTTGTAGTTGCGCATCCGCTTGTCGAAGGGGTCCACGTAGATCAGGGCCCCCTGCCGGTTTTTGAAGAGGGCCACGGGCCTCGGGCTCCCCCGCCAGGCCCCGGTGGTGGGGAAGAAGTGGGCGGCGTTGGTCTCCAGGAGGTAGACCTTTTCCTCGGCCACGCCCCCGGAGAAGGGGGCCAGGGTGAGCCAAGGGGTGAAGAGGCCATTCCTGAGGACCCGGAAGGGGCTCCCGGGCACCTTGGAGAGGTGGCTCATGGCCTGGGAGATGCGCCCTTCCAGGCCCTCCCGGCTCCGGTCCAGGAGGACCAGGCTCACCCCTACCTGGAAGACGTGGTCCCCCGTCTGGGAGATGTGGGTGATGGCCCCCTCCGTCTCCACCTGGCCCACCCGCACGTTGGGGTCCACGTAGGTGCCCGACTGGCTGGCGGAGTAGTACCGCCTGGCCCTGGCCTTGAGGGCCCTCAGGGCCAGCTCGTGGGGCTCGTGGAGGAAGTCCATGACCAGGTAGAAGCGGCTCCCCCCCGCCAAGGCCAGCACGTCCCCCATCTCGGCGTAGGTCTCGTCCGGCACCGTGTACATGGAGAGGATGCCGGCCCACATGCCCCCCACGTAGAGGGCGTCCCGGTAGCTGTTGTCCACCTCCCCCTTGAGGAGCTGGGCCCTCAGCGTGGGGGGCCTCAGGGACTCTATGCGCCGGATGGCCTGCCTGGGGTAGCGCTGCCAGGTCTGGCGGTACTCGGGAACTTCCGAGAGGGCCAGGGCGGGGTTCAGGTAGCGGTAGGTCAGGGCAAATATGTCCTGGTCTCCCAAGGGGAAGGCCCGGATGCGGTAGGCGGACGCGATCTGGACGATGCGCTCCTGGATGCGCTTGGCCTCGGCCACCACCTCCTGCCACTCCTCCTTGGTGAAGGGAACGCGCCGCTTCCCCCGGCGCCTCCCGAAGAGCACGGTGAGGTAGATCCGCTTCTCCAGGATCTCCTCCCGCTGCCACCGGGACCACCAGGCCTCGGCCCGCCGCTCGTGCAGGAAGCGGGCCGTGGGGTGAGAGGGGGCCCACCCCGCGGCGTAGTGCTGCACCCGGGAGGGGTGGGCGGGGGAGACCTCCACGATGAGCCTGGCCCTGGTACCCTCGGGCACCCCTGAGCGCAAGAGGCTCTTCACCACCCCCACGAAGCCCTCCATATAGGCCGTGTGGACGAAGAGGGTGGGGGACATCTCCAGGCCCACCCCCAGCTCCACCCGGCCGTCGTTCAAAACCATGAGGCCGTCCTGGATCTCCCAGTAGGGCAAAAGCGCGGTCAGGGAGTCCTCCCGCGCCTTACCGAAAAGGCTAGTCCTGGAAGCGCTCGTCATAGATCAGGGGCGTGGTGTCCTCGTCCCGCTCGGGCCGGTACCGCTCCTTCTGGGTTAGCCAGGTGATCTCCTGCCAGAGGCTCGCCCCGGGGTAAAGGAGCTTGAGCCGGTCGGAGAACTTGATGGCGGCGTAGCCCATAGCCCCGGCCAAGACCAGGCCCAGGGCCGGGTGTGGCAGCGCCCCCCCCAGCTGAAGCCCCAGGACCATGGCCACCATGCCCACGAAGAGCTGCCACATCTCTAGCCCCAGGAGCGTCAGGGGCTGGTAAAGCCGCCACACCCGAAGCCTGAGCATCTCTCCCTCCTTAGAGGACGTTGTTACAAGCCGGAGGAAGGTTCTCGCTGGTGGTGATGAACATCTTGGCGAAATAAGGGGCGGCGGCCACGATGATGCCGCCAATCCCCGCCCCGATCATGAGGGGCAGGGCGTTGCGCCCGCCGATGGCCAGGCTGATGCCGCCGATGGCGAACATCAGGACGATGACCCCAAGCCCCACGGGGCCCTTGAGGTACTTGATGATGGTGCAAAGGGCCGAGGTTACGTTGTTGAACGCCTGGTCGGCCTGGGCGTGGGCCACCCCGCTCATGAGCAGGACGCTCACCAGAAGGCCCATCACCAGGAACTTGCCGTGCTCCGTGGCCAGAAAGGCCTTGACCTTGGCGAATATGGGCTTGACCTTTTGCAGCATCGCTGTCCTCCTTTGCGTCTCCCCCTTCTACCTCTCGCTGGCCTGAGTGCCTTGGTGCCTTCATCCCCGGTGGCGCCTCTCCTTCCCGCTCTCACCCCCTTTCGGCATCACACGGTTGCCAGTATAGCACACACCTAGCCATCTATGGCAACATGGGGGCATGAGGCTGGACCCGGAAGTTCGCAAGCAGGTAGAGGAGAGGCTGAAGCGCAGGGTGCCTGAGCCCGATGAGCCCGAGTTCTACCGGCTCCTGGAGGAGCTTCGGGTGCGGGACCCCGAGATGGCCGCCCTCCTGGAGGAGGGCATCCAGTTCCAGCAGGTGAAGCCCCCGGAGGAGGAGGTCAAGGCCGAGGTTAAGAAGCGGGCCCTGTTGCGGGACCTGGCCAACCGGCTCTTCCGCCGGTACGACGAGCTCACCGGGGAGTGGGTCCCCTCGAGGCCCAAGCAGATCCTCTGGGGTGTAACGGCCTTCATGGCCATCCCGGTCCTCATGTGGGGCCTGGGCAACCTGGGTGGCCCCAAGGCCAAACCGGCTCAGGCCCAGCCGGCTCAGGCGGAGACCGTTCAGGCCACGGCCCCCCAGGGCGTCCAGCCCCCTACAGTGGAAGCGCCTGGGCAGGAGCCCACGCCTCCAGGCTCCCCTTCTGGAGCCCCTGAGGCTCCTGGCCAGAGTGAGCCCCAAAGCGGCGCCCTGTCGGCCTCTCCCGCGAACCCCCAGGCTACGGAGGAGGCCATCCCCCCGCCCCCAACCCCGGCGGCGGGAGGGGAGGTGCCGCCCCCGCCCCAGACCTCTTACGCCCCAAGCGGCGCCTATGTGGCTCAGGCTCCTCAGGAGGTGGCGGGGCCGCCCCTTGCGGTCTACGTGGCCGGCCAAGGGGCCCAGGCCGCGCCCCAGGCGGTGCCCCTGCAGGCCTACGCCCGTCAGGTCGGCCAGGGCCAGGGCGAGAACCAGTCCCAGCCCAGCATGGGGGGCGCCATCCAGGCCCAGGCCGCCCAGGCCCCATCCATGACCGCCTACCGGGCCGAGGGGCAGAAGGAGGCCGGCCAGGTGCCGCCCATGGCTTCCTTCGTGGCCTATAAGGCCGCCCCCACTCCCGCCGCTACCCCCGCGCCCGCGAGCCCACCACCCCAGGCTCAGGGCGGCGGGCTGGACTACTTTGCCCAGGCCTTGCCGGAGATCTTTGGCCCTCCCTCCGGGGCTCAGGGCCAGGCCGCCCAGGCCCCTCAAGGGCAGCCCCCGTCTCAGGCCGCTCAGAGACAGGCCTCACCCCAGGCCCCTCAGGGACAGACTGCGTCCCAGGCAAGCCCCTACCTGCCCGGGACCCGCGTCCCCGGCCGGCTGGCGGTGAAGCTGGTGGTCCCCGAAGGGGAGGAGGTGCCCGTGGCCGTGGAGACGGAGGACGGGGCCGTCGTCCTGGGCAAGGCCAAGCTCTCCCCTACCCGGAGGGTGGACCTGGTCCTGGACCAGGTGGTCCTGGCGGGCCGGGCCTTCCCCGTGAGGGCCGTGGCCCTGGGGGCGGACATGGCCCAGGGGCTTCCCGCCCAGGTGCGGGAGGAGGCCCCCTCCTTGGTGGCGGACCTCGTCCGGGGCTCCCTCCGGGGCCTCTCGGACTACGTCCGGGCCAGGAGCCAGCAGACCACCGTCATCACCACGCCCGGGGGTGGCACGGTGGTGCAGCAGGGCCAGACTCCCCCTCTGGAGCTCTTCCTGGGCGCGGCGGCGGCGGACCTCTTCTCCGTTCCCCAGGGGACCCGGGCCGTGGTGCGGGTGGCGGAGGTGGCCGAGGGTACCCCCCTCACCGTCCTGGTCCTGGGGCAGTAGGGGGCGGTATGGCGGCCATCCACCCTTTCCTCGTGGACAGGGTCTGGACGGAAGGGCAGGTGAGGCGGTGGAACCTGCCCCAGCCCGTGGAGGCCGTGGAAGTGCGGGGGTACTTGGGCTCCACCTACTACCGCAAGCCTGAGCTTGTGCGCTTCTACGTGCACGAAAGCCTGCGCCACCTCCCCCTCGCCGCCCTGCGCCACCTGGCGGGGATGGCGGAGCTGCGCCTCCGTGTGGGGGCCCCACCGGACCCAGAGGTCTGGCGGGTCAGCCTCAAACAGGTGCACCCCGTGGACGAGCCGGACGGGGTCTGGCTCACCCCCAGGGGCCCCGTGGCCGTGGAGTACGACGCGGGGGGGTACAGCCGGAACCGGGTGCGGGCCAAGGGGGAGGCCTTCGCCCTCCGCTTTGTGGCCCAGGTCTGGGGGGTCCCCATCCCCCAAAGGGTCCGGACCCTCGAGGGCCTCCTGCCCCCATCGGCCCAGGTGGTGCTGGCCCCGTGGAACTGAAGGTGGAGCCATGGACCAGAGGCTGAAGGACAAGCGGGATGCCCAGCGCTTTCGGGCCGCCGTGAGGGGCGGCCTTGAGCTGGGCAGGGTGCTGGAAGTGGTCTTCGGGGGCAGGGAAGAGGCCCTCTCGGGGAAGACGGTAGGGGCCGCCGCGGCCTTCAAGCGCCTGGAGAGGGCGGTCCGCGCCGGCCAGGTTAGCGCCAAGGTGAAGGGCAAGAAGCACCTCGCCTTGAGCCTCCTCAAGGGGCTTGTGGGAGAGGGCTACCTCCGGGTGGAGCGCCTGGAGCTGAAGCCCCACCAAAAGCGGCAAGAACTCAAGGCGGTGCCTGACCCCAGACTGGTGGGCACCGCCTACCGGCTCACCCGAAAGGGGAGGGCGCTCCTCTCTGGGGCCCCTACACCCCAGATGAACGGCTCTGGGGCCCCTGCACCCCAGATGAACGGCTCCCCTAGATGAACCACGGGGGCCTATCTGCCGCAACTCAGCCCCCGAACCGGCTTCTCGTCGGGCTTGAGGGTGTAGGGGGGCGGTGGACCCCGGAAGGTGCAGGGCCCGTAGCCCCCGGTGAGGCTGCGGATGAAGGGGTAGAAGGCGGCGGTGTAGCCCCCCCGTCCGTTGGGGATGGGGGCCAGGAAGCCCGCCAGGAGGAGGAGGGCGATGAGGGACCACTTGACCCGGTGGAGCTCGCCCCTTATCACCCGGTAGCCGATGAGGACCACGGCCAGGGTCACGGCGGCCAGGACGAAGTACACGGGAGGGGTGAGCAGGCACACCGCCCGGGCCATGGCGCACAGCACCTCGTTCACCTCGCACCTCCTAGCACCCGGGGGCCAGGTTCACCAAGGAAAGGAGCTGCTTGGCGTAGTAAGCGAAGACGGCCCCCAGCATGGTGGCGATGAGGTACTCGATGCCCCGTTCCCGCTCGCCGATGGCGATCAGGATGCCCCCCAGGGCCACGCCAAAGGTGGCCACCGCCAGGATGACCTGGCGGGGCGGGTAAAGGTCGCAAATGGCCGTGCGCATGATCTCGGTCACGTCCATACGGCTCTCACCTCCACCTGGCGGCCCCGGCCCGTAGCCCATCCAGGCTCGGGCACCAGGACCACCACCCGGTCCACCTGCCTCGCCAGGTCTCGTCCTCCCACCTTGCCCTCACCCACGGCGGCCACCACCAACACCTTCTCGCCGTTCCCCTCCAGCAGGGCCAGAGGCCGCCTCCTGCGCTCAAAGGCCACCAGGCGGTAACCCTGGCTCTGGAGGCGCTCCACCTCCCGCCGGACGGCGATGAGGTCCTCGAGGGTGCTGGGGCGGGGGGTGTAGAAGCGGGTCAGGCCCAAGGCCCTCCGCCCTTTGCCCGAAGGCACCAGGACCTCCCCAAAGCGGGTGGGCACGGGCTTCAAGGCCCGCGCCTTCAGGGCCTTCTCCACCAGGGGGCCGTAGCGCTCCCTGGCCTCCTCCAGGGTGAAGGGGCCTTCCAGCCAGGGGGCCAGCAGGGTCAGGACCTCTTCCGGGCTCATTTCTCCGGGGAGACCTGGATCTCCAGGGCCGTGCCCAGCAGGGTCCTCTCCAGGACGAAGGTCCGGCCGGGCCCTAGCTCCACGCCCCGCCACCTGAGGAGGAGTTCCCCGGGCCTGGCCCCGTAGACCACGATGACCCCGCTCTGCCCCTCGCCGGGCTGCAACACCGCCTTCAGGGGGTCCCGCCGCACCTCCACCTTCAGGGGCTTGCCCCCCTGCAGGACCTGGAGGTCGTTGAGGGCGAAGCTCACCGGGTAGCCCCCCTGGTTTTCCAGGTTGAAGAAGATGGTTACCTTCCCCGAAGCGTCGGAGGGGGCCTGCACCGTGGTCACGAAGGCCACCCGGGGCTCGGGCTGAGGAGCCGGGGCGGGCGCGGGCTTAGCCTGGGGCGCGCTGCCTTTGGGGGCGGGCTGGGGGGCCGGCTCGGGAGCCGGCTGGACCTGGACCGGGGTAGAGACCCCGTAGGTGGCCACCTTTTCCCGCTTGAGGAGGATCTGGTAGCGCCTGGGGTACTCCCCCGGGCTGATGCGCACGGTGAAGAGGAGGGTCCTGCCGCCCACCTCCACGACCAGGTCCGTGCTCCCGGTCTTGACGGGGGTGGGCCCCGCTGCGGTGCCCAGGAGGCCCGCCGAGAGGAGGAGCCTGCTTCCGCCCCCCTCAATGCGGAGGAGCTCCCGTTTGGCGCTGAAGGCCGCGTCCACGGTGTCCCAGAAGTCCAGGACGGTGGTGAAGCCCGGGGAGACCTCGATGAGCCCCGGGCTCTTCACCAGGTCCTCGGCGTAATAGGTCTTGAGGACCACGGGGCTCTGCGCCTGGACCGCACCCAAAAGCAAAAGCGCCGCCGCTACCAGGGTCTTCCTCATACGCCTCTATGTTGCCACAAAGTTCTTTTGGGGGCAACCCATTGTTGCTATTTCCGGTCCAGGCTCCTCCCGAAGAGGACCAGGACGGCCAAGCCCATCAGGGCCATGGGGAGGGGCGCCTTCAGGGCCTCCAGGACCCCGTCCGCGAAGGCCGGGGAGGTGAGGACCAGTCCCAGGGGCACCAGCCAGGGGAAGGCGTCGCCCCAGACCAGGGCGTAGAGGCGGCCCGCCTCGCCGGCGAAGAGGGGCCGGTAGGCGGCCAGGACCCCGTAGAGGGCGGGGAGGAGGGCGAAGGCCAGGCCGCTTCCCAGGCCGTGGAGGGCTCCCGGGCCGAAGGCGCCCAGGAGGGCGGAAAGGGCCAGGCCCTGGAAGACGAAGCTGAAGTGGATGGCGTAGCCTTCCTCATCCCCCCCTTCCCGAAGGAGCCGGTCCTGCTCCATCAGGAACCACAAAGCGAAGACGAGGCCGGGCAGTCCCACCAGGCCCCCGGCGTAGGCGGCGTAGAGGACGGGGGGGAAGGCGAGGAAGATGAAGGGCGAAGGGCGGGGCGGGGCCGTCTTAGCTACACGGGGCTCTGGAATGGCCTCCTTTGTAGCTAAGACCTGCCCGGCCTGCGCCGCCGTGGCCACGGAACCTCCCTCCCCGCCGGGCTCCGCCGGGTACCTGAGCCGCGCCCGGGGCCTCTCCCCTTCCCCTCTCAGGAAGCGGGCGATGGCCTGGACCTCCTCGGGGGTGAGGACCCGGGGCAGGCCCTGGAGGTGGCCCTCGAGGTCGGCCACGTGCAGGACCCCCTCTCGGTAGCCCTCCCTGGGGCTCACCACCAGGGGCACCACGGGGAGGCCGAGCCGGGCGTAGACCTCCCGCCCCAGGGCCTCCGCCTGGCGGGCCTCTTGGGCGATGGCGAAAACCCCCGCCTCGGAGACCAGGACCCGGCCCCCCGGGACCTCCACATAGACGCGTTCCATACCCCTCATCCTACACGCTCTCCAAAAGGGCTTGGGCCACCCGGGCCAGGACCTCCTTCCTGAGGGCCTCGCGCCCCGCCCGGGCGGCCACCTCGCACGCGTCCCCTCCCTCCAGGGGGGGCAGGACGTGCCCCCCCAGGGCGGCCTGCCACCTCTCCGCCGCCTTCTGCCCCGCCTCGTCCCCGTCCAGGAGGAGGAAGGTGGGCCTACCGTCTGGCTCGGGCAGGGTGCCGTTGACCCCGGCCACGCCCACCACGTCCAGAAGGTCCCCCACGGCCAGGTACAGGGCCACGGCGTTGAGCTCCCCCTCCACCACGAGGAGGGCGTTCCGGTGGCCGAAGCCGGGCCCGTACCAGGGAGGGGTGCCGCTGCCCCGGGTGAGGTAGCGGTAGCGCTGGCCGTCCCTGGGCTCTAGGTGCCGCACCTTGACCGCCACCACCCGCCCCTCGGGGTCGTAGATGGGCAGGAGGAGGTCTCCCTCCGGGGAAAGCCCCATCCCCAGGTCCACCGCCTCCTCGAGGGCGATCCCCCGCCCCTCCAGGACCTTGGGCAGGGCCCTCTCCCCCCTGAGCCGGGCCTGGGCCTCGGCCAGCGCCTTCTCCAGGTCCACGGGGGGCCTGGCCCTGGGCCTCTCCCGCTTGGGAGGCCTGGGAAGCTCGGGCAGAGGCCTCTCGCCAAGGAGGATGGCCACCGCCTCCTCCTTGCTGAGGCCCGCGGCCCTGAGGAGGTGGTAGGCATTGCCGCTCTGCCCGGTGGCGTGGTCCCGGAAGAACCAAACCCCCCGGGCCCGGAAGAGGGAGAGGGAGGGCTTCCGGTCCCCCCGCCAAGCGGCCCGGTAGAGGCCTGGCCTTCCCGGCCTGGCCCCCGATTCTGGCCAAAGCCGGGCCACCAGGTCGGGGAGGTCCACGCCCTCTATGGCCTGGGTTAGCCTGTCCACACCCCTCCCCGTGGGGCCGCCAGGCCCCCTAGCTCACCATCTCCGGGTCCAGGACCGCCTCGAGGAGTACAGGTAGCCCGCTGGCCCGCTGCAGGACCACCCAGATCATGGGCCCATCGGGGTCGTGGACGAAGCGCACCTCGGCCTGCACGGTGGACGGGGGCATCTCCTCCAGGTGGGTGGCCTCAAAAGCCTCCAGCTCCTCCCTGGCGTAATCCTCGAGAGCCGCCATGGGCACCACGGCGGCCTCGAGGGGCTGGATCACGGTCCCATTGCTACTCTGCACCAGCCTGCTAAGGGTCTGGGCGCTCACCACCACGGCGAGCTTCTCCGAGGAAGGGGAAAGCCTGAAAGCCGTGTAGCCGGTTGTAGCCTTGCTTAGCTTCACCATGGCCCCACCGTACCGGGCCAGGCTCACAACGGTTCACATGGTGGCCCATTTGGTAGGGGCCCTAAAGCGGAAAGGCGCCCGAAGGCGCCTTTTTGGTGGAGGTGGGGGGAGTTGAACCCCCGTCCGAAGGTCCCTACGGCGGGCCTCTACGCGCGTAGCCCCATCTTCGAGTGTCCCCCTGGCTTGGCCTAGGGGCAGGCGGCCAGGGGCGAGCCCCCTTGCGCTTCGCCTGGGGTTAGGGGGCGTGGCCCCAGGCTAGCCGGGTTTGTGTCCCCGCTTCCGGTGAGCCCCCGGCAGGGCTACCGGGCGAGGTCGCGGTCATTAAGCCGCGAGAGCAGCAGGCTTGTTGGCCTTTGTGGCTTTGCGGGTTTTTACGAGGCCACCCGCACCTCGGCGCGCAACCCTGCCCTCGGCGACCCCCGTCGAGACCGTTCACCCCCGGGACTAGGACCCTCTAGGGCAAGTACTATAATACCACAAATGCCACGGATTGTTGCCATAGAGGCGCCAGCGGGATATGGAAAGACCACCTATCTGGCCTCCCTGCCCGGAGCCTGGGTGGGGCTTCTGCCCGGGGAAGGCGCCCCGGAAGAGGTCTTGAGGCTGGTGTACCGCGCCCTCTTGGGCCAGGCTCCCCCGCCTGGTCCTCCCGCCAGGCTGATGCGGGCGCTTCTGGACAAGCTGCCCAGCTCCGAGTTCCACCTCCGGGTGGACGATGTCCACCACCTCACGCCCGAGGGGGCGGACTTCCTCTTGGGCCTCCTCCAACACCCCGGGGCGCGCCTGTACCTGGCGGGGCGGGACCTCCTCCCCTTCCGCCTTCTGCCCCGCCTCGTGGCCTCGGGAGAGGCGGAGGTGTGGGGTCCGGAAGAGCTCCTGGCCCGCACGGGATTCACGCCCCGCCCCTTGGAGGAAGAGGTGGAGCGGCGGCTTGCCGCCATGCCCCCTGGGGAGCGGGAGGCCCTGGTATCCCTGGCGGGCCTCCCTTTCTGGCGGCATAAGGACCTGGAGGCCAGGGGCCTCTCCTACCATCACCTCGTGGCCGTCCATGGCCTTCCCATCCAGAGGGCTAAGGGCGGCACCTACTGGCCCCACGACGTCCTCAAGGAAGCCCTCCTGGCTCGGGCGGACGAATCCGTTCTCCTGCAAAACGCCCAGGCCATTGAGGACCTCCACCCAGAGCAAGCCGCCCGCCTGTACACCCTCGTCCAACGTCCGGAGGAGGTGGTCCGCCTGGCCCTGCCCCGGGCCAAGACTTGGCTGGAGGAAAGCCGGTGGCCGGAGGTGGTGGCCTGGCTCGGCCCCCTCCCTGAGGAAAGCCTGGGGCCCCTGAGGGGCCTCCTGGCCCTGGCCTATCTGGAGCGGGGGGAGTTGGCGAAGGCCCTCCGGCTTGCGGGTGGGGACAGCCTGTCCCTGGTGACGCGGGCCCTGCACGCCTTCCGCTCGGAAAAGGCGGCCCAGGCCAAAGACCTGGCTACCCAAGCCATAGCCCAGGCCACCTGCCCCCTGGAGAGGATCCTGGCCACCCGGGTGGCGCTGGCGGCCCGGCACGCGCTCGGGGAAAGGGTGGACGATGAGGTGGCGGCCCTCCTTTCCGAAAGCGCTCCCTTCCCCGCGCAGCATCTGGCGGTGCGCTCTTTCCAGCTCTACATCAGCCCCAACTACACCTTGGCCAGGGAGGGGTTAGAGCTTTCCCTGCAGGCCGGGTACCCCCACCGGGCCGTGGCGTTCTTGCAGGCCATGGTCCGGGCCCTCTTCCGCGGAGAGGGTTCCGCCGAAGAGGTTCTGGCCGCCTCAGAGCGGGTCCTGGCCGAGGGGCACCGGGGTACCCGGTTCGTCCTGCCCGGCGCCCACGTGGATCGGGCCCAAGTCTTCGCCTTCCTGGACCAGCTCCAGAGCGCTGTGGATGAGCTGGAGCGGGGCATAGAGGAAGCCCTTCTGTGGCCCCTTTGGGATGTATGGCGGTTCGCCATGGAACTGCTCGTGGAGGTGCGCCTGGCCCAGGGGCTCCTGACCGAAGCCAAAGCCCTACTGGATGCCCTCGAGGCCCGCGCGCAAGAGGTGGGCTTTGAACCCCCCAAGCTCCACACGGCCCTCTGGCACCTCTTCAGTGGGAGACCGGACCTGGCCAGGCCGCTCCTGGAGGAAGTCGCCAAAGAACCTGGCGAGAACGGCCTTCTGGCCTCGGTGGTCCTGGGGCGGCCCGTGGCGGAGGAGGCCAGGGCCAATGCGGCTCCAAGCCTGCGCCTCCTCCGCCTCTCCCCGTGGAGTGGCCCCGTCCTTTCCCTAAGGGATAGGGCTCTCTACCTCCCTGGCCACGAGCCCATCCGGCTCACGGAGGTGGAGACCCTGGTCCTCCTGGGCCTCCTGGAAGGGCCAGCCACGCCCGGTGAGCTGGCGGAAAGGGTCTACGGGGACGAAGGGCGGGCCCACGCCGTCCACACCGCTCTCCACCGCCTGCGCTCGAAGAACGCCCCGGTGCGCACCTACGGCCGGCGGTACGTCCTGGAGGGATGCCGCTTGGACCTAGCCCTCTCCCTGGAGGCCGCTCGCTCTATCCCCCACCTGCTTCCCCTGGACCTCCCGTCCCTCCTCCCAGGCGATGAGCCCATCTACGCCTCTTGGCGGGCACGCTTGCTGGCTCAGGCGAAAGCGGTGGCCCTGGAATGGGCGCGAAGGGGAAAGCCCATCCCTGGAGCGCACCTCTTGGACCCCGAAGATCCCGAGTACCTGGACGCGCTGGGGCACGGGGCGGCCCTCGAGGTCCTGAAGGAGGGCGTGGCGTGGCAGTGAGGCTCTACGTGGACATTTCCTTCGCCGATGGACGCGCCGCTCTTGCGGTGGTGCAAGCGGGGGTGGGCCTTATCTACTCGGGCGTTATCGAGGCGGCGGACTCCAACGAGGCTGAGCTGGCCGGGCTCGCCATCGCCGCCCAACTGGCGCCTGAGGGGGGTTGGCTCCATACCGATTCGGGAAGGGTCTGGGCCCTCCTCAGGGGTAGGGTGCAGGCCAGGCCCTCGGAGACGCCGCATCTAAACCGCCTGAAGTCCCTTATGGAGGCAAAAGTCTTGGAGTGCCGGTTCATCGGCGGCAAGCGTAGGCGAAGGCGCGCCCACAGGAAGCATCACCGTCTGGCAGATACCACGGCCCGAAGCGCCCTTCTCTGAGGCAATAGCGTAATATCAGAGTACCATGCCTAGGACCCCACGCAACCCCCTACCCCCCCGCGTGGCCCGCCTGGTGGAGCGCCGCAAGGCGCTGGGCCTCACCCAAGAAGGCCTCGCCCGTCTGGCGGGCTTCTCCACCAGCCTCATGGCCAAGATCGAGCGGGGGGCCGTGGACCTCAGGAGCCTCTCCGCCCAGCACGTGGTGGGCCTCGCCAAGGCCCTCGGCCTCCCCCTGAACGCCCTCCTGGACGAGGACCTGCCGGGGGGCGAGCTGGCCAAGCCCCTCCTCCTCCCCGTCTACCGGGCCCCCGAGGACCTGGCCCGGGAGGACGTGGAGCGCTTCGCCATCACCCCCGAGCAGGTGCCCCCCGGGGCGGAGGTGGGCAGGCTGGCCTACCTCACCCTCCCCGGCCGGTGGTTCACCACCCTGGACGTCCCCTTCCCCCTCACCCGGAGGGTGCACGTGATGGCGGAGCTCAGGCCCCTGGTGCGGCCCGGAGGGGTCTACGTGGTCCGCCACGGGGAGGGGATGGGCTTCGCCACCGACGAGGCCCTGCGGGGAAGCCGTCTCGCCCTCTACCCCCTGGACCCCTCCCTGCCCACCCTCTGGCTCGAAGGAGAGAGGCCCGAGGTGGTGGGCCTGGTGCGGGCCTGGCTCACCTGGGAATAGCCAGGTGTTGCCAATCGGGCTCCGAGGAGGTAACCTTAGGATATGGACTGGACGCTCCGGTCCCTTGTGCTAGAATGCGGGGCTAAGGAGGTGGGAAGAGCGAAGGACGTAGCGGTGTCCTAAAAGAAAAGAGCGGGAGGTTTCGGGGTTGCCTCCCATCCCTCGTGTGGTACCCACGCTCGCTAAGCCAAGGGTACCGCAAAGCGAGGGAAGAGTCAACCCCCCTGGCCCCAGGGTCGGGGGTAAAGCGGCCCACAAGCCAAGATGCGCCATCCCTCGTGGAGGTATCTGCAAGCGGAAGGAAGCTACAGCCTCATCCCCAACAGCCTTATGGAAGTCGCCCTCAGCGGCCAGGTCCCCGGGTGGGAAGGGACCCTCTCCCCCATCGCCCGCCTGGTCCTCTTGGCCCTGGCCTCCCGGGCCCGGCTCCGGGTGAAGAGCGCCGACGAGAAGGAGCTGGCCGC
>Ga0308405_1000114_pt1 | contig 59994 bp, 57 predicted proteins | sample HotsprSampleMS13_FD_203473 | JGI IMG/M metagenome (GOLD analysis project Ga0308405, IMG submission 203473) | Hot spring phototrophic mat microbial communities from Mushroom Spring, Yellowstone National Park, Wyoming, United States - 20060912_MS13 ...
CTACCTGTTCATCTCGCACAACCTCGCGGTGGTGAAGTACGTGGCCGACCGGATCGCCGTCATGTGCGCCGGCCGGATCGTCGAGCTCGCGCCCACCGGCGAGCTCTTCGCCCGGGCCCGGCATCCCTACACCCGAGCCCTGCTGGCGGCCGTGCCGGAGCCGGACCCCGACTTCCGGCTCGACCTCGAGGCCCTCATGGCAGGCCGGGCCTCCGACCCGGCGGCCTGGCCCGAGCCCTATCGTCTGCGCCACGGTCCCGGCCGGCTCGAGGCCGTCGAGCGGGATCATTTCGTGAGGGTCGCCGCATGATCTTCCACCGCCGTTCCGGCCGCTCCTTCCAGCGCACACTCGGCGGGGCGCTGCTCGCCCTGGCACTCGCGGGCGAGCTCCGCGCCGGGCCACCCGAGGAACCGCGGGTGTTGCACGACATCCCGAAGATCGGCCGACCGGGTGGCGAGCTGCGAATGCTCGTGGGACGTGCCCGCGACACGCGCCTTCTGCACGCTTACGGGAATGCCCGGCTCGTCGCCTACGATCTCGACTTGAAGCTCGTGCCGGACATCCTGAAGGCGTTCGAGGTCGAGGGCGGGCGCGTCTTCACCTTCCATCTGCGCAAGGGGCACCGCTGGTCGGACGGCCACCCCTTCACGACCGAGGACCTGCGCTTCTGGTGGGAGGACGTGGCGCTCGATCCGAAGCTCAGTCCGACCGGCCCGCCCGTCCAGCTCCTTGTCGACGGCGAGCCGCCCAGGGTCGAAGTCCTGGACGCGCTGACGATCCGCTACAGCTGGTCGAAGCCCAATCCGTTCTTCCTGCCGCTGAATGCCGCGGCCTCGCCCGAGTTCATCTACGCACCCTAGCACTATCTCGCGCAATTTCACGCCAAGTACGCCGATCCGGCGAGCCTCGACAAGCTCGTCAAGGAAACGAAATCGCGCGATTGGGCGCAGCTCTTCCGCCGCAAGGAACGGATGGGCCAGTTCGACAATCCGGACCTGCCGACGCTCCAGCCCTGGATGCTGACGAACGCACCGCCCGCGGAACGTTTCGTCGCGGTCCGCAACCCCTACTATCACCGGGTCGACGCCAGGGGCCAGCAGCTACCTTATCTCGACAAGGTGATCCTCGAGGTGGTCGATTCGAAGCTCGTGCCGATCAAGACGGGGGCGGGCGAAACGGACCTACAGGCCCGCCACCTCTATTTCAAAGACTACACCTTCCTCAAGGAGAGTGAGGCGCGGAGCGGGCTCCGGACGCTCCTTTGGCACGAGGCCCGTGGCTCGCACCTCGCGCTCTACGCCAATCTCAACGCCAACGACCCCGTCTGGCGCCAGCTGTTCCGCGATCGCCGGTTCCGGCTCGCCCTCTCGCTCGGTCTCGATCGCGAGGCGATCAGCCAATACCTCTCTTTCGGGCTCGCCACCCCGGCCAACAACACGATCCTGCCCGAAAGCCCCCTCTATTCCGAGGAGGTCGGGACCGCCTGCCTCGGCCACGACCCGAAGGAAGCGAACCGGCTCCTGGACGAACTCGGGCTGCGGGAGCGGACGAAGGACCGCCTGCGCAAGTTGCCGGACGGACGGCCGCTCGAGCTCGTGGTCGAGACGGCGGGCGAGGACAGCGAGCAGGTCGACCTCCTGGAGCTCGTGCGCGACATGTGGCACGAGCTCGGCTTCAAGATCCACACCAAGCCTTCCGAGCGCGAGGTCCTGCGCAACCGGATCTTCTCGGGCGATGCTTCGATGACGATCTGGTTCGGCAACGAGAACGGCCTGCCGACCGCGGAGATGGCGCCTCGGGAGTTCGCCCCCACGAGCCAGGCCGACCAGCCGCACTGGCCCAAATGGGGCCAGCATTTCGAGACCAAGGGGATGGCCGGCGAGCCGCCGGACCTGCCCGAGGCGGCCCGGCTGCTCGAGCTCTACCGCGCCTGGTGGGAGGCCACCGACGAGGCTCGGCGGACGGCGATCTGGACCGAAATGCTGGAGCTCTACGCCCGGGAGTGCTGGACGATCGGGACGGTCGCCAACGTCCTGCAGCCGGTCGCGGTCCGCAAGGGGCTCGAGAACGTGCCCGAAGAGGCGGTGTGGAACTGGGAGCCGCACGCCCAGTTCGGCATTTACCGGCCGGACACCTTCTGGTGGGCGCGGTGAGGGGAACGAGCCGGGCGCGTGAGCGATACCGATCCCGGACTACCAGACGCTGATGCTACCGGTGCTGCGGGCCCGTGGTGACGGGCGGGAGCACCGCACTCCCGGTCTCGTCGAGCAGATGGCCGATCCGTTGAAGTTGAGCGAAGAGGAACGCGCCGCGCTCCTGCCGTCCGGAACGAAGGCGGTCATCGCCGATCGCACCCACTGGACGCGGGAGGAGCGGCTGCGCTCGGCCGCGGCCGAGCTCGAGGCCGCGCTCCGTGCCGAGCTGCTGGATCGCATCCGTAAGCTGCCGCCCGACTTCTTCGAGCGGGCGGTCGTCCGGCTCCTGCCGGCCATGGGCTACGGCAGTGATCTGGGCGGCACCGCGGCTGCGATCGGCCGGAGCGGCGACGGCGGGCTCGACGGCATGATCGACCAGGACCCGCTCGGGCTCGACCGGGTCTACGTGCAAGCGAAGCGCTACGCCGCCGACAATCCCGTCGGCTCGCCGGCGATCCTCCAGTTCTCCGGGGCACTCGCCCAGCGCGGCGCCGCGCGCGGTGTGTTCATCACGACCTCGCGGTTCACCGACGATGCCCGCGCTACCGCCGCCCGCCTGCCGCAACGCATGGTGCTGATCGACGGCCCATCGTGCTGATCGACGGCGAAGAGCTCGCCCGGCTCGTGATCCGCCACGACGTCGGCGTGCGGATCGCGGAGACCGTCCCTGTCGAGCGGGTCGACGCGGACTTTTTCTCCGAGGAGTGAGGATCCGGGGGAGCCCGGCATTCCCCCCATGCGGTTTCTGCAACACGCGCGACACTTGACCGCAGGGTGACCCCAACGTACCCGGGACCGCGGGAGGCACGCAATCCATCGGGGGAAGGGGGCCGAGGGACATGCGTTCGGCGGTGGCTGTCGGCGGCCGGGAAATCGGCGCTCCGCGGTCGGGCTCTTTCGAGCCGGCCGCGGTCGAAGTTCCCGATGTTCTGGTGCCGCGACGGGCTTGGTCGCTCGCGGGTCGATCCGCTCTCGCGGTCGGTTCGCTCGCTTGCGGGGCGGCTTGGGGCGCCGCTGCCGATCCGTCACCCTGGGCCTTGCTGATCGTTTTGGCTTTCGTGGGCGGGCTGCTTTCGACCTGGTCGCCTTGCGGTTATTCGTCGCTCGCGACGCTTCGGCCGTGGGGCCGCTGGTCGATCCGGGCGGTGGCCGGTTGGCTGCCCACGCTCTTGGCTCACGGTGCCGGATATGTCGCGGGCGGGCTCCTCCTCGGGAGCGCCTTGGCCCTGGGGACCCTCGTCCTCTCTCCCCCGGCCGGTGCCTCTTGGCCCGTCTTGGCAATCGCCCTCATGTCGCTGGCTTACGGGCTGGACCAGCTCGGCTTGTTGTCGCTGCCTTATCCGCAGCGGAAGTCGCAAGTTCCGCACGATGTCCGTTTCCGTTGGCCGATGTGGCGGATCGGCTTGCTCTACGGGTTCGCTCTCGGCCTCAATTTCGTGACTTACGTGCGCACGCCGATCCTCTACGTGGTCGTGCTCGCGGCCTTGCTGTCGGGTAGCTGGGTGACCTCGCTCGCCCTCGTGCTCGCCCTCAACGCCGGCCGTTTCCTGCCGCTGTTGGTCAACGCCCTGCCCGTGACGGATCGCGCCGTGCAGGCCTGGCTCGCGCGGCACGAGGAACGTGCGGTTCTCGCGGGCGGAGCGGCGCAGCTCGCCCTCGGGGCCGCGATCGTCGCCACGCTCGCCGATCTTTGAGGCGTCGCGCCGGATCCCGCGCCGTCTTCGTCATCCGATCGTCGTGCCAGGAGGAATCGTCGCCATGGCTCGGTGTCTCGGTCTTCGAACGCTGATCCGTTCGTCGTGGTCGCCGCACAGGCTGGCCTTCGGCCTCGCCGCCCTCGCTCTCTCGGTCGCCGCGGCGCCCGACGTCGCCGCCCAACACGGCCAGATCCCCGAAGTGCTGCGGCAGTTCGAGGGCGGTGTGGCCCTTGCCGTCCCGGTCGACGACGTGACCGTACTCAAAGCGCCCGAGCCGGATCTGCGGCGTGTCTACGTTTACGACACCGCCGCCTTCGACGTGGTCACCAAGATCTACGGCCTCGACGGCACGACCGGCCGAGTTCTGGGTCAGATCGACACCGGCCTCCTCACCAACCCGGTGCTCGGCGACGGGGGCAAGAAAATCTATCTCGCGGAAACCTGGTTCAAGCGGTTCTCCCAGGGCCCGCGCGACGATTTCATCCGCTGCCAGGATCCGACGACGTTCTCGACGACTTGCGACTTCGACATACCCGAAGGTCGCTTCCTCGTCATGACGATGCCGCAGATGACGGACATCACGCCGGATGATCGTTATCTGCTGTTCTACCAGTTCGCGCCGGAGCCCGGTGTGGGGATCGTCGACCTCCAGGCCCAGCGCCACGTCCGAACGGTACCGGTTCCGGACTGCTACCTGATCTTCCCGTCCGGCCCGAGGAGCTTCTTCATGCTCTGCCGGGAGGGAACGCTGCTCTCCGTCTCTTTCGACGAGAGGGGCGAAGCCCAGATGCGGCAGACCCCGGTGCTGCGCCCGGCCGACAAACACTTCTTCGACACGCCGGCATTCTCCCGCAAAGCCGGCAAAGTCTTCTTCTTGTCCTACGACGGCTTCGTCTACCCCGTCGATCTCCGGGGGACCGAGGCCACCTTCGGCACGCGCTTCGACCTGTTCGACGCCACCGAGCGGAAGGAGGGGTGGGCCCCCGGCGGGTGGCTGCCTGCAGCTTGGCACCGGGCCAGCAACCGCCTCTACGTGCTCGTGGACAAGCGGGCGGAGTGGACGCACGCATACCCGAGCGGCCACGTCTACGTCTACGACACGACCACGGGGCGGCGGGTCGGCGCCATCAAGCTCGAGCATCCCGCCACGTCGATCGCGGTGAGCCAAGACGAGGAACCTCTCCTCTACGCCCTGCAAGCCCACGGCGGTACCCTCGAAATCTACGACGCCCGCACCGGTGCGCTCCGTCACACCGTGAAGGAACTCGGGCGCGAGCCCTACATCGTCCTCGCGCCCGAATGAGGGGTCGGGACGATAGAGGCGCTCTCGCGGCTCGTCGCGGCCCCTGCCTGGCAAACGGCCTGCTGGCTGTCGTTGGCGGGGCTGTTCGCCCTCGCCCTCAAAGGTAAGCTCGAAGACCTCGACGCCTTCGTTGCGACCGTCCGCAACTACCGCATCTTACCCGAGATTCTGGTGCGACCCGGAGCGCTCGCCGTGCTCGCCGGTGAGATCCTCGTGGTGGCCGGGCTTCCTTTCCCGGCCACCCGTCCGGCCGCGGCCGGCCTCGCAGGTGCGCTCCTCTTCGTGTTCGCCGGCGCCCTCGCGATCAATATCGTCCGCGGACGGCGATCGATCGACTGCGGCTGCTTCCGCAGCGCGTTGCGCGGCCGGATCGGCTGGTCGCAGGTGCTTCGTAACGGGCTGCTCGCCGCCGCTGCGGCGACGCTCGTGGTTGCGCCCGCGCCATCGACGATCACGATCGGCGACGTCCTGGTCGGGGTGGCGGGCGCCTGTTCGCTCGTCGTTCTGCTGCTCGCCCACTCGTTCTTGGCGTTCGATTCCCCGCTCGAGAGGAGCGCTTCCGAGCCGCTCGGCGCCGAGGGAGGACGATCGGCGTGAGTGAACTGCACCTCGTCTCCGAGATCCTCCAATGGGTGGCGATCGTGGTCGGTGCGGTCGTCCTCTTGGGATTGGCCCGCCAAATCGGCGTCCTGCACGAGCGGTCGGCGCCGCTGGGCGCGCTCGTCACCGACAAAGGGCCCGACGTCGGTGAGATGGCGCCGCTCTTCAACGTCCGGGACTATCACGGCCGAGCGATCCAGATCGGCGGTGAGCGGGCCGCGGGCGATCTCCAGCTCCTGCTCTTTTTGTCGCCCACCTGCCCGATGTGCGAGAAATTGCTGCCGACCGCTCGAGCCTTCGCCGAGCAGGAAGGCCTCTCGGCCGTGATCGTGAGCGACGGGGACGAAACGGACCATCGGCGGTTCGTCTCGACCCACGACCTCGGGCCCGTACCCTATGTCGTCTCGCCCGCGATCGGCATGCGGTTCCAGATCTCGAAGGTCCCCTACGCCGTGCTGATCGACCACACCGGGCGGATCCGTGCCAAGGGTCTCACCAACACGCGGGAGCACCTCGAAAGCCTGCTCGAGGCCCACGCCACCGGCCACGCCACCATTCAGCAGTTCCTCGCCGCGCGACGTCGCGCCGCCGCCGAGGCGCGCGTCGCGGTGGTGGGCGCCGAAGTCTCCAACGCGGCTGCGACCCGGTCCGAGTCCGCAGCACCCACCTAGCCCGATCGGAGGACCGAGGATGTTCCGACGAACCCTCTTCGACCAGCTTTTCGAAGCCTTCACCCGGCGCATCGCCTCGCGCTCGTCGCGGCGCAGCTTCATCGGACGGGTGGGTGCGGCCAGCATCGGTGCCGGACTCCTGCCCCTCTTGCCGGTGGACCGCCGCGGTGGCGGGGCTCGCGCTGCCGATCTGAGCGGGTGGAAGCCCCAAGCCCGCGATCCCATGGCGTGCGATTATTGGCGGCACTGCTCGCTCGACGGCTATCTCTGCCTATGCGCCGGCGGTGGCCTCACCTCGTGCCCCCCCGGAACCGCCATTTCTCCGAGCTCCTGGGTCGCGAGCTGCCACAATCCGGAGGATGGTCAAAGCTATCTGATCGCCTACCGCGATTGCTGCGGCAAGAACATCGCGCGCCGCTGCGGCTGCTTCAACACCGTGGGCGAATTGCCCATCTACCGTCCGGAGTTCAGCAACGACATCATCTGGTGCTTCGGGGCCGAAGACGAGGCGATGACCTACCATTGCACGATCTCGCCGGTCATCGGCCGGGCGGCCTGACGTCGACCTCCCGGGGGGCGAGCGCAGGCCGTGTGGGTGCCCTACGAGGCCCTCGGGCCGCTCCGGATCGAGGGCGACCGGGAGGCTGCGGAGGCGTCGCTGCGGGACGACAGTTCGCGCACCTTCCTGGTCTCCTTCTTCCTGGAATCGCCCGGCGGCCGTGAAATCGAGACGGATTTCGCGCCGAACGGGGAGGCGAACGTCGGTCTGGTCGACACCGGGGGACGCGGCCAATCGGCGCGCCTCGCTGCGGGACCGACCGGTCGTCTTTCGGAACTCCTCGTCTCCGTCGAATCGAGGAGGCTCGAGGAAGCTCTAGCCCAAGCTTGGCAGCTCGTGGCGACAGCCACCGCCCGGTGGAGCGCGGCGAGCGGTCGAGCCGTGACGATCGCCGGCTGGCGGATCGCGGACCTGCGACACGGCGCGCGCTGGCGGGTCGCGCCGTTCCGGCCGAGCACGGTGCCGTTGCCCCCGATCCCCGATCTACCGCTGCGGCCGGAACATTTCTTTTTGTTGCGGGTCTACCAAGAAGCCCGCCGTTGTCGAAGTGTCTTGGCGCGGCTTCTGTTCGCCCAGCGCATCGTGAGCGCCTTCGATCGGGGAACGGAGCCCTTCGCCACCACGGACCGGCTCGCGGCGAGCGCGGGCCTCGTGCGCGCGAAGCCCGTGCTCCGCCGGCTGGACCTCGTCGTCGCCGATGCCCTCGTGCTGTTCGCAGAGCCCGTCCCGTCGGAACTTTCGTGGAAGGAAGCGGTCGCCGCGCTCGTCCCCGCGACGCAGAGGGTGCACGACTTCGTCGAGCCCGATCGACCACCGGGCGAGGGAGCCGCATGGTTCGAGTACCGGACCGAGCGCGAGCTGTGCGCAGCGGCGAACCTTGCGGATCTTTTGGCCCACCGGATCCTTTGCGAGGAGATGCGCCTGCTCGATGAACTCGCGCGGTGTTCGGGAGGAGCCTTCCTGGGAGAGGATGCCCGCCCTGTCGCCACTCGTGCATAAGCTGGCGGCGACCCTTCTGGTCGCGCTGGTCGTTGCCGCCGCCTCGGAGCCGGCGGAACCCCGGGACGAGCCGGCCGCCACTCGCCCGCAGCTCGGTTCGGACGAAGCGGTCGACCTCGAGCTTTGGCGCGAGACTTTCCGCCGCCCGACCGAACCGGTCTTCGCCGAGGGCGCGGTGGATCCCCTCGTTCGTCTGGGCCGTCACTTGTTTTTCGAGCGCCTGCTTTCGGGAACCGGCAGGATGGCCTGCTCGACCTGCCACGACCCGGCGAATTCGTTCCAGGACGGCAGGCCGAGGGCGGTGGGAGTCTTCTACAAGACCCTCGCGCGGCGTACCCCGCCGCTCTTCGACCTCGCGCAGGTGCCCGCTCTCATGCGCGACGGTCGCGCGCGCAGCCTCGAAGAGCAGGTGCTCATGCCGGTCCTCGACCCCAACGAAATGGGGCAAACTCTCGAGCGCTTGCTCGAACAATTGGGACGCGTTCGCTTCTATCGCGACGCTTTCGATGCCCTCTTTCCCGGTGAAGGGCCGAGTGCTCGTTCGATCGCTGCGGCTTTGGCAGCTTACGTTCGCTCGCTCACGAGCCCCGAAACCGCCTTCGATCGCTGGGTCGAGGGAGACGAGAGCGCGCTCGACGACAGCGAACGCCGCGGGTTCGCGTTGTTCGTCGGCAAAGCGGGATGCGTCACCTGCCACGGCGGATGGCGCCTCACCGACGACGATTTCCACGACATCGGACTGCCGGACCGGGACCGTGGGCGCGGCGCGCTCTTCCCCGATGTCGAGGCCTGGCAGCACGCCTTCCGCACCCCCTCGTTGCGGGGGGTGGCCGCACGGCCCCCCTACATGCACGACGGTTCCCTGCCGTCTCTCGAGGCCGTCATCGACCATTACGATCGTGGTGGGGTCGATCGACCCAGCCGATCCTCGCGCATACGGCCGCTCGGGTTGCGTCCGGACGAAAAGGCCGATCTGCGCGCCTTTCTCGTGAGCGTTTCGCGGCCGGCCGGGCCAGGGTCGTAACCGTGTCGGTCGCGGAACGGCGGTCGACCGAGATCGTTCCCCACTGGATCCGGGTGTGGCATTTCGTCCATGCCCTCACGTTCCTCGTCCTGGTAGCGACCGGATGGCACCTCTACGTCGGTGAGCTGGAGCTTTGGGGCTACGCCCGATCCTCCGATTGGCACCGGACGGTGGGCATCGCCGCCGCCGTCCTCGCCACGGTACACCCGTTGGCATTGCTCGTGACCGGCGAAGTTCGGGCCTTCCGCCTGCCTCGGCGCGGGCTCGGTGCGGCGATCCGCCAGGAGCTCCATCGTTACACGCTCGGGCTTTGGCGGGGGGAACCGCCCGTTCGGGTCACGGGGCGCGAAGAGCGCCTCAATCCGGTCCAACGTCTGCTGTACGCGCCGCTGATCTTCCTCGTTTTGCCGGGCTTGGCGATCACCGGCCTCGTTCTGCTCGCCCCGGGTCCGGGTTTCGTGTGGGCGCGTGCTCCCACTCTCCGCGCTCAACTGGCCGCGGTCCACGCTTGGCTAGCCGCGCTCGCCACGCTCTTCTTGCTCGTCCACCTCTACATGGCGAGCATGACGGATCGGCGGCGGATCCTGCCGACGCTCCGCCGGACGGGTCCTATCGGGCTCGCCCTCCTCTCGATTGTCCTGCCGCGATCGGTCGCAGCCGAGGTCTCGCTCGGCCATCACCAACCGACGCTGCAATGCGTCGGCTGCCATTCCGGCACGCAGGGCTCGCGGCGGATCGTGTTCGATCCGCGGACCGGTCGGCAAAAAGACGTCACGGTCGAACTCGCCCTGCTGAAGACGAGCGTCCACGGCCAGATGAACTGTCGCGACTGCCACAGCCGCGGCTTCGACCGCTTCCCGCACCGGCCGGCCGCCGAGCGACGCTTTCCCGCCTGCCGCGACTGTCACCCGCGCAGCGAGCCCGCGGAGGCGGCTCGCGCGGACGCGGCCTACGACTTCCCGCGCCTCGAGCGCGAGCACGCGGCGACCGCGCACGCCGCCGCATTCCGCAAGCTCCGCGGCGAGCGGGACTGCGAGGCCTGTCATCACCCCCATTATTTGCGAACCAGCGCGTCGCTTGCCCTACCGTCGCGGCTGCGCGCGGTGCACGACGCGCCGTGCCGAGCGTGCCACGACGCGGGGGCGAGCGGTCCGCTGGCCGATCCGCTGAAGCCCGACCCGGTCCAGGCCCACGGGCGCATACCGCAGGCGGCCCGGCACCTGGCCGCGGCCCGCTGCATCGACTGCCACGCGAGCCGCGACCGGCCGATCGCCCACGATCTGTTGAACGGACCGGCCGCCGAAGGTTGTGTCGATTGCCACCGGCGCGAGAGCGCGTTGCTCGCGGGCCTCTGGCGGTTCGTGCCGGATGCCGGTCCGACCCGAGGCGGCTTCACCAACGCGCGGCTGTTGGACGAGCACCACGTGCCGGCGGTGACCCGGCCGGCTGCGCTCGATCGTGCGGCCCCTTGGGCGCTCGCCGCGCTCGGGCTCGCGATCGGTGCGCATCTCGGCCTTCGGTTGGTCGCGAGGCTGCGGCGTTCGGTCCGCCGCACCGCCGACGCCGGGTGAGGATCTGCGCCCGCACGGCGCGTTGGCAGCGCGGCCGCGGCGTTGCATGCTCGCCGGTCGACCGAATGCCGCGAGGAGACCGCCCGTGCCCCTTCGTCCCGTTCGTGAAATCATGTCGCAGGCGACGGTTCGCTGCGCGCCCGACGACACCGTGCGCGAGGCCTGCCGGCGAATGGCGGCCAACCGCTGCGGCCACGTTCTGGTCTGCGACGGCGAGCGGCTCGTCGGGATCTTCACCGAACGCGATCTCGTGAACCGGGTGGTCGCCGAAGGGCACGATCCGGCACGCTTCCCGGTCGGGAAGGCGATGACCATCGACCCGGTGACGATCGAAGCGGATGCGCCGATCCGCGAGGCCATCCGGGTGATGGACGAGGGCAGCTTCCGCTGCTTGCCGGTGATGGAGCAGGGGAAGCTCGTGGGCGTGCTCACCGCCCGCGACCTGCCCTACGAGGAGATCGGTCGGATGGCCCGCATGCTCGAAGAGGAGCACATCTTCGCCGAGCGGCTGTGGTGAGCCGTGGGGCCAGCAGCGGCTCTCACCCCTCCGGCCAGCCGAAGATTTGCGGGTCGCGGAAGCGGAACAGGGCCGGATCGAGCGGGACGCCGTATTCGGGCTCCTCGATCAAGAGGGTGGTGGTAAGCCCCTGTGGGTCGGTGACCGCCCAGCGTCGCAGCTCGATCGGTTGTTCGGAAAAGACCATCACGACCCGTCCCTGGTCCGGCTCCTTGGCGCGAACGACCTCGAGCGCGACCTCGCCCGCCCGGCGCTGGACCCGGCGGACCTCGAGCTCACCCGAAAGCTGCACCTTCTCGTCGAGCAGGAAGGCGAGCGGAGTCTGCGAGAGCGGCAGCACGTTGACCTGGCGCGCCGCCCAATCGACGAAGATCAACCGCCAGTCGGTGGCGATGAGCTGGACCCGCGACGGCGGGTCGTAGTCGAAGCGCAGCCGGCCCGGCCGGTGGAGGAAGACGCGGCCCGTGCTCATCCGCCCGTCCGGGGCGAGCTGGGTGAAGCGGGCGCGCAACGTCGTCACACCCTGCAGCCAGGCCTCGATCCGCGCCACGATCTCGCGATCGGCCGGCGGCAGCGCCGCCCCCGCCGCGCGGCCCCAGGCGATCGCGAGCGGAAGGAGGAAAAAGCTCCGGCGGCTCGCCATCCTTCGCCCCTCAAACACCGTCCGAACGCAACGGCGAGCGGCCGACTCCCGGAGGGAGCGGCCGACGGCTCGATCGCGGCTCAAAGGCGCGTCGGCTCCGTCCCATCCACCCCTCCCCGGCCGATCAGGACCTGGCGCCGGCCGACATGGTCGGCGGCACTCACGAGGCCCTCCCGCTCCATCCGCTCGATCAGCTTGGCGGCGCTGTTGTAGCCGATCGCGAGCTTGCGCTGCAGGTAGCTCGTCGAGGCCTTGCCGTCGCGGGCCACGATCTCGACCGCTTGGGCGTAGAGTCGATCCGTCTCGCCGGCCTCGGCCGCCGCACCGAAAAGGGGACCCGCGGGACCCGGCGCGGCGCTGTCGTCCTCACCAGCCTCCTCGGTAACCCCTTCTTGGTAGTCCGGAGCGCCCTGCGCCTTCAGGTGGCGAACGACCGCTTCGACCTCGCTCTCGGTGACGAGCGGACCGTGCACGCGGACGATGCGGTCACCGGTCATCAAGCAGAGCATGTCGCCCTGGCCCAAGAGCTGCTCGGCACCCGAATCGCCGAGAATGGTCCGACTGTCGATCTTGGAGGAGACGCGGAAGCTGATCCGCGACGGCAGATTGGCCTTGATGACGCCGGTCAGAACGTCGACCGAAGGACGCTGGGTGGCGACGATCAAGTGCACGCCCGCGGCCCGCGCCTTCTGCGAGAGCCTTTGGATGCAATGCTCGATCTCCTTGCCGGCGGTGAGCATGAGATCGGCGACCTCGTCGACGATCACGACGATTAGCGGCAACGGCCGCATCTCGATCGGCTGCTCCTCGAAGATCGGCAGGCCGGTGCCGGGCTCGAAGCCGGTCCGCACCCGGCGGACGAGCTTTTCGCCGCGAGCGAGCGCCTGCTGGATGCGGCGGTTGAAGGCGAAAATGTCGCGCACGCCGAGATGCGACATGAGCCGGTAGCGTTCGTCCATCTGCCGGACGACCCACTTCAAGGCGACCACGGCCTTGTGCGGCTCGGTCACGACGGGTGCCAGAAGATGCGGGATGTCCTCGTAGACCGAGAGCTCGATGACTTTCGGGTCGATCATGATGATCCGACACTGCGCCGGTGTGAGCCGATACAGCAGGGAGAGGATCATCGCGTTGATCGCCACGGATTTACCCGAGCCCGTGGTGCCGGCGATCAGAAGATGCGGCATGCGCGACAGGTCGACGATCACCGGTTGGCCGGCGATGTCCTTGCCGAGGGCGAGCGGCAGCGGGGCTTCGCTGTTGCGGTAGGTCGGCGATTCGAGGAGCTCGCGCAAATAGACGGTGGCACGCCGCTCGTTCGGGAGCTCGATACCGATGACGTTGCGGCCGGGCACGGTTGCCACCCGGACGGAAATCGCCGAAAGCGAGCGGGCGATGTCGTCGGCCAGGCTGATCACCCGCTGCGAACGCGTGCCGGGTGCGGGCTCGAGCTCGAAGAGGGTCACGACCGGACCCGGCTTCACGTCGACGATCTGACCCTTGACGCCGAAATCGTCGAGGACCGCCTCGAGCCGGCGAGCGGTCTCGGCGAGCGCCGCCCGCGACAGGCCGGAATCGCCCGAAGGCTTGGGGACAGCCAAAAGGTCGAGCGAGGGCAGGACGAACCCATCGCCGCCGGCGCGTGCGGTCTCGCCCCATTGCCGCTCCTCGGGCTCGGGATCCTGGCCGACCGCGGGCGGGGCGGACCGGACCGGTCGCGCGACGCGCTCCGGTGGCAGCACCTCTTCGCGATCGGCGGCTCGGGTAGCCTCCGCCGCCCGGCTCGTGCGGCGCGGGCGCAGGGGACGGAGCGGGCTTACCGGTGCGGGCTCGTCCCGCGCCGCGGTCGGAACGAAGCGTCGGAGCCGATCGAGCAACTTTTGCACGATTTGCACGAGGCTTCCCCCGGCCGGGTCCGGACCGGCGGGATGCGACCCGAGCTCGGGCGTGGAGCCCGTACGACCCGCGCCGATCCGCCGGAGCTGACGTTGCGACCAACGACCGGTCAGGCGGGCGGCGACGCCGATCCGCTCGCCGGCGCGGATCGAAACAGCCGCGACTTGGCCGAGCGCGCGGCGCGATTCCCCCCAGCGCAATCCGAGCGCGGCGATGCCGGCGACGAGCGCGACGAGGCCGGTGACCCCGGCGTAGAGCCGGGCATCGAGCCAGAGCCGGAGGTGGTTCAAGAGATAGTCGCCGACGACTCCGCCGAGCCCGGCGCGGAACGGCCACTCCGCGGGCTCGGGTAGAGGGCGGTCGGCGAGGGCGGCGCTGCCGGCGAGCAGCGCCACCGGCAGCGCCAAGGTCGGCAACCACGGCCAGGCGAGCGGCCGGTCGAGGGCCAGGCGCATGCCTCGAGCGAAGGCCACCAGCGGCAGCAGCCAGGCGGAAAGGCCCAGCGTTTGAAGGAGCAGGTCAGCGACCGAGGCGCCGAGCCGGCCGGCCGGGTTGCGCACCACGGTACCCGGACGGGCGGCGTGGTTGAAGGTCGGGTCGGCAGGGTCGAAGCCCAAGAGGGCGAGCGCCACCCAGATGCCGAGCGCCGCAAGAGCGAAGCCCGCCGCGAGCCGGCCCGCTCCGGCGAGCCAGCGGCGCAACGGATGATCGTACCGAGCCGGGAGCGCGTCGGTGGCCATGCCCGTCTCGTGCGTTCCTGCGAGGCCTCAGCCCAGCACGTCGACGAGCCGATCGAGTGCCCGCTCGATCACCGTCTCGTCGTGGACCATCGCGAGTCGGATGTAGCTCGCCGCCGGATTGCGGCCCTGTCCATCGGGAACCGCCAGATAACCGCCGGGCAAGACCTTCACCCCCGCGCGCCGCCAGAGCTCGACCGTGGCCGCTTCCCCGTCCCCGACCTCGAGCCAGAGGAAGAAGCCACCGGCCGGCCGATAGAAGCCGAACCGATTGGACAGCCGGCGCTCGGCGAGGTCGAATTTGCGACGATAGAGCGCCCGATTGGCCTCGACGTGGCTCTCTTCGGCCCAGAGCGCGGTCGCCGCGGCCATCAGCGGCAGCGGCTGGACGGCCGCCGCATAGGCCCGAAGCCGCAGGAAGCGGGCCAGCACCTCGGGGTCGCCCGCGACGAAACCGGACCGCAGCCCGGCCGCATTCGATCGTTTGGAGAGGGAGTGGAACGCGAGCACGCGCGAAAAGTTGCGGCCCTCTGCCCAGGCGGCCTCGAGCACCCCCGGCGGCGGCTCCCGGTCGTAGAGCTCGGCGTAGCATTCGTCGGCGAGCAGGACGAAGCCGTACCGGCGGGCGAGCCGGATCGCCCGGCGCCAGTAGGCGAGGTCGGCCACGGCGCCCTGCGGGTTGGCCGGCGAGCACAAATAGAGCGCCGCCGTGCGCTCGAGCAACGCGGGCTCGAGCGCGTCGAGATCCGGGAGAAAGCCGGTCTCTCGGACGGCCGGTAAATAAACGGGCTCGGCCCCGGCCAGGACCGCCGCGCCCACATAGACGGCGTAGACCGGGTTGGGGACCAGGACCGCGGGCCGCGGGCCGGCCGCTCGCTCCGGAACCAGCACCTGGGGAAGGAGGAAGAGTGCCTCCTTGGTCCCGGCCACCGGCAGCACGTGGCGCTCCGGGTCGAGGGCCTCGAGCGGTAGGTGGTAGCGCCGGGCGAGCCAGCCGCAGACCTGGCGGCGGAAGGCCGCCGTGCCGTTGATCGGCGGATAGCGGTTCCATTCGTGCGCGTGGCGGGCCACCACCTCGGCGAGCAGCGGCGGCGGCTGATGCTGGGGCTCACCGATCGTGAGGTCGAAGGTCTCGCCCGACGGTGGATCGATCCCGGCCAGGAGCTGGGCGAGCCGGCGGAAGGGAAATTCCTGCAGCCGGTCGAGACGGTCGTTCCACATTTGAGCCCGAATGCTTGAGCGCGGCCGTCCCGGCGGTGCCACACCGCCGGCGCCGAAGTTTAACACTCGCCGCCAAGGGGCTGCAACGGCGCCGGAACGACCGGTCGGACCCCGCACCGGCGGCCGGCGACGGGTCGGCCGTCAACGCCCGGCAGCTCGGCGCTCGTGGATCCGGTGATCGAGGCGCGCATCCTCGAGGCCGGCCGGCTCTTGATGGATGATGATCTCGGCGTTGGGGAAGGCCGAGCGCAGCTCGCGCTCGAGCGCGTCGGTGACATGATGGGCTTCGCGGATGGTCATATCGCCGTCGAGCTCGATGTGGAACTCGATGAACCGCACCCCACCCGCCTCGCGGGTCCGCAGATCGTGGAAGTCCACGATCTCGGGATGAGCGCGGACGATCGCCTCGATCCGTGCCCGATCGGCGGCCGGGAGCTCGTGGTCCATGAGCGTGTCGACCGAGCGACGCCCGATCGCCCAGCTGGCCCTCAAGAGCCAGCTCGCCACGGCGACCGCGACGAGCGGATCGAGCCAGAGGAGCCCCAGCCGCTCGACCAGGAGGAGCGACGCGAGTACCGCGATGTTCGAGAGGAAATCGCTCGCATAGTGCAGCCGATCCGCGGCGATCGCCTGCGACCCGGTCCGCCGGACCACCTGCTGCTGGAAGCCCACCAGCGCCGCCGTGGCCAGGATCGAGACCAGCATCACCGCGACGGCGAGCCCGGTCGCCCGGAGCGGCTGCGGGTCCCAGAGCCGACGTGCGGCTTCGACCAGCACGAACAAGGCGGAGCCGGTCACGAGCGCGGCGAGGCCCAGAGCGGAGAGCGATTCCGCCTTGCCGTGGCCGAACCGGTGGCGGCGGTCGGGGGGTTGCTGGGCGACCCGGACCGCGAGCCAGGTCACCGCCGAGGCGGCGATGTCGGCCATCGAATCGACCAGCGAAGAGAGGATCGCAGCCGAGCCGGTCGCGACCGCCGCAACGAGCTTCAACACGGTCAAGAAGGCAGCGACGGCCAGGCTCGCGGTGGCCGCCAGACGCTTCAGCCGGTCCGGATCGGACGACCTCATGCTCGAGACGCGCTCCCCGGGTATCGGCTGCAGGCCCGGGTCGTGGGGCCGAGCGAAGCTATCCACAGCTTGGTGGATGAGCCTGTGCGTCGGCTGGTGGACCGCCCGAGGCGAACCGCGACAAGTCCCGGCGCGACCGTGGCGAATGGCGGGGAAGAGCCGCCGGAAAGGCCCGCTTCCAGGAACGATGTTTGCGGTTCTTCTACCGAAAGTTGGATCATCGCGGTGGCTCACCGCTGGCGCCGGCCGCCTCGGCAGCGATTTCGCGGAGTGTCTCCTTGGCGATCCGGAAGGCGCTATTGGCCGCCGGCACCCCGGCATAGACCGCGACCTGTAAGAAGACCTCGCCGATCTCCGCCTCGCTCACGCCGTTGCGCAGCGCCCCGCGGATGTGGAGCTTGAGCTCCTCGTGGTGGCCGAGCGCAGCCAACATCGCGAGGTTAAGGAGCGAGCGGGTGTGCCGCGGCAGGCCGGGCCGGCCCCACACGGCTCCCCAGCACCAGGTCGTGAGCATCTCCTGAAAGGCCCGGTCGAACTCGGTCGTCCGGGCGATCGCGCGGTCGACCCAGGCATCTCCGAGCACGGCGCGGCGGATCTCGAGGCCGCGTGCGTAAAGCTCGCGGGGCAGCCCGGACGCGCTGCGCTCCTGCTCGTCCAGGAACGCGAGGAGGGCGCGGTCGAAGGCCGCCGCGGCCTCGACGTTCAGGATGTGCGCGGCTTCGAGCACGACGAGCTCGGCGCGCGGGATCCGGGCCCGCAGCTCTTCGAGCCGGGCAAGCGGGGTGGCCGGATCGGCGCTGCCGGCGATCAGGAGCGTGGGCACGGTTATCTTGTGGACTTCGGCGCAAAGATCGGTGTCGCGGACCGCAGCCGCGGCGGCGGCATAGCCTTCGGCCGGGGTCGCACAGAGCATGGCGCGCAACCGCGCCGCCTCACGCGGCCGCCGTGCTCGGAAGTCGGCGGTGAGCCAGCGCTCGAGGACGGCGTCGGCGATCGCCTCGACACCCCCCTTGCTCACCGCCGCGATTCGCTCGTCCCACGCCGCCGGTGTGCCGAAGCTGCAAGCGGTGGCGCAGAGCACGAGCGAGCGCAGCCGCTCGGGGCGATGGATCGCGATCCACTGCCCGACGGCACCGCCGAGCGACAGGCCGCAGAGATGCACGCGGTCGATACCGAGGGCATCCAGGAGCGCCAGGGCATCGAGCGCCAGCCCGTCGAGCCGGTAAGGCCCGGGCGTGACCTCGGAGCGGCCGTGCCCGCGCATGTCCCAGCGCAGCACGCGGAACCGGTCGACCAGGGCAGGTAGCTGAGGGTCCCACATGCGCAGATCGGCGCCGAGCGAATTCACGAACATGACGATCGGTGCCTGTTCCGGTCCGACCAACTCGTAGTAGAGGCGAATCCCTGCAGCGTCGGCGAACGGCATGATGTATCCCCCGAGGCCTACGCGGCTCGACCTTGGCCGCACGAGGGCCAGGTGGCAGAGCGGCGACGCTCGCGCAACCGACCGGCCCTCGGCCGGTCAGCGCCCGCCCGTCTCGGCGAGGGCCGAGAGGTCGAGGGCGAACAGCTCCTGCGGACGGGCGACGCCGCGGAGGAGGAAGCTACCGAGCGGCACGAGACGACCGCCGGCCTCGCCGCTCGCCAGCGCGAAGGCGGCCGAGGCGACGACCGGTCGCTCGACAGTCCGGCACATGCGCTCGAGCCTGGCCGCCTCGTTGACCGCCGGGCCCAGAACCGTGAAGTCGAGCCGCTCGGCGCTGCCGATGTTGCCGTAGAGCACCTCGCCCAGGTGCAGCCCCACGAAGAGACGGGTCGTCGGCTGCCCTGCCGCCCGCCGCTCCGCCCCGAGCCGATCGACCCGCTCGAGCGTGGCCTTTGCGGCGTCGAGAGCGGCCCGACAGGGTGCGTCCTGCTACTCGTCGAGCGGGAAGATCGCGAGCACACCGTCGCCCATGAGCTTCAGGACCTCGCCGCCGAACTCCGCGATCGTGTCGAGGACGGTACCGGCATAAGCGTTGAGCAAAGCCATGAGCCGGTCCGCGGGCAGCATGTCGGCGAGGGCCGTGAACCCCTCGAGATCGCTGAACCAGATCGCCGCGCGGATCGTCTCGACCTGGCCCCGGGCGATCCGCCCGGCGAGCACGTGGTGGCCGACGTCTCGCCCCAGATAGGTGCTGGTCACCGCGCGCAGCGCATCGAGCAGGAGGATCGACCGCCAGGCGAGCGCGAGCGGCCGCACACAGGCTCGGAGCAGCTCGATCTCGGGCTCGCTGAAGCCCTCGGGGCCGTCGCTCGCGAAGGTCACGACCATGCCGGCGCTTTCGCCGACAATCGTCCCTTCCGGGAAAGAGACGGCGCAGGCGAGATAATCGGTCAGACCGTCGGCGAGCAAGGAGTCGAGAAGGGCGAACTCGCCGCGCTCGTAGCCCGTGACGAGGCGCCGGCGGAATTCGGGCAGGCGCTGGCTAAGCACGAGGCGGAGGGGGGTGCGGCGCCACTGCGGGTGGTCGAAATCGCGGCGCTCACTGCGGCTGAAGCCGGTCGCCTCGAGCCCGTGGCGCCGGGACCAGCTCACGGTCCGGGCCCCGATCGTCGGGTGGAGGATGTCGGCGCCCACCCAGAGGCGGCCCAACGAGACCTCGTCCTCGCGCAGCCGCTCGGCGAGCCGCCGGACGAGCTCACCCGGATCCGCGGTACCGACACCCGTCTCGGCGACCCACCGGGCGATGCCCGCGGCCCGCGGATCGGTCCCGCTCCGCTCCTGCGTGTTCATCGTCCCGGTCGAGCTTCGTCGACGTCGATGCCACCGATTTGGCAGCACCTCCCGGTTGTGGCAGAAGATGGCGTCGCAACGCGGTCCATGCCAGCCGAAAGGAGCCCGGTGCCGCTCGAACCCGCCGCATCGACGCTTTCGCCGACGCCAACACGCCCTACCGCCGACGAGCCGGAGCCAGCGACGATCGTCGAGCGCCATCCTGTGCTCCGCCACTTGCTGGCGGCGGGCCGGGTGGATCCGCTGGCGGCCGAGCGGGCCGCGGCGGTGGCTGCCGAACGGAACGAACCTCTGGCCGTTCGGCTCGTGCGGGATGGCGTGATCGACGGTGCCGGCTGGGCCGAAGCGACTGCTCGAGTGTTGGGTGTCGAGCGGGCCGGGGCGGACGATTTTCCCGAGTGCTCGCCGCTCGGCGAGACCGTTTCGCCGCGATTTCTGCGGCACACCGGGATGGCGCCAATCGCCCACGACGATACGCACGTCTGGGTAGCGATGGTCGATCCGACCGATGTCCAGGGGCTCAAGGCGATCGGGCTCGCCACCGGCCTCGAGCCCGTGCCCGTGGCCGCCACCCTCGAGGACGTCGAGACGGCGCTCGCCCGCTGGTTCGACCGCGGTGCGGCGGCCCTCCAGCGGCTGGTCTCCGATCTCGACGACGAGGGCCACACGGGCGGAGATGAGGTCGAGCGGCTGCTCGACAGCGCCCAGGAAGCACCGGTGGTCCGTCTGGTCAACCAGCTCTTGGCCGACGCCCTTCACATGAAGGCCTCCGACATCCACATCGAGCCCTTCCCGGATCATCTCCGGGTCCGCTACCGGGTACACGGGCGGCTGCGCGAGATCGCCTCCCCCCCGGTGCGCTACGCCTCCGCCATCGTCTCGCGCATCAAGATCCTGGCGAAGCTCGACATCGCCGAGCGGCGCTTACCCCAGGACGGTCGTGCGCGTCTCGAGCTCGACGGGCGCCGGGTCGATCTGCGGGTGGCGACCGCCCCCACGGTGCACGGCGAGAGCGTGGTCGTACGGCTGCTCGAGAGCGATCGGCGCGGCGTCGGGCTCGACGAGCTGGGTCTCGCCCCGGAGGTTGAGAAGCGGGTGCGGTCCATCCTCCGTTCGCCGCACGGCATGCTCCTCGTGACCGGGCCGACCGGCTCGGGCAAAACCACGACGCTCTACGCCGCGCTGCGGAGCCTCGATCGCGACACGCTCAAGGTCGTGAGCGTCGAGGACCCGGTCGAGTATCAGATCGACGGCGTGACCCAGATCCACGTGCGGCCGGACATCGGGCTCGACTTCGCCCGCGTGCTCCGTTCGGTCGTCCGCCACGATCCCGACGTCGTCATGGTCGGCGAGACGCGCGATGCCGAGACGGCCGAGATCGCGGTGCACGCTGCGCTCACGGGCCATCTCCTGCTCTCGACCCTGCACACCAACAGCGCTGCAGGGGCGGTGGCACGGCTCCTCGACATGGGCGTCGAGCCCTATCTCTTGGCGTCGGTCTTGCGCGCGGTGATCGGCCAGCGCCTCGTGGGGGTGCTCTGCCCCAACTGCCGCGAGCCGCGGCCCGCCGAACCGGACGAGCGGGACCTCTTGAACCGGCACGCGCCGGCGGGGGCGATTCTCTATCGGGCACCCGGGTGCAGCCGTTGCGACGGGCTCGGCATCGTGGGGCGGGTCGGGATCTTCGAGCTCTTGGAGGTCGACGATCGGATCCGTGGGCTGATCCGCGAGCGGGCGTCCACCCAAGCGATCCAGTCCGCAGCCGAGGCGGGCGGTATGCGGACCATGTGGCAGGACGGTGTCGGCAAGGCGCTGGCCGGCGTGACCACGCTCGACGAGGTCCGCCGGGTGACCGAGGACTGGTGAGGAGCGGCGGTTCCGGTGCCGCTGTTCGCGTATCGCGCACTCACCGCCACGGGAGAGCGGGTCTCGGGTGAGATCGAGGCGGCCGACGATCGGAGCGCGGTCGCGTGGCTTCAGGACCGCGGGCTGATCCCGATCAGCGCCGAGCCGGTGGCCGCGCGGGCCACGTCAGCGCCGGTGGCCGGTCGGGGCCTCGCGCGGGCGGTCACCGAGGCGACCCGCGAGCTCGCCACGCTCTTGGGAGCCGGCCAACCCGTCGAAGCCGCTCTCGGGCTCTTGATCGAAACGGGCGAGCACCGCCGGCTGCGAGCGGTGTTGGCGAGCGTCCGCGAGGCCGTGCGGGGCGGCAGATCGCTGAGCGAGGCGTTCGCCGCCCACCCCGAGGCGTTCCCTCGTGCCTATGTCGGGATCGTCCGGGCCGGCGAGGCGGCCGGCAGGTTGAGCGAATCCCTGCAGAAGCTCGTGCGCCTGCGCGAGCGCTCCGAGCAGCTCGAGCGCAAGCTCGTCTCGGCGATGATCTACCCATCCGTGCTGCTCATGGCCTCGCTCGGCGCGCTCGCCATGCTCCTCTTGGTGGTCGTGCCCCGATTCGCACCGCTCTTCGCCCAGGCCCAGGCGGAGTTGCCGGCGAGCACCCGGCTCATCCTCGCGCTCGCGGAGTTGTTGGCCGAGCGGGGCGAGCTTCTGGCCCTTTGCCTCGCACTCTCCCTTCTCGGGCTGCTCCTCGGCCGGCGCAGCGAGCCCCTCCGACTCGCCCTCGACCGGGCGATCCTCGCGACACCGGTGTTCGGCCGGGTCGCCCGGGAGCGCGCCACCGCCCAGGCGATGCGCGGGCTCGCCACCGTGCTCGGTGGTGGCCTCGATCTGGCGAACGGGCTCGGCCTGGTCCGCGACATGCTCGCCAACCGGGCGGCCCGGGTCGCGCTGGACCGGGTCCTGATCGGCGTCCGCCAGGGCCGGCCGCTTTGGAGCTGCCTCGCGGAGACCGACGTCCTCACCCCGCTCGCCGTCCGGCTCGTGCGGGTCGGCGAAGAGAGCGGTCGGCTCGGGGTGGTCGCCGAGTATCTGGCCGATGCGTTCGAAGAGCGGCTCGCAACCCGCCTGACCCGCCTCGTGGCGCTCGTCGAGCCGCTCGTGATCGTGACCCTCGGCCTGCTGGTCGGGGGAATCGTCGTGTCGATCCTGGCCGCGGTCGTGGCGGTCAACGATCTGGCTTTTTGAGTAACGCCGATTGCATAACCAGGCGCCGGCGGACAGCCTTGCGGCTCTCTTCCGCCACCAGGAGCAAAAGGGCTCCAGCTGCTCCCACGGCCCAGGGAAGCGGCCCGAGCGGCGCAGTCCCGAAGAGGGTCCAGCCGACCGGTGTGTAGACGATCAAAACCAGCAGGCCGGCTTCGGTCGCCAGGGCCGGCAACAACAACGGATTGTGTGGTCGCCCCCGTTCTAAGGCCGGGGCGAGCTCGTCGCGGCAGACGAGGAGGTTGGCCATCTGGGCGAGGACGATGCCGGCAAACGTCGCCATCGTGGCCTCGAGATGAAGCGGATCGCCCGGGGGCAAAGGATCTCCCCACCGCCAACCGGCGGCGGCCAGCACCGACCCGTAGGCGGCGAGTGAACCCAACGCCTGTAGCGGTCCGAGCCAGAGATAGGCACGCAACAACAAGCCCCGTTCGATCAGCGGCGCCCGCTTGGGCCGTGGCGGGTGCTTCATGATCTCGGCGGCCGGAAGCTCCACACCCAGCGCGAGAGCGGGCAGGAGGTCGGTGCCGAGATCTACGGCGAGGATCTGCAACACGGTCAATGGCAGCGGGATGCCGAACAGCGCGAAAGCGAGGAACGGGACGAGCTCGGGCACGTTGGAAGTGAGGATGTAGGTCAAGAACTTGCGGATGTTGGCGAAGACCGCACGGCCTTCGCCGATCGCCGCTACGATCGCCGAGAAATCGTCGTCGACGAGCACGATGTCGGTTGCTTCGCGGGCCACGTCGCTGCCCGAACGGCCCATCGCCACGCCGATCTCCGCCCGCTCGAGGGCCGGCGCGTCGTTGACCCCGTCGCCCGTGACCGCCACCGTCTCGCCGAGCGCCTGCAGCGCCTCGACGATCCGCAGCTTCTGGTCGGCTGCGAGCCGCGCGAAGAGGATCTCGTGCGCCTCGAGGGCGTGCTGCAGTTGCGCCCAGGAGAGCCGGGCGAGCTCGTCTCCCGTGACCACGCGCGGCCGTTCCCCACGCAAGAGACCGAGCTTGCGCGCCAGAGCCACGGCTGTGAGCGGATGGTCGCCGGTCGCGACGACGACTTTGAGGCCGGCCCCTCGGGCGGTGGCGATCGCCTCTGCCACACCGGGCCGCGGCGGGTCCTCGAGGGCCACGAAGCCGAGGAAAACGAGCTCGTCCTCGTCTTCCGGCACCTCCTTTTCACCGAGCGGCCGCTCGGCCAATGCGAGCAGGCGGTAACCCTGGGCAGCCAACATGGCGGCAGCCGCGAGCAGGGTCCTCCGCTCTTCGGCTTCCAAGGCAGGGCAAGCCTCCGCTCGTGCGAGCCGCGAGCACCGCGGTAGCACGCTTTCGGGCGCGCCCTTGCAGAAAAGCACCCGGCCTTCGCTCGAGCGATGCGTCGTGCTCATCCGCTTGCGGTCGGCGTCGAAGGGGATGCTGCCCTGGACCGGCAAGGGCCGAACGCCGCGCGCTTCGGCCGCGGCGACGAGCGCGAGCTCCATCGGGTCGCCGATCCACCCACGCTCGCCGAGCCGCAGCCCGTGGCAGGAAGCGGCGACCTCGAGAAGCCGGCGCGTCGTTTGGTCGGCCGGGTCGAGCGCCTCGATCGGTCGAGCGGCGGGCCAGTCGGCGCACTGCACGAGACGAACGGTCATGCGCCCGGTGGTCAGCGTGCCGGTTTTGTCGGTCACGATGACGCTGGCCGCCCCGAGGGTCTCGATCGCCGGCAGGTGCCGGACCAGAACGCCCTTGCGGGCGAGCCGCTGGGCGGCCATCGCGAGCGAGAGGGTGACCGTCGGCAAAAGCCCCTCCGGAACGTTGGCGACGATCACAACCAAAGCGAAGACGGATGCCGCGTAGGTCGAGAGGCCGGCGGCGAGGCCCGTGAGAAGGAAGAGGCCGCCGAGGGTCAAAGCCAGTAGGCCGATCCACCGGCTCACGCGAGAAATCTCGGCGAGGAAGGGGGAGCGTATCTCCGGCTGGGTTTGCGCGAGCTCGGCGATCCGCCCGAACTCTGTGCGCTGCCCGGTCGCGAAGACGACTGCGCGCCCCTCGCCGGCCACCACCGAGGTTCCGGCCAGAACGAGGTTCGGCGCCTCGAGCGCCGCAACGGGCGTACAAGGAGCCGCGGAGCGGGCCCGCGGGCGGGCCTCGCCGGTGAGCGTGGCGAGATCGACCCGCTGGCCGTGCGCAGCGATCAGGGGGGCGTCAGCGGGGACGACGTCGCCGGCCCCGAGGAGGATGACATCGCCGGGAACGATGGACTCGAGGTGGACTTCGAGGACCCTAGCGCCGCGCAGCACCCGGGCGCGCTGCGGCAACAATCGGGCGAGGGCGGCGAGCATCCGCTCGGCGCGGTGCTCCTGGATGAAGGCGAAGAGGCCGTTGACGAGGATGACGGCGACGATCGCCCCGGCGAGCGTGTCCATACCGGCGGTCGGATCGGCAAGATGCGCGAGCCGAGCCAAGCCGGCGGCCGCCCAAGGCAGCAAGGCGAACCCGTGCGCGAAACAGCCGAGGAAGCGAGCCACGAGCGATCGCCGCGGCGTCCGGGCGAGCTCGTTGCGACCGTAACGCTCGAGCCTGCGCTCGGCCTCGGCGGGTGGGAGACCGTCCGGCGAGGAGCCGAGGCTCGCGAGCACGGCTTCGGGCTCCGAGCCGACCAACGTCGAGAGTTCCAACGTACCCGTCCGACCCGGCCCCACCTCGGATCGTCTCGGCCGCCCGGGACCGCCCCGACGAGGTTCGTCAGCCGAGCATGCTCTGCCACATCGAGCGACCCCAGACGAACGCCGCCTCGCTCGACTCGCGCGTGGGTGCAGGGTCGACCTCGAAGCGGAGCTTGGGGCCCTCGCCCGGCACGATCTGGGCCGCCACGTTGATCATGATCGCCCGATCGTGGGTCACCGCGGCGAAGCAGATGCCGGCCGGCAGCCCAGTTTCGGATGGCGCAGGCTCCGGCGCCCCGTCGATCCGCCGCTCGATGGCCTCGGCCACGCTCACCCCGGCGTTGAACGCGACGTGCCCGCTCTTGGGCAACGGCGTGCCCGCGGAATCGCCGACGATCCAGATCCGATCGTCGGCCTGCGAGCGGAAGTCGGCCAGGCGGACGGCGGCCCAACGCTCGGCGAGGCCGGCCTCCCGCAAGAGTTTCGGCGCACGCATCGGCAGGACCAGGTTGGCGTGCGTGAAGGGGATGTCGGCGATCCCGCAATCGAGCACGCCCTTGGCGGGGTCGACGGCCTTCGCCTCGTGGTCCGGGAGGTACTCGATCCGCTCGCCGTGCGCCGACCGCATCGCCTCGAGCAGCGGCTCCGCGATCGGCGGCGGCATCGGTTTCGGGTTGGCGTCGGCGATCACGACTTTACCCTTGGTGCCGCGCCGCGCGATCTGTTCGGCGATCAGACACGCCCGCTCGTAGGGCGCGGGTGGGCAGCGGTAGGGCGGCTTAGGAACCGAGATCAGGAACGTGCCACCCTCGGCGAGGAACCGGTCCACGAGCGCCTTGACCCCGTGCTGCTCGAACGGCCGGAAGCCGACCGGCAGCGCGGCGCGCGCCTCGGCGTAGCCGGCGACCGCCTCCTCGGCATATTCGACCCCGGGTGCCAGGACCAAGTAGTCGTATGCGATCCGGCCGCTCGGCGTGACGACCTCGCGCCGGTCGCGGTCGATCGCGACGGCCGGCTCGGCAACACGGCGCACACCCAGCCGGTCGATCGCCGCGTAGCCGTGCTCGAATTCGGCGAAGGGTCGCTCGCCGACGATGTAGTGGATGCTCAAAGGGCAGGAGACGAAGGCCGGGTGCGGCTCGACGAGCGTGAGCTCCGCCGACCCCGCACGGGCCAGGGCCCGAAGCGCCCCGAGGCCGCCCCAGCCGCCACCGACCACGACGACCCTGGGCCGCGCGCCGCGGGCGATCCGCGGCGCCGCCATCATCGCCGCCCCGCTCGCGGCCGCGAGCACGACGCTCCGTCGATCGACGGCCCGAGGGCCGAACTTCCCCTCTCCGATCATCGGCCGATGCCTCCCTCTTCCACGGAACTTCAGCCTCTTCTGATACGCGGGCGAGGCTCGCGCCAAGGCCCGGATGGAATATTTCACAAAATATTGGTGTGTATTTTTCCGTATTGACTGGGGATGCTGTTGAAATCAGGATCCCGGTGTCGCGCCGATTCGAGCTGCCAGCTCGCGGGCGCGTCCCACGTGCAGCTGAAGCGTTCGGCGGCCCGCCGTACGTGAGCCGCGGCGGGTTCGGCATCGGGGATCCTGTCGATCCTCGTGATCCGGACCCGTCGAACCGTGATCGCGAGCCATCGACTCGCCGAAGGATCGGAGATCGACATGAATTCGTCTCGCCGTCGTCTGCTCGCTACCTGATCCGGACTTTTGCTTCTCTCGGCGACGCGAGGAGCCCGAGCGGGCCGGCCGAAGGAGCTCGTCCTCGACTGGGCGACCTACAACCCGGTGAGCCTCGTGCTCCGAGAAAAAGGCTGGGTCGAGGAGGCGCTTCGACCACTCGGCGTCGTGGTCCGTTGGGTCCAGTCGCTCGGCTCGCACAAGGCGCTCGAGTTCCTCAACGCCGGCTCCCTGCACCTGGGCTCGACGGCTGGAGCCGCAGCACTCTTGGGCCGGATCAACGGCAACCCGATCCGCTCCGTCTACGTCTTTTCGTAGCCCGAATGGACGGCGCTCGTGACCCGCCCGGACACCGGGATCGCCCGGGTCGAGGACCTGAAAGGTCGCCGGGTAGCCGCCACCAAGGGCACCGACCCCTACATCTTCCTGCTGCGCGCCCTCGAGCGGCACGGGCTCGGCCCGAAAGACGTGCAGATCGTCCTCCTCCAGCACGATCAAGGCAAGGCGGCGCTCGAGCGGGGCGACGTCGACGCCTGGGAGGGCCTCGACCCGATGATGGCGCAAACCGAGCTCGAAGCCGGAAACCGGTTGTTCTATCGCGATCCCGACGGCAACACATGGGGAGTCCTGAACGCCCCGGAGAGCCTGATCGCCGAGGCGCCCGAGCTAATCGAGGCGGTGGTCGCCGCTTACGAGCGCGGTCGTCGCCACGCGCTCGCCAACCCGGTCGAACTCCGGGCGCTGTTGGCCAAGGCCGCCCGGATCGGCGAGCCGATCGCCGCGCGCCAGCTCGAACGCACCGGCCTCGCCGACCCGCGGATCGGCGAGCAGCAGGCAGCCTCGATCCGGGAAGCGGGGCTGGTGCTCCAGAAGGTCGGGGTCATCCGCCCCGAGGTCGACGTGGCGCGCACCGTCGAAGCGCTGCTCGACCCGCGGTTCACCGCGAAGCTCACGGTCCTCTGATGGCCGCCGCCCTCGAGCGCCTCGCGCGGCCGGCCGATCGACCAGAGGGCGCGGCGCCCCGTCGACCGGTACCTCGAGCGCCTCGCACACCGGCACCTGTGCTGGGACTGATTCTGCCGGTCGGGCTGGCCCTGGTCTGGGAGCTCGCCGCGGCCCAGGGATGGATCGCCCTGCGACTGCTGCCGCCACCTACCGCCATCCTCGCTCAGCTGCACGAGCTCGCCCTCACGGGCGAGCTCGGGCGGCATCTCGAGGCAACCTTGCGCCGCGTGGCGCTCGGCTTCGCCCTGGGCGTCGGCGCCGCCACTTTGACCGGCGCCGCCACCGGGACCTTCGAGCCCCTCCGCCGACTCCTCGACCCGACGATCCAGGCGCTGCGCGCCGTTCCCTCGATCGCCTGGGTGCCGCTCTTCGTCCTCTGGTTCGGCATCTTCGAGACGCCGAAGGTCCTGCTGATCGCCGTCGGCGCCTTCTTCCCGGTCTATCTCACCCTCGAGGCCGGGATCCGCGGTGTCGACCGGAAGCTCGTCGAGGTCGGCCGCGTGTACCATCTGGAACCGCTTTCGATGATCGGCAGGATCCTCCTGCCGGCTGCGCTGCCCGCTTGGCTCACGGGCGTGCGCGGGGGCCTCGGCCTCGCCTGGATGTTCGTCATCGCAGCCGAACTCATGGGCGCCTCGGAGGGCCTCGGATATCTCCTGATCGACGGCCAGAGGAGCGGCAACGCCGCGATCATCCTGGGCGCGCTCTTATTGTTCGCCGTCCTCGGCAAGACGAGCGACGCGCTGCTCGTCGCCTCGACCCGCCGGCTCGTCGCCTGGCAGGACTCCTTCAAGGGCGGAGGTTGAGAACCATGCTCGAGCTCGAAGGCGTGGCCAAGCGGTACCCGAACGGGCACCTGGCGCTCGACTCCCTCGACCTCGCCCTTCCGGCCGGACGGATCACCGTCGTGATCGGCCCCTCGGGGTGCGGCAAGAGCACGCTGTTGCGCCTCTTGGCCGGTCTCGAAGCGCCGACCGCGGGTCGCATCCTGCTTGCCGGCGAGGAGCTGCACGGCCCTTCGCCCGCAATCGGCGTGGTCTTCCAAGAGCCGCGGCTGTTCCCTTGGCTCGACGTGCTGCACAACGTGGCCTTCGGCCTGTCGCGCCGGCTGCCCTGGCGGGAGCGGCGCGAGCTCGCGCTCCGGGCCTGCGAACGGGTCGGGCTCGGCACCGCGGCCGAGGCCCTGCCGAAGCAGCTCTCGGGGGGCATGGCCCAACGCCCGGCCCTCGCTCGGGCGCTGGTCGCCCGCCCGCCGGTCTTGTTGCTCGACGAGCCGTTCAGCGCGCTCGACGCGGTTTTGCGCGCCCAGTTGCAGGCCGAGCTCCTCCGGCTCTGGGGCGAGGACCGACCGACCCCCCTGCTCGTCACCCACGACCTCGACGAGGCCGTTCTGCTGGCCGACGAGGTCGTCGTGCTCGGCGGCCGTCCGGGGCGGATCGTGAGCCGGCTGGCGATCACGCTGCCGCGTCCGCGGGAGCCGCACGGACCCGCCTTCCAAATGCTGCGCGCCCGGTTGCTCTCGGCGCTGCCCTCGTCCAACCTGCAGGCTGCCTGACCGACGCTCGCCCCCGGAGGCCGTTTCGTTGACCCCCGATGAGCTGAAGGCGCTGCAAGCGCCTTTGAAGTCACGCTACCGCGAGATGCCCGAGGCCGCCTTGGTCACGTTGCGGGCCGAGGGCGAACTCGCCGAAGGCGTGAGTTGCCGAGTCGACACGGCGAAGGGTCTCGTCGAGGCGGGTCTGCACCCGGCCACCGGCGGCAGCGGCCTCCAGGCCTGCTCGGGCGACATGCTGCTCGAGGCACTCGCTGCCTGCGCCGGTGTGACGCTGAAGGCGGTCGCAACCGCTCTCGGCATCGCGGTGCGCGGCGGCCGCGTGCGGGTCGAAGGCGATCTCGACTTCCGCGGCACGCTCGGGGTCGACAAGGCGGCACCGGTCGGTTTCCTCACGATCCGCCTCGGCTTCGAGCTCGACACGGATGCGAGCCCCGACCAGCTCGAGCGGCTGCTCGCGTTGACCGAACGCTACTGCGTGGTCTTGCAGTCGCTGCGTGCGCCGGTGCCGACCGAGGCGAAGATCGCGGTCGCGCGCTGAGCCCGGCGCTCGAGCGGTCCGATCGTCGGCGAACTCTCGGGACCCGACCATGGCCAACTCGATCCGTCGCGGCCTCGTCCTCAGCCCCATCGTCGCGGCGCTGGTGGGGCGGCCGGCCCGCTCGCAGCGCCCTCCCGGACGGACGGATACGCTCACGATCCTCACCCGAAGCGGCCCCCAGGCTTTCACGGTCGAGTTCGCGATCGCGCCCGACGAGCACGCCCGCGGCCTCATGTTCCGCAAGAGCCTGCCGGAGCGGCACGGAATGTTGTTCGACTTCGGCGCCGAGCAGGAGGTCGCCTTCTGGATGCGCAACACGCTGATCCCGCTCGACATGCTGTTCATCGGCGGCGACGGGACGATCCGCCACCTTCACGAGAACGCGACGCCTCTCTCGGAAGAGCCGATCCCGTCTCGCTATCCGGTGCGCGCGGTCCTCGAGCTCGCAGGCGGCTCTGCCCGGCGGTTCGGAATCGCAATTGGCGACCGGGTCGTGCACCCGATCTTCGCGCGGGGCTGATCCGGCGCCTCAGCCGCGCACGAACGGGTTGCTGCGGCGCTCTTGGCCGATCGTCGTGCCGGGGCCGTGGCCGCACAGCACGTTGACGTCGTCCCCCAAGGGATAGAGCTTGTCCCGGATCGAGGCGATCAGCGCCTCGTGGTCACCATAAGGAAAGTCGGTGCGGCCGATCGAGCCGCGGAACAGCACGTCGCCGGCCACCAGGAGCCGCAGCTGGCCGTTGAAGAAGACGACGTGGCCCGGGGTGTGCCCGGGGCAATGGAAGACCTCGAAGAGGTAGTCGGCGATCCGAACCTGGTCACCCTCCGCGAGCCAGCGATCGGGAGTGACGTTGCGCGCCCCGGCGATCCCGTACATGCGACCATGCTGCTCGAGGCCCTCGAGCAGGAACCGATCGGCTTCGTGCGGCCCTTCGATCGGCACCGTCGCCGGACGCGCACCGCCCGACAGGATCGGTCGTTCGAGGACGGCCTTGAGACCCGCAGCGCCGGCGGCGTGGTCGATGTGGCCGTGGGTCAAGAGGATCCGCTCGATCGCGATTCCGCGCTCGGCCACGAGTCCGGCGATGCGCTCGACCTCGCCGCCGGGGTCGATCACCACCCCACGCCGCCTCCCCTCGTCGTAGAGGACCGTACAGTTCTGCTCGAACGGCGTTACCGGAAGGATCGCAGCCTTGAGCCCGGGCATCGACTGGTCCGTGGCGCTCGGGCGGCCCCCGGCCACCCCTCGAGGGAGATAGGTGCACCGCGGTGCCGCCGCCAGCCCGCGCGTGCGACTGGCACCCCGGCCGGGGCCGGCTATAGCCGCCCGACCGCCGCGTGGAGCGCCCGATGCTCGAGCTCCTGGTCGACCCGCATGCCTGGGCGAGTCTAGCGACGCTCGCCGCGCTCGAGATCGTCCTCGGCATCGACAACATCATCTTCCTGTCGATCGTGACCGGCCGTCTGCCGGAAACGCAGCAGCCCGCCGCCCGCCGGATCGGCCTCCTCCTGGCGCTCCTGTTGCGGGTGGCGCTGCTCTTGTCGATCACCTGGATCATCGGGCTGACTGCCCCGGCCTTCGTGCTGTTCGACCACACCGTGTCCTGGCGTGACATGGTGCTGGGCGGCGGAGGGCTGTTCCTCCTCGCCAAAGGCACGATGGAGATCCATCATACGCTCGAGGGCCGAGATGCCAACGGCGGCGGCCGGACGACCTCTTTCGTCGCCGCGATCGTCCAGATCGTGCTGCTCGACCTCGTCTTCTCGCTCGATTCGGTGATCACCGCGGTCGGCATGGCCGATCATGTCGAGATCATGGTGGCGGCGGTGACGATCGCGATCCTGGTCATGCTCGTCGCGGCCGAGCCAGTGAGCGCCTTCGTCAAACGCCATCCGACCGTCAAGATGCTGGCGCTGGCGTTCCTCCTGCTCGTCGGCACGGCCCTCGTGGCCGACGCGCTGCACGTCCACATCCCGAGAGGCTACCTTTACTTCGCGATCGCCTTCTCCGCCGGGGTCGAGACCCTGAACCTACTGGTCCGCTGCCGCGCAGGCTCCGGACGGGGCGACGTGCCGGAGGTCTGACGGCCCTCAGCCGGCCGGCCCCCGTTGAGCCGCCAGATCGACCCGTTGAGGGCAGCGGCGAAGGCGACCCAGGCAAGATAGGGGAGGAGGAGGACCGCGGCCGTGGTCGACACGGGCACGAACGCGGCGATCACCGCCACGACCGACAGGCAGAGGCCGAGAATCCAAAAGAGCGCCCAGTCGATTCGTCGCAAGCCGAAAAAGATCGCCGACCAGCCGGCGTTGAACGCGAGGCTCAAGAGATAGACAAGGATGGGCGTGCCGAGGCCGTCGCGTTGCCAAACCAGCCAGCCGGCAACGGCGTTGGCAATGTAAAGAACCGTCCAGACCGGACCGAAAAGCCGGTCCGGCGGCTGCCAGCGCGGCTTGCGCCCGGTACCAAACGCCCGGCCGAAAACAGGCGCCGGAGAGTGCCGCCAGAAAATTGAATCCCAGGAACACGAAGAAAGCGGCCGCGTTCGCGACGTCCATCGCGCGCCACCTCGCAACTTAGACCCGCCCACCGGCACATCCGAGCGCCTTCGAGGAGCCCGAACCGCGATCCCCGGAACGGTCGGCCCGCAATTCCCGTCAACACGGCGCGCCGGCCTAAGAGTTCCGCGATTTTCGGATCGTTGGCGTCCCCAACGGGAATCGAACCCGTGTTTCCACCTTGAAAGGGTGGCGTCCTGACCTCTAGACGATGGGGACCGCGGCTCGGTTTAGGCACCCCTGCCGGCGAAATCAAGGACGAGAGGGGCGACCTCAAGCTCGGCCCGGGGCAGCGTCCTCGATTTCGAAGCTCGCGCGGAACTCGCCGCGCCACCGTTCGAGCTTGACCCGGCCGGCCAGCTGCAGGGGTTCGCCGCGCCGTACGAGCGCGCTGCCGAGGGCTCCCTCCCCGGCGCGAAAGGCGATGCCGCGGACGCGACCCGCGGTCGCACCCGCGATCGTGCAGGCGATATGGCCGCGACCCACTTCGCGCGCTTCGACGATCCGCGCATCGGTCAAGCAGAAGCGCGGTTCGGCGTTGCCCGGGCCGAAGGGCGCGAGCCGGTCGAGCAGCTGCGCCAGTTCCGACGTGACGCCGGCGACGGACAGCGCACCGTCGAGCTCCAGCGGCTCCGGCTCGTGCGAAGCGATCGGGCCCGCGCGCTCGGCCGCGAAGGTGGCGAATTCGGCGAGATTGGCGGCGGTCGTGGTGATGCCGGCGGCCATGGCGTGCCCGCCGCCTTCCCGCAGGATTCCCGCGCGTTTGGCGGCGATCACGAGCGCACCCAGGTCGACGCCCGGGATCGAGCGGCCCGATCCCTTGGCGACGCCCCCCTCGATCGCGACGACGAAGGCCGGCCGGGCGTAGCGCTCGACGAGCCGGCTCGCCACGATCCCGAGCACCCCCGGGTGCCACGCTTCCCCGGCCGCCACCAGGATCGGCGCGTCGCGGTCGAGCTGCGGTTGGACCGCGGCATCGGCGGTCGCGGTCAACGCCCGCTCGAGCGTCTGGCGTCGCGCGTTCAGCTCGTGCAGTCGCCTCGCCAGGAGCTCGGCCTCGCCCGGATCCGAGGCGAGCAAGAGACGTGTCGCGAGCATCGGTTCGCCGAGCCGGCCTCCGGCATTCAGCCGGGGTCCCAGCACGAAACTCAGATGCCAGCTCTGCTCGATCGTCTCGATGCCGGCCAGCCGGGCGAGGGCGGCGAGCCCGGGTCGCTCGCCGCGCGCCGCGACCTTGAGCCCTTGGCGGACGAGCGCTCGGTTGATCCCGTCGAGCGGCACGACGTCGCAAACCGTGCCGAGGGCCACGAGGTCGAGCAGCGAGAGCAGATCGGGCAGCTTCTGCGGGAAGCGGCGACGGCGCAGCTCGCGCGCGGCGGCGGCGAGGACGACGAAGGTCACGCCCACGGCCGCGAGATGGGCGAGCGGGCTCGCCTGATCCGGCCGGTTCGGGTTGACGATGCCGTAGGCGGGCGGCAGCCGGTAATCGGTCGCGTGGTGGTCGACGACGATGACCTCCTGCCCCCGGGCGGCGGCGAAGGCCAAGGCGTCGAAGGCGCTCGTGCCGTTGTCGAGCGTCAACACGAGACGGCAGCCGGCGGCGGCGAGGCGCTCCAGGATCGCGACGTTGGCGCCGTAACCCTCGACCAACCGGTCGGGTACGGCGATTTCGTGCGGCACGCCGAGTGCCGTGAGCCAGCTCGCGGCGAGCGCGCTCGACGTCGCCCCGTCGACGTCGTAATCGCCGACGATGCCGATCCGCTCGCCCGCGATCACCGCGTCGGCGAGCCGGGCCGCGACGCGGTCGAGATCGACGAGGTGCGACGGGTCCGGCAGCACGTCCTTCAGGCGCGGCTCGAGGAAGCCGGGCACCTCGGCAGGCCCCAGTCCCCGACCCGCGAGGACGCGGCTCAAGATTTCCGGCAGAGCGTGCCGCTGCGCGATCGCCGACACCCGTTCGGGGTCGGCTGGGCGGAACCGCCAACTCCGCCCTGAAACGGTACCCTCGACGATCACCCCGCTCGGCCGCTCAACGGGCGAAATGCGGAACGACGCCGGCTTTGAGCGTGATGTTGTGCTCGGCCTCGATCAAGCGGACCGTGCCGGTCTTCGAGCGCATCACGATCGACTGCGTGATGATCTTCTGTCCGATTCGCTTCACCCCTTTGAGCATGGTGCCGTCGGTCACGCCGGTGGCAGCGAACATGACGTCGCCCTTCGCGAGGTCTTCGATATCGTAAACACGGTCGAAGTCGGTGATGCCCATGCGTCGCGCCCGTGCCCGCTCGTCGTCGTTGCGGAACACGAGTCGACCTTGGAACTGGCCGCCGATGCAGCGGAGTGCCGCGGCCGCGAGAACACCCTCGGGAGCTCCGCCGATGCCCATGTAGATGTCGATCCCGCTCTCCGGCCGAGCGGTGGCGATCACACCCGCGACGTCACCGTCGCTGATGAGCCGGATCCGCGCGCCGGCCGCGCGCACCGCCGCGATCAGCTCCTGGTGTCGCGGCCGGTCGAGGATGAGGACGACGAGGTCCTCGACGGCGATACCCTTGGCCTCGGCGAGACGGCCGAGGTTCCAGGCCGGTGGTTTCGTGATGTCGATCAGTTTCGGCGGCAGACCGCCACCGACCGCGATCTTGTCCATGTAGATGTCGGGGGCGTTCAAAAATCCGCCGGCCGGAGCCATGGCGAGACACGAAATCGCGTTCGAGCCTCCCTTGGCGGTGATCGTCGTGCCCTCGAGCGGGTCGAGCGCGATGTCGATCTTGGGCCCGCGACCGGTGCCGACCCTCTCCCCGATGTAGAGCATCGGCGCTTCGTCGCGCTCGCCCTCACCGATCACGACCGTGCCGTCGATGTCGAGTACGTTGAGCGCCCGGCGCATCGCATCGACCGCCGCCTGGTCGGCCGCTTTCTCGTCGCCGCGCCCCATGAGCCGAGCGCTCGCGAGTGCCGCCGCTTCGGTGACCCGCACGCTATCGAGCGCCAGGTTCCGATCGCTCACCTGATATTCGTCCATCCTCTCCCCTCCCTGCGGCGGCCGCGCGGGCTCCGCGGCTCAAGGCCGCTCGATACGGATCATCCTGGGCGGCTCCAACACGGACGCGAGCCCACCGATCCGGGCGAGTGCCGCAGTCATCGCCGCCTCGGTCGTCTCGTGAGAGGTCAAAACGATCGGCACCGCCTGGCCAGGGTTGCGCGCGCGCTGGATCAGCGCCTCGATCGAGATCTCGTGGTCGCGCAGGACGGCCGCGATGTCGGCCAGCACACCCGGTCGGTCCACGACCATGAGGCGAATGTAATAGCTGCCGCGATGCGCGCTCATCGGCGCCGACGGGTGGTCGGCAAGGGCGGCTGCGGGGACACCCAAGACCGGCACTCGGGAGCCCCGCGCAATGTCGATCAGGTCGGCGACCACCGCCGAGGCTGTGGGGCCGGCGCCGGCGCCCCGGCCCTCCAGAACCACGGTGCCGGCGTCCTCGCACTCGACAACGATCCCGTTGAACACACCTTCGACCTGGGCGATCGGCGCATCCTTGGGGACCATGCACGGGTGCAGCCGCTGCTCGAGCCCGACCTCGGTCATCCGCGCCACACCCAAGAGCTTGATCCGGTAGCCGAGCTCGTCGGCGTAGGTGATGTCGGCTGCCGCCACGTGCCGGATGCCCTCGACGTGGATGGCGTCGAAGCGAGGCCGACCACCGAAGGCCAAAGCTGCCAACAGCGCGAGCTTGTGGGCCGCGTCGATGCCGTCGACGTCGAAGCTCGGATCGGCCTCGGCGTAGCCCAAGGCCTGCGCTTCGGCGAGCACGTCCGCGAAATCGCGCCCGGTCTCCCGCATCATGGTCAAGATGTAGTTCGAGGTTCCGTTGAGGATGCCGTAGACGCGCCGGATGCGATTGGCGGCGAGCCCTTCGCGGAGAGTCTTGACGATCGGGATGCCGCCAGCGACCGCTGCCTCGAAACCGAGGGCCACGCCACGAGCTTCGGCGAGGCGTGCGAGTTCCGCCCCGTGGTGGGCGAGCATCGCCTTGTTGGCGGTGACCAGGTGTCGGCCGCGGGCCAAGGTGCGACGCGCGAGCTCGAGCGCGATTCCCTCCGACCCGCCGATCAGCTCGCAGACCACGTCGATGTCCGGCTCTTCGGCGAGCGCCCGCGCGTCGGCGTACCAGCGGTAGCCGTCGAGCGCGACGGGCCGGAGCCGGTCAGGGTGCCTTGCCGAAACCGCGACGACCCGGATCGGCCGGCCGGTCCGCGATGCCAAGACCTCGCGATTGCGCTCGAGGAGGTCGAGGACCCCGCAGCCGACCGTTCCGAGGCCGGCGATCCCGACGCGCAGCGGCTCGCTCACGGCTCAGGCCATTGCAAGCGCGGGGGCCTTGGCACGCGCCGGCGCGTCGACCCCGTGGCGCGCCAAGACCGTGCGGATCGAACGGACTGCTTGGCGCAGGCGATGTTTGTTCTCGACGAGCGCCATGCGCACATAGCCCTCGCCGTATTCGCCGAAGACGATGCCCGGGGCCACTGCCACGCCCGCCTCTTCGAGCAAGAGCTTGGCGAAGGCGAGCGAACCCATGGCCCGCATGGGCTCCGGGATCGGTGCCCAGACGAACATCGATGCCGACGGCCGCGGGACCGGCCAGCCGGCCTTGGCGAGACCATCGACCAAAACGTCCCGCCGCTCCCGGTAGAGGTTGCGGAGCTGCTCGACGCAGTCCTGTGGACCGTTCAGCGCAGCCGTGGCTGCGACCTGGATAGGCGTGAAGGCGCCGTAATCGAGGTAGGATTTGATCCGGGCGAGCGCCTCGATGAGCCGCCGGTTCCCGGCGGCGAAGCCGATCCGCCAACCGGGCATCGAATAGGTCTTCGAGAGCGAGCTGAACTCGACCGCCACGTCCTTGGCTCCCTCGACCTCGAGAACCGAAGGCGGCGGGGGTCCCTCGAACCAGATCTCGGCGTAGGCGATGTCGGACAAGATGAACATGTCGCGCGCGCGCGCGAAGCGCACGGCTTCCTTGTAGAATTCGAGATCACAGGTGAGCGCTGTCGGGTTCGACGGAAAATTCAGGACCATCACCGTAGGTCGGGGGACCGTGTGCTCGTAGGCGTGGGCGAACTCGGCGACGAGATCGATCCCCGGCCCAAACGGCACGTGGCGGATCGCGGCCCCGGCAATCATGAAGCCGTAGGGATGGATGGGATAGGACGGGTTCGGGACCAGGATGGTGTCACCGGGTGCGGTGATCGCTTGGGCCAAATTGGCGAGGCCCTCTTTGGAGCCCAAGGTCACGCAGACCTCGGTCTCGGGATCGAGCTTCACGCCGAACCTGCGCGCGTAATAGGCGACCAATGCTTTGCGTAGACCGGGGATCCCGCGCGAGGTCGAATAGCGGTGGGCCTTGGGGTCGCGCGCCGTCTCGATCAGTTTGTCGACGATGTGGCGGGGCGTGGGACTGTCCGGATTGCCCATACCGAGGTCGATGATGTCGCGACCGGCCGCACGCGCTTTCGCCTTCATCTGATTCACCTCGGCGAACACGTAGGGCGGCAGGCGGCGGATACGGTGGAACTCCGGCTCTCTCATCGGTCGCTCGCAGGGACGGGCGGACGTCGGGGCACCTTCGGGATGCCGCCCTGCATCTAGCCGAGCCAGGCGGCGACGTCGATTCCGCCCGAGGGCCTCATTCGTCCAGGAGGCGCTCGGTCGCGCTCTCGTCGAGAACGTCGCCGAGCTGGATCTCGACCAAGCGGAGCGGCTCGTGGCCGGCATTGGCCAAGCGGTGCAGCACGCCGCGCGGCACCTGGAGCCATTGCCCGGGCCCGAGCTCCAGCCGCCGCTCACCGAGCCGGACCGCGGCGCGCCCGCTCACGACGAGCCAATGTTCGGTCCGACCGGCGTGGCGTTGAAGCGTGAGGGCGGCGAGCGGGTCGACCTCGATCACGCGAATCTTGAGGCCGGGGCGGTCGAGAAGTGTGGTGAACCCTCCCCAGGGGCGTACCTCGCGGGCATGGGTGACGGTCTCACGACGCCCGCCCTTGGCGAGCTGCGCGACGAGTTGCTTTACGGCCTCGCCATCCGAGCGGTCGGCGACAAGGATCGCATCGGCGGTCTCGATCACGGCGAGGCCGCGAACGCCGGCGACCGCCACGAGGCGGTGGTCGGCCTTCACGAGATTGTCCCGTGCCCCCGCCAGCACCACGTCGCCGACCGCGACGTTACCCTGCTCGTCCTTGGCCATGAGCTCCCAGAGCGCGTGCCAAGAACCGACGTCCGACCAGCCCGGATCGCAGGGTACGACCACCATCCGGGCGGACCGCTCCATCACCGCCTTGTCGATCGGAAGCGAGGGGAGCCGAGCGAAGAGGCCGGCGTCGGCCACAGCTTCCGGGTCGGCGTGCAGGCTCGCCTCGATCGCCTCGAGATCCCGGGCGAGCGCGGGCTCGAAGCGGCCGAGCTCCTCGAGGAGGATGTCGGCCCGCATCACGAACATGCCGCTGTTCCAATCGTGGCCGCCGGCCGCGAGCATCGCTTCGGCTTCGGCGCGGGGTGGCTTCTCGACGAAGCGACGCACGGCGAAGGCCCCCGACACTTCCAGCGGCTCGCCGCGGGCGATCCAGCCGAAGCCCGTCTCGGGGCGGCTCGGCGCGATGCCGAAGGCGACGATCCGGCCGGATGCGGCGAGCGGTAGGGCCCGCTCCAGGGCGTCGAGCAGGACCGCGGGCCGCCGAACGAGATGGTCGGACGGGCAGACCCAGAGGATCGCATCCGGTGCGATCCGCTGGGTGGCGTATCGGGCCGCGAGGCCGACGGCCGCGGCGGTGTTCCGCGGCTCGGGCTCGAAAAGAAGATGGCGGAGAAGACCACCATCGATCTCGGCGAGCTGACGGCGGACCAGAACAGCCTGCCCCGCAGCAGCGACCGTGACGACCCGCTCGGCCGGGGCGGCGCGCAGAACGCGCCGGGCCGTCGCCTGCAAGAGGGACTCGCTGCCGACGAGCTCGACCAAATGCTTCGGAAAGGCCGCGCGGCTCACCGGCCAGAGCCGGGTCCCCGAACCGCCGGCCAACAACACCGGTACGAGGGGCGCCGGTTCGGTTGCTCGGCTCATGGCGGCTCTCTCCGAATAGTAAAAAGGTTCGATTTCGACCTCGCCTCATAGTCGCGGCCCGGCCGACCGGGCAAGCAGCCCCCGACTGGTGCCTTGACCCCGAGCACGCGGCTGCGACATGCCGAAGGCCCCGCCGTTCCGTTCGAAGAGCGCGCCGGGGCGTGATCGTAGGGGAGGGATCATGGCCGCAGCGAACCGCTATGCCGAGCAGGGGATCTTCGCCATGGGCCTCGACCGGTGCGAGGCCAATTATGCGCCTTTGACACCGATCCTCTTCCTCGAGCGGACCGCGGACGTCCGCCCCGACGCCCTGGCGGTCGTGCACGGCAGCCTGCGGCTGGACTATCGAGCGCTCCGAGAGCGTTGCCGGCGGCTGGCTTCGGCTCTCGTCCGGCGTGGCGTCCGCCCGGGGCAAACGGTGGCCGTGATGGCGCCGAACGTACCGGCCTTGCTCGAGGCACATTTCGGTGTGCCGATGGCTGGCGCCGTCTTGAACGCGCTCAACACCCGGCTCGACCCGGGGACGATCGCCTTCATCCTGGAGCACGGTGAAGCCCAGGTGCTTTTGACCGACACCGAATATGCGCCGGTCGTCGAAGAGGCCCTGGCCCGTTCGGCGCGCAAGCCGCTCGTGGTCGATATCGTCGATCCCGAGGGCCCCGGCGGGAAACAATTGGGGAGCCTCGATTACGAAGCTTTGCTTGCGGAGGGCGAACCCACCTTCACGCCGCTGTTGCCAGCGGACGAGTGGCAGGCGATCGCGCTCAACTACACTTCGGGAACTACCGGCAACCCGAAAGGCGTCGTTTACCATCATCGCGGCGCGTACTTGAACGCCATCGGCAACGTCCTCGTTTGGAGCCTGCCCAAGGCACCGGTCTATCTGTGGACGCTGCCGATGTTCCACTGTAACGGCTGGTGCTTCCCCTGGACCGTGACGCTCCAGGCGGGCACCCACGTGTGTCTGCGGAAAGTGAGCTCGGAGACGATCTTCCGGGCGTTTGCCGAGCACGGCGTCACCCATCTCTGCGGGGCGCCGATCGTCATGGGCATGATCGTCAACGCGCCGCCCGAAGCGCGTCGGCCGTTTTCGCAGAAAGTGCACATGATGACCGCGGCCGCTGCCCCGCCGGCCGCGGTACTCGAGCGCATGGCCGCCCTCGGGATCGAGGTGACCCACGTCTACGGACTGACCGAGGTTTACGGCCCGGCCGTGGTTTGCGAGCCCCAGCCGGCGTGGGACCAGCTCGATCCGCGCACCCGTGCCGAGCGGCTCGCGCGGCAAGGCGTCCGCTACCCCGTGCTCGAGGAGCTGGACGTGCTCGACCCGGCCACGCTTCGGCCCGTCCCGCGCGACGGTGCCACGCTCGGCGAGGTGATGTTCCGCGGCAACATCGTCATGCGCGGCTATCTCAAGAACCCGACCGCAACGCAGGAGGCACTGGCCGGCGGCTGGTTCCACTCTGGGGACCTCGCGGTCGTCCACCCCGATGGCTACCTCGAGATCAAAGATCGCTCGAAGGACATCATCATCACGGGCGGCGAAAACGTTTCGTCGATCGAAGTCGAGAACGCACTCTACCGACATCCCGATGTCCTCGAGGCGGCAGTGGTTGCCAAGCCCGACGAGAAGTGGGGTGAGTCGGTCTGCGCCTTCGTGACACTGAAGGAGGGGTCACGGACCACCGCGGAAGACTTGATAGCGCACTGCCGCAAAGAGATCGCGCATTACAAAGTACCACGCACGATCGTCTTCGGGCCGCTGCCCAAGACCTCGACCGGCAAGATCCAGAAGTTTCTACTGCGCGAGCGGGCGAAGACGCTTTGAGCGCCGAACCGTCTTCGGCCGTCGGCCCGTCAGCTCGGGCGCTCGCTACGCAAACGGTCGGCGAGCAAACTCGCGGCGATCGACCGGCCCTCGCTCTCGACCGAGCCCTTGCCAGCCGACCGGCCGGCTCGCCGATACCAATACGCGGCGTTGGCGAGGTCGCCCTCGATCCGGTGCAGCCAGGCGTGGACCCAGTCGCAGGCGGGATCGCCTTCCGACGCTTGGACGATCGCATGGGCCTCGTTCCAAGCCCCCTTGAGCCCACGCCACAAGGCGAGCAAGGCTGGATCGATTCCGACGGGTGGCGTGTCACGGGCGAGCGCCTCCTCGAACTCGGCGATATCGAACGACATGCCTCCTCCTCGATGTGAGCCCCTGGGCGCGAAGTGCGCTGCGGCCTAGCTATGCCGCGGCACGACGATCGGGGGGAGACATCGGATGGATCGCTATCTCGCGCTCGAGGCCACCTTGCCGGTCGACGCCGACGCCGCGACGCTCGTGGGCCGGGTCTGGCTGCCGGAGGAGGACGGCCCGGCCGTGGTCGCGGTACGCGGCGGTGAACTGTTCGACTTGACGCCGCTCACCCCGACCGTGAGCTTCCTCCTCGAGCGGTCCGACCGGCTCGCGCTCGTCCGCGAGGCACCGGTACGCCGGATCGGCCCGCTCGCCGAAATCCTCGCCAATTCGCGGTTCGACCGCCGCCAGCGCGAACGGCCTTGGCTTTTGGCCCCCGCCGATCTCCAAGCGATCAAGGCTGCCGGCGTCACCTTCGTGCGTAGCATGTTGGAACGCGTCATCGAGGAGCGGGCACGGGGCGACGCGAGCCGCGCAGAAGCCATCCGGACCCGACTCGAGGCGGCGATCGGCGGGTCGTTGCGGGACGTCCGGCCGGGCTCGCCCGAAGCAGCGCGGGTGAAGGAACATCTCTTGGCCGAGGGTTTTTGGTCGCAATATCTCGAGGTCGGAATCGGGCCCGACGCCGAAATCTTCACCAAAGCTCAACCCATGTCTGCCGTAGGTCACGGTGCCGAAGTCGGCATCCACCCGACCTCGACCTGGAACAATCCCGAACCCGAGGTCGTACTCGTCGTGAACGCGCAGGGCGAGATCGTCGGTGCCACACTCGGCAACGACGTCAATCTGCGCGATTTCGAGGGGCGCAGCGCGCTCCTTCTCGGAAAGGCTAAAGACAACAACGCCTCGTGCGCGATCGGCCCCTTCGTCCGTCTCTTCGACGAGCGCTTCGATCTGGACGCCGTCCGGTCGGCGGAGCTCGTCATGGAGATCGAGGGGCCGGACGGCTTCCGGCTCGAGGCGCAAAGCTCGATGCGCGAGATCAGCCGCGATCCCACCGAGCTCGTGGCGCAGCTGATCGGGCCCCACCACCGCTATCCGGACGGGGCTATTCTTTTCTGCGGCACCATGTTCGCGCCCGTCCAGGACCGCGGCACCCCCGGCATGGGGTTCACCCACAAACTCGGAGATGTCGTCGCGATCCGCGCCGATCATTTTGGGACGCTGGCCAATCGCGTGACGACCTGCGATCGAGCCGAGCCGTGGACATTCGGCGCCGGCGCTTTGATGCGCAATCTTGCTGCGCGCGGCCTGCTCACCGCCCGCTGATCCGCCCGAGAGGGGCCGGAAGAACGCCGGCCCCAAGCACGCTCAATGCGTCGACACCGAGTCCGGTCGACTCTGGGTGCCGCGGATCCGTTCGATCTGTTCCTTGATCCTGAGTTTCTCTTTCTTGAGACGGGAAATCACGCCCTGATCGGGAAGCGGTCGGTGCAGTTCCTCCTGGATGAGCTCTTCCAGGCGCGCGTGCTTGGAACGCAGGCTCTCGATGTGCTCCTGCATCGGCATCGTCGCACTACCTCCCGGGCTGACCCTTCAATGTGGCTTCAATGTGGCAGTCTAGTGACGAGCGCGACCGTTTTCCAGAAGGAAAGAAAACCGGAAGCTAGAGCCAGTCGGAACCTTATCTATTTTCGCGGTCGTTGCGCGCAGCGGAAGCCGCTGGCCCGAAGTGGCTTTTCGGTCCCCGAGCGCCGATCGCCGAAGTTCGAGGGGGTGGCTGGTGCGAGCTCGGGCGGATCGCGGCGGCGGCGCGCCAGACGAGCGGGATCAATCGCCGAAGGAAATACCGAGGCCGCGGGCGGTCCAGACGAGGGGATCGTGGGGATCGACCGCTTTGAAAGACGCACAGGCCTCGGCGAGGGGCACGTCGATCACTCTGCGGTTCTGCCAGCCGACGACGCGGTCGAACCGGCCCTGCGCCACGAGGTCGACCGCGTGCACCCCGAACGCGGCGGCGAGCACGCGGTCCAGTGCGACGGGTGAGCCACCCCGCTGAACGTGACCGAGCACGGTGACGCGACTCTCGGCGCCGGTCCGGCGGGCGATCGCTTCCGCGATGACGCGCCCGATCCCGCCGTAGCGGGATTGCCCGTGCGCGTCGGTGTAGGTTTGCACCTCGCCGTCGACGGCGCGAACCGACTCGGCCACGACGACGAGGCTGAAATTGCGCCCGCTCGCCCGACGGGCCTCGATCTTGGCGCACACTTTCTCGATGTCGTAGGGGATTTCCGGGATCAGGATCACGTCGGCACCGCCGGCGATCCCCGCGTGGAGCGCGATGTGGCCGGCATCCCGCCCCATGACCTCGAGCACCATCACGCGGTTGTGGCTGGCTGCGGTGACGTGCAGTCGATCGACGGCTTCGGTAGCGATGTCGACCGCCGTCGAGAAACCGACCGATCGTTCGGTGTGCCCGAGATCGTTGTCGATCGTCTTCGGGATCCCGACCAGGTTCCATCCTCCCTTCTGCGCGAGTCGGCGGAGGATCGCGAGACTGCCGTCACCTCCCACTCCGATGAGCGCGTCGAGGCCGAGTTCGTGATAGCCCGCGACGATCTCGTCGGACCGGTCGACCGGCACCCCGTCCGGCGAGGGATAGGCGAACGGGTTGCCGCGGTTGGTGGTACCCAGGATCGTCCCGCCCAGATGCAGAATCCCCTTCACGCTGTCCGGGGTGAGCCTCTCGGCGGCGACCGGCCGCTGCAGGAGCCCGTGGGTCGCCTCGCGGATCCCCCAAACTTCGAAACCGTAGCCCAGCACGGCGCGCAACGTCACGGCGCGGATCACCGCGTTGAGCCCGGCGCAGTCGCCTCCGGAGGTCAGCAAACCGATGCGCATCGCTCTCCTCCTCCGCCGGGTCACCCGGCCCGAAGCCACCGGGGCTGAAGGGACGCCGAAAACGTGCTACCACCAGTCGTCGATACGAAGCTGGAAACGGCAGGCATGAGCGAGCACGGCACGGCCACCGACATCGACACCCGGCTCGCAACGCTGAAAGCGGCCCACCGGGCGCTCGACGATCGGATCCGCCAACTTATCGCCGAGGGGTGCACGGACGCGCTGGAAGTGCAGCGATTGAAGAAGCAGAAGCTCGCGCTCAAGGATCGGATCGCCCTCCTGGAGCGGCAGCGACTGCCCGACATCATCGCTTGATCCCGTCGAGAGTCGGGAACAACCGGGTCACGTGGCCCATCTTCCGACCGGGCCGCACCTCGCGCTTACCATAGAGGTGGACTCGCGCGCCCGGCTCGGCCAAGAGGATCGGCCAATTGTTCACCTCCCCGCCGAGCAGGTTGTCCATCACCGCGGCCGCGAAGGGTGTGGGATCGCCGAGCGGCAGGTCGCAGATCGCCCGGACGAGCTGCTCGAACTGGCTCACCGGACAGGCATCGATCGTCCAGTGGCCGGAATTGTGTGGCCGCGGCGCGAGCTCGTTGACGAGCAGCCGTCCGTCGCTGGTAACGAACATTTCGACCGCCAAGAGCCCCACCACACCGAGTGCTTCGGCCACGGCCTCGGCCAGCGCCACGGCCTCTGCCGCGAGAGCCGGCGCGATCGGCGCGGGCGCGAGGGTCGACCGCAGGATGTGGCGTTCGTGGCGGTTCTCGACCGCCGGAAAGCTCGCCCGCGCGCCGTCGGCCCGGCGTGCGGTGACGACCGAGATCTCACGCTCGAACGTGACGAACGCCTCGAGCACCTTGGTGCCGGATCCGAGGGCTTCGAACGCCGCGACCGCCTCCTCCGGGGTCGCGACGATCCTTTGGCCGCGACCGTCGTAGCCCAGGCGGGTCGTTTTGAGCACGCCGCGGCCACCCAGTTCGACCAGAGCCGAGGCGGCGTCTTCGCGGCGGCGAACTTCGCGATGGGGCGCCAGGGGAAAGCCTCGACTTTCGAGGAACCGCTTCTCGGCGAGGCGATCCTGGGTAACCGCCAGGACTGCGGCATCAGGTCGCACCTCGACGCGCTCGGCGAGGAATTCGAGGGCGTCGACCGGCACGTTCTCGAACTCCAGCGTGACGACCGCGACGGAGGCAGCAAAGTCCGCGAGGGCGGCTCGATCTTCCCAGGAGGCGCAAGTGTGGCGCGCCACAGCGAAGGCCGGACTGTCGGCCTCGGGCGCGAAGACGTGGCAGGAATAGCCGAGCCGCGCCGCGGCGAGGGCAGTCATGCGGCCGAGCTGGCCGCCACCCAGGATCCCGATCGTCGCGCCGGGAACGATCATCGAATTTCCGGTGAAGGCTCTTCCGGATGCTCGCCGACCGCCGCGGTAGCCCGGGCGCGCCACGCGACGAGCCGTTCGGCCAGGGCGGGATCGTTCACGGCCAAGATGGCAGCTGCGAGCAAGCCGGCATTGGTGGCCCCGGCCTCGCCGATGGCGAGCGTCCCGACCGGTACCCCGGCCGGCATCTGGACGATCGAAAGCAGGCTGTCGAGGCCGTTGAGCGCCCGACTCGCGACCGGAACTCCCAACACGGGCAACGGTGTGAGTGCGGCGATCATGCCCGGCAGATGCGCCGCCCCGCCGGCCCCCGCGACGATCACCTTGAGGCCTTCGGCGACGGCCGAGCGGGCGAAGTCGAAAAGCCGCTCGGGCGTGCGGTGCGCCGATACGATCCGCACGAGATGCGGCACCTCGAGTTCCTCGAGGACGACCGCGGCGTGCCGCATCGTCGCCCAATCGGAGCGGCTGCCCATGACCACGGCGACGAGCGGCGGCGATCCGCTCACCTCGCCTCGCCCGAAGTTCGGCCCGTCGGCTCCGCCCGTTCGCCGGCCCCGAGCATCGCGGCCGAGCGCGAGGCCGCCTCGTTCGCGGCGCGGATCTGCACGAACAGTTCTTCGCGCAGGACCGAGGCCCCGGGCGGAAAACTGAAGCCGAGCTTCACGGACCGGCCACGCAGTTCGACCACGCGGACCGTGATCTCGTTGTTGATGATCACCGCCTCGCCCTGTCGCCGTGTGAGGTAGAGCATATCGACCGACCCTCCGCCGCGCCGTCGCGCGGGGCGAAATTGGGGCCGAAGTCGTTGAGGATCTGTTAACCGTTCCGCGCCTAGCTTGGCAACCGCCCCGACATGGCCCCGGAGCGCGGAGGAGCCCGTGAGCGTCCCAGTCCATTCCCTGCTATTCGCCCTGCTGTCGCGAAAAACGGCTTGGCTCGCCGCCCGTCAAAGCGTGCTCGCGCAGAACATCGCGAACGCCGACACGCCGGGATACCGGCCGAGCGATCTAACCCCCTTCGACCGTAGCTTCGCCGCGGCGCGGCCGCCGGCTGCCCTCACCCTCGCCCGGACGACGCCGGCGCATTTGGCCGGGACGGCGGTCCCCCGCAGCGACGAACCGCGCGGACGCCGCACGGCGTCGTGGGAGGTGGCGCCTTCGGGCAACGCGGTCGTGCTCGAGGAGCAGATGGAAAAACTCGCCCGCACCCAGCTCGACCACCAGCTCGCGACCAGCCTCTACGCCCGGCACGTGGCGATGTTGCGAACCGCGCTCGGCACACCGGTCGCCTGAACCGAACCCGATGTTCGAGGAGGAAGATGGAACCATGGATCTCGATGTCGCAATGCGCGTCGCGAGCGCCGGGATGAAGCTGCAGGCGGCCCGTTTGCGGGTCGTCGCGGAGAACCTCGCGAACGCCGAATCGACTGCCCGCACGCCGGGCGGCGAGCCCTACCGACGCAAGGTCCTGGAGGTCGCGTCGCGTCGCGACCGCGAGACCGGTGCCCTCGTCGCCACGATCCGGCGATGGGCGGTCGACCGACGCGAGCTGCCGCTGCGCTACGCGCCGGGCCATCCGGCCGCCGACGCCGCCGGCTATGTCCGGTTCCCCAACGTCAACCCGCTGATCGAGCTCATGGACATGCGCGAGGCGCAGCGCTCCTACGAAGCCAATTTGAACGCCATGCAAATGGCGCGAACGATGCTCCAGCGGACCCTGGACATCTTGCGGTGAACGAAGCGCGCGAACGCAAGGAGATTTCGGCGTGAAAGCGACACTCGGACAGGCTCTCGAGGCGTACACGGCAGCCGTCGTACGGGACCGGGCGGCCCTCGCACCGTCCGACGACCCGACCGGCGGCGAGCTCGGCTTCGCCGCCCTGGTTCGCGAGCAGCTCGCCTCGACGGTGGGCGCGCTCGCCCGGAGCGAATCGAGGGTGGTTGCCGGACTGCTCGGCAAAGCGAGCGTTCAAGACGTTGTGGAAGCCGTGAGTGCGGCCGAGCTTTCGCTGCAAAAGTTCACCGCGGTCCGTGACCGGGTGATCGCTGCGTACCAAGAGATCATGCGGATGCCGGTCTGAGCGGAGATCGTCTTGAGCCCCGATCAGATCCTCGACATCGGCCGGGAGGCGATCTGGGTCACGATGCTCGTGGGCGCCCCGAGCATGGCCTGCGCGCTCGTGCTCGGCCTGGGTATTGCAATCCTCCAGGCCTTGACCCAAGTCCAGGAAGCGACCGTCGCCTTCGTGCCGAAGCTTCTGGGGGTGGCCTTGGTTCTCGTGGTCGCCATGCCCTGGACGCTCGAAGTGCTGCGAGGCTTCACCTTGAGCCTCTTCGGCCGGATCGCCGAAGTGCCCTCGCTTCCGTGAGAACCGCTCCACCGGTCGCGCCGGCGACTGCGGAGGCTCGCCCGTGACGCTGCAAGATTTTCTGATCGGCGAAAGCTTTGCCGTCCTTCTCGTCTTCGCTCGGCTCGGGGGTGCCCTCCTGCTGTTACCGGCTTTCGGCGAAAGTTACGTCAATCCAAGATTGCGGCTCTGGCTCGCCCTCTTCACGAGCGCCCTCCTCGCCACCTCGCTCGGCGGGCAACTGCCACGACCGCCGGTCGAGGCCGGTCCGTTCGTGTCGATGGTCGGAAGCGAAGTCGTGACGGGGCTCGCGATCGGCGCCCTGCTCCGGCTCGTCCTCGCAGCACTGCATTGGGCCGGCTCGATCGTGGCGATGCAGTCGGGTCTCGCCGCGGCCGCCTTTTTCGATCCCTCCGAGGCGACGCAAGGGACCGTTCCCGGTGCGCTCCTTTCGACACTGTTCTTGGTCGTCCTCGTCGCGAGCGACGGGCATCATTGGCTGCTCCAGCGGATCGTCGCGAGCTACACAAGCCTGCCGCCCGGACGGCTTCCCGACCCCGGCGATCTTTCCGTGCTCGCCGCGCGCCTCGGGAACGCCGCACTCGGCCTCGGGCTCGGGATCGCCGGGCCGGTCTTGGTCGCATCCTTCCTCGCCAATCTGGCGCTCGGCCTCCTCGCGCGGCTCGTCCCCGCGCTCCAGGTGCTGTTCATCGCGCTTCCGTTGCAGATTCTTCTCGCGATCTCCGCTCTGGGATTGGGACTCGGAGCCGGAACCGCAGCAGGCCTGCGGTTCCTCGACCAGAGTTCGGCTTGGCTCGTGGATTGATCGGCCGTGGCCGAGGAACGCGACGACACCGACCGGACCGAAGAACCGTCGCAACGGCGGTTGGAGCAGGCGCGCGAGCGTGGGCAAGTCGCGGCCTCGCGTGAACCCGGCCACGTCCTCCTCTTGGGCTCTGGGCTTGTGCTCGTCCTGTGGGCCGGGCCTTGGAGCGCCGAGCGGCTGGCGCACGCGCTCCGTTCCTTGCTCGCTGCCGCTGGAGCACCCACCGGCGCTGAGCTCCCGCGGTCGGCCGAACTCGTCTCGGCTTTGGGCGAGGCGTCGTTCGTACTCCTCGGCTGGCTACTCGCGCTTTTCGTCGCCGCGCTCGTCGGCCCGTTCCTCCAAGGTGCGGTCGTCTGGAGCACGCACCCCCTGATCCCCAAGGTCGAGAGGATCTCGCCGGTCGCGGGCGTCAAGCGGATCTTCGCCCTGTCGACCCTCGTGGACTTCGTGAAGGGGCTCCTCAAACTCGCGATCGTGGCGGGCGTGACCTTCGTCGTGCTCCGGCCGCTACCCCCCGAGGTCGGGCGGCTCGTCGATCTCGGCCCGCTCGAGCTTTCGCACCGGCTGGTGGACCTCGCGGCCCGCCTCGCCGGTTGGGTGCTGGCGATCGTGTCGCTGCTCGCGATCGTGGACGCGGTTTGGCAGCGACTCGATCACCGTCGCCGTCTCCGCATGACCCGCCAGGAGCTCAAAGAAGAGCTGCGCGAGAGCGAAGGCGATCCGACGGTCAAGCAACGGCTGCGTCAGTTGCGTCTCGAGCGGGCGCGGCGGCGGATGATGGCCGAGGTACCGAAAGCTACCGTGGTCGTGACGAACCCGACCCATTACGCGGTGGCGTTGCGCTACGACGCCGCGACGATGGCCGCGCCGAAGGTCGTGGCCAAGGGCGTCGATAGCCTGGCCCTCGCGATCCGTGACCTCGCGCGTCGCCATGGCGTGCCCGTCGTCGAGAACCCACCCTTGGCGCGCGCCCTGCACGGCGCCCTGGAGCCCGGTGACACGATCCGACCCGAACATTACAAGGCCGTGGCGGAAATCATCGCCTACGTCCACCGGCTCGGCCGGCCGGCTCCGACGAGCGGGACGTCCCGCGCGTGATCCGCCGCGAGGAACCGCGCCACGATCTCGGGGACGTCGCTCCCGAGCGGGTAGACGATCGTCGTCGGTCCGGCGAGAGCCCGCTCGATGGCCGCGCACAAGTCCTCGGGCCGCTCGCAGAGCCAGATCGGGTAGCGTTCCGCGAGGCGACGCAAGAAGGGCAACTGGTCGTCGCTCGGATTGTCGAAGGTCGTGCGTCCGCGCCGCGGCATGGCGACGATCGGTCGGCCCGCCCGCATCGCATCGCCCAAGATCCCCACGCCGCCGTGGCACACGACGACCCGGGCCTTTGCGATCCGGGACCGCAGCTCGGCAGGCGGCAGGAAGCGCGCCCATTCGAGGTGGCGGGGTCGGACACGCGAGCCGCCGATCTGGGCGAACCCGCCGATACGCAAATCCGACGCGGCTCGGTCGGCAGCCTCGACGAGCTCGTCGAAACCGTTCACGAACGTTCCGACGGCGACCAGCATATCGACCGGTCGTTTCAAAGGAGCGGTCCTCGAGCGAGAACGGCTCGCGGGTAGCGAGCGAGCTGATCCGGCCATTGGACGACGAAAAGATCGGCCACCCGATGACACAGCCTGCCCGACAGCGAGCCGTCGAGGGCGGCCGCCGTCTCGATGTAGACGATCCGGGCGCCGAACAACTTGCTCAACAAGACGGTCGGAACCGCAACGTCGGCACCGGTCGAAATCACGAGCCGTGGACGCTCGCGAAACAATACCAAAAGCGCCCCCAGAGCGTTCCAAAGGGTGCGGATCACCGACCGCCGCGGATGACACAAACGATAGGTCCGACGGGCGGGCAGGGTCGTCGGTCGGCCCGGGCCGTAGGTGACGTGGAAACAATCCGTGAACGCGATACCGTCGAGAGCCCGTTCGAGTTCCGCGAGATGCCCTCCCGGGGAGTAAGCGAGGCAGGTTCGCCGGGTCTCGACGTGGCGCGGCGCGGTCATCGCAGAGGGACCAACTGACGCTCGGCGAACCGCCGGGCGATGCGGCCTCGCCGGTCGAGGATGACGAGGAGCGGCTCGTCCTGGCGGAAGCGAGCGAGCGATTCCGGACTGTCGTAAGCGTAGAGGTCGAGGGGGACCAGCTGCAGCAACGCTCGGGTCCGCAGCGCGAGGAGGAGCAGGTTGACCTTGAGCCAACCCGAGGCACCACCCGGTGCGATCAGTCGGAGATCGATGTCGGCTCGATCGTGCCGCACCTCCGTGCCAGCTCCGCGTGAACCGATGCACACGGCCTCTTCGAGCCATGGCAGTTCGCGCAGCTCGGCCGCCACGCCGCGAAGGAACCGCTCGACCGCGGCTGGCGAACGTCGCCACAACCGACAATACCGGGCGCACACCCAAAGCTGCCCGTTGAAGGTGAAATTGAAACTGTGCGCGAGGACGAACGCGCCGAAAGCACCCAGCGCGGGTACCAACGCGGCGAACAGAACGAGTTCGAGCGTCAAACGGAAGACGAGCTCGCCACGGTCCATGCCGCGCATCCCCTGAAAGCACCAATTGATGCCCAAGATCGCGGGGCAACTCTGCATCAGCGCGGCCAGCCGCGGTGAGCGCGGGGCGATCGGGAAGGTCTTGGCTTTGCGACGCGACGGCGACCAGATGCTCGACACGGACCCGAATCAACCATAAATTGAAACCGAGCGCAACACCATCGGCTCCGGCTCGTGCCCTTTCGGCTGCTCTTCGCGATCCTCGTCGGCTTCGCCAGCGTCTCCTCCGAAGCCGCCGGGCTCTGGGGCCTCGAGCGCGTTCGGATCCTCGCCTTCCTCGGGGCCTACGCGGGGCTCGTCCTCCTTGCCCTGTTACGCGATCCGCGGCTCGATCCGATGGACGCGCGGACACCGGCGCTTTTGGGGCTCTTGCTCGCCCCGATCCTCGTTGCCGACGTCCTCGGCGGGGAGGTCGACCCGCTCGACTACAAGGTGGTCCTTGTCCTGCCCCTTTTCCTGTTCGCGCCGAGTTTCGCCCGCGCTTTCGATGGGCGCGACCCGAGTGAACTGGTCTGGCGTCTTCTTACGCTCTACGTGCTCGTGACGGGGCTGCTCGCCGTGTTCGTCGCGCCGGATTTCCTGCGCCGCGGTCGCCCCGACCTCACCCGGGTCGATTTCACCGGCTCGTTGGTCGCCCACGCCGGCCTTTGTACCGTTTACCTCCTCGCGACCCTAGCGAAAGTCGAGATGGCGGCGTGCCCCTTTCATGCCGTCGGCCATCTCTTCCTCGCCAGCACGGCCGGCCTCATGACACTCCTCACCGGCACGCGTACCGCCTTCGTGACCTGCGTGATCCATCTCGTGCTCGACGTGGCCACGGCGGAACGACCCGGCGAGCGGTTCGTGCGGCTCGTTCCCGCGATTTCGAGCGCGGTCGGCGTGCTCGCGGTCTATACGATTCTGATCAGTGACGATTTCTTCGAGCGTTGGTTGCCCGGTAGTTCGGAGGATTGGTCGTCCGGGCGTGCGGGCAGCCAGCTCCATTGGCTCACGCTCGCCCTCGACGAGCCCTTGGGCCTCGGTTTCGGTGTCGTGCGGGAGCGGCTCGCCGAAGGGCGCCCGGCGCTCGACGGCTCACACCTGCTCGAATGGCCCCACAACGAGCTGCTCCGCTTCTATGTCGAGGCGGGGTTGCCCGGTCTCTTGTTCGTGGGCTTGCTCCTTTTCGAACTCGTTCGCCTCGCGATCCGGACTACCCGCGCCGACACTCGGCCGCTCCGCCGGGCGACGATGCTCGCGATCGCAGCCGACATGTTGGCACAATCGATGTTCCAGAACTATTTCAACAGCATCTATTACTCGGTCGGCCTGCTCCTCGTGTTGACGACTTCAGCCGCCTCGGTCGAAACGGCACCGCAAGGCGAGGCGGTGCCCCGAAACACGGAATTCTCGACGATCTTCCGAACGGACGAAGGCTGGCCTAAAAGCTCCGGCCAACAGGCGGACTGGGAGGCGCACGGATGAGCGGAGCAAGAGCCTCGACCATCTTCGACGTGGCGCTCGACCGCAACCCGGCCAATTTTCGACCCCTGACCCCGACCGACTTCCTGCTTCGCGCGGGCGACGTGTTCCACGACCGGGTCGGTGTCGTCTACGGCGATCGGCGTTGGACCTGGGGCGAAGTGGCGGCGCGCTGCCGACGGTTGGCATCGGCTCTCGCCCGACGCGGTATCGGGCGCGGCGACACGGTAGCGATCTTGTCCCCCAACACCCCAGCTATGCTCGAGGCCCACTTCGGAATCCCGATGGCCGGAGCGGTCCTCAACGCACTCAACACGCGGCTGGATGCGGCCACCATCGCCTTCATCCTCGAGCACGGCGAAGCAAAATTGTTCCTGGTCGACCGGGAACTCGCCCCACTCGCCAGGAACGCGGCGGCACGACTTGCCCGCCCGCCCGAACTCGTCGAGATCGCCGATCCCCTCGCCCCCGGCGTGCCCACGGGTTGGCTCGACTACGAGGCTCTGCTTGCCGAGGGCGACCCCGGCTTCACGCCGACCGAACCGACCGACGAATGGGATGCGCTCTCGCTCTGCTACACTTCGGGGACGACGGGCAATCCGAAGGGCGTCGTCTACCATCATCGCGGCGCGTTCCTGAACGCGCTCGGCAACGCGCTCGTGCTCGGCCTGTCGCCGCGCTCGGTCTATCTTTGGACCTTGCCTATGTTCCACTGCAACGGCTGGACCTATACCTGGGGCGTCACGGCTGCAGGCGGTACCCATGTTTGCTTGCGCAAGGTCGACCCTGCCGAAATCTTCCGCCTGATTGCCGAAGAAGGAGTGACCCACCTCTGCGCAGCGCCGGTCGTGCTCACCATGCTGATCCACAGCCCGCCCGCGGTGCGCCGCCGTTTCGCGCAGCGCGTGATCGTCGGCACGGGTGGCGCCGCTCCGCCCTCGGCGGTCATCGAGGCGATGGATGCGATGGGCTTCCACGTCGTCCATCTCTACGGCCTGACCGAGGTTTATGGCCCCGCCACGGTGTGCGTCGAACAGCCGGCCTGGGACACGCTCGAGCTGCGGCAGCGGGCGACGCTGATCGCCCGCCAAGGTGTCCGTTATCCGACGATGTCGCAGCTGATGGTCGCCGATGCCGAAACGCTCGAGCCCGTGCCCGCCGACGCTCGCACGATGGGGGAACTGCTCCTGCGCGGCAACACGGTCATGAAGGGCTATCTCAAGAACCCCAGCGCCACGGCCGAGGCCTTTCGGGGCGGTTGGTACCATACGGGCGATCTCGCGGTGCTCCACCCCGACGGCTACGTCGAGATCAAGGACCGATCGAAAGATATCATCATCAGCGGTGGGGAGAACATCAGCTCGCTCGAGGTCGAAGAGGTGCTCTACCGCCACCCGGCCGTCATGGAGGCGGCGGTGGTGGCCAAGCCCGATCCCTTCTGGGGCGAGACCCCGTGTGCCTTCGTGACGTTGAAGCCGGACGCGGGCCCGGTCGACGAAGCCGAGATCATCCGCTGGTGCCGCGAGCACCTTGCGCACTACAAGGCACCGAAGACGGTCGTCTTCGGGCCGTTGCCCAAGACCTCGACGGGCAAGATCCAGAAGTTCGAGTTGCGCGAGCGGGCGCGTGCGCTGGCTCGGGAAGAGGCCTCAGAAACCCGTTAGATCGCTCGCCGGCACCTTGGGCTCCGCGCCGAGGATCGTGCGCAGGATCGCGTTGACGACCTCGACACTGTTGTCGAAGGCGCCGTGGCCCGCCGGGATCGAGGTCGGCCCGGCACTGACCTGCGGCTCGCGCAGCACCTCGGGTGGCGGGCCGTCCGCCCAGAGCTCGAGCCAACGCAGCCGGCCGGGATCGTCGAGGTCGACCGGCTCCCGTTCGGGTGCCACGCTCGGGTCCCAGGCGGCCTCGAGGCCGAGGAGCGGCGTCCGACGGCGCCGCTCGAGGGCTCGGCTCACGAGGTACAGGAGCGACTTGCCGTAGGGCCCGACATGGTCGCGACGCTCGTTCCGGTCGCTCAGCACCCAGATCGTGACCCGGCGACGATCGAGGACGGCGCGCCGGCCGCGGCCGAGGGCCGAACCGAAGGTCCTGGCGGCGAAGTCCATCGTGCAAGCCGGTGCGAGCAGATGCAGGCTCGCGATCCCGAGCCCCCGATCGGCGAGCGGCGAACAGAAGCCGCCGAGCAGGATCGATCCGGCCGAGTGCCCCGCCAGATGCAGCTCGAGATCACCGACCGAGTCGCGCAGCCTCGCGAGCGCTTCGGCAGCGAGCACCAAACCGCCGCCCGGTTCCGAGGCCGCCGCTCCGTTCTCCTTCATCTCCGACCAGAGGGCGCGGGGAATCCCGTTGGCCGCCAGCCATTCGATCGAGCTGTCGCGGATCTCGGCCAACCTTTCCTTGAACCGCTCGAGCGCGGTCTCGCCCGTGCGCAGCCCCAGCCCCTCGAGGATCTGCCGACCGAGGTCCTCGATTTGGGTGAGCAAGGTCTCGCCGACCCCGGAGCGCCAAGCGAGAAAGACGGGCCAGACCCCGTTGCGGAGCAGGACCGGCCCCAGCACCTGGGCGCGGCGGACCGCCGCCTCCTCGCTGTTGAGCCCACCGTGGGCGTAAAAGACGAGCTTGCCGCCCCCGAGCTCCGCGAGCCCGGCGGCCGGTAAGCGATGGCAGAGAAGATCGACTTCGTCGGCCGCGCTCGTCGCGTCGGGCTGCCGACGAAGCGGCCGGCCGTCGTTGCCGAGCACGAGCGTGTGCCGACGGGCCCGGGCCTCGTCCCACCGTGCATCGTCGAGGGCCGGCCGGCGACCGGCGAGCCCCGCACGGGCTTGCAACGATCGGCCGATCGCGGCCGGTGCCAACCCGATGGCACCGGGTCGGGCGATCGGCGCGCCGGTCACCGCGACCCAGGCATCCATCCCGTTCGCCAGCCAATCGTCGTAACCCAGGATCGCGAAGCCGCGGTAACCCCAGCCCTCGCCCCAAGAGTTCTGAACGATGAAACCGCGCCGCTCGTAGCCGACGAGTGCGAAGGCGTGGCCGCCCTCGAGCTGCTGTCGCGCCCAGGGGATGCGCGGGAGTTCGGGCTCGCGACCGAGCCGCCAGCCGGTGTGCACCATGGCCGAGACGTAGACGGCACCGACCTCGTGGATCGCCGCCTGGAGATCGCCGATGGCGCTGCGGTCGATGCGATAGTAGGCACCGAGCGGGCGTTCGGCCGCATCCTCCGCCCAGCGGGGATCCGGGCGACCCTGCTTGGGCCAGAGCGTCTCGGCACAGACACCGTGCTTGTGCCAACCTTTCAATGCGCCCCGGCAGGAAGAGCCCTCGTAGTCCTCCCCCGGCCACTCGTCGTAGAGCCGGGCGAGCTCATAGCGTAGAGCATTTTCGGGCTGGCCCGCACGGGCCGTCGCTCCGCCGGACGGCCGGCGGCCACCTAGCCGCACCAACAGAGGAAGTTGGTGCACGCGGCGAGGCCGTAGCCGGTACACGCGCCCTCCCGGCCCTGGTCGAGGATTATGCCGTCGGCGCGGTAGTCCTCGAGATACTTCGCGACGAGCTCCGGCGGCGGCCATTGCTCGTCCAGCGGGCCGAGGGACGGGCGATGGGGAAGATCGCGGAGGTCCACGCGGTCCGGCGCGACGTCCAGCCCCGGCAGCGGCAGGACAGAGGTCGCAAATGCGGTCGTACCCGCTGCGCGGATGCCCGGCACCGCTCCGGCTGCGAGGCCGCACCCGGAGAGCGCTTTCTCTTTCTTCCCCGTGCTTGCAGGCCAGGGCTCTCGGGCCTAGCCGCTTCATGCCCCGGAGCAGCTGCGGGATGCGGTCGAACGCCTGCTCCTCCATGCACGTCTCGATCGCGCGCATTTCCGTGAAGCACGGTGCCGGATTGTCGAAACCGGCGGCGTCGCGATTGAACACCAACGAGGTCAGGGCGCCGAAGCAGTCGTCCGGCAGCTCGTCGGTGTCTGGCAAGACGCGCTCGGTCGGAGCGACATTGGCCGGTAATGTCACGCCGTGCAGAACGGCTCCCGCGATCTCCCAAGCTATCCCGACATCGGCGAGTGCACGGCGTAGCGCCTTCAAGCACCTGACCGCGGTGACGCGGCCGGCTTCCACCGCGCGCAGGCCAGCGGCAGCCGCGAGACGATCCTTGGCTGTCACGCCGGGATGAGGGCGCCAGATGCGCGCGAGTTCGGTCCGCGTATGATGGCCGAGATCCCAACCGAAACCGATCGTGATTCTCGAGCCATAGCCCGGCCAGTGCGGCCGGCCCTCGAGGACGTTCGCGCAATAGTCGCGGCCGTCGCTTTCGTGGCGTAGCATGAACCCGCGGGCCGCCGCCGAGAGGGTCCACGGTCCCGCTGGCTCCGGCCATGACACCCCCCTACATCATCTATTCGGAACGTACAATCAGGGCGGGAAATGACGCGCAAGGCTTTCGCCATTGGTTGGAGCCGGTCCGGAGAAGACGTTCGCCGGTGGGGCCCGGTCTCGCTGCAATCCGAGCCCCCACCGCAGTATGCCATGAACGAGGTTTCATCTTTTCGAAAGCCGGGCAAAGGGTCGATCGGGCAAACAACCGATGGGTGCCGGAGAGCCCTTGCGGCCGACGTCCGTCGGCACATATCGTTTGGGTGACCGGTAAGCCCGGCGCCTCGCGGAGGGACGAAAGCCATGGCGTTTCGGATGGACCCCAGGGTTGCGCAAGCCCGCGGTGTCGCGATCGAGCACATCGACGAAGGCCTGCGCAGCTACATGCTGGCCATTTACAACTACATGGGCCTGGGACTCGCCATCACCGGGCTCACGGCGTTCGTTGTGGCCACCTCGCCGCCGCTCATGGCGGTGATCTTCGGTACGCCCCTCAAGTGGGTCGTCATGCTGGCACCGCTCGCCTTCGTGTTCTTTTTGAGCGCGCGGGTGAGCCGGATGAGCGTGAGCGCGGCGCAGCTCGCCTTCTGGGCGTTCGCCATCGTCATGGGCCTGTCGATGGCGAGCATCTTCCTCGTCTTCACAGGGACGAGCATCGCGCGGGTCTTCTTCATCACCGCGGCGACCTTCGGCGCGGTGAGCCTGTACGGCTACACGACGAAGCGTGACCTCTCGCAATTCGGCTCGTTCTTGATCATGGGCCTGATCGGCATCGTGATCGCGAGCCTCGTCAACCTCTTCCTCGGCTCCTCCGCACTGCAGTTCGCGATCAGCGTGATCGGCGTGCTCGTGTTCACCGGCCTCACCGCTTGGGACACGCAGCGGCTCAAGGAGGAGTACGTCGAGAGCGCGACCGGTGAGCTCGTCGCCAAGCAGGCGATCATGGGCGCTCTCAGTCTGTATCTGAACTTCATCAACCTTTTCATGATGTTGCTCCAGCTGTTCGGCCAGAACCGGGAGTGAGCCGAACCAGCATTCGAACTTCGAGGGCCCGCCCAGAGGTGGGCCCTTTTCGTTCGTGCCGACGGTTCGTCGGGTCGGTCGTTGCAGCGGCCCTTTTCGGTATCCTTCCGGCATGTGCCGGGCCGAACGTTGACAGCAAGGGGGGTCCGATCGTTCGGGTGAGAGCTCTGGACGTCCGAGAGTTGAACGCGGCAGCTCGGCTCCACCCGAGTGCCACGATCGAAGCCGGCTGGCTGCTCGATTCGGCCGATGCGCGGTTCGGTGGCTTTTCGGGCCTGCTCGTGGAGCGGGATCGGCTACTGTTGCTGAGCGATCGCGGCTGGCTCTGGTCGGTGGAGCGGGATCCGCGCGGCGCGCCCCCGTTTCGAAGCGGTTCGTGGCAGGTTCGAGCTTTGCTGGTCGAGGGACGGCCGCCCGATGCCGAAGATCTCGCACGGGCAGCTGACGGAGGAATCCTGATCGCCCTCGAGGGGCGCCAGGCGCTCGCCCGTCTCCCGCGATGCGAAACGGCGGACGCATGCATCCTGGAGCTGCAGCCGCGTCCGCTCCCCGAGCTTTTTTCGCGGTTGCCTGCCAATCTCGGGGTCGAGGCCTCGGCCAGCCTTCCGGGCGATACGGTTCTCGTGATTGCCGAGCACGGCCCGGATGGCGTGCACCCAGCAGCGATCCTCGGATCCGGCGAACCTCGACTGCTCGTTTATCGATCCGAGCCGGGCTTCGCACCGACCGGCGCGGCTTGGGACGGCGGCTGGCTCTACGTGGTCGAACGCAAGTTTTCACCCTTGTCCGGATTCGCGGTACGACTGACGGCGACGCCGATCGCCGACCCGGCCGATCTCCCCGAACGTATCGAGCCACCCGTCGAGCTCGCCCGGCTCGCCGGTTCGAGGCTCATCGACAATGTCGAGGCGGTCGCGGCCGAGCCTTCGGAGCGCGGGGACGCGATCCGACTTTGGCTCGTCACGGACGACAATTTCAGCCCGCTGCAGCGGACCGTCCTACTGACGCTGGCGTGGGCACCTCAAGCACTCGCTCGGGCCTCGATCCGCCGCTTCAACCGAACCAACTCGGAAGGCAGCTCGGCCTCGGCGACCGAGCGCAAATAACCGTCGAGGCCGCCACGCTTTTCGATGGTGCGAAGCGTACTCGTGGCGATCCGCAGCGTCACCGTCTCGCCGAGCACCTCGCTGTAGAGGCGACGATATTGCAGGTTCGGCAGGAATCGGCGCTTCGTTCGGTTGTTGGCGTGGCTGACGTTGTTGCCGGTCATCACGCCCTTGCC
>Ga0308405_1000121_pt1 | contig 58143 bp, 41 predicted proteins | sample HotsprSampleMS13_FD_203473 | JGI IMG/M metagenome (GOLD analysis project Ga0308405, IMG submission 203473) | Hot spring phototrophic mat microbial communities from Mushroom Spring, Yellowstone National Park, Wyoming, United States - 20060912_MS13 ...
CTCCCTTCAGGCGTCGCTCGATGTTGGATTCTTGGGCCGGGCAGGTTTGACCGGCCCACTGCCCCACCAGCATCACAAGGAACAGCCCTACGAGCCACCGACCAGCTTGCCGGATCATCGTCATCCTCCTTACCTTATGGGAGAAGGGGCTAGCGTCCCAGCGGCTTGCCGGGAAGCCTCGGCCGCCCGGGTGTCATTTGCCGGCGTAGAGCTTGGCACGATGATGTAACGAAAACCGAGCATTGGGTCTGTCACCGTCGGCGGCACTGCCTTACGTACAGCCAGGCTCAGGGTACGAGGTTCTTCATCTGCTGAGCCGCCCTTGATAATGCGCCGGGTCTGCCCCTTTTCGTCTGTTTTCGGTGCGCCTTCAGCGTCAAGCTCCACATCATTGGTCCACTCCCAGACGTTGCCCGCGAGATCATAGACGCCGTAGGGGCTACGCCCGGCCGGGAAGCTCTTGACCGGGAAGATTTTGCCACCGGTCTGCTTAGAAGCAGCAACGTTGTCTTGCCACGTTCGCCCCCACGGGTACATCAGGTGCTCATCTCCCTGCCCGGCTCGCATCCATTCGGCTTCGGTAGGCAGGCGCACGGTGGCGCCGATTTTTGCCCCGTACCAAGCGCAAAAGTCATTGGCATCGTACCAGGAAACGTTGGTGACTGGCTGCATGGCCGTGCCAACCGGAAAGTTATTGCCCACCCACCCAGGCGGAGCCGCATGGCGTGTGGCGACAATGAACTCGTGGTATTGCTGATTAGTGACTTCAGTCTCCGAGATAAAAAACGTATCGACAACGACCTTGCGGGGAGGAATACCGTCAACGCCTCCCATCAGCACGGTCCCCCCTGGAACGAGTACAGTTCCAACCACCGGCGGTGGTGGAATTGGTGTTGGTGGTGCTGAAGGCGGCGCAGGGGAAACAGCCGGGGGCGGTGGTGCGGCTACGGGGGTGACGGAGGGTTGCCCACCAAAGAAAAACCACAACCCGCTGCCTAGCAGGATGGAAAGCAGCATACACACCGCCGTTGCCACACCAAGAGCGATTAGGCGTACGCTGTCTGGAGGTTTTTGTTGGGTCCGAAATTTCATCCTGCTGAGCTTTCAACGCGCCTCACGCTGCTGTCTGGCGTGCATGTCGAGCAGGGCTTGCTCGATGACGCGCAGTTGGGTGTCAAGTTGGGCATCTACAATACCGAATTCACTCTCTAGGATGCAGCCCCCTACCGACACCCGGGTGTCTGGAACAATGTTGACAAACTGCCCCCGCCGGAGCGTCTCAATAGCCTCGCGGTAGCGTTCGAGCCGGGGGACATCGGCCGGATTGACGCAGATGGTGACGGTGCTGGCCTGGCGGAGGTTGCGCATTGCCGTTCGGACGATGTCCAACAGCGTTGTCTCCTGCATTTCAAGCTCCCGCCCGATGATTTTCTCGGCAATGCGCCGGGCAAGGCGCAACACTTCCAGTTCGACATCGGCCAGCAAGGTTGCGCGTCGGTGCTGAATTTCGAGCAGGTGTTTGGTGAACTCGGCCAGGCCGGCCTCATAACCGGCTTGCCAGGCTTCGGTCCGAATCCGCTCTACTTCGGCCTGGGCTTCTGCCAAACGTCGCTCTGCTTCGGCTTGGGCTTCCTGGAGAATCCGTTTCGACTCGGCACGGGCTTCAACAACAACCCGCTTGACAATGCCACCGGTGAGCGGGAGCAGGTCCGATGTGGAGGGTTTGACAACCAGCATAAGACAAGTCGGCGCTTACTTTCGCCCCGTAGCTACTACGTTCGACAAGTCGGACATAGATGAGTTACGGCAGTGTTGCGCCCAGCGCAAAACGTCTTCAAACAGTTGTTTCTGCAACTCTGGACCAACCGCAGCCGGTGGGGCGTCTATCCACTCTTGCAGGCGCCGAACCAACTTCGGCGGAAGTTTCTGAAAGGTAAAGGCTACGCGGTTGGCGTCACCAGCGGCCGGCAACGCCGTCATGATGACCTGCCAACCAAGGGTTGTTACCAGTTCAGGATCACGTCTGTAGGTCGTCATGGCTGTTCGCACAAGCTGGCGTGCTAGCTCTCGCCGCGCTACTGCCGGTGGACTGGAGCGGGCACGCAGGATAGCTATCTGCTCCGCAATAGCACGGGCCTCGGTTTCGGCAAAGCGCCGTAGCAGCGCCGTGACCGCCTCGGTCGTAGGCAGGTCGTAGCTTGCCAAGGCCACCTCGGCAATGCCTACCGCCTGGGCTACTTGATATAGCTCGGCCTCCGTCAGCTCATCAAAGGCAGTCAAAGGTGCAATCTGGTCGGCACGAATGAACTGGCTCAGGAAACGCTGGCGGATGGCATTGAGCACCGGGGCAACCGGGGCGAGGTCATCCATATTCAGGCGTATCTGGTTTTGGCGGAGGGCGCGCGCCGCAGCTGTCCCGATAGTGGCCGGCAGCGATGCAAGCAACAGCCGCTGAATGTAGGGTGGCTCGTGGCGTAGCGCCACCGCGATGTGCGACGGATGGATCCGCTCATCCAGTGTCGGCGACCGCTGCCGCACCCGTTGCCGCAAACCGTCGAGCGTCTGCGCCAGCCAGGCCGTTACAGTGGCTTCATCCTGTGCGCTTATTTCCTGCTGGCGGGCCGTCAAACGTTGCTGCGCCTCTGCCGGCAGAAGTGCAAACAGTTCAGATGGCGGAATGGGCTGCTGTGTGGCATTGCGCTCATACGCCAGCGCCAGTGCCAGTAACCAATCCGTAGGATTCGCCATTGCATGTTTTCTCCCGGCGACTTCGTCAGCTTGCCAAAGCCGTTTCCCGGCTACTGTTGGACTTCCGAAGCCGACGGCGTGCGCTTGGGGTAAAAATCACCTAGGCGGCGCTCCTGGGGTTCGCTCAACAGGCCCAACTTGTGGGCAACCAGCATGGACACGCATGCGTCGCTTGTGACATTGGCAACTGTACGACACATGTCCAGCGGGCGGTCAATGGCAAAGATCAGGGCCAGACCCTCCTGGGGAATTCCTGCTGCCCCTAGGACGATGACGAGAATGACCAAGCCGGCTCCGGGTACAGCGGCAGCCCCGATTGAAGCCAGCGTTGCCGTCAGCAGGATGCTCAACTGGTCGCCGAGGTCAAGCCCCAGCCCTAAAACCTGTGCGATGAACACCGCTGCCACGCCCTGGTATAGTGCTGTCCCGTCCATGTTCACCGTCGCCCCGACTGGCAGAACAAAGCTGGCGACTTCTTCATGAACGCCTAAGTGTTCCTGTACGCGCTCCATCGTCACGGGCAAGGTCGCCGCACTCGAACTCGTCGAAAAGGCGACTAACTGCGCTGGCAGGATGCCATGCATGAAGAAGCGGTACGATTTTCCGGTCAACGTCCGCACAAGCAGCGGATAAAACACCAGCACCAGTATGGCAAGGCCGGTCAGGACACACAGCGCATACCAAACAAGGCTTATCAGGATGTCAGCGCTGGGCGATTCCGTCACCAAAGCGGCTAGCAACGCCATAACCCCTACTGGGGCAGTTAGCATGATGAGGTCCACCAGCCGGAGAACCACTTCGTTTAGGCCGTCAAAGAAATCCCTGACCGGCTTGGCTTTCTCTTCCGCCACGAGCATCAACCCAACGCCGACCAGCAACGCGAAGAAAATGACCTGGAGCATGCGGCGGTTGTCCGTCGTGGCGGCAAAGACGTTGTCGGGGATGATGTCCACCAGCGGCTGGAGTGGCCCTTTTTCCTGTTCGGCCTGGGCGGTGCTGATGCGCTGGCCGGCTTCCCCGGCGTAGGTGCGCAGCAGGGTTTCGCGTGTGGCCGGGCTGATGCCGGCACCCGGTTTGACAACATTGACAATGACCAGCCCCAAGGCAACAGCCACGGCAGTCGTCAGCAGGTACAGCACGAAGGTTCGGCCGCCCATCCGGGACAGGCGGCCGATGTCCTTCATGTCGGAGGTACCCTTGATGAGCGAGGCCAGAATGAGCGGCACGGCAATCATCTTGAGCAGGTTGATGAAGATTGTCCCAAAGGGCTTGATCCAGTGCTTGACAAACGGTTGTGCCCCAAGTCGGTTGGCGATCCAGCCAATGAGAACGCCGGCAATCATCCCGGCCAAGATTTGCCAGTGCAGGGGAATCTTTTTCAACATAGGGCGGACGACTACTCGGGGAATGCCTTGCGCGTTGTGGCTTTTAGGCAAGGACTTCGTTTTTCGCAAAGCCAGTTTGAAATGTCAAAGCCGAGCTTTCTGATTCATGATCGGTGCGGGTCAGCTTGCAGTTGTTTTGCGCCGCAAGTAGCGTTGTGAGCAGCACGGTTAGGACATCCAGGTAAAGTACCCATGCTGACAAAACAGGACTTGGAGTGGTTGCAGGGGGGATTATCTCTGGCCGCAGCGACCGGCTGGACGCCCGAAGAAGTCCGTCTTGTGACCGACCTCGGCTATAACTTAGCTGAGCAGGGCCGCCACGCTGAAGCCATCACCGTCTTTGAGGGACTAGCTGCGCTAGTACCAGCCACGTTGTACTTCCAGTCGGCGCTGGGTGCGCTCAAACTGCGTATCCGCGACTATGCCGGGGCGCTTCCCCATCTGAACCGCGTACTGGCGGCAACGCCCGACGACACCGTGGCGCTTGTCAACCGGGGTGAAACCCTGCTTCACCTGGGTGACATTACCGGGGCGCGCGCCGATTTGCAGCGGGCAGTGGCGCTGGTTCGCGATCCAAATCCACCTCCCTATATCCAGCGGGCGCGAGCGCTACTGATGGCCATCGAGCAGGGTGTACGGCCGCCAGCGCGGACGGCACTGCCCCAGCGCGACATCCGCCAGCTTGGGGACGGCTTCCAATTGTGACGACGACAACGGCGATGCCAGACAGGTGCCCACAGCGCTGGTGGTGGACCATCGCCCGGTGGCTGCTTCTGTTGGCCTTGCTCCTTTTTTTTGCCCGGTCGGGTCATCTAGGTGGCGTCTTTGCGGCCCTGCGGCAAGCCGAACCGGGCAGAATTGGTCTGGCCCTGCTTCTGGGCGGCATTATGCTGGTCATCCGCACGGCCAAGTGGTGGGCCCTGCTCCGGCGTGTTCTGCCTTGCCTGCCATTGACTTATGCGTGGTATTCCCTGCTTAGTGGCATGGCACTGGGCTTGCTGACGCCGGGACGCATTGGCGAAGTTGGCCGCGCCGCGGCCTTTCCGCCGGGCGCACGTCTGGCAGTGGGTGGGCTGTTTCTTGTGGATCGGTCTGCCGATGCGGCCGCCATTGCCATGGCGGCCGGTTTTGGAACGGCGGCTGTCGCGCCGCCGGTGTGGCGCGGCTGGCTCGTTCTGGCCGGACTCAGCGCCGGGGGACTGGTTCTGGCGCTGCCGGTTGTCGTTCCGGCGGTGCTCCGGTGGGAGCGGTTGCCGGAGCCAGCGCGCGTGCGGCTGGAAACCCTAGCGGCAGCATTTGCGGCTCTGCGCCAGCGCGATGTGGCGGTCAACCTTCTTGCCAGCAGTGTGCTTACGGCACTGGATGCGTTGTCGCTCTACGTTTTGGCCTGCGCCTTCGAGCCGGTGGCCTTTGCGGCCGTGGCCTTTGCCTTTCCCTGGATTTTGCTTACCAATCTGGTGCCCATCACGCCAGCCGGTCTCGGCGTCCGTGAGGGGACAGCCGTGGCCATCCTGCACACCTATGGCGTACAAGTCGCCACGGCCGTCAATGCCACGCTGTTGCTTTTCGTCATCAACAGCCTCCTTCCGGCGCTTCTCGGCTGGCGTTACCTTGGGCGGCGCACGCCGATTCAACCCGGCTAGGCCGCCAGTCGTCCGCCGTGCGGCAGGGCAATCCGGGCAATGGGCTGGATGGTCAAATCCGGCGACAACTCCTGATAGGAAAGCACCGAGACGTTCGGAAACTCCACTTCCACCAGCTTGCGGACAAACCGCCGGATGTCCATATCCGTTACGATGACAGGCTTCTGCGCCGTGGGTGGCAACTCGCCGATTTCCGCCCGCAGCGCCGCCAAAATGTCATTGCTGATCGTCGGATCAAGCGCCAGAAAGGTCGAAGTCGAAGTGCGCCGAATCGAGCCGCGCACGATGTCTTCGATTTCTGGGTCGAGCAGATAGACAAACAGTGTCCCGCGCCCGCCGGAAGCCTTGAAGGAAATGACCCGCTTCAGCGAGGCGCGTACGTATTCGGTCAGTTGTGCCGGGTCTTTCTCGATGCGTCCCCACTCCGCCAGCGCATCGAGAATGGACTTCACATCCCGAATCGAGACCCCTTCCTGCACAAGACGCTGCAAGACATCTGTAAACAGGTGTAACGAAACAACCTTGGGGACGACTTCCTCGACCAGCTTCGGTGCGCCGCGCCCGACGAAATCCAGCAACGCCTGCGCTTCTTGAATACCCACATATTCGTGCGCATGACGGCGCAAGATATTGGAGAGGTGAAGAAGTAGAAAGTCTCCCGGCTCCCAGATTTTGAGACCAGCCGCCGCCGCCAGCATGCGGTATTCATCCGGCACCCACGCCCCAGGCCGTAAATCCGCCGGATTCCGCACTTCTTCGCCTTCAATGCCAAAAACCCGGATGTTTTCTACGGAATCATTGACGTAGAAGTGGAACGGCTTGACAACACCTTGCGCCACCGGCACTTCCTTGATGGCAAACACGTAGTGATAAGGCTCGAGCGGAGCGTTACCAGTGACGTAAATCTGCGGCATGAGTACGCCGGTATCGTAATACATCGTGTTGCGTAGCGCCGTCAGCCCTTCGCGGAACTTCGCACCGGCCGGATACTCTGGGTCAATGTAAGGCGCCAGCTCGGCGCTCGTCACAATTGCCATCGGAACCGTGTAGGACGGCTGGATGTCGTCGCTTTCCGAAGTTTCCGCTGCAAGTTTTTTCTTTTCGGCAGCCTGGGCTGTCAGGGCTTGTTGGCGCTTGCGTAGGCTGAAAGCCACCGGCATCACGACCGCTGCCACAATGAGCACCGGCACAGCCACAACGCTTCCGGCCAAAACAGCCAAGATGGCTATTGTCCCCAACAGTCCTGAGACCACAAGCAGCGGTTTGGGATTGGCCAGCAGTTGGGCGCTCATGTCGGCGCCAACATTGCTGCTTTCATCAACATCATCACCGGCAACGCGCGTCACCACCAAACCGGCCGAAATGGCAATGAAGATCGAGGCGAAAATAGCGCCAAGGCCGTCGCCAATGGTGAGGATAAGGTATTTCTTGGCTGCCACGGCTGGGGAAAGCCCCTTGTACAGCACCCCAATCGTCATCCCGGCCACGATGTTGACAACGGCAATGATGATGGTGGCAATCGAGTCGCCCTTGACGAATTTCATGGCCCCGTCCATTGCGCCGTACAGCCGGGATTCCTTCGCCAGGTCCGACCGAAGTTTTTTAGCCATGTCCATGGTGATAAGTCCCGACCGCATGTCAGCGTCAATGGCCATCTGCTTGCCGGGCAGAGCATCAAGGGTAAACCGGGCGGCCACTTCGGCGACGCGCTCGGCTCCTTTGGCTACGACCAGAAACTGGACAACCAGCAGGATGATAAACATCACGAACCCGACGACGAGGTTTCCCTGGGCCGTGATTTCCCCCAGCGCCCGGATGACATCGCCGGCATCGCCCTTTGTCAGGATGCTACGCGTACATGAAATGCTCAGCGCCAACCGAAACAGCGTCGTCAGCAGCAGGATGGTCGGGTAGGTTGAAAGCTGCAACGGACTCGAAATGTAGAGCGACACCATCATCACCGCGAGCGAGATGGTGATGTTGACCACAATGAGGATAGAAAGTAGAAACGTTGGCACAGGAACGATGATCGTGCCGATAAGAACAATCATGCCGGCAGCCACCAGCATGTCGCTGTTTTTCGAGAGAGCAGCCGCAAAATCAATCCCACTGAAGGTTTTCACTCGGTCAGTCAGCGAACTCATAGCCTCTCCATGCCGGTACAGGTTGGACTGAAGCTTACCGCTTCAGAAAGCGCCGCTTGCATTGCCGGACTAGAGTGTTTCGAGAAGGACATAGACTAGCAGGGCCCCCAGGAGCGTGCCTATGGCCATCACCACCAATTCAATGCCGGTGAAGTAACCCAGGTAGTAGTACGTTGTTTTGCTCGGCACCAGTGGTGTGCTGGCTACATCTTCAGGTGGCAGCTTCGGCGTCGGTGACGACTCTGCTTCAGGCGCAACCGAGCGGAGATCGGCTTCGGTTAGGGCCGGCATTTCTACCACCTGGCGCAGAGGCACTTCATCAGGTTCTGGCAGGCTGGCAGGCGCAAGAGCGTCTGTGGCTTCGGTCAAAAGCGGCTCGGTTTCCCGCAAAGGCGTCGTTGCCGCGGCCGCGGTCAGCAGGGGCAGGGTTGCCGGAGTACGGAAGACAAGCGTCGGGAGAGGGCGCTCCAGCGGCCGATTTAGCGGCGAAGCGAAGCGAATACGGTCCTGGTCGGCAAGCACCCGCGGCTCTGTTACCGGCTCATCGTTGACCATCAGGCGGTGCTCGGCCAAAACCGGACAGATAACTACTTGCTGACCGGTTTTGCGCACGAGCGCACAGTAGGTTACTAACTCCTGCTGGTTGAGGGTGATGCGCAAACCGGAAGCGTCCCAGCCTAACGAAACCTCTGCATCACCAGCCGGAAGGGTCAGGGAAACATTGTGCTGGTAGCCTCCTTCGATGACAAAGCGAAAACTATCCTCCGGTGCAAGCAGTGCTTCCAGTATCTGGGTAAACGTTGCGTTCTCAGGTAACTCCGGTGACTTGCGGGGGCCGGAAGAACGGAAGGCGGGGGGTAACAGACTCTCGAGATCAAACTTTAGACCGCTTGTGAACAGTTCCCGGGTTGCCGCCTGAAGCAGGCTTGTGGCACGAGGATCATCAAGCCGAGCAGCAGGTGAGTTCCCATCAAGTACTGTGACGACATAGTTGCCGATGTGGATTCGGTCACCGAAGGTTAACAAACGCCGGTCACCGGTGCGTACTGGCAGCCCGTTGAGCCGCGTCCCCTCGCCGTGATTGACCAAAGCAAGTTGTCCGTTTTCGTCGAGAAGCACCACGTGTTCAGCAGCAATTCCAAGGCCGGTCAGACGCAGAGTGGCTTGTGGGCTGCTACCGATGCTAATGATGCTTGTGCGCCAAATATCCTCCAGCAGTGGCTTGGCGGCCGGTGGCGCGCCTATTTCACGTACAATGAGTTTGACATCCATCCAAGGTCTCTCTGGCTAGTCATGCAGCGTGCGCCAAGACAGGGCAAGCTCTTGCCTCTTTGCCCTAACTTCCGTCATGCTAGGCAACACAGGTAAACGTCAGGTTAGCTCACGGCTATGTTACACCGCCGTAACTTCGATTTTCTCAACGTGCACCACAAACCAAGGCGGAATTTTTCTACTTCCTGCCGCTTTGGACGCAACACTACCTTGCCTACTTCGATAACAAGGGTGCAAGCGGAACACAGTCGCGTCCGAATCCGAAACCGTAGAGCATAGGAGACCTTCCCCAATGAGTGCCAACGAAACGCCACGCCAGCAGCTTGGTATTACGGATGAAGATTTTCAGCGAATGGGCGAAATCGGTGCCATGTACTACGAGCAAGGTGACCTAAAGCGCGCCCGCACGATTTTCGAGGGTCTGGTCGAACTCGACCCAAACAGCGCAGCGGCCCATGCTGCCTTGGGAGCGCTTTACACCCGGACGCAGGAAGATGAGTTGGCACTCGCCAGCCTTGAACGGGCGATTGCCCTCGATCCCCAGATGATTGCCCCTTACGTCAACCGTGCCGAGGTGTTTCTGCGCATGGAGCGTTACGAAGAGGCCATTGCCGATTTGCAACGCGCCATTGACCTCGACCCGGAAGAAAAGGACCCCGGTGCCAATCGCGCCCGCGCCATTGCGCTGGGCATTCACCAGATTGTGCAGGAAGCTGCCGAACAAGGCGGCGACAGCATTCAATAAATCCAACTCGACCTAATTCACCAAAGAAAGGAGCCTTACCACAATGTCGAACTTCGGTCTTCCACCCAAGCCCGTGATGCCCGGTCCCAATGCTTCAGACATCGAGCGCCTCAGATATCAGCAGGAAATGCAGAACTACCAGTTTGCTCTCCAGCAGGCGGTCAATGCCATCACGCAGGAAGGGCTGACGAAGTCAAACCTACAGAAGGCGGCGCATGACGCCATCATGCAGATGATCAACAACCTGCGCTAGCCACAGGACTTAAAACCCCCTTGGGTCTGACTCAACAGAGAGGAGCACCATTATGCCGATAGGAAAGATTCTTGGTGGTATTGCCCGTGTTGCAGTACCGATTCTCAGAACAGTAGCCGGCGCTAACCCTGTGCTGGGCATTGCTACTTCATTTCTCCGCGGGGTGAACGTCGGCCAGGCCCTTACTAGCCTAGTTCAACGCATCAGCAACTCCTTTCTCCAAGGCCGCAATCTCAACATTGCCAAGAACCCACCGCTTGGTCCCTTCGGTCAGGTAACAAACTTCCTGGATCGCACAGCGAAAGGGCTCAGCGATTTTGCACAGCGGCTTCAGGAAATCAGCCAGCGCCTCCAGCGGATTTCAACGGCGCTAACCAAGTTCAATGAAGCCCTCAGGGAGCTGATGGATGCGGTGACAGGCCGCAACACAGTTGCTGACAAGGTCAGGCAGGCACAAGTTTCTTCACCTTCGACAGGGCAACCGGCCGCTACTGGACCGCCGGCTTCTTCTGCCGCTTCCTCTACCTCTGCCACTCCTTCTACGGCAGTGATGCCGCGCGCAACCAGCAACGAGTTTGGCTTGCCGGAAAAGCCAAAGATGCCTGGCCCGAATGCCTCTGATGAAGAGCGTCTGCGCTACCAAAAGCAGATGCAGGAGTACATGTTCGCGCTTCAGCAGGCCAAGGATGCTCTCACTCAGGCTGGCCTGGTGAGATCAAACCTGCAAAAAGCTATGCATGACGCCGTTACGCAGGCGATCAACAACCTGCGGTAGTTTCCACGACAAAAATACTTTTTAGGAGGATTTCACCATGCCACTCCCACTCGTTGCTGGTCTTGCAAAGGTCGCCCTTCCGATGCTGAAGGGGATTGCGATGAACGCCGTTAGAGGTTTGGCCACCTCTCTCTTGAGCAGCGGTATCAGGAGCGCGCTGACAAGCCTTGTGCAGCGGATTGGTACCTCGTCGCTTAGCGGCAACAATACCAACATTGCCAAGAATCCCCCACTTGGGCCATTTGGACGTGCAACCGATTTCCTTGATCGGACAGCTAACGGTCTGAGTGACTTTGCGCAGCGGCTGCAGAACATTGCCGATCGGTTACAGAGAATCTCGCAGGCGCTGACAAAGTTCAATGAAGCCCTCAAAGAGCTGATGGATGCCGTGACAGGACGTAGTGCTGTGACCGACAAAGTCAGACAGGCACAACTAGCGCAGCCGATGGTATAGTTGGCAGCCAACCGCTGGTTTTCACCCGGCAGAACACAGCGCGCCTCTAGCTGGCGCGCTTCTTCTTTTTATTGGGATTTGTTTCCACCGGGGGCAGCTTTTCTCCGGGACCTTTCGTTCCAACCTGCCCCCCTGACTGCGGCAACGGCGCGATGACACGCACCACCGGGTAGCAGTCCTTGTCGGCTTCATAGTAGGGCGTCTGTTCGTAGAGAAACTGCAACCGCGCCCGTGGACTGGCGGCAAAATCGGCGTCGGCAGCCAGCCGCCGCTCAAACTCGGCCTTGAGTTTCGGGTTTCTGGCCAGCAGCTCGCGGGCAATCGGCTCGAAGACGTAATCGGCAGCGTATTCCTTCTGCTCAAAGATGGTATTGAACCATCCCCACCGTACGGCCGAGTCGGGGCCTTCGGGTTCAAGCCAGTTGAAGATGACGCGCGCCGCCGGCTGCGTCATGGGCACATAGACCGTTCCGGCCGGAAACGTCTGTGTCACCCGCACCCGCTTGGCCGTAAAGCTAGTCAGCATTACGCGGCCTTCAAAAGGCCGCGCGGCCCACTTTGGCTCGGTCAACCGGTAGGTCTCACCGGTTACGGTCGTGGGCTGCTTCAGACGGACCATTTCAACCCCGTGGGCGGCTAACACATCGAGGACAGCCGTCCAGGCTGCCGGGATGAGGTAGCCCAGCGGCACGGGAATGGCTGCCGTGGTTTTCAGCTTTCTGAACAGCCGGGTGGGGATGTCCACCGGCTGGCTTTCATAGACGCGCACAGGCTGGCCCGTCACGACGCTGGTTTCCTCATGCCAGGCGACGCCTTTGTAGGTAAATGCTTCGCCAGCGCTGCTCCACGTCCCGGCAAGGAACAGCGGGGATTTTGGGTCATAGCGTGCGCCGAGCTGCGCCATTTCCCGTTCAGCGGTGGAGATGAGTGCACGCAGTCGCGGCCCTTCTGCGCCCACCAGTTCCAGTGTGTGCACCATGATGTCGTAGTGCGCCCACATCTGTGTCCGGTGCGACTTGAGGCTGTGGGTTTCGACAAGCAGGGCCGGACGGTGCCACAGCGCAACATAGGTCGTCGAATACCGTGGCTCAATGACGCCGACATCAAACCCCTTGGACCAGTCAGAGGGATCGCGCGGCTCGGCATAAGGGCCGACAATGTGGCCATCGGCCTCCAACCTTTCATAGAGCCGGGGCAGGAAGGTTTCCTTTGACCATGCCCCGACAGAGGGCCAGATGTTCTGCTCGGTGGGCATGTCGAGCGTCACATCGTACTGGTGGTCCATGCCGTCCGTCACGTGGTTGTCGAGGAAGAAGTCCGGTTTCCAGGCGGTGAAAAACCGTAGCCAGGCGCGCATTTCCGGCGCATCGGCTTTGAGGTAATCGCGGTTGAGGTTCAGGCGGGTGGCTGTGGCGCGAAAGCCCATTTCCCGTGGCCCGTTCTGGTTGATGCGGTGCCACGGACTGAACCGCTCGTGTCCATCGGCATTGAAGACCGGCATGGCAAGGATGATGACCGAATCGAGCAGCGCCGCGTGGCGTTTGGTGATGAGAATGTCACGCAGCAGCATCGAGGTTGCATCCTTGCCCGAAATTTCGCCGGGATGGATGCCGTTCTGGATAAAGACCAGCGGTTTGCCCGTCACCTGGGCGGCAGCCGGTGTGAAGGCTTTGTCCTTTGAGGCCACAAGGACGTACAGCGGCCGTCCTTCGGCTGTTTTGCCAATGGTCAGCAGTTTGGCCAGCGGTGAGGCGGCCGCCATTTTTTGCCACAGACGCACGGTTTCGGCGTAATCGCCGGTTTCGGCATAGTCGGTCTTTTCGCAGTGCGTCAGAAAGGCTTTGGGTGCGGCAGCCGTGCTTTCCACAAGCGAACGGGCCGCAGCCGCAGCCGGGGCTTCATAGCCGGAGCGGGGCGGCATGGGTTCGAGTTTGACAGGCATAGGCAGTGCAGTTTCAAGGTCAGGGACTGGCATTTGCCCCTGTGTGGTCAAGGTCAATGCAACATACAGAACGAAAGTCCAGCCACGCCACTGAAACCTTTTTCGCCACTCCAGGCGGTTCTGACCGACAGCAGGGTGTACATCGAAAGACATCGCAGCACTTACCGGTTTTCTGTTTGTCCCTGATGTTTCTCACAAAGGCGGAAGGCAGGAAACCTTTGTTTGGAACTGTCTGCCTATGGACACCAGCCGACACCGCCCACCGCCTTGAACCCGTCGAGGTTTGAGCTTTCCTTGATCTTTTTTTCGCCAGGGAACCCGGCCGGCTTTCAAACGTCAACAGGACCTGCTTGACCGTCATCCCTCCGCAACGAGGTCTGTGCCATGCTTTGCCGTCATCGCCTGGATAGACGCCTCACCCGAAGCCGGTGCTACGTCGCTCTCCTGGGGCTGCTCTTGAGTTTTGCTTTCCGGCTAGCCTACGCCCAAACCACGGATTTCCAGTCCGTCAAAACCGAAGCCGAACGCCTCTACGCTGAAGGCTCCTATGCACTGGCGCATCAGCGTTACGCCCAGCTCGATCTGGCCAGGCTCGCCCCGGACGACGCCCGGTGGGTTCGCTTCCGCCTGGCCGATACCGACTGGCGCGCCCGCGCCGCCGCCCGCCAGGCAGATGCCCAGGCCTTCGAGGCCGCGCGAACAGGACTGGAAGCCATTGTCAAAGCCGCATCGCGGCCCGCGGAGCGCGATCGGGTGTGGGCCGAAGCGCAGGTTTCCCTTGGTGACTTCTGGTGGACACGTCCCGCCAGCCAGAACTGGTATCAGGCGTGGCCACACTATGCAGCGGCGCTCGACTGGTGGGCGCACTCGCCAGACCTGGCGACCGCGCGCGACCGCTACCTGCACATCCTTTTCAGGGCCGCCTACGCCGTGGATCGCGAAACACGGTCCTTCGGCCAGCCCGTCCAGCCAATTCCCATCGCCACGCTGGACGAAGCCATGAGTCTGGCCCGCAATGACGAAGAACGTGCCCATCTGCATTACCTGACAGCCATGAGACTGCGGCAACAGGGCGGCGATTATGAGTCACTTGCGCGCGTTGCAGAAGAATTCGCCGCCGCCGTCGCCCTTGGTCAGAAGACAGCCTGGTACGACGACGCCCTGTTCCACTACGGGCAGTGGCTTGAATCCACGGGCCGCCCTGTGCAGCAGCCGGACGGCACCTTTCAGATGCGCCCGGATTATGCTGCTGCACTGGCGCAGTACCGGCAGCTCGTTGCCGCCTACCGTCCGGGAACCTCGCGCTATCTGGAGGAAGCCCAACGGCGCATCGCTGACATCACGACCCCTTCCCTGACGCTTGGCGTCGGCAATGTTTTTCTTCCCGATTCTGAAATCCGGTTTGGACTGCACTGGCGCAATGTGAAACGCATCGAGCTTGCCCTGTATGCCATTGATCTGTTGCAGGACATACGCCCAACCGGCGTCAGCGGGCAAGGGCCATCGCAGTGGCTGCAGGCAGTTGACCTCTCCGGGCGCAAGCCCGTCAAAACGCTGTTCCGCGATGGAGATGACCAAGGCGACCATCGCCCCGGGCAGGCGCTCGTCACCCTCGATGAAACGCTGCCCGTCGGCGCGTATCTGCTCGAAGCCCGCGCCGGAAAACAGACGGCGCGGGAACTGGTGCTTGTTACCGACGCTGCCCTGCTGGTCAAGTCCGACGGCCGGCGGCTGGTCGTCTTCGCTGCTTCGGTACTCGACGGCACGCCCCTCCCCGGCATGCGCCTGCGCGTGTGGTTCAACGCTTACGACCGGCAACGCCACACGCCCGTCTGGGTGGAGCAAACCGGCACGACGAATCAGGACGGTCTCGCCACCTTCGGGAAAGCCGGACATCAGGGCTATGCCACGCTGGTGCTGGCCGCTTCCGGCGCACGGCAGGCGCTTTGTCTGCATAGCGGCGGCGCAGTTTCATCCTCGCCTGCGGATTGGAAAATCTATGCCTTCACCGACCGGGCCGCTTACCGTCCCGGCGATACAGCCCGGTGGAAAATCATCGCCCGCCAGCTTGAAGGGAAAACCTACCGCACCCCGGCCGGCAGCCCGCTGGGATACGAACTGCTCAACCCACGGCGTGAGCGCGTGGCGTTCGGGCAGGTGACGCTGAGCCGCTTCGGTGGCGCATGGGGCAGTTTCACACCCGATACCACGTGGCCGCTCGGCGAGTACACCATCCGCTTCGGCAAGCCCCGTGACGGACAGGAATTTGACGCCATCTACGGCGAAGCCAGGCTGTTTCGCCTCGAAGAATACCGCCTGCCCGAATTCCGTGTGGCGATTGCGACCCCGGAAGAAAACGGCCGCCGCAAAGCATTTCGCGCTGGCGACCGCGTCGAACTCACCATCACGGCCGAGTATTACTTCGGCGGCGCCGTGGCCGGCGGACGGGCCGAAGTCATCGTGCGCGAACAACCCCTCTACCGTCCGTTGTTTTACCGAACCGAAAGTCTGTGGTTCGACGATGACGCAGCCGGTTTCCAGAATAACACCGACGGCCGCGGCGGCCGCATCATCCGGCGTGAAAACCTCATTCTCGACGGCAACGGACGCGCCCGCATCAGCCTGCCGACGCCACGCTTTGCCGCAACCGATCTGGCCTACCACATCGAAGTGCGCGTCACGGATGCGTCACGGCGGGAAGTCATTGAGCAGACAAGTGTGCGTGTGGGCCGGCAACGGTTCGCCGTAGACGTGCGCCCCGAACACCGCCTGCACCGCCCTGGCGAGACCGTTGCCGTTGTCTTTCATGCCCGCGACATCAACGGTCAACCAGTTGCCGCCGAAGGCATGGTCACCGTCACACGCGAGACGTGGCGAGAAATCTTCCTTGATGCCGGTGGGCGCATGGTTACGGCGGCTGAAGCCAGGGCGTACCCGGAGGCCGGGCCATACCGGCTCAAGCAACGTGGCTACGAACGCGAGGAATTGCTCAAACGCACCGTACAGACAGACCCGGCGCAAGGTGAAGGAAGACTCGCCTTCACCGCGCCCAGGGAAGGCTTCTACCGCATCACATGGGTGACGCCCGAACCCAACCGCAATCCCATCACTGCCGAGGCAACGGTCTGGGTTTCGACCACAGCGACCAACGACACCGGCTACTTTGCTTCCGATCTGGAGATCATCGCCGACCGCGACACGCTGGCCGTTGGGCGGACCGTCCCGGTGATGCTCGTCGCGCCGACGAGCGGGCGGACCGTGTGGCTGTCCATCATCCGCGATGGTCTGGAGGAAACGCGCGTCATTCGCCTGACGGGAACGGCCAAACTCGTTGAACTGGAGATTACCGACCGCGACACCCCCAACTTTCGCCTTGAAGCCGACTCGCTGCTGGACTTGCGCTGGTCACACGTCCGCCGGGAATTCACCGTGCCGCCCACTTCCCAGGTGCTGGATGTGCAGGTGAAAGCTGACCGCACCGAAGTCAGGCCACGCGAACCCGTCACCTTCACGCTGCTTACCCGTGATGCCGCCGGACGCCCCCTGCCGGCCGAAGTTGCCCTGGCCGTTACGGATGACGCTGTCAGCGCGATTCAGACCGACTACGCCCCCGATCCCCGGCGCTTTTTCCACGGCAACCGCCGCCAACCCTATGTGGCGACGACGACTTCCCTTCAGTACCGCCCCTATGTGCGCCTGAAACCGGAACCGCCGACGGACGCGCGCCCGGAAGCTCCGCGCGCCGAAGGAGCCAAAGACTTCGAGGGCGCGTCCGAAGCCGCACCGGAAGCCGTTGCAGGCACGGCTCGCCCGGCAGCTCCAGCCCCCGTTGCCCGCAGCCGGGAAAATGCAGCCAAAGCCGGGCGCGACGAACTCTCTGCCGGCGTGGCAAGTGGCAGCGCAGACGACGCTGGCGGGCAGATCATTGTGCGCAGCGACTTCCGCGCCACAGCCTTCTGGCAGCCCGACATCGTAACCGGACCTGATGGGCAGGCCACCGTGACGGTCACATTTCCTGATTCACTGACGACATGGAAAGTTCTGGCGCGCGCCGTTTCGGCTGCCAGCGAAGTCGGACAGGTGGAGATGCGTACCGTCACCAATCAGCCGCTCATCGTCCGGCTGCAAACGCCGCGTTTTCTGGTGACGGGCGACCGGACGACGTTTTCGGCCGTCGTCAACAACCGGACCGACCGGCCGCTGACAGCGACGGTGACGCTGGCAGCCGAAGGCGTTGCCCTTGACACGGCGCAGCAGACCCAGCAGGTGACGGTTGCCCCCAATGCGGATGGCCAGGCCACGTGGGAAGTCGTCATTCAGCAACCGGGTGACGTGAAGCTGACTGTAACGGCCGTTGCCGGGGAACACCGCGATGCCATGACGCGCACGGTACAGGCTTACGTGCGCGGCATCGAAAAATTCGTGGCGCAGGCCACGCAGGTGCGTCAGAACGAAGGACACCTGCGGCTCGACCTGCCCCGCGAACGGGAGAACACCCAGGTTGTCATCCAGGTGGCGCCGAGTCTGGCCGTGACCATGCTCGATGCCCTGCCCTACCTGCTCGATTATCCCTACGGTTGCACCGAACAGACGATGAGCCGGTTCCTTCCGGCGGCCATCATTGCCAAAACCCTGCGTGAGCAGGGCATCGCACCGGAAGCCATTGCTGGGCGCATGTTCGGCGGCATCGAAGCCGCCACGGCCGACAGGACGCACCCACGCAGCAAACGTGATCTGGCCGAACTCGACCGCATCATCCGTCAGGGACTGGATCGGCTTTATGAGGCACAGCACCCGGACGGCGGCTGGGGCTGGTGGAAAGAGACGCCTACCGACCGCTTCATGACGGCCTACGTCGTGTGGGGGCTGGCGCTGGCCCGGCAGGCCCGGCTGGAAGTCCGGGACGACGTACTGACGCGCGGCATGACGTACCTTAAACAACAGCTCATCGCCGAGGAAACCGCCCCCGACCGGCAGGCCTGGCTGCTGCATGCGCTCGCCGAAGCCCGGCGCGCCAAGGGCCACACCGCTATCGCCCCCACGGAACAGATGGCGATCGACAACCTCTGGCAACACCGCGACCGCCTGACGGCCTACGGGCGCGCGCTCTTTGCTGTGGCGGCCCAGCACTACGGGATGCGCGAACGGGCGCAGGTTCTGGCGCGCAATCTGGTCAATGGCGTCACCCGCGACAGCGCACCGAACAGTGACCTCACCACGGCACGCTGGGGCGCCGGCGGCTTCTGGTATCGCTGGACGGACAGCCCCGTGGAGACGACGGCGTTTGTGCTCCGGGCGCTGGTGGCAATTGAACCCGGCCACGAACTCGTCACGCCGGCGATGAACTGGCTGGTCAAAAACCGGCGCGGCGCGCAGTGGAGCAACACCCGCGACACGGCCATTGCCCTGCTGGCGCTGAACGACTACCTGCGGGCCACCGGCGAAACAGCCGAACCGGTGGCCTACGAGATTGTAGTCAACGGAACCTCCGTGGCCCGGCAGCGGCTGGAACCCGGCGCTGATCTGATGACGCCGGGAACGGTAGTCGTCCCGGCTGCCGTGTTGCGGGATGGCACCAACGACATCCGCATTCTCAAGCCGCAGGGCAGGGTGCTGTATGTTGCCGCCAGCGCCCGGTTTTTCAGCCGCGAAGCGCCCATTCCGCCGGCTGGCAATGAGATTTATGTCAAACGTCAATACTGGCGGCTTGTCCCGCGGCCGACGCTGCTGCGGGGCGTCGTCTATGAGCGCGTGCCGCTGGCGGACGGCGCGCCCGTGACCACTGGCGACCGGCTGCTTTGTACCGTCACGGTTGAAGCCAAAAACGACTACGCCTACCTGGTCTTCGAGGACCTCAAACCGGCCGGCTTTGAGGCGGTTCAGGTACGCTCCGGCGCGGGTCTCACCATCCGCGAAGTCCGCCCCCAGACATTGGAGCCGACAGGCCGCACGCAAGTGGTCTATCAGGAACTGCGTGACCGCCACGTGGCGCTGTTCGTGGAACAGTTGCCACAGGGGGTCTGGCAGATGGAATATGAGCTGCGGGCTGAGACGCCGGGGCAGTTCGCTGCCCTGCCGACGCTCGGCCACGCCATGTACGTCCCGGAAATTCGCGCCAACAGCGCTGAATTGCATGTTGTTATTGGAGCAAATCCTTCAGTCACTGCCTGCCATACAGTGAGGAAACCATGACGAAGTTCATTTTTGTGACGGGAGGTGTGGTCTCGTCATTAGGCAAGGGTATTGCGGCGGCTTCCATTGGTTGCTTGCTGGAAGCCCGTGGGCTACGGGTTACTCAGCAAAAGTTTGACCCGTACATCAACGTGGACCCGGGTACTATGTCGCCGTTTCAGCATGGCGAAGTGTTTGTGACAGACGACGGCGCCGAAACCGACATGGACCTGGGTCACTACGAACGCTTCACGCGCGCCACTATGACCCGCGCCAACAACTTCACGACCGGCCGAATTTACCTTTCGGTCATCGAGAAGGAACGGCGCGGGGACTACCTGGGGCAGACCGTGCAGGTCATTCCCCACATCACTACGGAAATCAAGGATGCCATCCGGTCGGTTGCCCATGGCGTGGATGTCGTCATCGTCGAAATCGGCGGCACGGTTGGCGACATTGAATCGCTGCCCTTTCTGGAAGCCATCCGGCAGATGCGCTACGAGGTTGGGCGCTCGAATGTGATGTTTATTCACGTAACTCTTGTGCCCTTCATCCAGGCAGCCGGAGAACTCAAAAGCAAGCCTACGCAACACTCGGTCAAGGACCTGCTGAGCATCGGGATTCAGCCCGATGTGCTCATCTGCCGCACCGACCGCGAAATTCCGCGTGGCATCAAGGAAAAGATTGCGCTGTTTTGCAACGTCGCCGAAGAAGCCGTCATTACGGCCGAAGATGTCTCGACGGTCTACGAAGTGCCGCTCAAGTTTGCCGAACAGCGCCTCGATGAGCTTATCCTGCGGCGGCTGGGCCTGACGGCCGGCGAAGCTGATCTCCGTGCGTGGCGGCGCATGGTGGACATCATTCGCCACCCGGACGATGCCGTCACCGTCGGCATTGTTGGCAAGTATGTCGGCTCGCACGAATCCTACAAAAGCCTGACCGAGGCGCTGTTGCATGGCGGCATTGCCAACCGCCTACGGGTGGACATCCGCTGGATCGAGGCCGAAGACCTCACGGTGGATGAACGCTGGGAAAGCCGTCTGCACGACGTGGATGCGATTCTTGTTCCGGGCGGTTTCGGCAAGCGGGGCATTGACGGCATGTTGCGCGCCATTGGCTATGCCCGGCGGCACAAGCTGCCGTTTTTTGGCATCTGCCTGGGGATGCAGTGTGCGTGCATTGAGCTGGCCCGCACTACGCCTGAGTTATTCGATGCCGACAGCACCGAGTTTGATCCCGACACGCGCCATCCCATCTTTTTCCTGCTGCGCGATCTTATTGGCGTCGAAGATATGGGGGGGACGATGCGTCTGGGGGCATACCCATGCCGCTTGGAACCGGGCAGTCGGGCTGCTGCCATTTATCAAACGACGGAGATTTCAGAACGCCACCGCCACCGGTACGAGTTCAACACTGAATATGAGCCACATCTGGCGCGGCTGGGGCTGCGCGTCGTTGGACGGTCGCCTGACGGGCGCTTTGTGGAAATGGTTGAACGAGATGACCACCCGTGGTTTATCGGCTGCCAGTTTCACCCAGAGTACAAGTCACGCCCCTATATGCCCCATCCGCTGTTTGTCTCCTTTGTGGCGGCGGCGCGGCGCTACCGTGTTGAGAATGAAGTCCGGCAGCAAACGACGACCGGCAAGCACCCGGTTGCGCTGCTTACAACCAACAGCGAACGCGCCGGCATCGCTGGGCAGGCCACCAGCGGCGGGTGAAACACCTGCAGGGTGCGAAGCGGCCCTACCGGCGGGCGCGTGGCCGGGTAGTCGTAACGCCCTCCGCAACCGTTGGCGTCAATAGGTTTCCACGTGCCAGCGGTGGCTTTTTTCGAGGTGTTCACGGTACTCGGTCCACCGGATACCCAGCGAGGTCGCGTACGCCTCAAACGCTGCGTCAATACCGTCTTCCATGCCACGCAAGCCGCAGATGAACACGTGTGTGTTGTCGCGCTGGAGCAGCTCCCATAGCTCGCCCACGTGTTCGGCGACGCGGTCCTGGATGTACATCCGTCCCCCTCTGGCATTCTTTTGCTCACGACTAATGGCATAGGTGAGACGGAAGTTGGCATGCCGCTGAAATTCTTCCAGCTCTTCTCGGTAGAGAATGTTAGGCGTGGTGGGAATGCCGAAAATCAGCCAGGCAAACCCGCGAAATTCGTAGTCCGGGTTCTTTTCCCGGAACATCCGCCACAGGTGCGCTCGAAAAGGAGCAATCCCCGTACCCGTTGCCAGCATGATGATGGTTGCCGTCGGGTCGTCTGGCAGAAGCATGGCCTTACCCGTCGGCCCCGTCATGTTGACTTCTTCGCCGACCTTTAGCCCACACAGGTAACTGGAACACACCCCATAGACGGTTTCGCCTGTCTCCGGGTGCGGATACTCCAGTCGCCGCACACACAGGGACAGGGTTTTCCCGTCACCGGTGTCCCCATGGCGCGTTGAGGCAATCGAATAGAGCCGAACTTTGTGAGGTTTCCCATTGGCATCGCAACCCGGCGGAAGGATGCCGGCGCTCTGCCCTTCGAGAAAGGGGTAGGGACCAGCCGAGGTATCAAACACAAGGTGGCGAACGGTTCCAATGCCGCCCGGCCCAACCAACTCACGGTTTTCCAAGCAAACAGCCCGCAAAGGCGCGCTTGGCCGAAAAACATTCATAGGAATGGTGCGTTTAGCAGCCGCTTCAGTCGCAGAACTGTGCATTACGGTGGTCATCGGGTGATGGTCCAAAGAAGTGTACGATTTCAAACGAAATGCGACTCTAGCATGCCCAATGCCAGTTTGGGCAGTCATTTTCACGGCTGAACCAGCTCAAACAGCCCCTTTGCATTGCCAAAGCAAATGCTTTCTGTGCTCGGGGGTGCGTCCGGTACGCAACCAGTAGTCAGTCACGTAAAGAATCGTCAAACGTCGTCCTTGGCACATACCTGCACGGAACTTCACGCCACAACCGGCGTACGAGTCGCACAAAGCGACCCTAACCCGTGCTGCGGCGAGGTGCTGCAACAATGCCCATCCGAACCCTTCTGATCGCAAGCTATATGGCGTGCTACCCAGTGGGAAACCCAGTCGGCACCACCGTGCCAGTGATGGTCCAGGGACAGGAAGCCCCTTCTCAAGCCCAGGCAAGTGTCACTGTCGTCGGCACGGTGACAGACATCGACATTGAAACCGCAACCATTACGGTCAAGAGCGATACCGGCGACGTTGTTGTTTTTCCCTACAACGACAAATCCCAATTCAAACGCCTGCCACTGGGCAAAACCACCCTGGCCGACGCCGTTCCGATCACGTTGGCAGAGATTGAGCTAGGTGACCGCGTTACGGCCAAAAAGCGACTGACCCCGACGGGTAGTGTTGCGCCGATTACGCTCATGGTCGTTATGAGCAAGGCTGACATTGCCAAAAAGCAGGAAATCGAGCGGGCAGCGTGGCGTGAGCGTGGGACGTTCGGCAAGGTCACGGCCGTTGACCCCGCAAAGCGCACCATCACCGTCAGCCAGCGCACCCGTGACGGCCTCAAAGAGCTGACCATTGTGACGAACGACAAAACGGTTTTCCGCCGCTATGCGCCGGACTCGGTGAAATTCAGCGACGCACAGCCAAGTCAGTTTGAGGCTATCCGCGTCGGCGACCAGGTACGCGCGCTCGGCAAACGCAGCGAGGACGGCACAAGTTATGAAGCCGAACAGGTCGTCTTCGGGACGTTCAAGACGCTCTCGGTCACCGTGGTGAGCGTGGATGCTGAAAACAAGGAAATCACGGCTAAGGATGACAGTGGTACCACTTTGACCCTGCGCATTACGCCAGATTCTACCCTCAAGCAGATACCAGAACAGGGTGGATTTTTTGGTTTGGCTGCCGGCCAGCGCCCAGGTAGCCCACCGGCCGGTGATGGGTTGCGCCCGGGCGGACCTCCTGGCGGTGAACCGGGGCGCCCTGGTGGTATGGGCGGTGGGCCAGGAACAGGGCGCTTCATGGCCGGTGGATTTGACCCAGCGGCGCTCATCGAGTTTCTGCCGCCGCTACAGCTAAGCGAACTCAAGCCGGAAACCAAGCTGCTTGTCCTGACAACCGAGGGAACAACCCCCAACCGCGTGACGGCTATTACAGTCGTCAAGGGCCTCGACGCCATCTTTGCCCGGTTTGCCCGACAGGCAGCTAGCGCGGCTAGCGGTATCGGAGTGGGTGGTTTCGGCGGACTGGAGCTTGGCATTGGTCTCCCTTGAAAACCTTTGGCTTTGAAAAACCTCTCTTGGACGCGGGCGCTGCCAGGATGTTCTAAGTCAGACACGCCTAGCGCAGCCCCAGTAGCGACATGAGCACACAACGGAAGGAAGAGAAATACACCACGATGAAAATACTAACGACCTGGCATGCTTTGGGAATTTTTCTGGTGCTTAGCGCTGGCTGGCTAGCTGTAGCTCTCACCCCCACGCTGGCGCAGGAACGCCGCCCATCTGCTGGCCTAACCCAGAGCACTGGCGCTCTGCGGGGACAGGTGACCGACGAAACCGGCGCCGTTATCGGCGGCGCTAACATCACTCTGACGGACGCTGCCGGCAAACGCATGTCTGCCACTAGCGACGAGCTGGGGAACTTCACCCTTTCTAACCTGCCGCCCGGCCCCTACACGCTGCACGTGGAAATGGAAGGCTTCAAGCCCTACGAAGACATCACCGTGACCATTGCGCCGGGGCGGCGGGAAAGCGTGACCATCAAACTGTCCATCGAATTGGCCGAACAAGTACAGGTCAACTCTGAAGCGCCGATTTCAACGGCTCCAGACAACAATGCCGGAGCCATTGTGTTGCGCGGCAAGGACCTCGAAGCCCTTCCCGATGATCCCGACGACCTGCAAAGCGCCCTGCAGGCCCTGGCGGGCCCTTCTGCCGGCCCCAACGGCGGGCAGATTTTCGTGGATGGTTTTTCCGGCGGACGGCTCCCCTCAAAGAATGCCATCCGGGAAATCCGCATCAACGCTAACCCTTTTGCCGCCGAGTTCGACCAGATTGGCTTCGGGCGGATTGAAATCCTGACCAAGCCGGGCAGTGACAGCTTCCGTGGCTCGGCGTTTTTCAACGCCGGAGATGCCATCTTCAACTCCCGCAATCCGTTTACCCCGCGCCGCGCACCCTTCCAGCAAAGGCAGTACGGGCTCAACCTCGGCGGCCCAGTCAGAAAGGGCAAAGCTTCGTTTGCTTTAGACGTTGAGCGTCGGGAAACAGATGACAATGCCAACCTCAATGCCACCATCCTCGACGCCAACCTCAACCCGACAAACTTTGCGCGCGCCGTCGTCGTTCCCCGGCGGCAGTGGGAGATCACACCGCGCTTTGACGTGCAGTTGAGTGAAAAGCACACGCTCGTTGGCCGCTACAGCTTCAACAGCAGCCGCATCAGCAACGGCGGGTTGTCTTCCTTCAGCCTGCCGGAGCAGGCGCTGTCCAACGAACTGCGCGACCACCGGCTGCAACTGACCGAAACGGCGATTCTGTCACCTTCCGCCGTCAACGAGACGCGCTTTCAGTTCGTGCGGACGACCCTGGCCACGACCCCGGCGCTGGACACCCCAGCCATCAACGTCCAGGGGGCCTTTATCGGCGGTGGCGCCCAGACCGGCAACGCGCGTTCCAGCACCAACCGCTTTGAGGTCAACAACTTCACTACTTGGACCGTGGGCGATCACACAGTCAAGTTTGGCGGACGCTACCGCTATGTCCACACGGAAGACATTTCCCCCAACAACTTCGGTGGGACGTACATCTTTGCTGGCGGCGTCGCCCCTGAACTCGATGCCAACAACCGGCCGGTTCCTGGTTCGGTCGTGCAGATCACCAGCCTCGAACGCTACCGCCGGACGTTGCTTGGGCAGCAACTTGGCCTGCCGCCGGCGCAGATTCGCGCCATCGGTGGCGGCGCCACGCAGCTTACGCTGTCAGCCGGCAACCCACTCGCCACGGTGGGGCAGCACGACGTGGGACTGTTTGCCCAGGACGACTGGAAGGTGCGCCCGAACCTGACCCTAAGCTACGGGCTGCGGTACGAAAACCAGACTAACATTTCAAGCAACTTCAACTTTGCGCCGCGCGTCGGACTGGCTTGGGGGCTGGATGGACGCAACGGTGGACAGACCAAAACTGTGCTGCGCTTCGGAGCAGGGCTGTTCTACAACCGGGTTGACGAGTCACTGACGCTGCAGGCGCGGCGCTTCAACGGCCAGACCCAGCAGCAGTTCATTGTCACTGACCCGACGCTGCTTGATCTCTTTCCAGCCATTCCGCCTGTGGAGCTGCTGGCGCCCTTCCGGCGCGCCCAAAACATCCGGCGGCTGAACAGTGCCATTCAAGCCCCCTATTCCATCCAGTCCAACATCGGCATCGAGCGGCAGTTGCCCAAGGGCGTCGTAGCGTCGGTCAACTACGTTTTCAACCGCACGGTACACGCTCTGCGCACACGCAACGTCAACGCGCCGTTGCCGGGGACGTTCAACCCGCGCCAGCCGGGCAGTGGCGTGTTTCCTCTGGGACCGGTTGGCAACGTGTTCGAGACGGAATCCACAGGGCAGTTCAACCAGCACCAGCTCATTGTCGGCGTTCGGACGGGCTTCAACAGCCGCTTCTCACTGGGTGCGTTTTACCGGCTTTCGAAGGCAGAAAGCGACACGGACGGGTCATTCACCCAACCGGCTGATCCTTACGACCTGCGTGCCGAGTTTGGGCGCTCCTCGCTCGACATCCGGCACAACCTGTTTATGTTCTCCAACTTCAATCTGCCGTTTGGCATTGCTCTGTCGCCGTTTGTCATTGCCCGCAGCGGCGCACCGTTCAACATCACCGTCGGGCGCGATCTCAACGGCGACACGGTCTTCAACGACCGGCCGGCCTTTGCCACCGATCTGACTCGCCCCAGCGTGGTCAGAACCCGCTTCGGGACCTTTGACACCGAGCCGTTGCCGGGGCAGCGCATCATCCCGCGCAACTTTGCTCAGGGGCCCGGCTTTTTCGTCATTAACCTGCGGCTGGCCAAAACCTTTGGGTTCGGCCCCAAGCGTGAGGGCGGACCGGACGCCAGCGCCGGCAGCGGTGGTCGGGGCGGCGGCCGGCGTGGTGGCGGCAGTGGTGGCGGCTTCGGAGGTTTTGGCGGGTTTGGGGGCTTTGGTGGTTTTGGCGGGTTTGGCGGCGGCGGTTCTGACCGGCGCTTCAGCCTGACCTTCAGCGTCCAGGTGCAGAACCTACTCAACCGCGTCAACCCTGGGCCGCCGGTTGGCAACCTAGCGTCGCCCTTCTTCGGGCAATCCACTACCACGGCCGGCTTCTTCGGCGGCCGATTTGGTGGAGGCGAACCGGTGGATGCCGGCAACCGGCGCGTCATCCTGAGCCTGCGGTTTAACTTCTAGGCAGACATTATCGGAACATCCACCGCATGCCGGAGCGGGACGCCAACCGCACCCCGGCTAACCTATCTCAAAATCTTTGCATGCAACAACTTACAGCGTTGTCAACGCGTTGACAAAACCGGCCGGCCAGAGAGCCGCCTTACCCTTCGCCGGCCGCCAACCGGTCAAGCGCTGCCTGAAGGGCAGCCCGCAGATCGGCAACCGTCGTTGCCGCCCGGCGGGCCGTCGTCGTCACCGTTACCCGCAGCGTAGCCGGTTTGTCCGGCAAGCGGTAGGCAAACCGAAAGACTGTCACCCCGGCCGGCGCTTTCGCCCTCCGGGACGGCGCGGCAACTGCCGGCGGTGCTCCATCACCAGCAGGGGCGGGGACCGTTTCAGGAGCAGCTCCGGCGGACGGCCCCATTGCCAGCCGTTTTGCTGCTGCCAGCCGCCGTGCCGGGGCCAATGCCAGCAGATCAAGCAACATCCGCAACGAACAATGGGGAATCGTCGCACAAACTTCCAGCACGGCCTTATCCAGCTCCAGCACGCGCAGCCACATTGCCAGCGCTGACCGCTTCATCCCCAGCGCTTGTGCCGCTTGGGCCTGCGTTGGAAAACACTGAGCGACTGCCCCCAGCGCACGGGCTTTTTCCACCGGGTGGAGGTCTTCTCGCTGGAGGTTTTCAATCAGAGCCAACACCTGCAGATCAGCATCCGTCACGGCCGATCGCAGCAGCACGGGCACGGTAGATAATCCAGCAGCTTTGGCTGCCTGCCACCGCCGATGGCCGGCAATGACCGTCACCCATCCATCGGCTTCGCGCCGCCCGATAAGAGGCTGCAAAATCCCGTGCTGCTGTATCGAAGCCGTCAGGTCGCGCATGGCATCCGCATCGAAGGTGCGCCGCGGCTGGTAGGGATTTTCCCGCAACATGTCAAGCGGCAATTCCAAAACCCGGGCGCCGGGCTCGGCTCCCAACTCGGCAGCAACGTGGTTTGCCAGAGCCGACAGCCGGCTGGGTGAAAGAGTCGTAGTGGCGGCAAAGCGCTTGCTTTTGGACATAGCTCACCTATGGTCAGACGACATCTGCAGCACCGCCATCGCCAGGGCAGCCACATCGGCTGCCGCCGGACACCGGGGCGCATAGCACTTGAGCGGTTGCCGCCGGGTACCAGCCTCGGACACGGCTATGTAGTCCCGAATCGGCTCGAAGACATGAAACCCAAAGGCAGGGCAAATCCGTTCGGTAAGTTCGGCGTAGTGATGGCGATGCAGCACCAGTCGGGGGTTGTACAGCGTCGGCACAACTCCAAGCACGCGCAGCGGGGCCAGGCGCATGTGCTTGCGCCGCCGCTGGGCCTTGGCAATCTCCAGTTGAACTTCTGCAAAGCTTTCTACCGACTTGGCTTCGGTTTGGACTGGGGCCAGCAGCGCCTCAGCGGCCAGTAAAATCTGCAGGGTGATTTCAGAAATCTTCGGCGGGCAGTCAAACAGTATCCAGTCGTAGTTGGTTAGGTACGTCTCTGCTACGGCCAACAGCCGCGCCGGATCGCTTTGCTGCATCAGGCTGAGCTCGTCGCCGACGAGAAACCGGTTGGCTAGCCCGATGGTGAGGTCAAACTCCGTTGGCCACAGGCGCGGGGCGGCCTCTACCCCGTCGCACACTGTCGCCCAGAATGTCTCTTCGCGCCGCCGCGCCGCCGGTTCCATCCCCAGAAAGCTGCCCAGCGTTCCCTGTGGATCAGCATCAATCAGCAGCACCCGCTGACCACGGGTTGCTAACTCATAGCCTAGGTCCCGCGTCAGCGATGTTTTTCCCACTCCGCCCGATTGGTTGAAAATCGCCACGCGCATTACTCCCACCATGCCTCCACCGGATCGGTGGTTGTCAGTATCCGCGCACCGGACGCCTCAAAAGAGGTCAGCGCCTGCTCGGCTGCGTCTGTAAAGTCAGCACCTGGCACGACCACCGGCGCCATAGCATCCCGCAGCAGGACAATCCGGTGGGCTAGATACGGGTTGTGCTCATGCACAAACGCCAGCAAGTCAGCGACGCTGGCCGCCACACAGTGGCTCGAAGCCAGACCGGCCACGAGGATGACATCTGCCGTCAGCAGGCGTTGCAACAGCCCCTCATGGCGCGTGGCGCCTGGTATGGGCTGCCCGTCCCAGCATGTTGTCACTTCCGGCGCAAAGACGGAGTAGTTTTCCGTCAGGGGACTGTCCCCTTTCAGCACCGGCGCGTTTGCCGCTCTGCGGGCAAAGGCGTGGAAGAGACAGGCATCTGCCAGCGCTCCGGCTAGCCGGTGGCCCGTTGTCCCCACTAAACAGTGGTAGGGCCAAACATGTAGGGCATATTTGCCGGTTGCTTCCAGCCGTGCGCAGTAGTCCATAAACTGCTGCCTTAGCCACTCTGGGGTTACGCCAAGCTGCGTGGCAAACGCCGGATTGGGGTGGTAGCGGCCGGCGCGGTAGTCGGCAGCCGTGATGACCGTGTGGGGCGCCACCGGCACACCGTCTTCGGTCAGATGGGCGCTCGGGAAAAACACTTGGTAAGGCACATGGCTATCTAGCGTACAAGTAATCTCTGAAATCCAGGGCAGGTAGCGATAAATGAACTCGACCGTCCGGCGGAGGGCGTCCGTTCCGCCAGTTCCCGACCGGCCGGCGACATACAGCGCCCCGGAGGGAAAGCAAAAGTCCACCTGCATGTCAATGACGAGTAGGTGCGCCCGCCGCGCATCTGCGTCCGCCGGGCGCAGGTGGTGATCGTGCTGCCAGGCCGTTGCAGCCATAAAGAGCGCCTGTGGTGCGCTGCCCAAGTATTCGGCAGTGACTGTCTGGCCGGGATCATAATGGATTGGAAAAGGCAATGGCGTCGCGTCAGACATCAAGGGTCTTCTCCCGGACAAGAAGCTGGTGACACGCCCGACCACCGTTGTCGCCAACAATGGCGAGCAGGTGAACCCTGCACATACAGACTTTGGAGCGCCAACACACAATCGTCAATAGACAATCCACTCGGCTTCCATCTATACATAGGCCTATTAAGTCTGTGCCAAGTGCCTGCCCACACCGATGCCTTTCCGACCTGGATTCTTTCTCTGGTTGTGCCTGTGCCTTTGGCTGGCGGTCACAAAGCCAGTCTTTGGACAGGCAACCACTTGGCCGCATGCGCTGCGGTTTCAGCGCTTTGAAAACAACCAGGCGCTCTCAAACCCGGCCATTCGCACCTTGGCCCAGGACCGGTTTGGGCTGCTCTGGATTGGCACCGAAGATGGTCTCAACTGTTACGATGGGCAAGGCATCAAGCGGTATCGCCACCGGCCGGACGATCCCTACAGTCTGCCTTCAAATGGTGTGCGGAAGCTGCACGTGGCAGGCAACGGCACACTGTGGGTGTTGCTGAGGGACCACAGGTTATGCTGGTATGACTGGCAACACGACCGGTTTTTCTGTGAACAGCTCAATCTCCCCGGGGTTTCAAAATGGGGGCCAAGCACCGTTGTCGAAGACCCCCAGGGTCGCCTCTGGTTGGGCAGTCAAACCACCCTTCTCTGCTATGACCCACGCACAAAGGCGTCCCAGTCCTTTACCCTGCCGGAGGTGAAGCCGCCGGCAACCGCACCGGCGCATGACATCGGCGTCCACGCCCTGAGCATTGATCAACAGGGGCGCTTCTGGCTCAACTTTTCTTACCGCCTGTGCCGGTTTTACCCGGAGACCGGAAGGTTAGAGGTCACGGAGGTTGACCTCGGCAACCACCCGCTTTTAGCGCACCCCAATGGCTACCTGTACGGCGTGACCAAGGTAGGCGGCCGACTTAACCTGCTGGAGTTTGCACCGGAGACCGGCCGGCCGGTGGGAGCATATCCCATCGAGCAGCGACCGATCCTGGCAGTGGAATGCCGAGTCAGCGACCTTGCTGCAGACGGGGAGCTGCTCTGGCTGGCTATCAATGGCGTTGGCGTAGGGCGGTTCAACACGCGGACCAAAGCGCTCGACTACGTTGTGTATGACCCCGCCAACCCGCGCAGTCTTGCCGGCGGGGAACCGACCGCCATCCTGCGCGACCGCTCGGGTGTGCTCTGGGTGGGGGATGTACGCCAGGGACTGTCCAGGCTTACTCCCTATGCAGCCTTCTTCAAAAACTACCGCCATGACCCTAATCGCCCTGATCACCTAAGCCTTAGCGACAACTACGTCCGGGGGCTGTGTGAAGACCACGCCGGCAATATCTGGGTCGCGACTCAGTACGGTGGTCTCAACTGCCTTGTCGCCCAAACCCGCACAATTCGGCACTTCCGGCATCGTCCGGGCGATGCGACTTCGCTGACCCACGACTCTGTCTGGGCTGTCCTGGAAGATCGGCAGGGGCAACTTTGGGTAGGTTCGCTCGGTGGATTGCAGCGCTTTGATCCACGACGGGAACGGTTTACAACATTTTCCCTACCGCCGGATGAAGCAGGGCAACAGCCGGCAGTGCGCACCCTTTTCGAGGACGTGGACGGGACGTTGTGGATTGGCAGTGACTTGCGCATCTTTGCCATCTCGCCTGACCGCCGCCGGGTTACCGAACCTCTTGTGGCACACCTAATGGAGATGTCCCTTGCTGAAAGCATTGGTGAAGTGCAGGCATTTTATCGGGACGCCCAAGGTGCGCTCTGGATTGGCCTATCTGAAGGACTGCTGCGCCTGGCGCCCGATGGCCAGACCCTGCGCTACTTTCGGGAAGAGCTGGGCAAGTCCGTTTCCGGTGTTCCGATGGTCTGCTCGTTTCTTACGGATAGTGCCGGCCGATTCTGGCTGGCAACCAAAGGCATGGGGCTGTTGCAGTACGACCCGGTGCACGACCGCTTTCAGGCCCTGACGGAACGCGAAGGATTGCCTCACAACAATCTGTATGCCGTGCTGGAGGACCGACACGGGCGTCTGTGGATAAGCAGCGATGACGGAATCATCCGGTACGAGCCCCGGACGGGCAAGCTGCGCTACTACCGGGCTGAAGAGGGCTTGCCGGGTCGGGAGTTCAACCGCCGGGCCTATCTCAAGACGCGAAGCGGGATTATGTTCTTTGGCGGCACCCAGGGGTTGACCGCCTTTTCGCCAGATGACCTCAAAGACAATCCTTACCCACCGCCCATCGTTGCATTTGTCCAAGTGGGGCAGCAGACGCAGTTTGTTTCACCGGAAGGCCCCCCGGTTGACATTCCCCTTGCCGAGCGCTCTGCAATGATCCGGCTTGCTGCCCTTGACTTCAACGCTCCTCAATCCAATCAGTACGCCTACCGGGTGGAAGGACGGGATGCGGTCTGGCGAATGCTGGGGCAGCAAAACACCCTTACCTTAGCCGATCTGTCGCCAGGGGATTGGGTCATTCATGTCAAGGCCGCTAACAACGATGGTATTTGGAACGAGGTTGGTCTGCGGATACGCCTGCACGTTCAGCCGCCCTGGTGGCGCACAACCTGGGCCTATGCTGGCTATTTTCTGGTCGGGACGCTGCTGGCGTGGGGTGGCTACCGGCTGCGCCGTGACCGGGAGCGCCTGCTGATGCGCACGCGCGTGGCGCAGGCCAGACTCGCCGCCCAAACTCGCGCCAAGCAGCGGCAGGTAAAACTTAGCCGTCAACTCGCTTACAAGAACCGGGAACTCATTGAGGCCAACGACCGGCTGCGGCAACTGGATGAAGTCAAGCAACGCTTTACAGCCATGCTTGTCCACGATTTGAAAGCCCCGCTTGCCTCGGTGCTCATGTTGCTAGAGCTGCTCAAAACCCTTCTCGGCGACAAGATCGATCCGGAAACCGCAGAGATTATGGACAACACAGCCCGCAGTGCCGAGCGGACGCTTCAGCTTATCAACGAAATGCTGGAGGTCATGCGGTCTGAAGCCGGCGGGCTGCAACTTGACCTGCAGGAGATCAACCCACGTACGGTGCTAGAAAGCGCTCTCGTAACCGTCCTACCGCTCAGCCGGGATAAGCAACAGACCGTGGAAAGCGAGATTGCGGCTGACTTGCCCAGTCTCAAAGCCGACGGGCAGAAGTTGGAGCGCGCCTTGGTCAATCTGCTGTCAAATGCCGTCAAATACACCCCGGAAGGCGGTCGCATCTGGCTGAAGGCGAAAGTCCTTCAAGGAACGGGAGTAGATCGTGGGCGAAGCTTTTTGCTCATTGAGGTGGGCGATACCGGTGTCGGCATCCCGGAAACCGAATTGCCCTACATCTTTGACCCTTATCGCCAGGCTGCCAAGAGGCATGCCGTCGGAGCCGGGCTGGGACTGGCGATTGTGCGTAGCATCATTGCCGCCCACGGTGGAAACGTCACCGTACGCAGCCAGGTTGGGGTTGGAACGACGTTCTGGGTTACATTGCCGCTCCCCCAGATTACCCCTTCCAACGGCGAGGGACGTTCTGACGAGCCGGCAGCGGCAGTACCTTGAGTCAACAATCCTTACGGAGGGTTTATGTCGTCTCCTGTTGTGGTCTTAGCCTTTTTTCGCGCCAAACCGGAACACCTGGCGGAGCTTTGCGCGGCGCTGGCCGAGCTTATCCGCGCTACCCGCCGAGAGCCGGGTTGCCTGCGCTATGACTTGCATGTTGCAGCCGATGACCCAACGTCGTTTGTCATGATTGAGCAGTGGGCAACCCCGGCTGCGCTTGAATTCCACATGGCGCAACCCCACACACAGGCAGCATTTGCCAAGATGTCAGACTGGTTGGCAGAGAAGGTTCAGGTCTCCCGCTGGACGGTATGTGAGCTCCATCAACTTACGTCGGCTCAGCGGGGTATCTAAACCTGGTAGGGAGGCAGCGTAGTATGGAGTACCGACAGCTTGGCAAGACTGATATGTGGGTGAGCGCGTTGGGGTTCGGGGGCGCTGAAATTGGCTTCACCCCCGGAATCACCCAGGGACAGGTGACGGCGCTGATTACGGCGGCGCTGGACGCGGGTCTAAACGTCGTGGACACCGCCGCAGCGTATCAGGCCAGCGAGGCGCTGCTCGGTGTAGCGCTCCAGGGGCGGCGATCAGAGGTGTTCATCTTTACAAAGTGCGGCGCTACAGACGGCTTCACCCGCTACGACTGGTCCACAGAAGGCATCCTCACCCACATCAGCGAAAGCCTCCGGCGCCTGCGGACAGACTATCTCGACCTTGTGCAACTGCATTCATGCGATGCTGCTACCCTACAGCAGGGTGACGCCATCTTGGGGCTGCAACGGGCGCGGGAAAAGGGGTGGACGCGCTACATCGGCTACAGCGGGGATGGTGAAGCAGCTCGGTTGGCTGTCACGCTGGGCGTGTTTGACACCCTGCAAACTTCCATCAGCATTGCCGACCAGGAGGCCCTTGAGCTGACACTGCCGCTGGCCCGGGAGCGACAGATGGGCGTGATTGCCAAGCGGCCCATCGCCAATGCCGCTTGGCGTACCGGGCGCAAGCCGAAAGACCCCTACCACCACGTGTACTGGGAGCGGCTTCAGAAGCTCAACTACCCGTTTTTGGCCTGGGAAATGGATGCTGCCGTCGGCTACGCCCTGCGGTTTACACTCTCCCAGCCGGGCGTCCACACGGCCATTGTCGGTACGACCCAGCCGGGCCGGTGGGAATCCAACGCGCGGCAACTTCTGGCCGGGCCACTTTCGGAGGCGGAAATCGCCGCCATCCGGGAGCGGTGGCGCGCTGTTGCCGATGCTTCTTGGGTCGGCCAAGTGTGACACGCCCAGCCTTGCTGGCTATGGAGGTGCTACCGGGCAAGCACCCGGACGAGAATGCCCAAGCGGTCGACAAGCGTGCGGGCAGCCGTGCCAAAGCTAAGCCGTAACGTGTCCACAAAGCGGTCGAAGGGCGAAATGCCATCGTCTTCTGGCAGGCCGTCAAAGAGGAAAGCCGTCAAGGCAGCCGTTAGTCCCTGGCCGCCGTCAGCAATGACATTCCAGCCGGGGCGGAAGTTTGAGGCCACCCCTTCCAGCATTTGTACGAGGCGAAAGGCATAGATCAGGTCGGGTGGAATAGCGAACTTGAGGTTCGGATGGCTGCGCAGGAGCTCTTCTAAAGCTGCTACTCGGCCGCGCGTATCTCGGTTGAAAGCAACACTGAGACGTGCAAACGCTACCACAAACCGCTCGGCTTCAGCCCGCGGCGCATCGGGGGGTAGCATTCCGGACGCATAGAGACATTCGACAACTCGCTGAATATCACCGCTTAGCGCAGCCCGAGCAGCCGTGTAGAGCGTGCGGCGCGTTGCTTCGGAAAGTTCTCGCACCAGCCCAAAGTCAAGCAAAACCAGCGTGCCGTCAGGCTGCACCAGAAAGTTGCCCGGATGTGGATCGGCGTGGTAGTAGCCGTTCAGCAACATCATGCGGGCATAGAGTTCAACCAGGCGGTTGAGCAAGGCATCCCCGTCGAGACCCCAGGCGCGGATTTGCTCTACGTTGGCAATGCGAACGCCAGGGCAAAACTCCATCGTCAGCACATTCGGTGTGCAGCGTGCCGGAACGGTGTAGGGCACATACACCCCCGGCATCCCGGCCAGTTGCTCGCGCAGGCGCTCGGCATGGGCGCGTTCGGCAGCAAAGTCGGCTTCTTCAAAAAAACCGGCCTCAATGGTATCCAGGATGTCATCAATGAGATTCCACTGGCGGCGAGGATCGATCCGGCGGCCAAAGCGGGCCCAGAACCGGAGCACCCGCAAGTCGAGTGCCAGCAGTTCGCGCGTGTCAGGACGCAGAAACTTGACGACAACTTCCTGCCCGGCATATCGGGCGCGGTGCACTTGCCCAATGCTGGCTGTAGCCAGGGGTGTTTCTTCAAAAACCTCGAAGGCAAGGTGGAGCGGCATTCCAAACTCGCGTTCAAGAGCCGGCTTAACGACCTGAAACGGCGCTGGCACGACGTTGTCTTGAAGGCGGGCAAGCTGTGCAACATAGGGTGGCGGGAGAAAGTCGGCGCGAACGCCGAGAAGTTGCCCCAGCTTGACAAAAATGACCCCCAACCGCTCGCAGGCGTCGCGCAAACGCCGGGCAGCACGTTCATCAAGAGCAGCCAGATACGTTGGAGAAAGGCGCAGGGCTGCCCAGAGCAGGCGACATGCGATTAGCCCCCACACCGGCAGCAGCGTTGCCACAATCGTCAGTGTGCGCAAGAGCAAGCGTAGCGGACGTACGGCTTTCAGAGGCGCGGTTGTGGCAGGAGACGGCATTGAGAAGCGGCCTCGCGAGTCAGCGGGCAGCTAACACCATAAGCTGCCGCGCCCTAGCATACAGCACCAGTCGGTTACCTGTGATTTCAAACCGATTGACTTGGGGAAGCAAGCGGTTGAAGCGGGTTTCAAGCCGCCGGACCGGCTCATCAAGGCAGGCGCGCTTGGTTTTGGTGGGTATAGCAAACTGTAGCCTGCTGCCTTGGATGTCGTAGCGGCCGGAGAAACGGTTGCAGCCATCCGAGCCGGTGTAGCGCCGATTTATCACATCAAACTCAATGAAGGGCTCGGTAACATTGACCGTCTCGCCTTCAATTTCCACCAGCGTCCAGCGTTTGCCGGCCAGTTGTCTGTTGTTTCCAACGGCACTGCCAGTCGGCGGCTCTCCAGTAGGCATACTCGGTTCTACCAGTCGGTTCGAGCAGGTGTGGAATTGACTTATCTCTTCGGCGCGGACAATAGGCACTCCCCCTGGTTGCAGGATGTAGTGAACAACTGCCGTACGTGAAGGACAGCAGACCGGATCACCAGGGGCGTAACGACTAAACTCGGCCAGCAAGCGCAAGGGAGAGAGCAATTCGACCCGGACAAGCGCACTATCCGTGCGCGCATGCATGGCGACCGGCGAAAGCGTGCCGGCATAGCGGCCATCCCAAGTCACAAACACCTGGAAACCCAGTGGGCGGCACATGTCATCAAGACCGGCGGTGGCCATGATGACTTGGGTTGGGCCGAAGACCTGCACCGGGCCAAACAACTTCCAGCCGCAAGCAACAAGCGCCTGTTCAAACGGCTGCGTGGGGCGGCGCATCTGTTCGTTGCAGATGTCCGGCGCGGCTATATCCGGGACAGCAGGTGGTTCGGGCAGCGGCGCAACCTGACTGCGGAAACGGTTCCAGTCGGTCCGCGGACGGTCCAGCCAGCTTTCGCCAGCCGGACGCGCTTCAGCCGCCGCGAACAACAGGAACGTCAGGGCGCAAAACGACGCCAGGAAACGGCGCAGGAAGTGAAAAGTAACACACATAGGGGACAGAAAAAACCTTCGCCTCAGAGCTTTTTGGAGGACGCGCGTCTGTGATGCCGGCGGGCAGACGTGGGTGGCTTTCGGCGGATTAGCCACCCAGCACCGACTCAGGCTTCTTCTGAGGCAGCCGCTTTGGCGGCCGGTTTGGCAGCCGGTTTTTCGGCTGCTTTCGGCGCCACGGTGCGCGGCGCCGCGCCGCTCCCCATCGTGCCAGCTTTGCCGGGGTCAAAATCGGCCAGCTCGTTGTAGAGCCGAATGTAGAAGTTTGGGAAAAAGCTCGAGAACTGAAAGGTTGTCACATAGAAAATGCCTGTTCCGGCAATAGCCGTCAGCCGCAGCAGCCCCTCAAGGGGCTTCAAATCGTCGCGCTCGAACCTAAGCAGTTCCATACATACGCTCCTTCGGTAAGATTATTCGCCTTCCGGCTTTCCGGGGCGGTTAGGACGTGACCCGCCACCAAAAGGTGGCGGTGCAGCCGGTTTTGGTCGTGGAGCCGCTGCCGGCGGAGGCGCCGGTGAGGCCATAGGCTGGGTTTCCTCAAGAGATTTGACTTCTGGCGGGGGGGAGGCCAGTTTCTGGGTTTTTTCCTCTGCTGGCGAACTTCCTGCGGTAGGGGTACTCTCCGCCGTTGGTTTGTTTTCCGAAGGTGCAGGTGTGGCCTTCTCTTCCGGCGGTGGCTCTGCCTTCGGCGCTGCTGCCGACGGCGCTGGCGAAGGCGGTGAAGCAGCCGGTGGGGGCGCCGAAGCAGTTTTCGTTTCTGGTGCTTTTGCTTCTGCTGCTGCCGGAGCAGTTGGAGCTGTTTGTTCGGGTTTCGTAGGTGCAGCCGCCTTTTCTGAGGCCGTTTCAGGTTTGGTCTCGGCTTCTGGCTTTGCCGGAGCGGGCTTTGCCGCTGGCGCCGGCTTGGGGGCAGGTGCAGGTTTGGCGGCTGAGGCCGTCATTTTCGCGGCCGTCGGCTTTAGCGGCTCTGGCTCTGGAGCCGGAATGGGTAACTCTTCCACATCGGCCGATAAGTCAGGAAACATGGTTTTCTGAACTTTGGTAAACGCTCCAGCAAAGGCCGTGTAGGTGTCGCCAACCCTGTCAATATACCGGGCAAGGGCATCTTCAAAGTCGCCAAACCGCTCGTTGATGACATTGCGAAACAGTCCCATAGCAATGTGCGCTTTCCTTTCAAGACAGTGATGCCGCGCCCCAACACCACTTGGCGGGGACTGAAAGCGGGAGGTTTTGACACAGCGGGCGCGTGGAGGCTTACTCCTACTGTAGGTCGCCGCGGCCTAAGGTGTCAATTTGGCTTTGGCTTTGCTGCATTTTGTATTTCTTTGGACAAACTGCACCGGGTCGGAGAAAATGCCCCCGACAGAGGCATTCCCCTGCCTGCCCCCCCGTTCTAGCCTGTCTCTACAATGGCAACCCGTTTCGCCGGTGCCTATTCCCATGGGTCATTGTTTCTGCCTTCGTTTATCCGTACGCTTGGGTCTCGTCATTCTGTTTGCGCTGCTAGGGGTATGGCTTGCTGCCTGCTCACGCCACACGCCCGCAGGTCGCTCTCCGAAACCGATTCAGGCTGACACCTTTGACATTGGGCCCCTGACGCCGGTGGTCATTTCGCCCTCTAAAGACCTGGCGAAGTTTCTGCATGAGGACCACACCGAGCAAGTGGATGCACGGCTGACATGCAACTACTGCCACAGCGTCGAGGCTAACTTGCAGAAACTGGCGCAGCATGCTGACAACCCTACAGAAGCCAACAAACCGCCCTATCCAGGTCATGCCAGTTGCATAGCCTGTCACATGGCGGAGTTTACCCGAACCAAACCAATGCCGGCGGCCGACAAGGAAGGGCATGGGGAACCACCCGGGCAATGGTCGGCGATGTGCTATGTGTGCCACCGGCAGGTCGGTCTCGACCGGGAAGGCACCAACGCAATGGACATCTTTCCGAGCCGGCTTAGCCACAATGTCATGTTCACGGCAGAGCAACACCGGGAGCACATAACGTATGTCTATCCCCCTGACCTGCCCGATCCGAAGCGGGCCGGGCAGAAGATGGATGACACAACCTGCCAAGACTGCCACAGCGTGCTGCCCCATCCTCAGCCCGGGGTGACCTTCGAGGCGCACACAGCCTGTTATGCTTGCCACCGGACGAGCGACTACCGACCGCCGGCTCTGGGTGCAAAAAGCGAGGTTCAGCCGGGGTCACTCGCTTCCGGGGCGTGTAACACTTGCCATGCGGCAACAACCAAGCCGGAAGAACTGCGGCCGCTGGCAACTAAAATGCAGGGGGTGCGGTCGTATGCGTACAAGTTCACCCACGCCACCCACCAGCAGGGCAAGTGCACCGACTGCCACAACCTCGACGGCACCTATGCCAACCAGGTTGGGACGCCGCGCGCTAAGCAGCACCTGACGGGAACACGTTCGGCCATCGGGCAGGGGTGCTTTAGTTGTCACAACGGCAAACGTGCCTTCGGCGACCTAGATGCAAATGGACAAGCGACCCAAGAGCACTGCCTCAAATGCCATACCCCTTCTCAACTCGGCCCGCTCTTTGGCGCGCCGGCAACGGCTGCTGCACGGCCAGAGCTGCTCCCAATTCTTACCCGGAGGTAATACCCACCAGACCGGCGACCGGTCAGGGTTGGAGTGTTTCTCAGCCGTGACAGGCAAAACCGGTCTGTATATCGTTCCGCAAACTTTGGTCAACGTCACCAGGGCAGCCCTGCATCGAACAGGTTTCGCATTCCTTCCTTGCTGCCTGACTTTGTGCCGCACTGGCAGGTTTTGCGATCTGAACTTGCCCTCTTTGGAAGGAGGTTGAACACCCATGGTGAAGCGATGGCTTATGACGGCTTATCTCCTTGTGGCCGGCTGGTTGCTGCTAGTACCTGCCTCGGCACACCTGGCAAGCAGTCCGGCCTTGGTGGTAGACGACGTAGTAGTAGAAGGCAGCACAAAGATGCCGGGTAAGCTGGTGTTTGATAACACGGAAAGCGACCCGCCTTTTTCAAAATATGCCGGCTACAAAGAAGACAGGGGAAAAGCGCCTTTTGACCACCAGCAGCACGTGGAGTATGAGGGCTCAACATGTGTGGTTTGCCACCACACCAACTCCAAGACCCTCGTGGCCAACGACGGTGTTGCCAGCGAGCTGGTCATGCGGTGTACTGTATGCCATACGGACCAGGACAAAGCCCCCTCGCCGGTTGAAGGAACAAACGAAGACCACAAGTTCAAGGATGTCCCAGCGGTTGAAGCGGAGGCGGCTTACCACGGCATAGATAACTCCCAGAGTCCGGCCAGCGAAGCCGGCTGTATCACCTGCCACAAGCGGCTGGAGAAGGCCTTTCCCAAGGCCGGCAAAGTGGTGTCGTGCAGCAGTTGCCACACCGGTCAGGATTCCTAACGCTTGGAGTTCAACTCTGGGGCGCTAGCGCAACCCTCAACCGTGCCGTTTTTTTTTAGGAGCAGTTTCGGACAGTTGCGAACATCGCCTTTCAAAACCTTTGTCTTGGGGCTAGTCGTCGGCGCGCTGGGCGGCTATGGCCTCGGGCGTTGGCTGCCCATGGCTGGAGCGGCCGGGACGGGCAAACCGCCAGCACTGGCCGTACCACCGGTAGGTCAGACGGCAGAACCCCCGGGGGTGTCACCTTCGGCAGACAGCCAAGGCCCTGCAGCTACACATCCCCCGCTGACTGCTGGCAACAATGCCCCTGCACCCCAAGCCGTTAGGGCAGCTTGTCAGTCTGCCGATGCCAATCCAGGTAACTACTTGGCACAGATGGACGCGGCAGCGGCACTGTATCAGGCGGGGCGCTTTGCCGAGGCGCTCAACTACGCTCAGCGGGCACATCACCTGCGCCCTGACAGCCTAGATGCCCTCCTAGCCGTCGGAGTCTCTCAAGCTGAACTAGGCCAATACGACGCCGCAGTAAAAACGCTGACGCAGGCTGTCGAGCGCCGGCCCGACGATGCTGACACCCGGACCGAACTAGCCTATGTTCACTTGCGGCGTAAAGACTACCGGAGTGCTTTGAACGAAGCAGAGCGGGCGCACCGCCTAGCGGCCCATGCCGAGCGGACGTTAGAAATCATTATCCAAGCAGCGCTGGCGCTGGGAGAAACAAGGCGAGCCAAAGTGGCGCTCGACCAGTTGGCCGCTGTCAATCCCGGCAATCCACGCCTGGCTGAACTGGCCCGGTTGGTCGCGGCAGCAACGCCGACGAAGAAAGGAAAGTCGTCATGAGCAGCGAAGCAAACATCCTTGCAAGCTTGCCTGCCTTCGTCATTCCACGGCGGGCGGTTTTGTACAGCATAGCCAGCCTTGGCGCCGGTCTGGGCAACTTGGCCGGTGCAAGCCAGCGGAGCCCACGTTCGGCCGAGGTTACTCTTCTCAATGCAGCGCTGGCGCTGGAACACCAAGCCATTGCTGCCTATGACATCGGGATAGGGACAGGCCTGCTCAAGGCAGATGCACTAGACATTGCCAGACACTTTCAAAGCCAGCATCGGGCGCACCGCGAACTCCTAGTTAGCGAAATACGCAAGCTAGGAGGAACACCGGTTGCGGCGTTGGAAACCTACACCTTCAAGGGCAAGGATGACCGCCCTGTTGAATTCAAAACGGCCGCAGATGTTTTGGTCTTTGCCCTGGGGCTGGAAGCCGGTGCAACCAGTGCCTACCTTGGTTTTTTGCCTCAATTGACTTCCAAGGCGTTGCTCTCCACCATGGCCGGTGTTGCATGTGACGAAGCTCAACATGCAGCAGCCATTCGGCTCCTGTTGCGACAGCAACCGGCGCCTGACGCCATTGTCAGATAGGCTTCTGAGGCAGAGCCCGGCCCGAGGCCTTTTGTATGCGTCTAAACTATGCCTGCCAAAGTTCTGATTGCCGAAGACGACCCCGCTTCCCGCAAGCTCCTGCAAGTTTGGCTTTCCCAGGATGGTTACGAGATCACAAGCGTAGACAACGGGAAAGCAGCGCTGGAAGCGACCCGACGCATTTTGCCCGACCTTGTGCTGTCGGATGTGATGATGCCGGAAATGGACGGCTTTACCCTGTGCAGCGAACTACGCGCCGATCCCTTTCTGCGTGAAATTCCCATTGTGCTAGTGACAGCTCTGAGCGACAAGGCGGCACGTCTCCGGGGCATCGAGGCCGGGGCGGACGATTTTCTCACCAAGCCTTATGACCAAACCGAGTTACGGGCGCGTGTTCGCAGCATTGTCCGACTCAACCGCTACCGCCTGCTGCTTCAGGAACGAGAGCAGCGGGCCGTGGAACGCGCCCAGGCGGCAGCCCGTCTCAAAGAGCTGGCCGAGCTACTTGACCAAACTCACGATGCCGTCGTCCAGCTTGACCTGCAGGGCAACGTTACTTTCTGGAGCGCTGGTGCAGCGCGGATGTTCGGGTGGTTTTCAGAAGAAGCTCAGGGCCAACCCGCGGCAAGCCTGTTGTTTCCTAAGACCGGTCAACTCCCCATCGACCCTCTTACGTCTGTTATTCAGGAAGGGCACTGGACTGGCGAGCTGACAACTCATCGGCGCGACGGCAGTGAAATTATCCTAATGACCCGCTGGTCAGCCGTAACTCGCTCTGAAGATGGCGCGCGTTCCATGCTTTTGATTGCAACAGACATCACCGAACAGCGGCAGGCCGAGCGGCGGTATCTTCGCGCCCAGCGCATGGAAACCATTGGCATGCTGGCCAGTGGCGTGGCGCATGACCTGAACAACATGCTTACGCCGCTCAGCATTGGTCTTGAAATTCTCCAGCAGGCAATCCAGAACCCAGCCCTTACAGAAGTGCTTACCATGATGAGCAACAGCGTGGAGCGCGGGGCAGCACTTGTCAAACAGATGCTTTCGCTGGCGCGGGAAAGCAGTGGCGCGGCTACTCTGGTTCAGCCCAAGCACATCTTGCGTGAAGTTGCTTCCATTGCGCGTGAAACCTTTCCCAAGACCATCACCGTGCGTACAGAGTACTCGCCCACGCTGCGGATGATTGAAAGCGACCCAACCGAGCTTACCCAAGTTTTGCTCAACCTCTGTGTCAATGCACGCGACGCTATGCCACAAGGAGGGACGCTCACCCTGGCAGCTCGCGATCTTTCTGCCGAAGAACTGCGCCAGTCCGTTCCGACAGCGTCTGGAGAAGCCAAGCACTACGTTTTGCTGGAAGTAACAGACACTGGCACAGGCATTCCACCAGAGCTGCGGGAACGCATCTTCGAGCCATTTTTCACTACCAAATCTCAGGGCAAGGGCACCGGCCTTGGACTAGCTACCGTTGCCTCGATTGTGAAAAAGCGCAAGGGCTTTATTGCTCTGGACAGTGAAGTTGGGCGCGGTACGACGTTTCGGCTTTACTTCCCGGCGGCTGCAACTACAGAGGTTTCCTCCGTCTCTTCGGTTTCCAAGCAAAGTCTGCTCGGGCGAGGTGAACTGGTGCTGGTTGCTGATGCCGAAGCCTCCACCCTCGACATGCTGCGTACTGTTCTCGAAACGAACGGCTATGCGGTGATATCCGCACGTGATGATGCCGAGTTGAGCGCCGGGCTAGCTCAGCGCCCGGCGGCAGCCATCGTTGACGCTGCCTTGCCCACCGTTGTGCAAGGTGGCCATGTGCTGGCGTCGTTGCCCGCCGATTTGCCGTTGATCGGCGTTTGTGGAGAAGCTGATGAAGCTGGCCGCCACCAAACAGAGCAACTGCCGGTCCGGGCTTGGCTTAGCAAGCCGTTTACGGCCTCGCAGGTTTTGCAGGCCCTGCGGGAAGTTCTCGATGCCCAACTACCCTCGACGTGAAAGTCGGCTTTGATAGGCTCTACCCCTTGAGGCCGGGCTAGGGCTTGGCCCGGCTTATACTACGCCTGCGCAAGGCGGTTGGGGGATCACTTTTCCGGCGGCATCGGGAAACGGATCAGCTCATCTAGTTGCACACCGCGCGCAGCACACCAATCCGCAAAGGATTCCACTTTGGCCTCGGCCAGTTTGCGTCCGACCAGCCGGCGCAGGTGCTCGTCCAGCACATCCGGTTCCCACCGGGCGTAGATTTTCCGCCGATCCGAGGCCAACAGCTCCTCCCGCTCGCGTGCCACGAGCTCCTTGAGTTCGGACTTCTTGAGTTGGGCCAGAAGCGCTTCCCCGGTGCGTTCGAGGTACTCCAGGTAGCCGAGCTCAAGCTCCTGCATGCGTTCCTGAGAAGGCACAGGAAACAGCGGAGCTGCCGCTTGGCTATTCCTACCTTCACCGGCACTCCCGGATGCCTCAGCGGGCTTCTCAGTGCGTGCACGGGGCATTTTGCTTGCGGTCTGTCGCCGCTTCGGGGGAAGCTTCGGCAAAGCTTCCTTTCCGTTGACAATCAGGGTGTACAGCAATCCCCCTGGATTGGCCAGATTGCGCTGGCGGTATTGCCGGTCAAAGATGGCAATGGCTTGCTCGATGGTTTCCAGTTTGCCTTGCAGCTCGAAGCTTTCCACGAGCCTTTTGGCAACTGCGCTGATCATGCCGCGCGCCACAAGCTGTCCTTCTAGGTGAAGGGCAACATCCCGAATGGCCCGCTCCTCAGGCGAAAGATCGTCATCGCACATTGCGTCCATGACGTCGTAGATGGGCAGGCTCATTTGCTGGATGCGCGCGCCAAACTCAGGGTTCTTGCGGAAGTGAATCGTTTCTTCTGTCAGCGTCCACTCGACGAGAAACTGCTTGGACACCAGCTCGTTGAGGGCCGGCTCAAGGCGCTGCATAATCTGTGAAACGTAGGTCATCTCACGGGACATGCCGACGTGCTCAAAGGCTAACTTGCGCACGTTGATGACGAAGTAATCAGAGCTGCCGAACTTCTTGTCGAGGTAGCGGAACAGCCGTTTAGCAATCGGCGAACTGAGGTTGAAGTAAAAATCTGCATCGAGCTTCTTGAAGAGCTTTTCGCTTAGGCTCTGGGCGACGCGGTCGCTCCACATCACGTAGCTTTTGGCGCCGGTGCGCTTGCCTGCTCCTTCGTCAAAAATCTTGAACTCCTGGATGATGCTCATCCCAACATCTACCAGGCGTCCTGTGTGGCGATCCACGTAGGCATTTTTCGCCTCGATGCGTACGGCGGCGAGCTTTCGCAAAGAGCTTTCGAGCCGCTCGTAGTGCTTAGCGTTCATTGGCCACCCGAGCCGCCGGATGAGGTCATAGCGGCTGAAGTACACCTTTTTCTGTGCGCCCTGTTCATACGAAAGCTCCATCAGGGCCACGTACACATCTTCGTCCGTCGTGCTGGGCAGGCCCTCGATGGGGTGGGGCATGACGGTCCACACTCGTTGGATTTCACGGCCGTTCGAAGTGATGTGCTCGGTAAAGGTCAGGTAGTTTTTGCTTTTCTGGGCGCGCTTGTCGAGGACGGCAATGGGGAAAACCGCTAGATTGAACTCATCCTGCGCGATGCGGATGATTTCCGGCTTCTCGGCGTCATCGGCTTCTGTGGTGGTTGCCGCTGCAGGGCTTGCGCCAGCAGTGGCGGGCATCCCTTCTGGTGTGCCAGTTTCGCATTTCTTCCGGCGACCGCGTTTTTCTGCCATGGTTGCCGCTCTCCTGGTGCGTTTAGGGTTGGGGCGCGGGGCCCGGGGAAGAATGATTTGGGAAATAGCAGCGGAATACTGCCAAATAATGTGATTTGCATGTTAATTATCATCATCATCATTAATTATCATTAATTAGTTAATGGCGCCAGAAAGTCCTTTATTTTCAATAGTTTACGGGCAATTTTTTACGTCAAAGGTCAATAGTATGCAAACATTGACCTTTGACATAAAAGCTAAAAAAAGGCTTTTTTTATGTCAAAGGTCAATAGTTTTATGTCAAAGGTCAATAGTCTGAGCGCCCAAGAGGGGTGGTTTTTATGTCAAAGGTCAATAGTTTTATGTCAAAGGTCAATAGTGGCACCCAACGTTCAGGCGGAGCAGGCACAAAAAGTGCCAAAATTGCCTCAAACACAAGATGTTGTGGTATAGAAGGGGGAATCTAGTGGCTTTCGGGGGATACTTTTTTACGTCAAAGGTCAATAGCCTTATGTCAAAGGTCAATAGTTTTATGTCAAGGGTCAATAGTTTTATGTCAAAGGTCAATAGTTTTTATGTCAAAGGTCAATAGTCTTTATGTCAAAGGTCAATAGCCACAAGATATTGGTCAGACGGCGACGTACTGTGGCACAACACGGGGCCGAGCGGCACCTTGGCGAAGAGCGCTTCAAGTGATTGCTAGGGTAGGCTGAGGTCGGACAGGCTCGTCTTTTTTATGTCAAAGGTCAATATCCGAAGTCGTTCTCTGGAGCTGCCGGTCCGTGTTGTTGCGCCACCAACCGGGCGAAGTGTCCTCGGCAGGCTCTTTTTTGTAGACAGGGTGAACCGGTTTGTCGTGTCTGGCCTTGTTTTTTTCCAGTTGCGTGATTGCTTTTTTGGTGGCTTGCTTTTAGCGAACCGGCGGATAAGCCCCGAGCGGGGAGGTGAAACATGCGCGTTCGAGTATTACCGAGCATAACAGACCCGCGCAGCCAGTTATTGGTGACGTTCCTGGTCAACGACTGCGTAGCGATTGACGCCGGCGCCCTTGCCTTTCACCTGACTGGGGAAAAGCTATTAGCGGTTCAAGACATCGTGTTGACGCACGTCCACTTAGATCACATTGCTTCGCTGCCGTTTATATTCTCGGAGCTATTTACCAGCATTCAGACGCCAGTGCGTATTCATGCCACGGCACCCGACATTGAGCGGCTGCGCCGTCACATCTTCAACGACGTGATCTGGCCTGACTTTACCCGGCTACGGAATGCGCACGGAGAGTTACTGACCTTCGTCCCTTTTGCGTGGCGGAAACCGTTTGAGGTAGCCGGGCTGCGCATGACGGCAGTCCCGGTAACACACACTGTGGAAACGGCCGGCTTGATTGTCGAAGACGGGCAGAGCCGGTGTGTGGCGTTTACTTCAGACACGGGTGCGACGGACGAATTCTGGGAGGTACTCAATGCCCTGCCACGGTTGGATGCCGTCTTTGTGGACGTTGCTTTTGACAATACCCACGAGGCAATAGCGAAGGCGTCGTACCATCTTTCGCCTCGCTTACTGGTGGGCGAGCTAGCAAAGTTGCAGCGGCAACCGCAGGTTTTGGCAGTAAACCTGAAGCCCTTCTGCCGCAACCAGGTTCAGAAAGAAATTACGGCGCTTGCGCTTGCGCACGTAGGCGTAGCGGAACTGGATGTGGAGTACACGTGGTAGCCAGTGATGAAAAAACAGAGCCCTGTCCAAAGTCAGGGGGGGAAGGCGGAGGGATGTCGTGAAGAAGGCAAAGGGGTACTGTTTTTCGGAGTGGCGTCAGCCGTGAAGGGCTACTTTTGAAGGAAGGTTTTATGGGATTTCCGAAGATCATCGTCATAAGCCCGATGGGCAACCAGCGAATGGAGGAGTGCCGGAAGTTTCCACTGGTGATTGGGCGGGCAAAAAGCAGCGATGTGGTTGTCTCTGACGAAAGGGCCTCGCGTTTGCATGCCAGGATTGAGGTGTTACCTGATGGTTGCTACCGGCTGATTGATCTGGGAAGCCGGAACGGTACGCTTCTCAACGGTTGTTTGGTAAGGCAGCCAGCACCTTTGAAGGATGGTGACGTTATTGGTGTTGGCAATCACAGGCTGGTTTTCCAAATACCGTCACCGGTGGGTGTACGTTACGACGATGCACCGATTACTGGAACAATCAGATTACGGAAAGCAAGTGAGCTGCTGACATCGGAGCAGTTGGGTAGGCCAATAGAGAGTTCTTTGCGTAGCGAGCAGGCGGGCGCTTCCCCGCCCGAGGTAGTGGTAAGTGCTGCGGAAATTCACCTTTTGAAAAAGCGCAGTAAAATCCTCAGCCTTTTTTATGACTTTAGCAAGCGGGTTGCCCGGGAGTTTGACAGATCGGCAATTTATGCCGAAGTGGCGCGGCAAGTTTTTGAAATCTCAAAGGCGGGAAGGCTGCTTATTGGCAAACTGGAGGCTGACGAGCGACTGACGCTGGAGTGGGTTGCGTATCGGGATGACGTCATGCGCAGAGCTTATGGGGCTTTGCCCGTGAGCCGGAGTGTGATTCGGAAGGTAATGCATGAACAGATTTCGTTTCTTAGTCACGACATGACGGATGTCAAAGGGACGGCCATTTTGGGAGTTCAGTCGCTGATGTGTGTTCCGATGCTGGGGCAGGAAGGGCGTCCGCTGGGCGTGATTTATGCCGACAGTTTACACCAGGATGGCTTTACGGAAGACGATATGGATTACATGACGGGCCTGGCCTCGACGGTGGCGCTGACGTTAGAAAACCTGATGGCACACGAGCGTCTCCTGCGTGAGGAAACCACACGTGCAGTTTACCGGCGGTTTCTACCACCGCACGTTGCCGACCAGATTGTACAAAACCCAAACAGCGTGCAACTAGGTGGGGTCAACCAGGTGGTAACAACCTTGTTTGCCGACATTCGCGGCTTCACTTCGCTTGCCGAACGCAAGTCACCTCAGGAAATTGTTGCCATTTTGAACGACTACTTTGAACGGGCAGTGGCAGCCATTTTTCGGCACGGTGGTTCGCTCGACAAGTTCATCGGTGACGGCATTATGGCATTGTTTGGTGCGCCTCAGCCTACGGAGCGAGACCCGATTAATGCGGTCCAGGCGGCAATCAGCCTGCAAGAGGTTATCCAGCAGGTTAATGCTGACCTTAGAGAACGAGGAACGGATTTACGGTTGAGCATTGGGATTGGCATTAACACGGGGGAAGTAACGGCTGGTTGCATTGGTTCCTCAGAGCGGATGGACTACACCGTCATTGGGGATGCCGTAAACTTGGCGGCACGGTTGGAGTCCAATGCCAAGCCGGGACAAATCCTGATTGGAGAGACAACAGCCCGGTGCTTGGGAGAACTGCTTCAAAGGGGCTTTAGGTTAGGGGAAGGGGAATGCGAGTTTACGTTTGTTCCGTTGGGTGGCTTGAGGGTCAAGGGAAAGTTACAGGAAGTTAATGTGTACCGCATCTTGTGGGGTGAAGAACTTCTTCCTTCCGCTGTGCCCTTCGATAAGGTCTTCAAATAGGGACATTTCGGCTTAGAAGCCAGCCGACAGAAAATAGTCGCCAACCGGCTTTGGCTTTAGCGGCGTTGGTAGCTTCAACGGGTTTGCTTTTTTTTCAGAAGATACAAAAGGGTCGAAGGCTGGTACTTCGCGGTTGAACTGCCTCGATGTCTCTGAAGCAGGAGAGCTTGCTTAGGACACTTTGTCTTACATCTTCGACAGCCCCTTTTCTTGTGGCTCCAATGGCTTTTTGACTTCGATGAAGCCGCTTTTTTTCAAAGCGGAAAATAGCCCCATGACGCCTTGGTAGCAAGTGGTGACCACAGGCTTCAATGGAGCCGCTTTTTTTCAAAGCGGAAAACCCGATGGACGCTTGGCGCGTCCCTGGCGGATTTTCCAGCTTCAATGGAGCCGCTTTTTTTCAAAGCGGAAAACCGGAAGTCCGGCAGCACCTCCGGCGGGAGATTGACGCTTCAATGGAGCCGCTTTTTTTCAAAGCGGAAAACACGCCGGGACGGTTGCCGTTGCCCCGTTCGTCAATCTGCTATCAAGAATGTGCGCAAAAGTGCGCACGGTTCTCTTCCTGCCCCGACGTGTCTTGATGACCACCGTCGTATCTGACAGGCGTGACTTTCCCGACTACGGCGGGGGCCATCCCCGCCGCAGCGCCGCCATTGCTGGTCGGACTCGCCACGGGTAGGGCAGTTACGGTTGCCAGCCGTTTCAGGTTCAGCGCCGCGTTGAGGTCACGGTCATGGCGCTCGCCACATTGCGCACACACCCATGTTCGATCGCTCAACGTCAGCGCCTCGTTTTTCCAGCCACAAATGGAGCACAGTCGGCTGCTTGGATACCGGCGATCAGCGATGGTAAGCTGAGTACCGTAGCGCCGGGCCTTGTATTCCAACTGCGAGCGCAACATCCCAAAACCCACGTCAGAGATGGCGCGGGCGAGTTTCTCGTTCTGCAGCATCCCTTTGACGTTTAAATCCTCGATCACTAACGCTTGGTTTTCGCGGCAGAGTCGAGTCGTGAGCTTGTGGGTGAAATCCGCTCGGATATTGGCAATGCGGGCATGCAGCCTTGCCAATGCCGCAGCGGACTTTCGCCGGTTGTTCGAGACCGGCAGGCGTGTTCCTTCAGGCAGGCGGGCACGGCGTTCAAATCCTGCTGCCTTCTTGGCGGCTTCCAGCTTGCGGCTGAGGCGCCGACTACGGATTTTCAGGCGGCGCAGCGCTGCTTTGAGCGGCTTGGGCGCCTCGATGACTTCACCGCTGGAGATCGTTGCGACAGCCTTGATGCCCAGGTCGACGCCGTTGACCCCGTGCGACGTGCGACGCCGATAGAATTGCGCATCAGGCACCTCGACCTGTATTGCCACAAACCAACGATCCGCGGTGCGGGAGACCGTTGCGCCCAAAATCTTACCCGCGAAGCGCAGTTCCTCGGTCATGGCGACTTCGCCGATCTTGGGCAGACGGATCGTCTTGCCATTCAGGGTGAACTTGTCGTTGGCAACATAAAAGCTGTCGCGACAACGGCCCTTTTTCTTGAACCGTGGTTTGTGCGCTTCTTTGCCCTTCTTGAGGTCGGCGAAGAACCGTTCCCATGCTTTGGCGAGATGGGCAAACGGCTGGGCGTGGGCATCCCGGTGAATGTCTCGCAACCAAGGCCGACCGTTCTCATCGAGCCACTGCGGGTCGGTGTACTTGATGGCGTTGAACTGTTTTTTGAGCGCCATGGCGTTTGGCCTGTCGCCTGCTGCGTACTGCCTATTGCACTCACTAAGGGCCCAGTTCCAAACACGCCGCGCCGTGCCGCAGGCACGCTTGAAGTAGTCCACTTGCTCAGGAGTCGGACAAAGAGCGATCTTGTGGGTTAGTTGCATTGTTGGGCCTTTTTGCCTGTGCTTATAGTGCTTTCCATGAGTATACACTATCGCGTACTATACGGCAAGCTAGAGTCCGGCTCCCGCCGGCTTCAATGGAGCCGCTTTTTTTCAAAGCGGAAAATAAGCCCACCCGCGGACGGGCCCGCCCAGCATCACCGAGCTTCAATGGAGCCGCTTTTTTTCAAAGCGGAAAATATGTTTTGCTGGCCATGGCGGGGTACATTCCAGGTGCGGGCTTCAATGGAGCCGCTTTTTTTCAAAGCGGAAAATATGGGATTCTGCTTGGCAGAAGATACGTAGTCACGGACGCTTCAATGGAGCCGCTTTTTTTCAAAGCGGAAAATCAGATTGAAGCTTTACAAGAAGTAATAAACCAAGTCTGCTTCAATGGAGCCGCTTTTTTTCAAAGCGGAAAATTCCTTAGCGCACTGTGGTGCGTTAGCTGGCAAGGGTGGGCTTCAATGGAGCCGCTTTTTTTCAAAGCGGAAAATTCAACCCAGAGGACGGCGTGAAAGCCGTCTACGAGATGCTTCAATGGAGCCGCTTTTTTTCAAAGCGGAAAATATGGGCCGCATTTTGTACTCCCCATCAATGCCGGGACAGCTTCAATGGAGCCGCTTTTTTTCAAAGCGGAAAATCCCCTGCTCCAGCCGATCATCCTTATCTTGTGCGCGCTTCAATGGAGCCGCTTTTTTTCAAAGCGGAAAATCTGATGTTGACGCACGTCAAGGAGTTGATAGAGCAGCTTCAATGGAGCCGCTTTTTTTCAAAGCGGAAAATACCGCCCGCGAACCGCTTGCCAAACCGCCTTCCAGCCCCGCTTCAATGGAGCCGCTTTTTTTCAAAGCGGAAAATACCAACAGCCAGCGACAGCGCTTGCATTTCTCGCTCGCTTCAATGGAGCCGCTTTTTTTCAAAGCGGAAAATGTTTGACGTAATCGTCTCGAATAACGTGCCGATTCAGCTTCAATGGAGCCGCTTTTTTTCAAAGCGGAAAATCTGGCCCCTTTTCCCCAACGATATACGGCACGTTTGCCCGCTTCAATGGAGCCGCTTTTTTTCAAAGCGGAAAATTTGCCGGTGGATCGGTAATCAGCCCGTGCCCTAGTCTGCTTCAATGGAGCCGCTTTTTTTCAAAGCGGAAAATTGTCTAGCGCGCTAGCCGCCGAGCCGATACCAGCGCCGGCTTCAATGGAGCCGCTTTTTTTCAAAGCGGAAAATCCAAAGTGTTGTCATACCTGTTGGGAGTACACGCCGGCTTCAATGGAGCCGCTTTTTTTCAAAGCGGAAAATAAGAATACCCCTGAATCGCTCGCACCGCCGGATTGCGGCTTCAATGGAGCCGCTTTTTTTCAAAGCGGAAAATGCCTTTGCCCTTAGCCGTTATTTCTTTGCCGGAGCCAGCTTCAATGGAGCCGCTTTTTTTCAAAGCGGAAAATGCCGCAAGGCACAGGAAAAACTCTACGAACTTCCTGACGCGCTTCAATGGAGCCGCTTTTTTTCAAAGCGGAAAATATCGCAAGAAAGCTTTTGCCTACGCCGCTCGGGCCGAGCTTCAATGGAGCCGCTTTTTTTCAAAGCGGAAAATAAACAGCGTGTCGTTATTATTGCGGACAACGATACGCTTCAATGGAGCCGCTTTTTTTCAAAGCGGAAAATTCCTCAGACCGTAATGCCCCTCTCCGGCAAGGTAGCTTCAATGGAGCCGCTTTTTTTCAAAGCGGAAAATCTAGCGACAGCGCTTGCATTTCTCGCTCGATTCTATCGCTTCAATGGAGCCGCTTTTTTTCAAAGCGGAAAATTAGACAAAGTTATTTCCGTTGTAGATGCCGTCTCTGCTTCAATGGAGCCGCTTTTTTTCAAAGCGGAAAATGCTGCCCGGTGCCGTTGGCGTCGTTGTCCGCAATAAGCTTCAATGGAGCCGCTTTTTTTCAAAGCGGAAAATTTTCGCGTTACCAAGCAGCCCGTCAAACGACCGCGCCGGCTTCAATGGAGCCGCTTTTTTTCAAAGCGGAAAATCGGCGGTACAGCGTACAGCGGTACGATCGGGATTGATGGGCTTCAATGGAGCCGCTTTTTTTCAAAGCGGAAAATCATATTTAGGCTTGATGGAAACAGTTCCTCTAGTGAAGCTTCAATGGAGCCGCTTTTTTTCAAAGCGGAAAATCTCGTATCCGTTGCGTCGTCTACGAGTGACAGCAACACGGCTTCAATGGAGCCGCTTTTTTTCAAAGCGGAAAATTTTGTCCCAGCCGGACGCGGCGGGCTGAACTCGCTGGGCTTCAATGGAGCCGCTTTTTTTCAAAGCGGAAAATTTCGGGTGGCGATTGCCACAGAAGCTAGGTGGAATGCTTCAATGGAGCCGCTTTTTTTCAAAGCGGAAAATGCGCTGTACACGCCGACTGGTGCGTTTGGCCAGTGGAGGCTTCAATGGAGCCGCTTTTTTTCAAAGCGGAAAATGTAATCCTGTCCTTTTCAGCAAACCTGATGGCTATGCTTCAATGGAGCCGCTTTTTTTCAAAGCGGAAAATAGGAAGAAAAAACCCGGCGGCTCCGGGCAGGCTGAAGCTTCAATGGAGCCGCTTTTTTTCAAAGCGGAAAATAGCCCCCGGTGCCCGAAGGCAAATCGGGGCGGTAGAAAAGCTTCAATGGAGCCGCTTTTTTTCAAAGCGGAAAATCGGAGTTTTTACAGACGCACGCTACAAGGTTTTTACTGGCTTCAATGGAGCCGCTTTTTTTCAAAGCGGAAAATGTGACGCGCTGGAAAACTGCCTGTGGTGGCACCTGAGCTTCAATGGAGCCGCTTTTTTTCAAAGCGGAAAATGCCGTGTGCCGCCGATTGCTGGTGACGTACACCAAGGCTTCAATGGAGCCGCTTTTTTTCAAAGCGGAAAATGCAAGAAACGCGCCGTGCGGGTAAATGAAGCTGGGCTGCTTCAATGGAGCCGCTTTTTTTCAAAGCGGAAAATGCGCCTTCCGCGCAACGCTTCCTGTGCGTCAAACGGGCGCTTCAATGGAGCCGCTTTTTTTCAAAGCGGAAAATATTCGGACAAACAAGAGGACAGAAACCAAGCCAAGAGGCTTCAATGGAGCCGCTTTTTTTCAAAGCGGAAAATCTCGCCCTATGCGCCGATTACGCGCGTACGGGCACCTGAGCTTCAATGGAGCCGCTTTTTTTCAAAGCGGAAAATCGGAAGCCGGCTTTCTGCATCAGATAGAGAGCGTACGGCTTCAATGGAGCCGCTTTTTTTCAAAGCGGAAAATACGTGCCGCCCCGGCAAATCCCTGAAAGCTCTGATGCTTCAATGGAGCCGCTTTTTTTCAAAGCGGAAAATATATAATTTCAACGGGTTCTATCCCGCCATCTGGAATAGCTTCAATGGAGCCGCTTTTTTTCAAAGCGGAAAATCACAGACTGGTTTTTGGTTATTTCTCTACTTCAAAGGCTTCAATGGAGCCGCTTTTTTTCAAAGCGGAAAATTGTTTTTACACTTCTCTATACGCTTTGTCAAGGGAGCTTCAATGGAGCCGCTTTTTTTCAAAGCGGAAAATAGACGGCAACCTTGTGCGGGCGCACGGTGACGCTAGCTTCAATGGAGCCGCTTTTTTTCAAAGCGGAAAATCTGAATATAGTCGCCAGCGTACTGGACACCGTAGCGCGCTTCAATGGAGCCGCTTTTTTTCAAAGCGGAAAATCTTCGGCGTCGGCTATAAGCGACGCCAGCGGTTCAACGTGCTTCAATGGAGCCGCTTTTTTTCAAAGCGGAAAATTCGCCTGTTGAAACATTACCCGCGGCAATGTCGAGGCTTCAATGGAGCCGCTTTTTTTCAAAGCGGAAAATACGCGATCCCGGCGTTGCGCAACGCATTGCCGAGCGTGCTTCAATGGAGCCGCTTTTTTTCAAAGCGGAAAATACTAACCTGGCTATCACCGGGTTAACCGAAGGTACGCTTCAATGGAGCCGCTTTTTTTCAAAGCGGAAAATCTGGCTGGCGTGGGCTATAAAGGGTTGCCTACGCCGAGTGCTTCAATGGAGCCGCTTTTTTTCAAAGCGGAAAATTTGAACAAGAAGCCACGCTTCGACGTCGGAATATCGCTTCAATGGAGCCGCTTTTTTTCAAAGCGGAAAATACCCGCAGACGCTCAACGGCAAACCTATCGCCACTAGCGGGCTTCAATGGAGCCGCTTTTTTTCAAAGCGGAAAATATCTTGCACTTGCGCTAACGCCTGCTTTAGCCCATCAAGCTTCAATGGAGCCGCTTTTTTTCAAAGCGGAAAATGTTGCCGAAGCCGTCAAGCTATCTCCGGCGTTTGAAGCTTCAATGGAGCCGCTTTTTTTCAAAGCGGAAAATGGGCGTATCGCGCGCCTGGACTCAGCCCAAGAGATTGAGCTTCAATGGAGCCGCTTTTTTTCAAAGCGGAAAATCAAATAACCCAAAACCAAACGGCTTCGGGCAATGCATCCCGCTTCAATGGAGCCGCTTTTTTTCAAAGCGGAAAATGCGAATTAGAAGCGAATTGACGCAAGCCAACGTTGATCGCGCTTCAATGGAGCCGCTTTTTTTCAAAGCGGAAAATCCGGTGCTATCGGCGCCGATCAGTTGCAGAAGCTGCTTCAATGGAGCCGCTTTTTTTCAAAGCGGAAAATGTTGAATCCGGCGGAAATTCCAGTGCCTAATCCCTCCTGCTTCAATGGAGCCGCTTTTTTTCAAAGCGGAAAATAACTTGCCGATCTAAAACTTCCTCGTTGTTCGGACGGCTTCAATGGAGCCGCTTTTTTTCAAAGCGGAAAATGACCGCATCAGAGATAGGCAGAGAATAATCTACTCCTGCGTGCTTCAATGGAGCCGCTTTTTTTCAAAGCGGAAAATATCGCGTGGGCATTATCGCATGGCGCGCCGGTGCTGCTTCAATGGAGCCGCTTTTTTTCAAAGCGGAAAATAGCCCTTCCTGGAAAGCTCTAGACAAGTCCTCAAACGCTTCAATGGAGCCGCTTTTTTTCAAAGCGGAAAATGTTGGGGGTGTGCTCTCCTGCTAACGCAATATAAGGTGCTTCAATGGAGCCGCTTTTTTTCAAAGCGGAAAATGTCAGACAGAGCTGGAAGGCGAGATAGCGTTTGAAGCGGCTTCAATGGAGCCGCTTTTTTTCAAAGCGGAAAATTACCGCAGAAATCGCCGAACGTCAGCGCGAGCTCCCCGAGCTTCAATGGAGCCGCTTTTTTTCAAAGCGGAAAATCGCGGCGTGCAAACCGCGCCGAAATGCGCATCGAGCGCTTCAATGGAGCCGCTTTTTTTCAAAGCGGAAAATACTCAACAGCCGGCGGGCTAAAAACGCAGGAGCAATTGGCTTCAATGGAGCCGCTTTTTTTCAAAGCGGAAAATGGCGTCCGGCTGTGATCTGAATACCCCAGCCGGACGCTTCAATGGAGCCGCTTTTTTTCAAAGCGGAAAATGGGTGCGTTATGGATGACGCCCGAAGAATTCGAGCGTGCTTCAATGGAGCCGCTTTTTTTCAAAGCGGAAAATAAGCTCTCGTTTACGCTAGCCCGCGTTGCGTCAATAGCTTCAATGGAGCCGCTTTTTTTCAAAGCGGAAAATGTAGATAGCGGCCCATTTTCAGTTACCTCCGAAGGGCTTCAATGGAGCCGCTTTTTTTCAAAGCGGAAAATCCGATGCTTTCGAGCCCCACTGTCATTGACTACACCCGCTTCAATGGAGCCGCTTTTTTTCAAAGCGGAAAATCTGCATGGCCCGGCGGGGGCTGACCTCGAGGGTCTTGCTTCAATGGAGCCGCTTTTTTTCAAAGCGGAAAATAGGTTACGCCAAGAAATTGTGGAAACGTAGCAGGAAGCTTCAATGGAGCCGCTTTTTTTCAAAGCGGAAAATTAGCGGAAGCATTTGACCGAACGAGAATACGGCGCTTCAATGGAGCCGCTTTTTTTCAAAGCGGAAAATACCACCTTCGTCAATTAGGCCTTATAACCACTACGGGGCTTCAATGGAGCCGCTTTTTTTCAAAGCGGAAAATCTTCCATGGCCCCAACTACAGCCGATAGATAGCACAGCTTCAATGGAGCCGCTTTTTTTCAAAGCGGAAAATCTGAGAAACCTTTTCGAGCCATTAGAAGACATTATCTCGCTTCAATGGAGCCGCTTTTTTTCAAAGCGGAAAATAATCCTGCGAATAGCTGATACCTTGCGGAGACTACGCTTCAATGGAGCCGCTTTTTTTCAAAGCGGAAAATAAACTTGGAAGTGTCTGTGTTTTTCCCTAGAAGGGCTTCAATGGAGCCGCTTTTTTTCAAAGCGGAAAATAGACTTTGGCTCGCTAGACGGCTTTAGTCCGGTCCCACCGCTTCAATGGAGCCGCTTTTTTTCAAAGCGGAAAATGGTAGCGATAGCTACCTTTTTCGGGCTCCCTAGTAGGCTTCAATGGAGCCGCTTTTTTTCAAAGCGGAAAATCCCAATAATCGGAAGTTAAAAGTTCAGGAAGTAATACTTGGCTTCAATGGAGCCGCTTTTTTTCAAAGCGGAAAATTTATTTGCCGGCTTGACAACAAACGCGCCATTAGTGGCTTCAATGGAGCCGCTTTTTTTCAAAGCGGAAAATGACTTCGCGGCGGCAGAACTACTGCTGCCGTAGTCAGCTTCAATGGAGCCGCTTTTTTTCAAAGCGGAAAATCGTGTTTGCAGTGTGTCGCCGGTTGCTTGTGACGCGCTTCAATGGAGCCGCTTTTTTTCAAAGCGGAAAATTCCGCCACGTCAGGGACGGCCGTTGGGAGTGCACGTGCTTCAATGGAGCCGCTTTTTTTCAAAGCGGAAAATCAAGCCCATCGTAGACTGTGTCCCGGTAAACCCCCTGCTTCAATGGAGCCGCTTTTTTTCAAAGCGGAAAATCGCACACTCACAAGCCCCTTGTTTTCAAAGACCTGCAGGGTGTCTTGCGAGCGGTAGGGAGTTTATACCCACGAAACCCAGATCGCATCAACCCTGTTTTTGTAAGTTCAAGCCACATAAGCCTTTCAG
>Ga0308405_1000142_pt1 | contig 53736 bp, 31 predicted proteins | sample HotsprSampleMS13_FD_203473 | JGI IMG/M metagenome (GOLD analysis project Ga0308405, IMG submission 203473) | Hot spring phototrophic mat microbial communities from Mushroom Spring, Yellowstone National Park, Wyoming, United States - 20060912_MS13 ...
CCTGCTTCACCATAAGGATCTTGTCTAGGACCATAAACATTAGCATATCTCAACGATATTGTTTTTAAACCATGAACTTTATTATAATAATTCATATAATACTCAACAGAAAGTTTAGCACAACCATAAGGAGATTCAGGACTATATGTTGAATTTTCTTTAGGAGCTGGTTTTCCTTTACACTCTCCATAAATTGTCCCACCAGATGAAGCAAAAATAAATTTTTCAACTTTATATTTAACACATAATTCTAACAAATTCAAAGAACCTATTATGTTTATTTTAGCATCATATTGTGGATTTGCCACAGATTTTCTTACATCAATCTGTGCTGCGTGATGGTTGACAACCTGCGGTTTTTCCTTTTTAAAAATTTTTTCTAATTCTTCAAAATTAGTAATATCAACATTATAAAATTTTGTTTTTTTATTTATATTTTCTTTTTTCCCAGTTGATAGATTATCAACAACTATAACTTTGTATCCTCTTTTGACACATTCGTCTACAATATGTGAACCTATAAATCCCGCCCCACCTGTAATTAAAACTTTCATATATTTTTTTCTCCTTACCACCAATAATAAACTGTATATGTTATTTGTTTTTCTGAATCTTTGGGCACTTTTACTTTAAACACTATCGTTTGTGAATCAACTTTTTCATACTTGTCTGAAGTGTCAATAATTTTCCAATTTGACCATCTGTATAAATGTTCAACTACTTTTATCTCAACATCTTCATTTTTATGATTCCTAAGAACAATTTTAAAACTTTCTTTACACGAAGTATCGCTTGTCTTTTTAAAATCAGTTTGTATTCTTTCTGCTATTATATCAAAAGCATCGCCTAAATAAACCTCTAAATTTTCATCTTTCGGAGTATGATCTATTAAATCTTCACCAACAAAAATGAGAGATTTGTCAGAAGTGTCTTCCTTGTAAACTCTTATTTTACCTTTTGGCAAAGGAATTCCTAAATTGTTTTCTTTTGAGTTTTTAAACTCTAATGTTATAGAAACTTTTTTGTTAGATTCAGTACCATATTTTTCATTAAGAATAGGAGAGTAATATGAAAATGTTTTTATTTTTGTTCCATCATAAGTATAATTTTTTTTAACTGGGACATTTGAAGCAGAAATAAATTCTATCTGTTTTGTTTCATTATTTTTTATAGTTGTTTTTCTTTGAAGTGTGTACATATGATATTCAAAAAATTCTTTTTCTTCAAACTGTGCTGCTCCTGTAGGTAGGACTTGTTTGTAACTTACCCCTTTTGCTATAAATGGTCTTTCAATAACTCTGTGGACATCACCAGCAACCAATTTTATTTTAGCATCCTGGAAAGTAGCACCGGATTTGTTATCAATTGTTACCCACCCGGTTAAATCTATATATTTATCATCATTAGAAATCACAACAACATAATCCGCTTCCCATTTAAGATTGTCAGTTATATATGCAATCTTTATGTTATGTTCACCAGGTTGTTCATTCTTTATAAGCCATGAAAGAGTTGGTTTTAACACAAGCCCTTCTGGTAGTGAAGGTAAGGATATTTCGCCTGACGGATGAACTAAAATTTTTTCATTGTTAGATTTCAACAAAACTTTATCTCCTTCTACACTTAAAAGGGCTCCTTTTATTATTTCAGTTTTATCATCAATTTTTCTTTCTAAAGTTATTTCTTTACCTATATATTTTTGTAAAAGTTTATTAGAATTTATTAAATCATATTCAAAATTTTGTTCAAGAACATAACATTTATCTAGTGCTGTTAAAGATTTAAAATGAACACTTCGTGGTTCAATATATGCTGCAACATCAGTGATTTCTATCTTTTGTATCCCTTGTGAAAGATTTATCTTTCTTTGTTCTTTTACAACAGCAAAATTTTGGTTATAAACAGTGATCTCAAATTCACTAAAAGCAAAAGAAGTAATAAAAACTAAACCTAACAATAGATAATTTTTCTTCATTATTCTAATTTAACTTAAAATCTTGTTTTTGCTCTTTGCACAAGTTTCTTTATTTTTTTCTGTCCAATCCATACTTTTTCATTTGTTAAGATATTGACAAGTTCTAATTCAACTTGGTAATACTTCAAAGTTTTGTTCCCAGATTGGTCCAAGATAGTATTTATTTGTCCCTGTAGGATAAAATCTGCACCCCATTCTTCACCAAGTTGTTTCCTTGTAGCGGCAGAAGCATGCATCATTTGGTCAAGTTTTTCTTCTCTTATTTCTTGTCTTTCTTCTTTTGATGCAACAAATACTACTCTGCCAGAATTTATCAGTTCTCGTTCAAGATCTTTGACAAAAGTTTGTGTATTTATATGTTCGTGAGAACGATTTTTTACAGTGCCTACGATAACTCTTGGTTTTTGTCCTTTTTTGGAAACAAACTCGTCAATCCATGGCCGAGATAACGCATCAGATACCATTTCTTTAGAAACAAGTTGTGAATCAGTATCGTTCCATTCACCACTTAGGTCTATTTGTTCTTCAACATCTACACGAGATACTTTAACTGTAGAACAACCAACTAATAATACTGCTATTATACTTACAAACACTACTATTTCTTTTTTCATATAATATATCACCTCCTACGATAAAATATTACCCCGCAAATTGCCACACCTTTGCGGGACATACAGAATAATATGCCATGTTCAATTTTTTTGTCCCATCCCGTTAAATAACCGAGATGGTTTGCAATGATAAATATATAAACTACCTTATTCTTCTTGCTGTGACTTACTTTTTTGATATTCTTCAATCAATGTTTGAGCAAGATGTGGTGGCAGTTCTTCATAATGACTAAGTTTCATTGTATACTTCCCTGCACCTTTTGTTAAACTACGTAAATCCATTGTATAATTTTGAAATTCTCTTAACGGAACTAAAACTTTTATTTTTTGATGTTTACCTTCTTTCTCAAATGATAATACACGTCCTCTACGACTGTTTATATCTCCTATAATATTACCTAGATATTCTTCAGGTGTTTTTATCTCAACTTCCATAACTGGTTCTAAAATACAAGGCGATGCTTCAAGAACGGCTTTCTGTAATGCCATACTACCAGCTATTCTAAACGCCATATCTGAAGAATCAACTTCGTGGTATGAACCATCAAACAATGTTACTCTTATATCAACAACAGGATAACCAGCAATAACACCTTCATTCATTTTTTCTACTACACCTTTTTCAACAGAAGGTATATAGTTTTTAGGTATTACACCACCAAAAATTTCGTCTACAAACTCGTATCCTTTACCTCTTTCAAGTGGTTCTACTCGTAAGAAACAATGGCCATATTGTCCTCTACCACCAGATTGTCTTTTATATTTTCCTTCGGCTTCAGCTTTTTTCTTAATTGTCTCTTTATAAGGTATTTTTGGTTTTATAAGTTCTATATCAACATTATATCTTGTTTTAATCTTTTTAACAATAATTTCTAGTTGTACCAATCCAATCCCTGAAATAACCATTTGACGTATCTCTGGGTTATATTTGAACCTCACTGTTGGTTCTTCAAGCAAAACATTACTTAATGCATTACCAACTTTTTCTTCTTCACCTTTTGATTTTGTTATAACAGCCATTTCTGTTAACGGTTCTGGAAATTCTATTTTTTTAATTTTTTCTGCTATAGTACTATCTTCAGCAAGGATATCATTTGTCCTAGTATCTTTAAGTTTTACACATACACCTATATCTCCAAAACTTATCTCAGAAGTTTCAATACGTTTCTTACCTTGTAAAAAAGACATCTGTCCTATTCGTTCTGTAACATTTTTTGTAACATTTTTTATATCCATACCATTGGCAAATTTTCCACTATATACTTTAATATAATTCATCTGTCCCATTCCAGGTTCGCTGGTAGTTTTAAACACCAATGCTGCAGCAGGCGCGTTTAATGAAAACTCTTTCTCAGACAAAATTTCTTGTGCTGAAACAAAATTTGAACTCATAAATTCTATCACATCTTTTATACCAACTGATTTTATCGCTGAACAACTAAACAAAGGAACAATCTGTTTTGACTTAAAACTTTGTTTTATCACTTTTGAAAGCTGCTGAACATCTATCTTTTGACTATTAAGATACATCTCTAACAATTTTTCATCAGAACTTATGATATTATCACTAAATTTTTCATACAATTTATTATTTTGTGCTTCTGTAGTTAAAAAATTTATAATTTCAAAATTACTACCAGTAGTTTTAGGTGCAACTATCGGCGTAAGAGTTTTAATTTCTAAAACTTCTTCTAATTCTTTTATCTTTTCTTCAAAATTAATATTTTCTTTATCCAGTTTATTAACCACAATAATAAATGGTATCTTGTATTTATGTAACAATTCAACAAAATCTATTGTTTGAGCATCAGTAGTTGAATCACCACTTATTAACAAAATACAATTTTCAACAACTGTAATCGCAGAAAGAACTTCACCAATAAAATCTGGGAATCCAGGTGTATCTATAAGATTTATCTTTTTATTATTATATTGAAAACTTACAACAGATAACCCTACTGACATTTGTCGTTCAATTTCTTCTGGCATATAGTCAGAAATAGTATTCCCATTTTGTACAGAACCTAATCTTGAAGTCAAACCTACTGTGTATGCTATAGATTCTACAAATGAAGTTTTCCCTGTAGATGAAGAACCTATAATTGCAATATTTATTATTTCATTATTATTTTGCATCCTTTTTTCTCTCCTCTCAATTATTATAAAATTTGTTTTAATACCTTTTTAGCTGTGGTTATATCTTTTTTAACTTGTTTTATAAGTTCTTTTACTGAACTAAATTTTTGTTCATCTCTAATTTTTTTAATCGGTCTAAAAAACACATATTCATTATCAACAAAAATTTTTCTACCAATTATATGTATTTCAACAACAAATTTCTTGTTTTCAACTGTAGGTTTGAACCCAAAATTTGCTACTGAAGGAAAAATTTTATTTTTTATTTTACAAAAACCTGCGATAACACCTTTGGGAACTAAAAGATTTTCTTCTGGCAAAAAATTTATAGTTGGAAAACCTAACTTTCTTGCTAACCCTAACCCACTAACTTTTTTACCACTTATAAAATAACTCCTACCAAGTAAAAGTTCAACTTCGTTAAACTTGCATTCTATAATTTTGGTTCTAATTAACGAAGAAGATACTGAATATAAATTTTCCCCAACTTCAACATAAAAATCTTTTAATACAAAAGTTGTAACATCTGACTGTTTCGAAAGTTCACATAAAAGTTTAATATCACCTGTAGCATTTCTACCAAATTTAAAATCTTCCCCTACAACTATGATGGCAACATTTTTTTCAATTATAAATTTTTTAAAGAACTGTGGAGGTGATAATTGCCATATTTTGTCAAATTTTAATAAATATATTTTATTAACTTGAAGATTTTGTAAAAGTTGCAGTTTGGTATCTAAAGAATAAATATAATTTTTATAAAGTTTTGCGACTTTATCAAAGGTATAAACCAAACTTTGTAGACAATTTTTTTGGGCAATATCTTTAACAACCTCTAGCAAATTCTGATGTCCAACATGGACACCATCAAAATTCCCAATTGAACATACATATTTTTTTCCATATGTCATAGAATCTTTTTCAAATACTCTAAGATACCTTTTTTAACAGAATTTATTCTTCCACAAATAGTTGCACCTGCAGCATATTTATGTCCACCACCACCCCAATGTTCAGCAATTTTTATCACATCTATAATATCAGATCTGAAACTTACTTTAACCATGTTCTTCTTAATTTCCTTCAAAAAAATTGATATGTTAACACCTTCAACATCCATCGGAAAATTAATAAAATCTTCAGTATCACTCAAAGTTGTTTTTGTATTATTCAACATTTTTTGTGTAACATATATACTTCCAACTTTAAACTTACCAATTTTTTCAATTTCTAATGTGGAAAGAACTTTGCTTAATAAAAGTATAGAATTATAAGATTTTTGTCTGTAAAGGTTTTTATAAATATAATATGGTTGCACACCATAAGAATACAATTTAGTTGCAGTATAAAAACTATGTTCGTTTGTATTAGACCATTGAAACATACCTGTGTCAGCAACAACACCTGTATATAAACAGATTGCTATATCTTTATTTATCTTCATTTTGCTAAGTTCTAGGATATCAAAAATTATTTCTGCACAAGACGCATATTCTGGATAAATAATGTTTATACTACCACTAAAATGATTATGATTATGATTATAATGGTGATCTATATTTACCAAATGTTTAAAACTTACAAAATTTACAAAATTACTTACACGAGACATATCTAAACATTCTAAAATTATTCCCAAATCATACTTTTTTTGAGATATTTTATTAAATTTATTATTATATATTTTAATTTTATATATCTGTGGTAAAAACATATATTGTTGTGGTAAATATTCAAAACAAACATCTATAAGTTTATCTTTAAAACTTTGTTCAATACTTAGACATAAAGCTAAAGAACTACCAAGCACATCTGCATCAGGATTAATATGTCCTGTAATAAAAATTTTTTTTGACAACTTAACCATTTGAACAAAATGTTTAACTTCTTTAATAGTTATTCTTTTCATCTTTAATTTTATCTAACAAAAATAAAACACGTGAAGAACATTCTAAAAATTTGTCAAAAACAAATTCTATTTGTACTGCATGTTTTAAACCTAATTTTTTTGCAATTTTACTACGAATAAATCCTTTAGCAGAATTAAACATTTGTTTTATTTGTTCAAGATTGTTTTCGTCTATAACAGTATAATAAACTTTTGCATTTCGGAGATCTGTAGTTAACTCAACTTCAGTAATTGTTACATTCCCAGCTCTTGGATCTTTCATAGAAGAAATTAAATTAGCAACTTCTCTATGTAACAACTTTTTTATTCTATCAGCGCGTGTATATGGTAAAGACTTCATTTTTATTTAAGTATTATTTGATAACATTCTACAACATCATTTTCTTTAAAATCTTGGAAATTTTCAAATCGTATTCCACACTCAAACCCTTTTTGTACTTCTTTGACATCTTGTTGGAAATGTTTCAATGAACTGATTTTTGTCTCAGTAACAATCTTATTATCTCTTAATATACGAACATTTGCATTACGGACTATTTTCCCTTCTTCAACTACACATCCTGCAACTTTACCTATCTTAGATACTTCAAAAACTTTTTTTATCACTGCACGACCTAAAAATTCTTCTACATTTTGTTTTATTTCCATTCGCTGGATAATTTTTTTAATATCGTCAATGAGTTCATAAATAATTCTGTATGTCTTAATCTCTACAGATTCAACTTCTGCACGTTTTAACGCCTGTGTATTAGGTCTTACATTAAAACCTATAATTATTCCTTTACTTGTTGTTGCAAGTAAAACATCTGATTCTGTTATTTCTCCGACTGATAAATGAACAATTTTTAATTCAGGTAAATTTGGATTATTTTTATTCTCTTCTTTAACATAATCCAACATTTTTTGTATTGCTTCAGCAGAACCTTGAGTGTCTGTTTTTATAACTAAAGGAAAAATATTGCTTTTACCAGAAATAATATCATCTATTGTTTTAAACGCTTTTTTTCTAACAGCACTTAATTTTTGTTCCCGTTCAAGTTCTTCATAAATTTTTTTTGCTTCCTTTTCGTTTTGGACTACTTTTAATAAATCTCCAGCTAAACATGGTTTTTCAAACCCTAAAATTTCAGCAGGTTCTCCAGGTAAAAGTTCATTAATTCTTTCTCCTTTATCGTTAAACATTGCTCTTATTTTACCATACGACAATCCACAAACAAAACTATCACTTATTTTTAGCTTACCTTTATTTACAATAACTGTTGCTAAGAAACCTCTTTTTGGATCAAGTTTTGTTTCAATAACAGTAGCTTCAGCAGGAACATCTAAAGGTACATATAACTCTAAATACTTCGCTTGCAAAAGAATAGTTTTTAACAATTTATCAATATTTATATTGTTTCTTGCAGAAATTTCAATAAACTCAACATCTCCACCCCAATCTTTAGGAATTATGTCCATAGAAGCAAATTGTTGTTTAACAGAATTTGGATTACATTGTGGTAAATCAATTTTATTTATAGCAACAATTATAGGGACCTCAGCTGATTTTGCGTGGTTTAAAGATTCGATGGTTTGAGGCATTATACCTTCGTCCCCTGCAACTATTAAAACTACAATATCAGTAACTTTTGCACCACGAGATCTTATTTCAGAAAACGCTTCATGACCAGGTGTATCTATAAAAGTTATGTCACCTTCTGCAGTAGAAACTTTATACGCACCAATGTGTTGAGTTATAGCACCAGCTTCCTGTGCAGCAATGTTAGTTCTTCTTATAGTATCAAGCAAAGTTGTTTTCCCATGGTCAACATGTCCCATCACAGTAACCACAGGTATTTTTTTTATCCAGTTTGGTGGTATTTCTTTTTTTACAGAAGGTTCTACTTTTTTCTCAAGTTGAACATTTTCTGGCGCTATAGATTGTTTTTCTACAACAACATTTTGTTGTTCTTGTTGAAGTAATTCTGCTTCAGTTTCTTTTTTTTCTTCTTCAAACTTTGGTTTATAATTAAAATGTAAAAAAGTGAGTTCTAAAACATCACGATCAGTAATTTTTTGTTCTGCAGAGACAAATACATGTAAACTTATAAGGAACGAAATTATTTCTGAAACATCTTTCTTAATTTTTTTTGCAATCTCGTTTGGTGATAAACCATCTAATGGGACTGTTACAGTTTTAATTTTTTCTTTTTTTTGTGTTAATGCAGTTTCTTTAATAGTTGTATCTTTTTTATCTTTAATTTTTTTACTTCTGTTTTTATTTTTAGATTTATCTAATTTCTCTTCGGTTTTTTTATTAACTTTAACATTTTTATTTGTTAATTTTTTACTATGTTTTTTTTGATTATCTTTATTTTTGTTTTTCATTTTCTACTTTTTATCTTCAGTTTGTTGTTCTTTAAACGGTTCAAGTTTAATTTCCCAACCGGTAACTTCTTTAGCTAAATTAAGGTTTATATTACTTTTGCCAGCAACAGAATCATAAATTTTTTGTGGAATATAAGCCTTAGCAACCTTTTTTGCAGAATCTATAATTTCAACTTTTTTCACTTCCCATGGTGATAATGAAAAAGCAATAAATTTTGTTATATCTTCTGTATAAGGTATAAGATCAATACGTTCACCATGTAGCTCATTTATTATAGGCTTAATTCTAGCTCCACGAACACCTACACACGAACCAACAGGGTCAACTTTTGGATTATTTGATTTAAGAACAATTTTTGTTCTGTATCCAGCTGCACGAACTATATTTACAATTTCTACAGTTTTATCTTTAATTTCTGGTATTTCTGTTTCAAACAATTTTTTTATAAAATTTTTATCAAATCGTGACACAATAACCACTACACCTCTCTTATCCTGTTTAACTTCTTTCACTAAAACTTTTATTTGTTGGTTAGGTCTTAGCTTCTCTTTAAAAACTTGCTCACGTTGTGGCAAAATACCTTCAGCTTTTTCTAAATCAAGTATTATATTTTTACCTTTAATCCCATATACAGAAGAAAGTATGATTTCTCCAATTTTTGAACTATATTCATCATACACATTTTTTTTATAGCTTTCCCTTAATTTCTGAAGAACAATTTTTTTTGCAAGCTGTGCAGCGATACGAAAAAACTTTTCGTTATTAACTAAAATTTTTATCTCATCTCCAATTTTACATTTAGGTTCTATTTTAAGAGCATCTTGTAACAAAATTTCTTGTTTCTCATTTTTTACATTTTCAACTACTTTTTTTATAATATATGTATTAACTTTAACATTTTCAACATCTATCTTACTAACAATTTTATATTCAGAACCAAAAAATTTTAATGCTGCGTTAGTAACTGATGTTTCTATTAACTTTATAATATCTTCTTTTGAAACCTTATGTAATTTTTCTATTTGTTCTAATGCAGGTAGTATTTCACTTTTAATTTCAACCATATTTATTTTTCTCCATTTGTATTTTTTAATAAACTTGTGATATCTGGCTCTAAATTAACTTTTGCTACATTTTTCATCTCTATATTTAAAACTTCACCATTGTCCAAAACAACTTTTAAATTATTATATTCATAATTGTCAAGTTTACCAATAAAAACTTTTTGTTTACCAAATCCTTTTATTTCTATTGATTCATAAAGTTTAACTTTTATTCTATGACCTAAATAACGTTTAAACTCCTTTTCTTTTTTTAACTCACGATACATCCCAGGTGAAGAAACTTCTAAAATATAATGTTCATTAATAAAATCGTATGTATCTAACACAGCAGACAAAACTATACTAACATCTTCACAATCTTTAAGTGTAACACCGCCATCTTTGTCAATATATATAGTTAAAATACTTCCTTCTTGTGAAGGTTTATTTTCAATATCTACTAAGTCAAAATTTTTAGCAGCAAGTATTGGTCCGACAATATCAGCGATTTTTTTAACTATTTCTTTATTCATAAGTTTTATTTTATACTAAAATTTTAATAGATATACAATACCTTCATTAATTTTATTTAATAACTCACTTATTGTTACAATATTCTTTTGTTTTGTTTTCCTTATATACAATTCTACTTTATCAGGTAACAATTTTTTACTAATAGTTATTCTTATAGGCAAACCGATAAGATCTGCATCTTTAAATTTTACTCCAGGACGTTCATCCCTATCATCTAATAAAACCTCTATATTATTTTGTCTTAACATATTGTATATATTATCAGTAACATTTCTTATCTCTGTATCTTTACAATCTATAGGTAAAACATATACTGTAAACGGTGCTATTGCAGGATACCAAATAATACCATCTTCATCATGATTTTGTTCAATTGCGGCAGCAACTATTCTTGAAACACCTATACCATAACATCCCATAATAAAAACTTGTTCTTTATTATTTTCATCTAAAAAAGTAGCTTTCATAGATTTTGAATACTTTGTCCCAAGTTTAAAAGTATGACCTATTTCTATCCCTTTTGAAAATTTTAACGAATTTTTTGATTTACATCGTGGACATATATCATTAACAGTAATTTTTCGTATATCAGCAACTATATCTATTGAAAAATCCCGTGGGTAATTAATACTTATCAAATGATAATCAATTTTGTTTGCTCCAGAAATTGCATTTTTAATTTTTATAACAGAATTATCAGCTACAAATTTTAATTTATATTTTTGTTGAACAGGTTTTAATCCTACAGGTCCTAAAAAACCTACTGGAATACCAAAAATTTGTTCTACAAGTTCAGAACTTGCAAACTGTACATCATTTAAATTTAGAACATCTTTAAGTTTTGCTTCATTGATTTCGTAGTCACCACGAACTAATATTACATACACTTCGTCTTTATTTTCTTCATTAATATAAATCAAAGTTTTGATAAACTTTTTCCCAGGTTGATTTAAATAGTTACTCACTTCTTCTACAGTACGCATTTGTGGTGTATGTACTTCTTTTAACACATTTTCATTTTCTCTCATCTCACTTTCTTCGTCAGGATATATACATTCTGCTTTTTCAATATTTGCAGAATATCCACACTGACTACAAAGAACTAAAGTTTCTTCTCCAATAAAATTTTTATCTTCTTCTTTAACAACCATAAATTCGTGTGAAAATTTCCCACCAATTGTACCAGTTGCTGCTTCTACTACAGTAAATTTTAACCCACAACGATTAAAAATTTTACAATATGCATCATAAACTTTTCTATAATACTCTTCAGCATCTTGTTCATCCTTATGGAAAGAATAAGCATCTTTCATATAAAATTCTCTTGCACGAACTACACCAAACCTTGGCCTTATTTCATCACGAAATTTTGTCCCAAACTGATAAAACATTTTCGGTAATTGTTTGTATGATTTCAACTCGTTTCTTACAAGATCAGTTATAACTTCTTCAGCAGTTGGTGATAAACAAAAATCTGTATCTTTTCTATCTTTTAACCTAAAAAGTTCTTTACCATACAAATTCCATCTACCAGTTTCTTCCCATATTGTACGAGGAAGCAAATGTGGCAACCACACTTCTAACCCATTGATATTTTCCATTTCTTCACGAATAATTTGTTCTATTTTTTTCAATACTTTTAACCCTAATGGTAACCATTCGTAAACACCGCTTGAAAGTTTCCTTATCATCCCAGCACGAAACATAAGTTTTGAAGATACAGTATCACAATCAGCAGGAGCTTCTCTTAATGTTGGTAAATAAAAATTTGTTATCTTCATATTTTTTAATACCTAATAAATTTGAATAAAAAATTCAATATAATGGAAAAAATAATCTATAAGGAAAGTGAATTACTATAATATTTTTAATTTAGACAAGGCAATATCTAACGCAAGATTTAGATACCTATATTCTTTATTAAGTTCTTTCCATGAAATATATTCTAAAACAATAGATTCTGATTCCATTTGTGGTAAAAGATTGTTATAAAACTCGTCTGCAGAAATATGACTATCTGGCGGAGGGGATAATACTATACATATATTTACTTTATTTGTTGTACAAAGTTCAGCAAACATTTTATAGTTGATATTGTCTAAATTATATGGTCTATCAAACGCAGTAGCTATTTTATACTTTAAATTATGTTTTTTTATAACCTCAGCAAACTTTTGTTTTATCAATGTCAACTCTTGTACTGCATTTTCAGGATAAAAAAATGCTGCTTCAATAGTATTAACATCTGAAGACACACCTTGATACAACTTTTGTTCCTCTATAGAAGGTGTTTGTTGTTGTACTACAGGTTGAGATCTTGGTTGTGATTGAGACACAGTTTGTGGTTTAACAGGTTGTTGTGTAGTACCATAAATTTCTTCAGCAGAGACAGTTTTTGGTTTAACTTGTTGTGATGTAGCAGGTTGGGCTACCTGTTGTTGTTGTATTTGTGGCTGTGGAACTTGTGGTTGAACAGATATTGTTTTTGTCTCTATCTGCTGTTGTTGTGTTAAAGGTTCTTGTTTTTGTTGTTGTGTTTGCAAAATTGTTTTTTCTTCTTCAGTAAGTTCTTCTTCTGGTAATAGTTCACTCATTAATTGTTTAACTAAATTCATATCTATCGGTTGGTTGTTAAGCGCTGCATATGCAGTAATTCTTTTTAAGAATCCTTCAAGTTCACGTATGTTTGATTTTAATTTTGAAGCAACATACAATAATATATTATCATCTACATTAACATTGTCTTCTTCACTTTTTTTCTTAAGTATAGCAACACGTGTTTCTAACGATGGTGATTTAATATCAGCAATAAGTCCCCATTCAAACCTTGATCTTAATCTATCTTCAAGCGTAGACAACAACTTCGGTGGTCGATCACTTGTTAAAACAATTTGTTTACCTAACTGATGTAAAGTATTAAAAATATGGAAAAACTCTTCTTGAGTTGATTCAGACCCTGCCATAAATTGTACATCATCTACAAGTAAAATATCTACATTGCCATAAAAATCCCTTAATTGTTGTATTGTCCCGTTACGGATTGCTTCTATAACCTGTGCTACAAACTTATCTGAAGGAAGATAAACAATTTTCATCATTGGCCTTTTTTTCTTAACATAATGACCAATTGCTTGCATAAGATGTGTCTTACCTAAACCTACACCACCATATATAAATAACGGGTTATAAGTTTTACCTGGGTTTTCTGCTACAGCTAAAGCTGCTGCATGAGTGAATCTGTTGTTTGCACCGACTACAAAATTTTCAAATGTATATTTAGGATTAAGTGGCATACTAAAAAATGTATCTTGTTTTTTTTGGCCTGTTTTCACCAAAGTAGCATCTTCTTCTGGATGTGACTCTACAACTTTTGAACTTACCTGTTCAACCAAACTTGTAAGGACAGATTCTAAATCTTCTGGCAAGGACAGGTCAGTTTCTTTCTCTTTTTTTGCTTTTTCTTCTTGCAATGTTTTATCTTCAACTTTACCTTCAGCACATACTGAATATAGTTTTTCTACAATTTTTTCTTTTATTTCGTTAGATAAGTCGTTTATATAAACACCAATATTATATGTTGCAGACAAAACATTGAATGGAGTTGAAACAGATAATTTTAGTTCATCTTTTAAAAAATACAAAAGTTCGTCTATATCCTCAGGTTCACATCTTAATCTTAACCTGTACCTGTTTTGATACTCTTTAGTTGGAAAAAACTTTAGTTCCCAAGATGTTATCATACTATTTATTATTTCAATTATTTGTTATTAAAAGTAAATCAATAGAAATATCAAGATATGTTGATTTCATCTTTAATTCTTTAAAAGTAACAACTTTTGCTACTGAAACATATGAAGAAATTTTTTTAATAAACTCATCTGTATCAGATGTTTGTTCATTTACTATTAAAAACACAACTTTTATTTTTGACAACTTTATTTTTTCAATAATTTCTAAATATTGTAATAACAAATCTTTTTCAAAAGAAGTATATTCAATAGATAATGTTAACACAACCTCTGTTTTGTTTTTACTAATTCGTATTAAAGTTGAATTTATATTATTAAACAACTCATTTTTGCTATCAGGAATTGCTGATGGATATATAACCATTGTATTGATCCGTTTTTTATCTTCTGTTTTTTCTTCAACATTATTAACTTCTTCTTTAGCAACAACATCTTTCTCAGATTTTTCTAAAACTTGGTGTGAAACAGATTCTTTTTTTTGTTCAACTATTTCAACTTTAGACACTTTTACTTCTTGTTCTTGTTGGTTAACTTCTACTTTTGTTTCTTCTTTTTCTAAAACTGGTGGTGAAACAGGTTCAATTTTTAGTTTTTCATCTTCAACTTTTTGTTCAGTTTCTATTTGCTGTTCTGTTTTATTACTTAAATCCTCTTTTTTAGAAATAGAAGCAAGTTCTTGTTTAAGTTCATCAACTTTTTTCAAAAACTCGTCTGTTTGTTCTGTTTTATCTTTAGAAGTAAGTTTATCTAAAATTTTATTAAGTTCTTGTAAAATTTCTTCAGTTTTTTTATCAACATTTTGTTGGTTCACAGTACTTCACCTTTTGTTTGAGAGATACCCCTGAGTTTAAGTTGTAAATCTTCAGGGTTAGAAGATTTATCCATAGCTTCTTCAAAACTTATAAGTCCGTCATTATAAAGTTTTAAAAGAGATTGGTCAAAAGTATGCATCAAATAGTATCCACCAGATTCCATTGCTTTATACAACTCTTGTGTTTTATTTTCTAAAATAAGTTTTCTCACAAAAGGTGTCCCGATCAAAATTTCAGTAGCAGGAATCCTCGTCTTACCATCTATACAATTGCATAACCTTTGTGCAACAATACCTCTTAACACATTAGACAATTGTATCCTTGCTTGCCGTTGTTGATGTTGAGGATAAACATCTATTATTCTATCAATAGTTTGTACTGCATCTATAGTATGAATAGTAGATAAAACTAGATGACCTGTTTCAGCAGCAGTAATTCCAGCAGAGATAGCTTCAAACTCGCGCATCTCACCAATAACAACAACATCAGGGTCTTGTCTTAAAACATATTTCAATGCATTTTTAAAGGATTTTGTATCAGAACCTATCTCACGTTGTGAAATAGAAGATTTTTTATCAGTATGATAAAACTCAATCGGGTCTTCAATCGTAATAATATTATACTCAAAATTTTCGTTTATATAATTCAACATTGTGTTCAAAGTTGTTGTTTTACCAGCACCTGTAACACCAGCAATAAGTATTAACCCTCGTGGTTCTTTACAAAGTTTTATCATTACATCTTCATCTAAATGAAGTTCTTTAAACGATTTTATTTCTAGCGGTACTACACGTAAACTTAATGCTATTGAACCTTTTTGTTTATAAACATTGATTCTGAACCTTGCTAAATCTTTCACAGAATATGCAAAATCAAGTTCATATTCTTCTTCAAAAATCTTCTTTTGTTCTTCAGTCATAATTTCATAAGCAATACTTTCAATATTTTCTTTTGTAATTTTGTCATAATTTGTTCTTATTAATTTACCATTTAACCGAATAATCGGTGGTGAACCAGATTTAAAATGTATATCAGAAATACCTGTTTTCACCATTAGTTCCAACAATTCTTCTATTTTCATAGTTTTTAAATTATTTCTTTTCTATTGAACCTATATTTTATTATTATTTTTAAACTTTTGAGCTTTAAATACTAATACTGTGTTTTTCCTTGTTTATCTTTTACTATAGATACAGAAGCTGATGTACCGATACGTGTTGCACCTGCGTTTAACATTTTTATAACATCTTCTAATGTTCTTATCCCACCAGCTGCTTTTACACCTATCCTTGCTCCTACTACAGATTTTATTAACCTTACATCTTCAGCAGTAGCACCTGAAGGACCAAACCCAGTTGATGTTTTTACAAAATCAACCCCTGCTTGTTCTGCTAACTTACACACTTTAACTTTTTCTTTTTTTGTAAGATATGCAGTTTCAATGATTACTTTAAGTATTTTACCACGAGTTATCTCTCGCACAGATTTTATATCATCTAACACAAGTTTGTAATCACCAGATTTTAACGCACCTATATTTATCACCATATCTATTTCATCAGCACCATTTTTAACAGCTTCTTTAGCTTCATCAACTTTTATTGCAGTTGTTGTAGCACCTAATGGGAAACCAACTACACTACAAACTTTTACATTTGTATTCCTCAGTATTTTTTTACACAAACTTACATATATTGGGTTTACACATACTGAAGCAAACTTATATTTTTTTGCTTCTTTACAAATCCTTATAATATCTTTATAAGTAGCATTAGCTTTAACTAAAGTATGATCTATTAGTGCTGCAATTTTGTAAATTAACTCTTTATTACTTTTTATTACATCTCTCATTTTTTTATATTATCCTGTTTATTTTTTCCCTGTGAGAGATGTTACTAAATAATTTGCTACAATATCAGCAGCTGTTTCTACAGTAAGTGCTTCATACACAAATGTACAAGTCCATACAACATTACCTGTCTTTTTCTCTACTAACCTTGCAGAAACACCTACAGTAGAATTTGTAGCAACAATATTGCTGTCTTGAAGACCGAATGCAGACCCAAGGTTGTATACATAACTACCACTGATTTCAGTCAAAGGACCTCCAACCATCACTTGTTGTTTATCAGTACCGGTGTACACAAGATATTTTTTTTCTGGCAAGAAACGTGTTACTGAACCTAACAAAATATATTCTGACTCAGGCGAATCTTGTTCTTTAATAGTATACCCACGTCTTAACAAATGGTCTATTACAAGATTTCTCATCATTTCACCACTTGACGGGAAATTACTATATGGTTTAAACTCGCCAATAGAAATAACATTTATCTTCTGTGGAGTAAATCCTTTATAGAACGTCCCTTTCGGTGTAACACATGATGTTATTATAGTAATCATTAAAAAAATTATATATTTTCTCATTTTGTTAACCTCTTTAACACACTTATATGTTTTTTTGCTAATTGTTTCAACGATGTTTCCTTAGTATTTTTATAAACATTTTCCCAATAGACCAATGCTGTATCAAACTCTTTTAATTCTTCAGATATCAATGCTAAAAGATAATTCACTAAAACATTATCTTCATGTTGAAGCCAGTATTGTAATGCAGAAACTTTTGCTGTTTTAAAATCTTTTTTACCAATATATGCAACAGATAACAAAATATCGTTTTGTTGTTCTTCTTCAGATTCTAACAGTTGTATTGCATCATCATAATTACCTTCATTTATTAATTTTACAACTTGTTCTGATATATTTTCAGAAAAAAGTATGTTTGTAGTTAACAAAACAAACACTAAAATTTTTAAATACTTCATTTAAAATTTTCCTCCTCAATAAAATTTATTTGTTGTATTCTTCTTTTATGTCGTTCTTCATTAGAATTTTCTGTTGACAACCATATTTTTGTCCATTTATACAAAAGTTCAGCTGTTATTTCAAGACCATTAATTTTCACTTTTGTAGGGAAACAAATTATGTTTGCAAAATTATGTTCTGAGATAAGTTTTGCTGTTTCATCACTGAAACATAACCCTGCCTTTATACCTTTGAACTTGTTTGCAACAATACACATACCTTCACCAGTAGAACACAAAAGTATCCCTCGGTCAGCTTCACCATTTTGTACTGCTAACGCAACTTTTTTCGCATAATACGGGTAATCACATGACTCATCAGAAAAAGTACCAAAATCTATTATTTTATATTCTTTACTTAACATTTCTACAAGTTGTGTTTTTAATTTATACCCAGCATGGTCTGATGCTATTGCTATATTCATTTTTTATATTACCTCATAAATCATTTAAATTTTTTTAACATAAATTTTTTTATAATTTATAAACTCATTTCAAAAAAATAATTGATTATTTTTATATTTTGAGATGTTATATTTTATACCTTAGGTTTTTATATTTTAAAAAGTTATTCTATTAAATAAATTTTTTATAAATATAAACATTTAACATAACTTAAATTATTTAAAACTTTGTTTCTTCAATACTATAATAACTGAAGAGTAAAAATTTTTTCTGAATATATTTTGATAAGATACATTCGTTCACTAAAAAGTTTCTCCAATTTATAAAAATATAAAAAAATCAAATTCTATTCAAAATTTTGTTAAAAATTATATTAATCCTGATACTCGGGGTGAGCGGATTTGAACCGCTGACCTCTCGCACCCCAAACGATTGCGCTACCAGACTGCGCCACACCCCGAATATCAGGATGTTTTATATAGCTTTTAAACTAATTTTTAAAAAAACAATTTTTATCTTTATTTATTATAATAAATTTTAACAAAAATCAATAAAAATTAAAATATTTAACTTTACTAAAAAATTTTGTATTAAAACATAAATTATGGAAAAAATAATCAATGTATTATCTTTAACAAAAAGTTTTGGTCCTTTAGAACTTTTTATAAATACAAGTATTGATATTTACTACAATTCTGTTACAGCTATTTCAGGCAAAAATTCTTCTGGTAAGATAACTTTTCTTAAACTTCTTTCTGGGCTTTTATTACCTGATAATGGTAAAATTATGATATATGAAAAAGATATTACAAAAAATAGAACTTATGCTAAACAATTTGTTTCTTTAGCATTAAACACAGAATATGGTTTTTATCCACAGCTTACTTTAAAAGAAAACTTACTATTTTTATGCAAAATTTATAAAAAACCTTTTGATGATATACTTATTTTTGTTGATATATTAAATCTACAAAATTTTTTAAACAACACATTCTCATTATGTTCTTCAGGTATAAAAACAAAATTTTGGCTTGTTTCTTCACTAGTCAAAAACACAAAAATTTTACTTATAGACGAACTTACAAAATCTGTTGATTTTGACACAAGACAAAAAGTTTATGAACTTATAAAAGAATTAAAAACAAAATTTAAGTATACAATAGTATTTGTCTCACATGATAGTAACGAAATTAACCTTTTATGTGACCATTGGATAAAAATAGAAGAACATAAATTTGTACAAATTAGATAAACAATGAACAATTTTATAAGTTTAACTTCAGCATTTTTATATAAAGAATATAAAACTTTACAATACTACAAATTTTATTCAATTATAAAATTTTTGTTTTCTTTAGTACAACTTGTAGTATTTTATTATTTCTGTAGTTTAATCTCAAAAGAATACTTTAAATTTTTATTTTTTGGTTTGTTATTCTCAAAAATTTTTTCTCACACAACAACAGTTATCATAGAAACAATAAAACAAGAACAATTTTCTCAAACAATATACAACATTTTTTCTTTACCATATTCTGAACTTATAGTTATTATTTCATCATTTTTTGCAAAAACAATTTTTTTCTTTTTTGACCTTACAATTTTCATCTTATGTGGTATTTTATTTTTCAACATAAAACTAACATTTAACAATTTAATTTTTTTGTTGTTTTATACAATCTATACAATTTTTATTTTTTTATGGTATACAATTATTATATGTTCATTAACATTTTTAATAAAAAAATCTGAACATTTTATATTTCTATTAAATTCATTAATAGATATTTTGTCAGGCGTGTATTTTAATCCAACAGTATTACCAACAATATTACAAAATATAAGTTATCTACTTCCTACAACATATGTTCTTTTTTTTATACGAGAAGTGATAATAACATCAAAAATCAATTATAATTTGTTAGTTTATCCTACGATATGTAGCATTATTTTTTTACCAATAAGTATCATAGTTTTTAATTTTATACTAATAAAAATTTTAAAAACAGGTAAGTTAACATCATATTAATTTTTAATAAACATTAATTGATAAAAAACATATATTGTCCGCAATAGTAAAGAATAAAAACGATAGAAATATACTATAGGAAGAAAAAATTTATTTCTTAAATTATATCTTTTTAATAAAAACTTTGATGAAGGGAAAAGTTTTTTTATTAAAAACTGTATTTTTTTATCTAAAGGTAGGACAAAAAATTCTAACAAATGTCCTTTATAAAAAATTTTTTTGTTAACCCATATTCTAATCCATTTTGGAATAAAAGATTCAAAATTTATTCCAACACAAAATTTTGATTTTATAATTTCAATATCTTTTAACCATTTTTCTTCAATATAATTATGTTCTATATACATATGATAATAAATGTGTCTCAACATTTCTTCAGGTGGTAGAACATAAAACTTCCCAACTTTTTGTAGGTTATTAAACAACACAACATTTTCTTTTTTTGAAAGATACCATAGTTCAGTAAAAATATCAATTTTTACTGGTTTATTTTCCGAATACATTGTATTTGGGTCAGATGGTACTGCTTTATATCCTAAATTTTTTAACAATTTTACAAATTTATCATAATCTTTTTTGTTAACAATAACATCAATGTCTTCCATATCACGATAAAAACTATATTCTGGGAAAAGTTCAATCAAAGCAGCACCTTTCAACAAAACAAGTTTTATTTCTTGTTTTTCACATTCATCACAGATTTCTTCTATTTGTTTATGTATCAAAACATTTTTTGCAACAAGTGAACTATTCATTTTGTTTCTTTTCACTAATTATTAAACAAGGTGTTTCTGTTAACAAAATTTTATAAACAGTTTTTTGTCCATCTTCAACAATTTTTTCTATTTCTATTTCTTTATTTATACCATCTTTATAGATAAAAAATACTAAATTTGGATTATCTGATATAATCTGTAATTCAAAATTTCTAATACTTAACTTATAAAAATTTTGTGAGAAATCAACTTGTTGTTGTTCATTTTGTGTTGAGATAATCACATTATAATTTATTTCTTCGGGCAGAGGTTCTCTAGAAATGACACTTATCCTAAATTCTTTAATTATTATACTGTTGTTTGTTATTTCAACAGGTTCTGATGAATACACAAGGTCATAGATAAAAATTTTGTTTATACTATCAACACCTACCAAGTTTGTTTTCAACACTAAAACTTTTGTTTCTTTATATTCTACTGTTTTTTCTTGCACAATCTTTTGTTCTTCTTGCCTGCTGATAATAGGTTGTTTAATTTCTTTTGGGACAAGTGGCAATTCTTTTTCTACCACATTTTCCTTTTTATTTTCTTCTATTTTTTTAACAGATTCTTTTTTACCAAAAATTTTTTCTCTTAACAGTTTATAAAAATTACCGATTTTGTCAAATTCTAAACTTAAACTTATTTTATGAACATAACCTAATATCCCATATGACGAAATACTATAATCAAGTTTTGTACCAAAATAATTGATCCCTAACCCACAAGATAAACCTGTATATTGTTCTTCTAACTCCCAACCATAAGGTTTGTATTTATAACCAAAACGTAAAAACATAAGTGAATCAAAAAATGTAGGTTCTACACCTACAGCAAAATACAAATTTTTTGTATTAAACCAAGGTAAATTAATTTCTGAATACAAATTTATATTTTTATACTTATACCCAACACCTGTTAAAAGTTTTGTTGGTAACAACCACCATCTATCAGTATATTTAGCAGGAAAACCAAAATTTTGTATTGCTATGTTTAACCATAAATTGTTTTTTACAACTTGAGCACCTAAATCAGTTGCAAAACTGTACCCAGATACAGATTCAATTTTTTCATACAAAAATTTTCCTGTAATACCAATATTAACATTGTTTTTAAATTTTTTACTTATCCCAACACCTGTTGCTAAAGAATATACATCATAATAAAACTCTGGTTGAGTAACCTGATAAACATTAACATATTCAGGATTTAAATCTCTTTCTCCACTACGTCCTTCAATACCAGTAGTATAAATACCAAAAATTCCTAAGGATAAAACATATTTTTGTTTTGGTAAAACATAACTGACAAAATTATTTTTTATCTGTTGGAACATCTCGCTATGTGATACACAAAGTTCTTTTTCTTCAATATTTCTTAACACAGCAGGGTTTGAAAATATACAACCAACTTCGTTATAAAACGAAGAAGTTATAGAAGTAGCATCTTGTCGTGCGGTAGGTAAAATTTCTAAAAAATTCATTGATGTGTTTTGTGAAAACAAAACTGTGTGTAAAAATATAATAAAAGTTATTACAAATTTTTTCATAATTTTAATGTATCAAAGCGAAACGTTTTATAACATTTTTTTTCTGTGTCTCATTTTTACCTTCTAACCTAAAAATATACATTCCTGTAGCAACATCTTTTATGTTCCATTCAACAACATGTGTTTTTCCAACATCTTGCTCTTTAAACTCTAATTCATCGCTTTTCCATACTAAATTTCCTGCAATATCATAAACATAAACTTTTACTTTTGCAGGTTGATACAACAAAAACTTGAAATATACTTTATCTCCTTTAGCAGGTGATGGGAACGCGTATACATATTCATCTTTAAAAATCTCTGATGTAGTTGCTGAATACTCAACAACTGTATACAAACCTAATTGATAAACCTGTGCTTCAACGAAGTTTTTTTGAACATCAACTTTTGAACTGTCCAACAGACGCCATGTTTTTGTTTCATCGTCATACCATACTATACGTAACATATTTTTGTTTACATTTTGTACATCTTCATCTTCATAATAAATTCGTATAACAACAGGTGTCTTAAAATTTATCCCTGAAGGCAAAATCTGATACACTACATCTATAGATTTTGAATTTTCAAGTTGCACTTCTTGTTGAACTTTTTTTATTTGTATCTCAATAGTAGAACTTAACGAATCTTTCTCAAAAACTAACTCTAATTTCCTTCCATTTTTTGTGAAAACCAAAGTTGTTTCTTGGCCAGGATTAACTTGTAGTTTATATTCTGTAGTAACACTTTTGCTCTCTGAATGTTCTGATTCATAGCCATAGACACTTACTGCTGTTATGTAATAATAATAAACTTCCTGAGGTTCACAATCCTCGTCTATATAAAATGTTGTTTTAGAAATTTGTTTCAACAGATAAAAATTTTCTTGTGTCTTTGACGATTTATAAATTTTATAACCTATCACACTATTTTCTTCTGTTGCCAACCATGAAATTATAATTTGTATTTTATCAGGCAAAATTCTTTGATTTATTGACAACCCAGTAGGTTTTTTAGGTACACCATCTGCAAACGGTATAACAAAAACTGGATATGTACCACCTGATTCATTACCATTTTTATCCACTGCTGTAAGATAATACCAATAAGTATTGTTTGGTAATACAGAACTATCAATATAATATGTTGTCCCAGCAGAAACCCAAGAATAAAACATAAAATTTTCCCCATCAACACTTCTATAAATTTTGTATTTTACAACATCGTTTTCACCTGAACCATCATCTTCTGAAAGAGTCCATATAAGGATAATTTTTTTACCATCATCGTTTGGATAATCTATAGCAGTAAGATTTGTTGGTGGTTGTGACGGCTGTGTGTCTATATAGACAGCATCTGCTATAGAATACGCAAAAACTATATCAGTTGGTTCTGATTCTAACCCGTGTTGGTTTACAGAAGTAATATAATAATAAAATGTTGTACCTATAGGACAAAATGTGTCAATGTATGTATAAGTAGTTTTATTTACATTATAAAAATAATATGTTGGATAAAAACTTAACCCATCTGAACTCTTATATATGTTGTAACCAACAACTTTTGATATTTGAGATTCTTCATCTAATGAGTATAGCCATATCAGAGTTATATTACCTCCAAGATCGTCTGGTGTATCAAACGCAGTGATACTTCTTGGTGGTAATGGTTTTGTCACTGAAGAAATAAAAATAAATACTATATCTGTAGAATCTGATTCAACATCGTAATTATTTACTGAAGTTAAATAATAATAGTATGAAACATTGTTCAAAATGTTATCTATATAATAATACACGGTTGTATTCGTTTTGTTTATAGTAGCATATAACACAAAGTTTACTTGTGAACCTACTTTTCTGTATAGATTATAAGCTTTGATATACGTTTGTTCTTCTGTCGTTTGTTCCCATTTCAAAACTATTGTTGAAGAAGATACATATCTTGTATATGTCAACAAACTAAAATTCTCTGGCTTTTGAGGTTTAGTTGTTGGTGGGACAAAAACAAGTTTTGGTGCGCTAAAAATAGATTCAGATCTTTTATCTTTGCTAGAAATTACATAATAATAAGTAGCACCAGCTGGTGGTGTATCAAGATAAAATGTTGTCCCTTTTGGTATATAAGTTATAAGTTGATAATCAACATTGTTTGTAGACCTGTAGATGTTATATCTTACAACATCGTTGTTACCAGAAGAATCGTCAAGTGATTTTGTCCATGTAAGTAAAATTTTAGTTTTATCAATTAACATTGTTGTAATATTTGTTGGTGGTAATGGTGAATTATCTATCATTATGTTATTTATTGTGAAATCAGTAGTATTTAACCTCAGTCTTATGGCATATTTGCCATCAAGAATACTGTCTGTGGACCATAAAAATTCATTTTTGTTTTTCAAACTTCCTGTTGTTATTTCAACCCATATGTTTGAATTTTTATCATAATATTCAAGATAGAATAATTCATTATTATACCCTGATGAAACTATTGTTGTTGTAGTTTTATTTATTACAACATCATCATAATCTGGTGTCTTTATTGACAAAAATTTATCAAGTTTAGCTCCGTAAAATTTACCTGAACTTTCACTGAAATACATCCATCCGTTAGATATCGCTGGTGAACATACTATTGGCGATGAAAAATTATATTCTGCTAAAACTTCACCTGTTAAAATATTTATTGCATAAAATTTATTATCATATGTACCAAAAAATCCTATATTGTTGCATACAGAAACAGCAGAAGTAATATTATAAGATCCCTCAGGAGCTCTTACCACAGTAAAATCTTCTCTCCACAAAATTTGTTTTGTCACTGTAGATATACACAGAACAGTCTGGCTTGAATATTTTATACTATTTTTCTCCCACAACGAGGTTGGATAAATGTTTACTAAAATTTTATCTTCAAAAACAGCAACTGAGTTGTTATCTGTAGCAATATTTGTTAAAGGTCCTGTTGACCATAGAACTTCACCATTAGTTTTGTCTAACACATACAATCTTCTTTCAATATCACCAGCATAGAGATAAATTTTGTCTTCTTTTACTGCCACAGATGTTTGGTTGAAACAACTTGAAAACATTTTTGTCCAAATGAATTGTTGTGTTTTTAAATCATAACATCTTAAAAGACCATCATTCGTTGTAAAATAAATTTTTCCATCAGAATAACTTACAGAAGAATAACTAAAACTTCCCAAATCTATCTGTTTTATTAGACTACCTGTTATAGCATCAAGTATATAAAGTTTGCCATAAGGAACACCATCAATTTTAGGTCCTGAGACAAAAATTATCCATGGATTGTTACCTTCAGCAACTATTTCTTCATCTTCAATAATTATTGGCGAAGAAACTGATTTACTTTGTGTATCATATGTCCATATAGGGGCACAATCTTCATCTAAAGAATAATATTTTTTGAAACAATAAAGTTTTCCATCAAAAGATAAAACATAAACATAATTGTTCCAAACAACAGGTGTGCAGTCAATTTTACCTGAAGTTGAGTATTGCCAAATAACTTCGCCTGTATAAGCATTTAGTGCCCATACTGAATTATCTCTTGCAGCAAAATATACAATATCATCTTTTACTACTGGTGAAGCAACAATTTCACCTTGTATTTCTCTACTCCAACCAACAGGTGTAGGTGAGGGTATAGCAACTTCATATTTTGTCCCTGTCCTTTGATAATCAAACCTTAATGTAGGCCAACTAGAGGTATAAAGAAAACTGTATATTAATAATGTTGATGAGTAAACGAGTAGATATGTGAATGTATTTAAAAAATGTTTTGCCTTCATATTTTTGTATTAATAATTTTGTTTATTCTTTAAACATATTAACTTTGCTTGTATAATCTCCGATTATTATAGTATTGTTAATAAAATCCAACTCTATATTGCTTGTAGGTATACTATCTAACAGTATTGGATAACCATTTTGTAATTCTTTCGTATCTTTATGTATAGAATACAATAAACCGTCTGTAGTTGCAAAATATATATAAGGGCTACCAATTAATGTTTTCCATATATACACTTGCTGTACTACAGGCGATTCTGTAGGATAAAACCATATTATTTCACCACTTCTTGCATCAACTTTATATACCCCATTATTACAACTTATATACAATAATTTGTTTGTACTATCAAATACTACATTATTAATTTTGCTACTTAATTTGACATCTGTCCATCCTACTGGAACAGAACTTAATGTTAAACCATATCTACAATACAAAGACCCATCGTCAGTACCAAAGTATAAATTTAAACTGTTGAGTGCTTGGTTGTAAAACCCAGCATCGTAGTATATATTTGTTGTTATCGCAGATGGGACTTGAGTTGATGAAAGTATACTACCATCTTGCAATGCTAACCTGTACACATAACCGTTTTTTGTTCCCCACCATAAAGAACTTACACCACTACCACCTTGTTGTGTAAACCCTTCATCAATTGACGGTGTCTTTACAAGACTTCCTGAAATTTGAACAGGTGGTGACCAAAAATCAGCAGCACCTGTTGAAATCTTGTAGACATAACCTGAAACAGTTCCTACATAAATTTTTGCTGGTAGTTCATAATAATATGCTGCCACTTCAGAAGTTATTTCACCAGATAAGTTTCTTACCCAAACATTTTTTGATATATCAGAAGATAAATTTTTATAAATCTTCCCATCTTTTGTTCCAAAGTAAATATATCCTGATTCACCCGTTAAATCATCACTTCTTATCGGTGAGAAACACGATGCTGATGCAGCAAATGAAGAAAGCATAACACCTGCGGGTGATAACATAACAACTGTACCATCATCATAGAAAGAATAAATATTTCCTGTGTCATATAAACGATATATATTATTTACTTTTACAACTTTACCTGTATCATAAGGCCAGGATGTGTTAACAGGAGGTTTTTTCGGCCTAATTATTGTTGGTGAAGAAATAGAAACTTCTTCAACAAAATCTGATGGTTGAACAACTTGTGATACAGAATCAGCCCATAATATATTTGTTGTCCCTGCTTCAAGTTTTAATTTAAAACTATTTGGTGAAATAGTTGTTGCATAAGACGAAATTTTTACTACAAAATAATATGTTGCATAACTTTGTGGTAAAACTTCATCTGATGTATTTGGCACAATTTTTTGTATACCATTAACCAAATTAAACTCGTCTTTTAAAATTTTTGAAACAAAAATGTTATCTACTGACGGATAAAACTTACCATCACCATCTTTGTCTTTTACAATACAAATTTCTTCAAACAGATCTTTTGCTTGTTGAGTTGTAAGAGGAACAGAACCGTCTGGTGATAAGAATTTAATATTTATTTCTGACAAACTTATAGAGTTTGCCCATAAAGGTGATCTGTTGTTTAACAAAATTTTAAGTAAAGGATAATATTTTTCTTCGTTTGCATATGGTAATGAAATATCTGATACAACAACATTGTGTATTGTTGCATCGTAGGAAACAGAAGAAATTATTATTTGTTTTGAAACACCAAATTCGTTTTCTGTGTTAAGCACAATTTTATAAATTGTAGATGTTGATAAAGTATGTCCATCAATATCTTTAACTTCTACACCAACATTTATAGTTGATTGTATAACAGAATAACTTGAAAGTGCAAATCCAAACTCGTCAAGTTTAAATATACGTGGTGAGTATTTATCTGGTTCACCACCGGTTCTTATAAACCAAATTGTATTGTTTACTCCTTTAGAATAATCTGTTGAAAACTCTATATCAAACTTAAACCTTCTTGGTAAAACAGTGTTGTAAGCTGGATAATAAATGGTATTTGATGGTAAAAGTGTCTCGTAATAATTTTTCCTTCCATAGGATGCTTGAGAGTAAGTTATAAAATCAGACGCGTTGTTGCCAGTATCAACACCATCATATTTTCTTCCTATTGTCTGTGGAGATAAAAGACCTGCTTGTGCAGATTGTGTATATGTTGTTAAAACACCATTTGAGTTGTAATACAACTTTGTTGTTCCTTCAAATGAAACTCTGTCAATTGTTTGACCTAAATTGTTTTCTAAAACAACAAAGTCAGACAAAGATAATCCTTGAGAACCAAAGATTTGTGTATATGTTAAACCTGTATCTTCATCAGTTGATGAAAAATCAATACCTGAGATGAAATAAGGATACAACTTTCTTGTAAACTTTAATTTCCTTCCAGATGAATTTCTTATATATCCAACAAATGTTATTGTAGAGTTTGAGTTGTTGTAAAGTTCAACAAATTCTTCTGATGATGCATAGTCAACTTCGTTAATTTTTACTGATGATGAAACATAGTTTTTATACCCTTTTGTTGGTGTTGGATCAAATTCAAAATAATCTCCACCATCAACTATCCTTGCAAAAGAAACATCTCTGTTATGTGATGGATAAACAATACTGTTAACTACTAACCCTTGTGGATTCTTTAGAACAACTGAAGTTGAGATTGAATTATCAAAATTGAGTCCATCAATTAAAAAAGTAGCAAAAGTATCAATGGTATCGGAAGGAGAACCAGTCCAAACAACATTGCTATTATATACGATTTGCCATCCGTCTAATGAGACATTAGATGGTAAATCATTATAAAGTTCAACCCAGTCAGAACCAGCGCTGCCATAAGCGTAGATCTCGTTTATCCAAATGTTCCCTCTTGTTGGTCTACAAGATACAAGGTTTGACATACTCGACCAGTTGTAATACGGATTAGGTGGCGATTTTACTAAATCTCTACATCTTATTCTAAAATAATATGTTGTATTAACATCAAGACCTGTGATTGTAATTGTTATTTTTGAACCTTCAGGTTGTGGTGTGATGTGTATATACAAAGTTGGTGCTTTTATAAAATCTGTTTCTGTATTTATCGGATAAGTTGCCATCTTTATCAAGTAATCTTCAACAAATCCTGAACCTTCATCTTTTGGTACAATCCAAGAAAGATTTATTGTCCCTCTGAATGGACCTTCTAAACCAGTAAGTGTTGTTATTGCAGAAGGTGGTATTGTATCTTTTAATATTTTAAATGCATCAACAATTGTTGAACTATTTCCTGCAACATCGTATACACGAACTGTGAAATAATTTGTACCTGATGGTAACAATGACCAATCAGTAGATGTTATACTCCAGTTATCAGAATAATTTAATCTATTTGCTGAATAATTAAAAACTGAAGTTGTTGCAACAGAACATATATAATATGCAGTTGAAAGTAAAGAAAGTCCTGGTTGGTCAGCAAAATCAATATCTATTATTGCAGCTGGATTTTCATTATACCATGTTGTAAACGAACCTGAGGCAAGATTGTTTGTTATCGTCGGCGGTTGTGTGTCTTTTAAAACATAGAACGCGTCAGTCAAAGTTGTATTATTTCCTGCACCATCAAAGATTTTTAATGATACAAAAGTTTTACCAGGTCTTAACTGTTGCCAAGTTGTATCTGTTAACTTCCAATTATCTGTGTAAACATCTGTATTAAGACCAACAAGTTCATCAGTCCAATCACGATATACTCCTATACCACCAGCAGATGTTGCAAGCCGAGTTTGAACTTTTGCCAATCTTGACCCGCCTGTGTCAAAGAAGTCAACATCATATGTTGCATAATTTGAATTACGCCATACATCATCACCTGTTTGATTATTAGCATAAGTTGGTGCAATGTTATCGTGTCTATCTAATGCTAACATAAAAAATTCATACGATGCGTTTGAACCTAACGCAGTTAATGCAGTCCCACCAGCCCAGCTAGAACCTGTCCAGTTTATTGTTCTTAAAGAAACTGCTCCAGCAGAACCTGCATTTGCTGCAACTAAAACCATCTTGTTTGAATTTGGGACTGGTACAAGTTGTAGCCATCTTATATCAGTGTTATTTCCTAAATCATAACCTGTGTATTGACTCACAGCTGACCAACTACCAGCTGACCAAATAGAATAAGAAACATATCTTGCAGGCGCAGCTGATGGAATTCCTACAGCAATACATCTTCCTGTATCTTTTTCCCAAGCAATATCTATAAGTCGGTTAACTCGTTCATCCATATTTGCATTTAAGACAGTAGCAGCAGGCCATGTAGTCCCATTCCATACTGATACAAGCCAGTCAACTGCACCAACTGCATCTGCACTCAATAATGCCATTGCGATATTGTTTGAACCAGATTTTCTATCTGAAGCAAGTTTTATCCAGTTGATCCCAGTACCTACACCAGACAATGTTGGACCTGGAACATCTATTACTGACCACAACGATGCTGTAGAAGACCACATTGCATATTTTGTAGTTGTCCCTTGTCCCCAAAGAATTATACAATTACCACGAGTGTTCTCCCAAGTAACATCAAAACATTGATATACAGAAGTATATGTTACATTTGTTCCTGTAGTTAATGTTGCAAAATTTGTCCAGGAAGAACCATTCCATCTGTATGCAAAAAGTTTGTTGTTAGAATCTAAAACAATTAACATAATTTCGTTTGTAGCAGGTCTTGGTTCTAACCTAACCCAACGAATAAAACCAGTACTTCCTGAAATTATAAGTTGTGTTGGTTCTGTAACCCAAGCTTGTGCTGTAGATGACCAAATTCTATACCATACTTGCCCTGTTAAACTACCAGAACTAAACACAACAACTGCTCTACCTGTTGTTTGCTCATACGCTATATCTACACAACGATATACTGCATTCGCAGAAGCAATTGTTGTTAAAAGTTCTGCTGTATCCCAAGTTTCTGTTTGACCATCATAACGCTGTATATAAATTGCACCGTTTGACGACAATGTTGTAATAAGTTTTTCATTCCTTACAACAGGACATGCACGTAAAACAGACCAGTATATTGTTGATGCAGTATTGTTTGCATTATATGGTCCTGACCAAGTTACACCGGCAGATGTTGTTTTGTAATACCTTGGGTACGCAAGTGTCCCTTCTGCATAGACAAAGATTCCGTCCGCAGGACCTGAAGGTCTTGCTTGTACTGAAACTGTATTTGATATTACAGAATAGTTTGGAGTTATTGCATCGTCATAAACTTTTATTGCAAAATAATATGTTGCACCAGGTGTTGGCATTGAAAGAATTTTTTCTTCCAAAGAGCCAGGTGGTAAAGGTGCCCATGATTGTGGGTATGTATAAACCCAACTTGCTTCCCAATCTGATTCACCAAAAGGTGAAGTCGCATATTTTACAACATAGCCAGACGCAGTGCCAGTTGATAAACCATCATCACCAACTGATATCCAGGAAAGTTTTACCTCACCAGGGTTTAATTCTTCGGGCGAAGAACCAACCAAAGTTGTAATTTGTGCAGGAGGTATTCTTGTAGCCCAGGTTGATGTTGTTGCAACATTTATCGCGTAATTATTTGCTTTATCCTGTGGTAGAACACCAATCCAATATGTTGCACCTTCAACAAGTCCTGTGATACTTACAATTTCTGTTGTTGAAGGTTCTTGTGGCTATGAAACATAAAATGTTGTCCCACGGGATAAAAAGTCAGTTCTGTCAACAAAATTGTATGTTGAGTATTTCACAAGATAAAACTTACATTTTATATTTTGTGGGTCAGAAATTGTATCATCTGACGGAGAAGTCCACTGCAATTTTATACTTCCGCCAAAAACACCTTGTGTAGAAGACAAATCTGTTATATTATTCGGCGGTATTGTGTCTTTTAAAACTTTGAAAACATCGCTATATGTTACACTATTTTCTAAATCATCGCTGCACCATACTGAAACATAATTTGTCCCTGGCTGCAAGAGTTCAAAATTTATCTGCCAGTCAGTATCGTATAAATTTTGTGGTGTAGCAAGGACAAAAATTGTTGTCCAAGAGATAAGTTGTGAACCTAAAAAGCTTGACTGGGTATAAACTGTGTATGAAGCAATCTTTACACCGGAACCATCGTCTTTAAAATCAACATTAAACAATTTAGAATAGTTTATCCATTGTGGTGTTTCTGGCTCATTATTTATAACAGACGGTGCTGCAGTATCTTTCTTAACATAAAATACATAAGTTGAATAATCAGTAGTGTTACCAGCCATATCAACCGTGCGGACAAAGACAAAGTTGTATCCTTGTTGTAAAGCGTCCCAAACAGGAGATAAATCCCAGTTGTCAGTGTAATAAGTAGTTCTTATTGGTAAAGACCAGTTGAATATTGTCTGCCAAGAAGTTAAAGGAGTACCAAAAGCAGTACCGTCAGAATTTGTTGATGGATAAACAATATATTGAGCATAATCTAAACCTGAACCATTAACAGATGGTAAATCAAAGAAGTCAACATCATAAGTTGTTGTCCCAGTTTTACGCCAAGTGTCATCACCTGCTTGATTATCAACGATATATGGTTTTATAATATCTACTGTGATTTCTGATGAGGTTGAAATTGAATAATTTCCTACTTTATCCTGTGATTTTACTCGCCAGTAGTATCGTGCCTCAGATACATTTAATGATGCTGTATTTGAGACCGTAACTGATGAGTAATTGATGACTGAAAAGTTAATGTCTGTTGAAAGTTGAAGTTCGTAGAATCTTAATCCTGAAGGACCAAAGTCTATGACTTGACTCCACTGGAATGATAAAGAAGTAGAATTTGTCCTTGTATCATTTGCTGGTGATAAAAGTTGCACAACTTGTGGTGATGAAAAGTCAACTATAAATGTCCAAGTTGATGAGAATTCAGAATAATTTCCAGCGCGGTCTTTTACTTTTATTTTCCAGAAGTATTTGTTTTCAACGAAATCTGTTGTATGTGAAGTAAGTGTGGTTACAGTTGAGTACCATAAAGTGTCAAAAGTTTCAGAAGTTGAAACTAAAAGTTCAAATTCTTTGATACCAGCGGGCCCAAAATCTTGTGCACTCCAAGTAAATGTTATTGTTTTATGGTTTGTTGCAAAATTATTTATAGGTGAAACTAAAATAGGCACCTGTGGTGGTATTGTATCAACAATTATACTCCAAGTAGATGAAATGCTACTATAATTTCCTGCGCGGTCGACTGCGAACACACGCCAGTAGTAGGTTGATGAGTTGATGAGTGAATGGGTGAATGGGTTAATGAGTGTATTTGAAGAATAATATAAAATTGCAAAATTGTTTATTGTTGAGATCTCTAATCTATAATGAGAAACTCCAGATGGACCATTATCAGAAACCGCTCCCCACTCAAAAGTTATTGTTGTATAATTTGTAGTTGCACCATCTGATGGGGCGGTTAAATTCGGTGCATTAGGTGGTGTTGTATCAATTATTAGTTCATATTCCACAGACCATAGTCCATAGTTTGAAGCATTATCAACAGCACGGACACGCCAGTAGTACTTCCCTTGAGATAGTTGGTAGGCACAGGCTTCAACATGCGTAAATCCAGATGATGTCCATACTGAGAAATCCGATGTTGTGGAAATATAAATTTCGTATCCATAAACTCCTGATGCAAGGTCATTTGATGGTTGCCATACAAAGTTTATATTAAGTTGATTCGTATTTGTACCATCCAATGGTGCACTTAAAACAGGTGTTGTAGGCGGTGTTGTATCTTTTTTAACAAAGAAAACATCTTTTAAAGTAGCAGTTGAGCCCGCAGTGTTCCAACATCTAACTGAGATATAATTTGTGGCTCCATCAAAAAGTAGGTTAAAATCTGCCTCAGATATCTGCCAATCTGTCTCATAATAAGTTGTACCTGGTGTAAAACCAGGGATTGTTTTCCAGTCAAACGCTTTCTGTCCTGTGAAATTAGGTCCTGTGTAAGCAGTGTATTCTACAGCTGCAAGTGGTGTTAAACCTAAGAAATAAAAGTCAATGTTATAACTGCGTTGAGCATAATTATAAGTTGACCTCCAGACAGTATCTTCTCCTTCAGGTTCGTTATCAACAATTTTTACACCTGCTGTATCTTTTTTAACAATAAAAACATAGTCGGATACTGTAGTAGTATTTGCAGCAAAATCGTATACGCGAACCCAACAATAGTTTGTAACACCTGATATCATCGCATCAAAAACACTTTGTGGTATTCGCCAGTTTTGAGTGTAAGAATAAGTATTGGTAGAAACAACCTGTGTCCAGGGACATAATGCAAGGCTTAAGCCTTGCCCTACATCTGTTGAAACAATTATATCAAAACCTTTGACACCACTACCTGATGTTGCATCATTAAAGTCAACATCAACAGTTGGTGGATATGCATACCAAGCGTTTTCATCCCAAGTTGGATTTTTTGTATAACTTGGTGCTGTTGTATCTTTTAAAACAAAGAATGCGTCAGTTAATGTTTCAAAATTTCCAGCGTTGTCATACACACGAACTGAAACATAGTTTTTCCCTTCCCATAAGCTATTAAAATCTAATCCCCAATTATCAACATAATAGGTAGAATTTATGTTTAAAATTCTATCAGTCCAGTCATAAACAGTTGCTCCAGTTAAAAGCGCACCTGTCATAACTTTTGTTTGAACTTTTGATAATTTACTCCCATCTGTTGGCAAATCATAGACGCCAACATTATATATTGCACCAGGGTCATAATTTCTCCAATTAGAATCACTACCAGAAGGCATGTTGTTAACAATTGTTGGTTTTGTTATATCTTTTAGTATAAAGAATATATCATAATATGTTGCAGTTTGGCCAAGGATATCAGTTAATTTTATTGAAACATAATTTGTTCCACCGTCTTGTAATGAAGCAAAATCAACAGACCAATCAGTTGTGTATTCTTTTTGATTTAAATTAGTAAATATTGCAGTCCAATCTTTTATCAAACTTCCTGTAAGATTTTGTCCTGTATAAACTGTGTAATACGCATCTTTTAGTTTTGTCCCAACATCTTTAAAGTCAACATTTTATCCTGTAGGTTTTGGCGAATTTCTCCAGGTTAAATCACCACCTAATTCTCCGTTATAAGAAATTATTGGTGGAGAAGTGTCTATGGTTAGTTCATAGATCACAGTCCACAAACTATAGTTTCCAGCATTATCTTTTGCACGGACACGCCAGTAGTATATTCCTTCTTGTGAGAAAGTTGTTTGGTATGCACTGGCTTCAGCCTGCGTAAAAGCAGACGAGGTAAACACTGAAAAATCAGAAGATGTTGAAATATAGATTTCATACCCACACAAACCAGCAGGACCTATGTCAGAAACTGATGTCCATTCAAATGTTATTGTTAACTGGTTTGTAGCATAACCATCAAGCGGTTTTACTAAAACAGGTATCTGTGGTGGTATTGTATCAACAATTATACTCCAAGTAGATGAAATGCTACTATAATTTCCTGCGCGGTCAACTGCGAACACACGCCAGTAGTAGGTTGATGAGTTGATGAGTGAATGGGTGAATGGGTTAATGAGTGTATTTGAAGAATAATATAAAATTGCAAAATTGTTTATTGTTGAGATCTCTAATCTATAATGAGAAACTCCAGATGGACCATTATCAGAAACCGCTCCCCACTCAAAAGTTATTGTTGTATAATTTGTAGTTGCACCATCTGATGGGGCGGTTAAATTCGGTGCATTAGGTGGTGTTGTATCTTTCCATATACTAAACACAGCATAACTTGTTGTAAGATAACTAAACCCGTCATAACATTTTACTGAAACATAGTTTGTAGCCCATTCTTGAAGTTGGTCAAAATTTACTTCCCAATCTGTAGTATAACTTTGTAGTGGTAGTCCTGCAAAAATGTTTGTCCAAGGTATAATAACACTACCAAGTGGGTCAGTTGAAGAATATGAAACTAAATATTGTGCTGTTGTAACACCTATGCCATAGTCATAGAAATCCAAATTGTATTTTCTACCAGCAGTATTTATATAATAAGTTGCATCATCTTGTAAGTCAACAATCACAGGAGGAGCAGTATCTTTTTTGATATAGAAAACATTCCTTAAAGTTGATGATGTTGGCACTGCATCAAACACACGGACATGGACATAGTTTCTTCCTTGCCACATTGCGTTAAATATACTCTCTGGTATTTGCCAGTCAGTTGTATAACTTGCTGAGTTTATATCAGCAACTTTATACCAATCAGTAATTAAAGCACCTGTCTCATCAGAACCTGTTGTTACTTTAATCTCAAAATAAGTTAAATTAAGACCTGAGTTTGATAGAAAATCTACATTGAAATAAGCATTTGCAAGTGTGTTATACCAAGGCAGTAGTTCTTCATTGACATTGTCAACTATTGACGGGCCCAACGCTTGTTTATATATTGTGAACGCATCAATAAATGTTGTTGTATTACCTGCAAAATCAACAACTCTTATTGAAACATAAGATGTTGCTTGGTTTGGCAACGAAGCAAAGATTGATGCTAACGACCAGTTTGTGTAATAATAAGTTGTGTTAAGGCTGGCAGAAATACCAGGTATTGCTGACCAGTTAATTATGTATTCTGGCGGTAATCCAGCAGATGGACGAACTGTATATCTAACATAGTTTATCTTTGACCCATATGGTGGATTATCATAAAAGTTAACATCAATATCTGCTAAATCAGTTTGTGTTTGAGCAAAATAGTTATTTTTGTTTACAAAACAATATGGTGGTGTAGTATCTTTCCTTATACAGAACACATCATAATATGTTGTTTGATTACTTAAATTATCAAATGCGGTAACAGTGACATAGGAAGTTCCTTCTGGTAGAAGTGCAAAGTGTGGAGGAGCAAGTGCAAAGTTTGTATCATACAGAATCTTGTTTATGCCAGCAAAAATTGTTGTCCAGTCAGTAAGTTTTGGACCTGCTAAGTTTGGTTCAAAATAAATTATATAATATGCAGAGGAAAGTTTTGAAAGTTCATCTTTAAAATCAACATCCAAAATTGCACCTGGATTTTGTTTGAACCATCCACGGTCTGTAGTTTCGTTATTAACAATTTTTGGTGCTGCAGTATCTTTTAGAACATAGAAAGCATATGATAGAGTTGTAGACGAATTTGAAGGCACTGCGTTATCAAACACACGGACAAATATATAGTTTGTTGTCCAGGATTGTAATGAAGACCAGACAGAAGCAGGTAGTTGACAATCTGTTGTGAATAATTCAGAGTTTATATTTGTATAAACAGTTGTCCACGGAGATAATGCAAGGCTAAAGCCTTGCCCTACATCTGAAATTGTTGAAGCCAAAACTTCAAACCTATTAATCTTTGAACCACCAGAGTCAGCAAAATATACTTTATAAAAACCATTATTAGAACTTCTCCAAACATCATCACCTGTCTGTTGGTTATCAATTGTTGGGGATGTTGTATCTTTCAAGACAAAGAATATATCAGAAAGTTCATAGCTATTTCCTGCATTATCAAAAACTTTTGCTGAGACATAGTTATAACCTTCACGCATATTTAAAAATGTTTCCCATTTTATTGGCCAGTCAAGAACATAATATGTTGTGCCAATGTTTAAAATTTCGTCAGTCCAATCTTGATATACTTCGCCTGTCTGATATGGACCTGATGTAATCTTTAACTGAACTCTGTTAAGTCCTGAACCATTAGATGGTGTATCAAAGAAGTCAACATTGTAAGTTGCAACATTTGATGAACGCCAAACTGTATCATCACCAGCAACATTGTCAATTATTGACGGATTAGAAATATCTTTAAATATTCTGAATCCATCAATGACTGTTTTTGTGCCACCAGAGATACACCATGCTCTTAGTGAAACATAGTTTGTCCCACCATTTTGTAATGAAGCAAAATCAACTGGCCAATCATTTGTATAAGAATAAAGATTTACAGGTGGTGAAACAATATTAGTCCATTGTTTTTTCAACTCGCCTGTAAAATTAGGACCTGTATAAATAGCGTATTGAATATTTAATAGCAGATTTGGCCCAGCAGAATAGAAATCAACATTATATAATTGTGATGAGTTGATCCAGTTGACCGTAGTTGTATCAAATGCAATTACAATCTCAGGCGATGTTGTATCTTTTTTCACACGAAATGCTTCAAGATATGTTGTTGTATTTCCAGCAAAATCAACGGCAAGAACATCTATAATATTTTCACCACCAGGAAGTGCATCAAAATTTACTGAAAAATTAGTAATGTAATATGTTGTATTAAGAGAAGTTGCAATTGGTGTCCAATCAATTATTATTCCGCCAGTTGAACTTTTTGCGCGATAAAATAAATTGTTTAATTTTGAACAACCGGGTTCTCTGTCTGGTGTTTTGTCATCATAAAAATCTATATCCCATACAGGTCCAGGGTTTGATGACAACCATCCACGGTCAGTTGTTTCTTTGTTGACACATCTTGGCGGTGTTGTATCTTTTAATACAAAGAACGAGTCAAACCAAGTTGAAGTGTTCCCTGCTAAATCAAAAACTTTTACTGAAACATAATTTGTTGTACCTTCGTAAAGAGTAGAAAATTGTGCTGATGTTAGAGACCACGGAGTAGTGTATGAAGGTGTATTGATATTAGTTATTCTATCAGTCCAATCAATTAACGCAAAGCTAAGCCCTTGCTCTACATAAATACCTGAAACAGTTGATATCATAATTTGGAATTTATTCAAATTTGAGCCGCCAGTGTCGTTGAAAAATACATAATATGTTGTCCCTGAAGAGTTCCGCCAGATGTAATCACCGGTTTGTAGATTATTAATAGTTGGTGGTATAACATCTTTTAAAATTCTGAACGCATCAATCCAGGTTGATGTATTACCTGCTAAATCAATAACACGAATTGAAACATAATTCGTTCCGTTTTGTAATAAATTAAAGTTTACTGCAAAATTTGTTGTGTAAGATGTTAAATTAAGCGGTGGTGTGAAGGCAGGTTGTGCCCAATTTTGTGTACTTCTTATTGTTTCCCAATTTACCAAAATAGACCCACCTTCTGAAGGTAATTTGTGAACTTTGTATTGTATATCACTAATCTTTGAACCAACCTCATAAAAATCAATATCATAACCAGCAGGTTTTACTGAATTTGCCCAACTTAATGGTAAAGAAATTTCTGTGTTAACAATAGTTGGAACAATTGTGTCAATTATTAGTTGATAGTCCACAGTCCATAGTCCATAATTCCCCGCATTATCTTTAGCACGGACACGCCAATAATAAACTCCAGTAGGATAATTAACAGAAGGTTGATAGTAAGATGTAGTAGGTGTAGCAGCGTCGTGAATTATAATAAAATTAACATCTGTTGAGATTTGGAATTCATAGTTTGAAATACCCACAGGGTCAGTAGAATCAGTCCAGTCAAAAGATGGTTGTTGAACATTTGTTATTGTTCCATTTGAAGGTGATAATAGTTCAGGTGTTGATGGTATCTGTGTTGAAATTCTTAATGAATATGTTGATGACCATAATGAATAATTCCCTGCTTTATCTTTTGCTCTCACACGCCAATAATATAAACCCTCTGACAACTGGTAGGCGCAGGTTAAAGCCTCTGTAAATGAAGACGATGTAAACACACTGAAATACTGGTCTGTTAAAACATAAATTTCATAACCATCTATTCCAGAATGTAAATCATTTACAGATGACCAACTAAATGTTATTGTCTGATAATTTGTAGTTGCACCATCTAATGGTGCTAACAAAACAGGTACAGGTGGTGAGATAACATCTTTTCTTATAAAGAAAGCGTCAATCCAAACCGAAGTATTACCTGCTAAATCGTCAGCACGTAATGTAACATAATTTGTTCCATTTTGTAAAAGTGTCCAGAAAGATTCAGGTATTGACAATGGAGTTTCATAATATGTTGCGTTTATCAAGAGTGTGTTTATAGGTGTCCAGTTAACAAGTAAAGTTCCTGTTTGTCCAGTTGAAGACCATACTTGGAAATAACAAGTTGCAAGTTTTGAAAGTTCATCATAAAATTTTACATCATAAGTCGTCCCTGACGAATTTCGCCATTCATAATCACCAACAACATTGTTGACTATTCTTGGTTTTACAGTATCAATGATAACAGACCTTGTTGATGACCATAAAGACCAGTTACCAGCAATATCTTTTGCTCTTACTTTCCAGTAATGCACTCCGTCAAAACGAGAAATAGTAGCATTTGAAGTGAGAGAAGTTACAGTAGTTACAGCAACTAAGAAGTTTATATCAGTTGAAATTACAAGTTGATAATAATACACACCTGATGTAGCATCAAAACTATCACTCCAGTCATAAGTTATTGTTAAATAATTTGTAGTTGCACCATCTAATGATGCGCTCAAAACCGGCACAGTTGGTGCTGTTGTATCTTTTTTCACATAGAAAACATTTTCTGCTAATGTTGTATTTCCCACACCATCAAAGATTCTAAGATGAATATAATTTATTCCTTCTCTTAATCCTGACCACACATTAGAGTTTAACCCCCAAGGTGTTGTATAAGAATTTGTTTCTGAAGGAAAGAATAAATTATCAGTCCAGTTAAGTATTATTGCTGAAGTTTCGTTTGTTGCAATTGTTGCTTTTATCTGGAATTTATTAAGATAAGAACCGCCTATGTCGTTAAATGTTACATTATAAACACCTGTGTTTTCGTTACGCCATGTGTCATCTCCTGGCTGATTATCAACATAGGTTGGTGGTATAATATCGTGTTTGTCCAATGCTAAAGCTGCACATTCTCTTGCTGAATTAGAAACTGTTAATTCATGGACTGTTTTTCCAGTCCAGCCAGAACCAGTCCAGTTTATTGTTGTTAAATCTGCTGCTTGGTCAATAACATAACAAATCATTTTGTTTTGATTTGGGTCAGAAACAAGACCAAGCCAGTTTATATCACCTAAGAGCCCTAAAGTACCAGTTGGTGTTTTTGGCGCAACAGATGGTGTTGTAGCAGCACCTGTTATTGGGTTATGCCAGCCAAGTGATTCTGACCATGCAATAAAAGAAATCTCTCTTGAATTAGCATCACCAGCAACTATTATACATCTACCAGAATCTTTCTCCCAAGCAACATCAGTAGATCTTGCTGATGTTGTTGGAACATAAGTTGAAACAGATAAAAACTGGTTTGTATCACCATCCCATAATGCACAGAATATAGCAGCGTTTGCATCAAGTGTAGCAAGCATAATTTGGTTAGAATTAGGTCTTGGTTCTAACCTGACCCAATAAACAGCGCCTGAAGTACCAGTCAAAGTAAAGTTTGTAGGACCTATAACCCATTGTGCAGCAGTTGATGACCATACACGATATTGTATCTGTCCAACAGTACCGTTGTAATAAGCAACAAGACATCTGCCTGAATTTTGTTCATAAGCAATATCAAACGCACGGTATCTGTCGTCAATTAAAGTAGAGTTTACCTGACCAAGCATATCTGACCAAGTCCCTGTTGTTCCATCATATCTTTGTAAATACAACCTTCCACTACCTGCAAGAGCACTCCCTGCAAGTATACCTGCAATTTTTTCATTCCTCAATTTTGGACAAGAAGCCATACGAACCCATCTTATAGTAGAAGCAGCAGTTGGTCCTAAAACAGAGCCAGACCAGTTTGGTGGTTCCCAACTACTGATTCTTGGATTTGCGGAAGTCCCTGCTCCCCAAATAATATGTCCTTTAGCAGCACCTGGTGGCGCTGGGACAGAATAAGTTGAGTTAGAAACTGAATATTTATTTGCTTTGTCATATGTTGCTACTAAAAAGTAATAAGTTGAGGATGTATTAAGCCCACCGATTGTATATGTTTCAACTGTTCCAACTGGTGATGGAGTAAATGGATTAAATATCTCTGTATAACCAGGATAACTAAAATTATTACCCGGGTTGACATTTTCCCAATATCTTATAACATAATATCCAGCATAACTATCAACTTCAACATAAGTTCCTACAAGATTTCCTGAATACCCATTATCTCCAGGAGCAGTCCAGATTAAATCTATCTGTCCTAAATAAGCACCTGGTTTTGCAGTAAGGTTTGTTATTGCACCAGGAGGAGTGTTGTCAACTTGTGCTTGAGCTTGGTTTGAAAGTTTAAGTAAAGAAATATTTCCAGCTGCATCTTTTGATTTTATTGCAATATAATAATATCTTCCTTGAGATAATCCTGTGATAACTTTTGATTCTGTAGTGCCTGGCGTCTGCGGTGTCCAAGATTGTCCAAAAGTTCTTACATTTGGATCTGTTTCAAAATTTTCTTCTGTTATAACAAAAGTTGCAAATTTTACAATATAACTTTGACAACCACTACCTGGTTGTGGGTCAGTTGGAGCTGTCCAGGTTAAGTTTATCTCACCTTCGTTTGTCCCTGTTGTTGCAGTCAAGTCAGTAATTTGTACTGGCGGTACAGTATCTTTCTTAACATAGAAAACATTTGATGTTGAGACATTGCCTGCATAGTCAAAACTTCTAACAGTTATATAATTATATCCTTGTGCAAGTGATTGAAAATCAACAGGCCAATCTGTTGTATAAGAAGATGAGTTTAAATTATTAAATATAGGTGTCCAATCAAGAATCTTTGTCCCTGAAAGATATCCTGAAGAATAAACAGTGTACTCTGCTTTGTTTAACAAAGATGAATAGTCGTAAAAATCAACATTGTAATTTCTTGCTGTGTTATACCAGGTTTCAGCATCAGGTTCGTTATCAACAATGTTTGGCGGTGTTGTATCTTTTTTGATGTAAAAAACATCAGCTGTTGTTGAAGAGTTGCCAACTAAGTCAAACGCGCGTACTGATACATAACTTATACCTTCTGGCAAAATATTAAAATGGCTATCAAGAATCTTCCAGTTTGTTGTATAACTTGAAACAGCAACACCAAGATATATCGTTGTCCAGTCAGTAAGTTGTTGACCTGTAAAGTTTTGTCCTGAATAGATTATATATTGAGCAGTTGTTATACCTGAAAGTGTATCAACAAAGTCAACATCGTAAACACCAGAGTTTGTGTTTCTCCAAACATCATCACCTAACTGGTTATCAACAATCTGTGGTTGAACTCTGTCTTTTAATACGCGGAATACATCAAAGTATGTTGTAGTATTACCAGCAATATCTGTTATTTGGAAAGCAATATAGTTTGTCCCGTTTTGTAATAAATCAAAGTTAAGTGTAAATTCGTCAGTGTATTGTGTTTGATTTAATGGTGGGGTCACTAAATCTGTCCACAAAGATACAGGATTAACACCGCCTGTCGAAGAAAATGCGCAGTATTTAATTGAATTTATTTTTGATTTGTAATCAAAGAAGTCAACATTGTATAATCTTGAAGAATAACGCCAAGTTGGGTCTTGATTTGTTTCATAATTTGTTATTGTTGGCGGTGTTGTGTCTTTTAAAACATAAAACACATAATATGTAGAAACATTTCCTGCAATATCAGTAAGACGGACAAATACATAGTTTGTTGTATATTCTACAAGAGATGCGAAATCAACTGACCAATCTGTTGTATAACTTGACGATGATATAGCAGTTGCAATTGTTTGCCAACCTAAGATAGTTTCAGAAGTTGCAAAAGTAGAAGAAGTGCCAACAAAATATTCTGCTTCTGACAACCAAGATAGTCCATCGTAAAAATCAACATTATATCCACCTGGACGCGCAACATTTCGCCATGTATTATCACCACCTGCTGCAAATTCATTATAAGAAACAACCGGTGCTTCTGTATCTTTTTTTACATAGAACACATTATTAACAGTTGTTGTTCTTCCGGCAACATCCCAAACTCTTACTAAAACATAGTTCCAAGATGACTTACAAGCATCAAAATCAATCTGCCAGTTTTGGTTGTAAGAAGTAACTTTTGTTGAAATAAAAATATAAGTCCAATTTTTTAAAACTTCATCTGCCTCATTAGGACCTGAACGAATGATATATTGTGCAGAATCAAGACCTGAGCCAGCATCGTTGAAGTAAACTGCATAACCATCTGGCTTTGGTTCTTTTCTCCAGACATCATCTCCTGTCTGTTGATTATTAACTGTTGGTGGTGTTAAATCAACCAATGTTGTTGATTCAGGCGGTGTTGTAGAAGGAGGTGGGTCTTGCTCATCAGTATTTCCTGCTTTGTCATAAGCAACGACTCTAAATCCGTATCTTCCTTCAGTTGTAGCAGTAAATTTTATAGGATTAGCAGTTGTTGTGATATAAAGTGTGTAAGTGTATGGTGATGCGGTTTGTAAAGTGTAATAAAGTTTAACAAAACTTATACCTGAACTACCATAATCTACTGCTGTGTATGAAACATTAAATGTATCAGTTGAAGAATAAGAAGGTGCTGAAGCAGTTGCAGTTGGCGGCTGTGTATCTTTTAAGATATAAAACGCTTCAGTTAAAGTTGTGGTTGAAAATGCGTTGTCTATCACACGGACTGAAACATAGTTTGTCCCATCTGCTAAAAGTTCCCATTGTACCTGTGTTAAAGACCAGTTTTCAGTATAATAAGTTGAACCAGAAATTAAGACAGGAACATCTTGCCAGTCAAAGATAAATGGTGGAATACCAAAACCAATTGTTGAAACTCTTATCTGAAACTTACTTAACTTTGACCCACCTTCGTCATAAAAATCTATGTTGTACACACCATTGTTTATTCTTCTCCAGGTTGTATCACCATCTTGAAGGTCAACAATCCTTGGTGGTATTGTATCTTTCAAAACAAAAAATGCGTAGTTTGCAGTTGTTGAAACATTACCTGCAAAATCAGAAACTCTTATCCAGATATAGTTTGTTACTTCACACAATAAAGAATCCCAAACAGATTGTGGCAGTTGCCAGTTTTGAGTGTAAGAATATGTGTTTGTAGAGACAACTTGTGTCCAAGGAGTTAATGCAAGGCTGAAGCCTTGCCCTACATTTGTTGATGCTATGACTTCAAACTTTTGGATACCAGAACCGGAAGATGCGTCTTTAAAATCAACATCATAAGTTGCATAGTTAGAATTTCGCCAAGTATAATCTCCTGTTTGATTGTTTATTATTGTAGGCGGTGTTGTATCTTTTAAAACATAGAAAACATCTGTTAAAGAATCCATGTTATATCCAAGTGTTGGTGAATAAGAATTGTCAAAAACTCTTACTGAAACATACGATTTACCTTCAGGCATCAGGTCCCAACTTGATTGGTTCAAAGGCCATGGTGTGTTGTAAAAAGTTGTTCCAGAAATAATTGTTTCGCTATCAGTCCAATCTTGTATTGTTGTGCCAGAAAGTAAAGGTCCTGACATAATCTTTGTTTGAAACTTTTGTAGTTTTGACCCACCATCGTCTGCAAAAAATACATTATACAATCCATTATTAACCCTTCGCCATGTATCATCACCAAGTTGGTTATCTGTTATGGTTGGTCTTGTTATATCTTTTAAAACATAAAAAACATTGTATGAAGTTGCATATTGCAAAAGATTGTCCCAAGCACGGACTGAGACATAACAAGTAGTATTTTGTGGTAAAGCAGAAAAATCAATTGTCCAATCTGTTGTGTAAGAAACATCATTTATGTTTGTAGCAATTGTTGTCCAATCTTTGATAAGTGTTGACGGTTTTTGGTCTGTTGAAGAATAAATTGTATATTGAACAGTGTGCAATTTTGAAAGTTTGTCTTCAAAATCAACATTATAAGTTGTCCCTGGGTTGTTCCTCCATTGGTCATCACCATCTTGATAATCATAAATTGTAGGTGGTGTTGTGTCAATTGTTAGTTGATAGACCACAGACCATAGTCCATAGTTGTTAGTATTATCAACTGCACGAACACGCCAATAATATTTTCCTTGTGGTAATGTAGCGGTGTGATTTATCACACTTGTATTAGTTGAATAATAAAGTGGCATAAATGCCACCGCTACAGTTGATATCTGTAATTCATAACCATTAATTTCAGAACCACCACGAAAACCACTGTCATCAGATGCTTCCCAAGAAAATGTTATATTCATTTGATTTGTAGTTGCACCATCTAATGGTGCAGACAAAATCGGTACCGACGGCGGTGTTGTGTCAATCAATAGTTGATAGACCACAGACCACGGTCCATAGTTTGAAGCATTATCCTCTGCACGAACGCGCCAATAATATGTCCCCTGCGGCAATAGGTAGCCGCAGGATTCAGCCTGCGTTGTTGAAGAGTAATTCACCACACCAAAATTTATATCAGTTGAAATCTGTAATGTGTATTGTTTTATCCCAGAGTTTGAACCGGTAAGATAATCTGTCCCTGACCATGAAAATGTTATATTCATATAGTTTGTAGCCGCACCATTTATTGGTGCGCTCAGACTCACCACGGGTGAAGATAAATCACAACCAAAATCTGCTTCCGTCTCTAAATTACCACCAAAACTTACCCATAAAGAATTGCCGTTTAAACTTGAAACCCTTGCCTTCCAATGATATGTTGTCCCATCAGTTAAACCTGTGATTGTCACAGAACCAACAACTACACCACTGCCTGAATACTCCACTGCTGTACCTGTTGAAAGATTTGAACCATTAAACGCCTGACTCACTGGTTTTACCTCTACAACAGGATATAGAGTATCAGCAATTTTTGATGACATATTAAATTTTAAAACAACAGAAGTACTATTAACCCAACTGCCAGTTGAAATCGCTGTTTGACCATCTGCTTTATATTGAGCAAGTGCAGTAGGTGAAGATGGTGCTGGAAAGTAAGAATATGTAATAAAACATTTCCCTGTGAACAAAGCATTGTTTACTGAAATTGACATATTATGCACAGCAGAAGTTGATGAAACATCTAACACACTATGTGCTGAAGTTGAAATCATAACATTGAAAAAGTTTTCAGTAGTAGACCTATGAGCAGCGGTCTGTGCTGACAAACCAGAAGTATTTTGTGTAGTAGACGGGTTAGCAGTTGTTGTGTTAGCAGCAGCGTTTTGACAAAATTCAATCAAAGTATAAAAACTTCTTTTTTGTTTTCTTCCAACAGGTGTATCAGGATCTGGAAACCACACATTGAAAGGGAAACCTGTAGAAACAATAACACCATGTACTGCTTGACCAGTCATTGTTTGATAAAACTCTGTAAACTTTGCTGAAGATGTGTATTGATAAGTAATAACAAGTTGTGCACCAAGAGAACCTAAGTTTGCAGCGTTAGTACCTGGTATATACCTAAACTTTACAGGTGCGCCATAAACATAGTTTGCATTAGGATTTGAAGAAAACAGGTCTACAAAAAAGATGTGTCCTGAAATCTGTGCTGCTTGTGTGTTTAAAGAATATGTTTGCACAGTGCCTGAAACATTATTTACACTATACTCAAAACTTACTGTACCTTCAGTTGTACCATTGTATGAAGTGTTTACTTCAGTATAAAATGCTTTGATACCATTTGTTGCAAGTGTTTCTTCTATATACAAAGGAATCTCAAATTGTGTAGCAGTAGTAACACCAGCAGAACTTCCTTGACCTAAGAAATATCTTATTGTTTTTGTCTTTGTAGGTGCATCTTTTGAAAATTCATAAGTTAATACAACCTCACCACCTAAAACATAAACTGCGTTTGTAACATTTTTCACAATCAAAGTTTGATTAGTATTTTCTAAAAACCCAGGGACAGAAACTGCTCCTGTAGAGATAATGTAAAAGAAATCGTAGGAATCTATCTGTGAACCATCAAGAGTCATTGTTGATAATGCAACATTGCCACTTATCCAACCACTTATAGAACCATCAGTTGTAGCACCTCCTGACATCCTATGACCACGAATTTCAAACCATTGTTGTTGTAAAGTATAACCACTATAAGATGTTTCAGCAATATCTGCTTTGTAAGTAAAACTTGTCTCTGTTCCAGCAGGAGCTTGGGTTTGTCTTGATGCAACATTAGATGCAGAAAGTAAAGGAAATCTTACTGTGTTAACTTGTATAGAAGCATTGTCATCGTATTCATAAGTAATATAAAGTTTAAGAAATAAATTTTGGAAAAGCAAGCCAGCAGAGGAAGTTAAAGAAACTGCTTATATCAATGTTAGCACCACCTTCACTAAACGCGTGTAGTTCAAGCCATGCTTTTCTAACACCTGCACCAGCAATATCAGGTAACCTGATTCTTATTGAAGGATAAGTAAGTGTAGTAGCAGATGTGACGCCTGAAGGTGCACCGATGCCAAATGTATACTCTACTGTCTTTATCCTAATAGCTGAAAACAAAACCGTAGGTAAAAAACATAAAACTACTATTATTTTTTTCACTTTCTTAACTTTTGACACTATTGATACTTTTGACACTTTTGCTACTATTGACACTATTGATACTCTTGACACTTTTGAAACTCTTGCTACTTTTGGCACTTTTGACATTATTGTTACTTTTGATATTTTTAACACTCCTGCTACTTTCTTACTCTTCCCACCATTGAAACTTTTGCTACTTTTTATACTTTTGATACTATGACTTTTTAAAAACCACACCCTCTAAGTATCAGAAGTTCCATTCGTCTGAGACGAATTATCAGCAATCTGTCCACAAGAAGATTTCATCTCTTTTTGTATCTCTTCTAAAATTCTATTTATTTCTTCTCTAAAACTTTTATATGTCTTTTTATACTTTTGTCCTCGGAAACCTTCTGTTTTAATAGATTCTATCAAATGGTAAATCAATCTTGAAACTTCAACTGCTAACTTTTGTAACTTTTGAAACTCTTCTTCAGTAATATAGTTTTGGTCTTTTGCAACATAAAGTTGTGTCCTTACTTCACCACAAGAGCCACGAGAAATATATAAAAACTGTATAAATTCTTCTTTTGAACCACGTTCAAAACCTTCTGCTATGTTTGACATAATAGAAACAGAGGCACGTTGGATCTGATCTTTTAAACCTAAATCTTTTGAAAATTCAGGTTTCTTTGTAATTTTGTAAATTTCGTTTGTTAAAACTCTTGCTTTCTGCCAAACAACTAAATCTTCAAACCTTCTCACACTCATCTTCTTCCCCTTTCTTTGCCACTATTGACACTTTTGATACTATTGACACTTCTGAAACTTCTGACACTTTTTACACTATTGCTACTTCTGAAACTTTTGACACTCTTATACTTCACATCAAAACTTCCTTCTTTGCTTCTAACACAACTTCTTTATGTATCTTATCTAAACCTTTATCAAACCCTATCATCAAACATACATCACACAAATTGTTTATACTTCGTGGAAGCCCTTGTGTTGTCTCATAAATTTCTTCAACTGCATATTTACAAAACAACTCGCCCGTAGGATGGCCCGCTACCAAAAGACGATGTTTGATATATTCTCCAACTTCATCTAAATCTAAATTCTGTATATGATAATGATAATTTACTCGTTGTTTAAACTGTGGCAATAAAGCCAATTTTTCTCTTAACTCTGTCTGCCCCATTAAAATTATCGTCAATGTAAACTTGTTATCTACAACATAGTTTAACAAAACTCTGAGTTCTTCAAAAGTTCTTGTATCTTCTATCAGATGTGCTTCATCAATAATGATCACAGTGTGTTTCCCAATCTGAACATTTCTTTTAAGTATCTCACAGAAAAGATGTAATGTCTCAACTTTTTTAAGAGAAACTTTCTCACTCCCCCCACACTGAGTGAAAGCAAAAGATAATGGATAAGTTCATCTGGTGGTAAAAACGGATTCCCAGAATATACTACTTGATAATTTTTTGACGAAAGTTTGTTTTGCAATGTGTATGCGAGAAGTGTTTTCCCACTACCATACTCGCCTGTTATCAAACACAAAGGTTTCTTTGTTGAAACAACATATTCCAATCTTGCAAACGCTTCTTTATGTTATTTTGAATAAAAAAAGAACATAGGGTCAGGCGTGTTCTCAAACGGTGCTAATTTTAAATTAAAATGTTTTAAATAGAGCATAATTATTTGTTTTGAAATAGCATTCTAACATTATATATTATAAAATTTTTTATCTTTCTTGCAACATAAAAAAACTTTTTTATGTTTAAATAATAAACAAATCCTAAAACACCACTAAAAATATTTGGGTAAAAACCGATAATGTTATCAAAACTTATCTCAACAGGTTCTGTGATACCTGTATCATCACAAACAACATATTTTTTGTTGGGCAGAATTTTTATTATCCTATGCAAAAATTTTTGACCGTTTATCTCATATAATACCACATCGCCTAAACAATATCTGTTTTTTTTAACAATGCGAACCACCTCTCCATTTTTTATCAAAGGACGCATACAACCACCTGATGTTTTTATAAAAGCATCGTCTAACACAACACTCTGCTTTGCCTCTATAATATTCGTTTTAGAAATCGTTGAAAAATTGTTCATATTATTAAAATGTTCCCGCTTTTGGCGGGATCGCTCGCTATGATAACAAAAATTGTTTTTTTCAGTGTTCTCCTTTTAGCGGGCTCTGGGTTTGAAAACCACTCCTACAACACCGCTTTTCTTCCCCTCTATTAATCCCGCCTTCAGCGGAACTTCTCCCGCTTTTAGTAGAATGCTGAAAAACCCCTCTTTTTTGTCATTGCGATCCCACAATTTTAAGAAAGCAGATACAATTTACTTCTTTTTTATATCAGCACAAGGTGCTGAAACTACAACACAAAATTCAAGGTAGTTGCAGTCCCGCAATTTGCGGGACTCCTCGCAATGACACATAAAATAAAACGACTCGCAATGATAAATTAAAAAACACTTGCAATAATTTACTTTTTATTTAATATTCTGTAGTTCTCTGTTTCTCTGTGTCTCTGTGGTATATTTCAAAAGAATTGTTCTGCAACTTTTTCTGCTATATTTATCTGTCTTTGAGTTAAAAACTTATTTTTAGGTAACCAAAAAATATTAGTTAACAACAAATCTATAAAATCTTCTTTCTTTTTAATATTAATTATTTTGCCTTTATCAATCTCAGATAAAAATTTTATTTCTTTTATTTTTATCAAATTATTACCATTAACAAAACCAGGTCTAACTTCGCTATAAAACATACTTGGCCAAGAATATATGTTTTTGTTTATCAAAACTACAGGACATAGTTCGTCAGATAAAACTTTTTTGTTATCAAACTTTTTTGCTAATGTTGACTTCCCAGAACCACTTTTGCCACTATACAAAACACAACCGTTATCCTCTGCAATCCCAGCAGAATGTAGCAAAAACCCATTGTTTAAACATAAAATTATACTTGACAAAATACGTAGAACTGAATTAAACACAAAATAGTTTTTTATACAACTAAAACAAAATTTTTGATTTTCTAAACTAAAACAAACAATCCCGCCCTGGATAACAATTTTTTCGTTATCAGGACATCTTTCACATTTTTCTGTTTCGTTGTTAAACACACAAAAATATAATTTTTGTTTGCCCTGTATTTTTTTAAAGAAAAATTTTTTTAAATAATCATCTGTAACATTATAAAAAAATTTTTTGTTAACAGAAATTAAAACAGATGTTTTCTTAGGAATAAGATTCAAGTAAATATCAAACTTTCTCATAACTCATCACTTTTTACCCACCAACGAGACGCTTTCAGTTGCAACAAAAGTTTTTTATCTTTAGTATCAATCTTTGTTTCATCAACAGCTTCAACAATAGATAACTGCGAGTTCTCAGCAAGATTTATAATCTTTGGTTCTTTTGGCGCAATCTTTTCTTCAGTTAAAACAATTTTTACTACAGGACGTACTGGGAAAGAAATGTTTGTTGCTATAACCTTTGCAATTTCTTCTGTATTAAGTTTTACATAACTTCCTACTGGAAAGATTGAGATTCTATCTACAAAAAGTTTTACAAGTTGTGAGTCAAGTTTACCTTTTGCTTGGTCTACTAACGCAACAATAGCGTTATGAGGCAAGATTCTATCTCGGTAAGGACGAGGATGTGTCATTGCTTCATACACATCAGCAACACTTATTATCCTTGCATAAAGATGTATATCATCTATCTCTACCCCATTTGGATAACCACTGCCATCAACACGTTCATGAATCTGTGATATTACAGAAATAAGTTTTTGTTGTAATTCAAATGGTAGGTCAAGTTTGTTAATTTCTTCTTTTATATACTGAGAATGTTTTTTTATTTCTTCAAATTCAGGTTCAGTAAGTTTTGTTTGTTTCTGTGCAACATTTAAAACTCTGACCATACCAATATCGTGTAAGAAACCGCACAAAATAAGTTCTTTAAGTTCATCTATAGAAAATCCTTTTGTTTTACCTATAACCCCACTGAAGATACCAACATTTACGCTATGACCATAAATATAAACATCAGGTGTAGAATAAGAAGTATATAATAATATCTCTTGATTGTTTTGATTAATCAACTCAGCAATATTTTTTGCTGATTCTAAGGTTTCAGAAATATCAATTTTTGTTTTTTGTGATTTAAGTTCTGAAAAAAGTTTTTTAATACAAGATATAGAGCTTGAATATACTTTTTCAACATCTGTCTTTTGCGAGATAGCTTCTTCAGTTTGTGTATTTTTTATTATCTGAGTTGACAATTGTTGAGCTTGGGAAACATTTAGTGGTGATACAGGTTTTGTTTGTTCTGAAGTTATATTTTTTTGTTCTTGTAGTTTTTTAAGTATATCTGATAATCTCATAAAATTTTATAGTTTGTTTGGATAGATTATTTAATCTTCATGTACGCAGATAGATATTGCTAAAAAAATAATATATTTTAATATAGGAGGGACTTTCTAGTCCCGACCATGAAAATTGTCCCGCTTTTAGGGGACCGCTGAAAAAACCCTCTTTTTTGTCATTGCGAGGGTCATTCTGCAAAATGCGAAATTATCGGGGTTGGAAAACCCCTCCTACAACCAATGTGTCATTGCAAGAAGCCCCGCTCTTGGAGACCGCTGAAAACCCCTCTTTTTCGTCATTGCGATCCCGCAGATTGGAGAATGCTGAAAAAGTGGTGTTTTTAAAAAATGAACAATTTTGTGATGATGGAAAACAACATACAAACAAGTTTTTATGGTCAACAATGTTCAATTTTGTCTTTAACTTTTT
>Ga0308405_1000143_pt1 | contig 53489 bp, 51 predicted proteins | sample HotsprSampleMS13_FD_203473 | JGI IMG/M metagenome (GOLD analysis project Ga0308405, IMG submission 203473) | Hot spring phototrophic mat microbial communities from Mushroom Spring, Yellowstone National Park, Wyoming, United States - 20060912_MS13 ...
TATAGATGGTAAACAATTAGAAGTTAAAGGTTGGGGTGAAGAACGACCTATAGCGTCAAATAAGGCAAAACTTGGTCGTGCACAGAATCGTAGGATAGAGATTGTGATACCAAAATAATTATTACTTACTGGAGGTTGGAACAATTATGGCAGAAGAAAATGTTAAACAAGTACCAAAAGGTGTTAGTATAATAATTGTAATACTAATATCATTGATTAGTTCGTTTGCAGTAAGTTTTTTTAGTTATTTTTATGTTTTTCCTGGGATTGAGAAAAATTTATATGTCCGTGTAATAGATATAAGAAATATGCCAATTGCAGAAGCGTCAAAAAAACTTGAATCAATAGGTTTAAAATATGAAATTGTTGAACAAGTTGAATCTGATACAATTCCTGCTGGCTGTGTTATCTTACAACAACCTTTAACGAAAACTTTAATGAAAAAAGGTTCTGAAGTGTTAGTAGTATTATCAAAAGGTGTACCAACAGTTAAAGTTCCAGATGTTAAGTTAAAACTTGTTGACGAAGCAAAAAAAATACTTGCTGAAGCAGGATTGACAGTTGGTGAAATAAAAGAAGTTGATTCTGAAGAAATTGAGAAAGGAAAAGTTGTTTCAACAGAACCACAAAATGATGTTGAAGTTAAAAAAGGAACTGTGGTGATTATAAATGTAAGCAAAGGTAAACCTGTTGTACAACAGATAAAAAAAGAAGTTATAAAAGTTGTAGTACCGAATATAATAAATAAATCATTAATAGAAGCAAAAAAGTTGTTAGAACAATCAGGGTTAGTTTTAGGTAATGTAAAAAAAATTTGTGATGAAGATAAAGATTTTGATATTATAATTTCACAATTGCCAAAAGCAGGGTCTATAGTTCCCAAAGGGACAAAGGTAAGTATTGTATATAATGCTGAAAGTGAAGAATAAAAAAATTTTTAAGTTTAAAAAATTATAAATTTTTTTAATTTAAAGTTCTTTCCTTAAATTTATTCTTTCAGTTTAAAAACACTTAGAAAACAATAAGCTACTAAAAGAAAGAATCAAATTAAGCTTAAGTCCCTGTAGCTCAATATGGATAGAGCGGCTGCCTTCGAAGCAGAAGGTTGCAGGTTCAAATCCTGCCAGGGACGAAGGTTTGAAAAATAAAAATTTTGTCAACTATTGATTTTCAAAATTTTAATTTTTATAAATAACAAAGTTAAAAATTAACTATTACAGCGCAGAGTTGCATGTTGCATATTGTTAATAGTTTGATAAAATAAAATTTTTTATATGTGTACTTTGTGAACTCTGTGTCTCTGTGGTTTTTAAAAAAATACAAAAATAAAAAAAGGGGGGGTTAATATGAAACATTATAAAAAAATGTTTGTCAGTACTTTAGTTTTAATGTCTCTGTTATTTTTTGCATGTCCAAAAAAAGTTCAACCACCACAAGTTGAACAACCACAAGAAGTTGTTCCTGAACAACCGCAAGTTAAAGAAGAACCACCAATTCGTGGAGAAGAATTTCAGTCAGTACCAGAACTTAAAAATGTATATTTTGGATTTGACAAGTTTGATTTAACAGAAGAAGCAAAAAGTATATTACAGAAAAATGCTGAGTTTCTTTTAGCAAATCCGCAGTATGAGATACTTGTAGAAGGACATTGTTGTGAATGTGGGTCAAACGAATACAACCTTGCTTTAGGACAAAAACGTGCTTCTACAATAAGAGGTTATTATATTTCTTTAGGTGTTCCTGCAGACAAAATTGCAACAATATCTTATGGAGAAGAAAAACCTATTAACAAAAATGTTGCTCCACCAGATTCTCCTCTTTGTAAACCTAACCGCAGAGGTGAAACAAAAGTTCGTATAAAAAAATAAAATAAATTAGATTAAGATGAAAAAACTAATTTTTTCTATATTGTTTGTTTTTGTTTCTTCATTAATTTTTTATGGTTGTATAGCAACATCTGAAGATGTATTATCATTAAAAGAAGAAATTGCTGAGTTAAGAAAAGAATTGACTTCTATAAGAAGAAACCAAGCTGAACTTAACCAACAAATGAAACAACTTGATACAAACTTGCAAGTTTATACAGAAAAACTTGAAGAAAACAAATATAAAATGTCGTTTTTAGCACAACGTATGGATGATATACATTCAAGTTTATCACAACGAATGGATATTTTGTCAAAACAGCTTCCTAAGGTAGATATGCCAATGCTTCCTCTACCAACAGAACTTTTTAACATGGCATACAACGATTATTCTCGTGGTATGTATGATTTGGCAATAAGAGGGTTTAAAGATTATTTGTCAAGATATCCAGATAGTGAACTCGCGAATAAAGTATATTATTATTTAGCTGACTCTTATTTTGCTAAAAAACAATACCAAGAATGTATAAAAATAATTGACGAATATCTGTCGAAATATCAAAAAGATGATTTTGCACCATCAATGTTGTATAAAAAAGGGATGTGTTTTATCCAACTTGGGTTAGAAAAACAAGCTGATGAAATTTTTGAGTTAATCAAAAAAAATTATCCGACAAGTAAAGAAGCAAGAGAGCTTTCTGGAGAGTAGAGAATTATGTATGGATTCTATAAGGATAAGAATAGCATTTTTATGTTCTTGTCTGATACATATTTTCCTTCTTACAGGAGTAAGAATAATTTCTAAAAGTAAACCAATTGTAATTTCTTTCCCTGTAGAACTCATTTCTTTACCTGCGCCTGAGAAAAAAATTGAAGAAAAAATTGTTGTCCCACAACAAGTTAAAAAAGAAGAAATTGTTTTACCAAAAAAACAAAAAAAAGTTTTTAAACAAGTTGAGAAAAAAGAGACCGAAGATAAAAAACAAGAAGAACAAAAAGTTGCTTCTCAACCAACAACATTGCCATCTTTGTCTTTAGAAACAGCTAAATTTCCATTTTCTTATTATGTGAACCAAATAAGAAAAAAAATTGTAGAGAACTGGTTATGGTCACAAAATTATCCTGGTGAGTTAAAAACAATTGTATATTTTAAAATACTACGTTCAGGAGAAGTTGAAGAAATTAAGATAAAAGAATCGTCAAACAATAAGTTGTATGACAATATTTGTCTTCGTGCAGTAGAACTTGCAAAACCGTTTCCACCATTACCTCAAGGATTTACAGAAGAGTATTTAGGTGTTTATTTTGAGTTTAAATATAAGGAGTGAATATGAGAAAAAAATTTATAGTATTGATTTTATTTTTATACAATTTAGGATTTGCAGGGATAGATATATATATCCAAGCAGTGAAAAGTGGGAAACGAATAAATTTAGGTATCTCAAAATTTTCTACTAAACAAACACAAATAATGAATGCAGTATTACAAATACAACAGGTTGTCCGAGATGATCTGTTGTTTACAAGATTGTTTAATGTTGTTGAACCTGGCTGGCAGTATTTACCTGATAAATTTATATCTGAGAAATGGCAAAAATATGGTATAGACGTTGTTGTTTGTGGTGAAGTTGATTTTGAAGGTGACAAGTATGTTTTAATAGGAAAAATGTATGATGTAAGTTCAACACAAAAGATTTATGAGGAAAGGTTCGTTTCAAAAGATCTAAGGTTTGTTGCGCATTTGTTTTCAGACAATATTGTGAGAGTGTTCACAGGCGAGTACGGTATTGCTACAACACAGATTGTCTTTGTTAATGATATGACTGGCTTTAAAGAAATTTATAAAATTGATTATGATGGACACAATTTAGTTCAACTTACAAATGATAAAAGTATAAATATTTATCCTCGTGTTTCTCCTGATGGGAAAAAGATCGTTTATACTACATACAAAGAGCGTAACCCAGATTTGTATATGATGAATATTGATGGTAGTAATAAATACCCTTTATCTTTGTTCCAAGGGCTTAATGTTACAGCAAACTGGTCTTATGATGGAGAAAAACTCATTATAACTATGACAAAAGCTAAACATTCGCCAAATTTGTATATTTTAGACCTAAATACAAAAAGTTTCAAACGGTTAACTTTTGGTAACAATATAGACATTTCAGGTTTTTTTTCACCTAACAATCGTGAGATTGTGTTTATTTCAGACCGTTATAGGATACCACAGATGTATATAGCTTCTATTGATGGAAGCAATATTAGAAGATTGCCTACAGAGGGATATACAACATCGCCAATGTGGTCTCCAAAAGGAGACAAGATTGTGTTTAGTATCCAACAAAAAAATGGTCTGTTTGACATATATCTTTATGATATCACAAAAAACGAATATTACAGGTTAACACAAGACAGCGGGTCTAATGAAAATCCTTATTTCTCGCCGGATGGAAGATTCATAGTTTTTGTATCCAACCGAAACGGTAAATACGAATTATATACAATGTTTTTAGATGGTTCTAACCAAAGGAGGGTAAAAGAACTTAAAGGTAATTGTTATTATCCATGTTGGACACCAAGACGTGTTTTTTAAACTGTAGTTTTAACAACTTGATTTTATATCTCTTTTTTTGTAATTTATAAAAAATAAAAAGTTTTAATGAAGAAAGAGTAAAAATATATGGCAACAGTATTATTATTAATGATGTTATAAGTTTGATAAAGTTTCTTACAGCTTTTTTAGAAAAAAAATGATTGAATTGTTTATTTTGCAACTTTAGGTGAGGAAGGGTTGGAAGAACTCTATTAAAAATGTACTGATGTTGTACTACTTGATATCAGGTTTCCTAATGTCGAAAGAGTTGAGTTGTTAGAAAAAATTAGGAAGTTTGATGAAAATATACCTGTAATTGTTATTTCTGGAATTAAAGAAGTTAAAATTGTAGTTGAAGCAATTAAAAAAGGAACTTATGATTATATAACAAAACCAAATGATAGGGAGATTGAAAATGAAAAAAGAATTTGTCAAACTTATATCAATAATAATTGTTTTATCGTTAGGTATTATTTTAATTTCTGGTAAACCAGTAATAAAAACATTTACTACTACAAAAAATTCTGATAATATTGTTCTTACTAAAAATTTTTCTATACAAGACGCATTGTCTCTACAGGAAGCGTTTGTAGATGTTATTGCACGGGTAAGACCAACTGTTGTTAGTATTGTAACAGTATACACATATAAAGTAGAGATGCCAGAATTTTATTTCGGAGATCCGTTTGAAGAATTTTTTAGAGAATTTTTTGAGTTGCCATATCCAAAGAAAGAACGTCAAAAACAAAGATATCAACAGTACAAAGCTGAAGGTGGTGGGTCTGGTGTAATAATTTCTCCTGACGGGTATATTCTTACAAATGAACATGTTGTAAAAGGAGCAACTGAGATAAAAGTTATTGTTAATATTGATGGTAACAAAAAAGAGTATAGAGGAAAAATTGTTGGTAAAGATCCGAGAACAGATATTGCTGTAGTAAAAATCAATGCTAAAAACTTGCCTTATGCAAAACTTGGTAATTCTGACAAAATAAAGATTGGTGAATGGGTAATAGCAATTGGTTCACCATTTGGGTTAGAACAAACAGTTACAGTAGGTATTGTTTCTGCGTTAAGACAAAGGGTTCGTGTTGAAAGAAGAGAATATAGGGAGTTTATCCAAACTGATGCTGCAATAAATAGAGGTAATTCAGGTGGACCTTTGTGCAATATATATGGTGAAGTTATTGGAATAAATACAGCAATATATGCTCCTACAGGCGTGTTTTCTGGTATAGGATTTGCTATACCTATAAACCAAGCAAAAAGTATTTTGGATACTCTTATACAAAAAGGTAAAGTTCCCCGTGGATGGCTTGGTGTTGAAATTGTCCCAGTAGATGAAGCTATAGCAAACCAGTTCGGGTTATCTAAAAAACAAGGTGTTTTAATCAATCGTGTGTTGAAAAACACACCTGCTGAAAAAGCTGGTCTACAACGAGGAGATATCATAATTTCGGTTAAAACAAAAGATAAAACAATTGAAGTTAATTCACCACAAGAGCTACAAGATGTGATTTTCTCGTTATTACCAAAAGAAAAAGTTGAATTAAAAATTATAAGAAATAAAAAAGAACAAACTGTAGAAGTTGTCCTTGGAGAATTACCGGAAAAACCACAGCAAGTTGTTGAAGAAGAAAAAGAGAAAAAAGAAGAAAGTTATACTTGGTTAGGACATAAATTTATAAATTTAAATGATGAACTTAGGGAAAAACTTGGTATTGAAGCTGATGTTGAAGGTGTTGTTATTCAAAAAATTAATTATGATGATAAAAATTATGAAGAACTTGGATTATACGAGATGGATGTAGTAGTAAGTATTAATAGAAAAGAAATAAAAAATATTTCTCAATTAAAAGATGTATTGAAAACTGTTGATATTAAAAAAGGTGTTGTCTTTGATATAATACGTAATGGTAAACAAATGTTTGTCTCGTTTATAAAACAATGAAGAAAGTGTTAGTAATAGATGATGATTTAGAACTACAGGAACTATTAAAGTTTTCATTTCAACATTTTGGATACGATGTCTATCAAGCATACGATGGTAAAGAAGGTTTTAAAAAAGTTAAAGAAGTGTTACCAGATGTTATTGTTTTAGATATAATAATGCCAGAAATGAACGGTTTCGAAGTAATAGAAGAACTTAAAAAAGATCCTGAAATATGTTTGATACCAGTTATAATGTTAACATCTTTAAGCCATACACGAGACAAAGTTACTGGTGTAAAACTTGGTGCTGATGAATATATTGTAAAACCAGTAGAACCTTATGAACTTATAGCTCGTGTTGAAGGATTAATAAAAAGGTATTATGAAAATGTTGATGAACTCACACGGTTGCCAGGGTTAGTTTTGCTTGAGAATCAAGTGAAAGAACTTATCTCTGCGAACAAAAAATTTTCTGTTATATATATCGACATATGTAATTTTAAAGCATATAACTTAAAATACGGATTTGAACAAGGTGATCGTATAATTAAACTTTTTTCAGGGATGTTAAGATCTGTAGTTAAAAGTTGTGGTACAGATAAAGACATAATTTGTCATTTAGAAGCAGATGATTTTAGTATATTATCGTTTACTGCTAAAATTCAATCTATAGTTGAAAATATAATATCGTTATTTGATAATTTGTCAACACAGGTTTACGATGAAGAAACATTAAAAAATGGATATTTTGTATATAAACTTAATGATATAGAATTAAAGTCACCATTGTTAAAATTAGCTATAGCTGTAGTTTCTGTACAAGAAGGGAAGTATACACATTATGCTGAAATTTTAACTTTTTCAAAAGAATTGTTGTCTTTTGTGAAACAACAAGTTAAACAAACAAATCAGAATATGTTTGTATTTAAATAAATGCTATTTTATAAAAAACGAAAGTACTAAAATTATTACAGCAGTGCTTACCACGGTTGCAATAATTGTCCCTGGAGACCATCCTTCTTTTTGTTTAGCAACTTTTTGTTGTTGCTGTAGTTTATCTTTTTCTTCCTTGGTTAGTTGTTTAACAAATTCAATTTGATGTTCAATTTTAGTCTCATTACCATACAAATCTTTTGCAATAATAAATATATTGTTCACACCTGGTTTTAAAACTAAAGAATAACTAAATCTGCCATCTTTGTTAACATCTACATTTTTGCCATTAATTGAAAGAAATGTTTCAGGTTCAGTTGTACCACTAAAATCAACTAAATCTTTATCTGTCTTTGTTATATTTACTAAATCTGTTTCAAGTTTAGGTGGTGTAGTGTCAATGACAATTGTTTTTGGTTCTGATGGGTTCTCAAAACCTAATTCGTCAATATAAGAAATTTTGTAGTAGTATTTACCATCTGGTAACTGTATCTTAGTTAAATCAAAGTTTATGGTTTGGTTTGGCTTAAGTTCGTTTGTTTCTTCATAAACAACTTTTTTAAAATCTTTATCTTTTGCAATTTGTAGACGATATTTTTTTATAATCTGTCCTAAAACTTTTGTTTTTTCTTCTTGTTTTGTTGAAATTTTTTCTTTTGTTGATTCTGAAACAGAAGGTTTTTGTTGTTTTTCTGTAATAAAAGGTAAGGATTCTTTTTGTTCGGCTTGTTGTGGTGGTTTAAGTTGGAATGAAAGAATAGACACTGACTTGCTTAACACAAGTTCGTTGTCTTTAGATAATTGAACATCTTGCAGTTTAAAAGTTAGTTCAGGCGGTGGCGGTAAAGCTTTTGGTTCTGATGGCGGAGATAAAGGTTTTATTTCTGTCCCAAACCCTTTTGGAACATATACAGTTTTTCCTTGAGCAGTTACATCTACGGCTCCTTCGTATACTTCAACTAAAGTTGTTTTATCTTCTTCACGAACTTTTGTTCTAAAATCTGTTTTAGGAATTTTAGGATCAATCTTAGGTAAAACTTCTGCTGTTTCAGTGATAACTTTTGTATTTGTTGCACGGATACCACCTTTATGCAAAGTTACTTCTTCTTGTTTAAGTTCAGGACGGATTGTAACAAAAGAGTTTTCGTCTATAGTAAGTATCTCGCCAGAATAAAATTTTATGTTTGCACGAGAATTCTCTTGAGTAGAAATAGCATCATCGTTGTATAGTTCCATATTTATTGTTGGATCTTCCCAAAGGACAGAATTGCGTTTTCTGTATTTTACTTTGTTTAATATATAAACTAAATATGCAGGACGAAATTTTTCTTTAACAATAACAATAGGAACTTTAATTTTCATACCAGGTAGAGGTGCATAAATGTCTGATATGTTAAGTTTGTTATATTTTAAAATTTCAGGCCATTGTTTCGGATCTTTTAAGTAATAATTTGCAATTTGTGATAAGGTTTGTCCTTCCTTAATCTCTATTTCTTGTAATAAAATTTCTTTTTCTTCAGCTTCTTGAATTTTATACTGTTGTGAAAAACAAAAAGAAATAATTAAAAAAATGTTTAACAACAAAATAAAATTAGTTTGTTTTATTATTTTCTTCATCTGTTATATTAGGATTTTGTGTTTTTGGTAAAACAAAAACAAAGTTTGCTCCGTGTCCATATTCTGACTCTACCCAAATTTTACCTTTGTGTAGTTCAACAATATATTTACATATAGTAAGTCCTAAACCTGTTCCACCTTTTGTTTTGTTTTTTACTTGACCAAATTTTTCAAAAATTTTTTCAAGATATTCTTTAGGTATACCTTCGCCAGTGTCCTGAACAAAACATTCTACAAAATTGTCTTGTTCTTTTATACTTACAGTTATAATTCCGTTTTCTGGAGTAAATTTTATAGCATTACCGATGAGGTTTGTAAATACACGTTCTAAAAGTTTACCATCAGCTTCAAGTTCAATAATATCTTTTTGTGGTTCAAAAACAAGATTGATACTTTTTCGTTCAAATTGAGGTTGTTGTAGTTCTATCACAGTTTGTGCAATTTTTATAATATCAACTTTTTCAACTTCAAGTTGCATTTTACCAGCTTCTATCTTTGAAATATCTAAAATATCGTTTATCATGTTCAACAATCTAAACGATGCTCTGTCCATTGTTTCTAACATTTTTTTCTGTTGTTCATTAAGAGGTCCTGCAATACCATCAGATAAAAATTTTATAAACCCGCGAATAGAAGTCATAGGATTTCTTAAGTCATGTGTTATAGAATGTAAAAAGTCGTCCTTCATTTTATCAAGTTCTTTTTCTAAAGTAATATCGTGTAATACAGTGACAATACCAAGTTTTTCATTTTTTGGTGTTGATACTGGTAAAGACATTGTTTGATAAAACCGTACAAAGTTACCTTGTGAAAGATCTATCTCAAAAATTTTATTTGGTTGGTTTATAGCAGATTCAAACACAGAACGTATTTTTTCATCAAGGATATTAAATATGTTTAAATTTTCTATATTAGCATTTATGTTTAAAATATCTTTTGCTTTTTTGTTGATAAGCATTATATTACCTGTATAATCTGTTAAAATTATACCGTCTTGTATTGAAAAAATAATAGCTTCTGTTTTTGTTTTTTCAGCAATAAGTTTGTCAAGTTGTATTTCAGCATATTCGTTAAGTTTTTGTGCCATATGGTTGAAAGTTTCACCTAAAATCTCGAGTTCGTCAAATGTTTTTATTTTTATATTAACATTAAAATTACCTGCTGCAACTGTTTTTGCTGCGTTTATAATTTTTAGTATCGGTTGTGAAATACCAGTAGCAATAAGGAAAGAGATTATTATTGAAACAAAAATTAATATGAATATAATTTTAGTAGTACGGTTTGTTAATAAAGTAACAGGTAAAAATGCTTCATCTCGTTTTTGTTGTAATATCACAACCCAATTAGAAACAGGGATATAAATATAAGATGCAATATAATCTATATTGTTTTCTTTAAACTCTTTTGATCCAATGGTAGTAGATTGTTGTGCAATGTTAACTATAGGATTAGCAAGCAGTTTTTCTGCAAGATGTTTATCTTCAGCATTGTTAAAAATTAAAAAGTTTTCTTTAGGAGAAATTATTGTTATAAATCCTGTTTTTCCTATATGATATCCTTCTAATTGACTAAACAATGAGTTTAAGGAAAGTATTATACGAATAAAAAAATTTTTGTGTTTATAAAAAATATCTATATGATAAAAATTTTCTTCATAACGAAAGTTTGTTAGTATGTTTTGTAAAGACGATTCTTTAAACTCTATAAAAAATTTTGTCTTACTAAAATCTTCTAAAACAGGTGTAGATAAAAATTGTTCTTTATAAATTTTTATTTTTTCTTTACTAGAAAAATCAAGAATTGATACTGCAACAATGTTATCGTTTGTGTCTATTATAGATTTTAACATAGTTTGTTTATTTTCCCATGAAAGGTCTGTCCTAACTACAGTTTCTTCTATCAATGGAAGAACTTGAGAGATTGTATCAAAATAACCTTGTATTTTTATAGCAATATTTTCTATAGTTTTTGTATGTAGTTCTCTGTACAATGTTGATAATGCAGGATAAAGTATTTTGTTTGATTGGAAAGAGAGAAACAATAATGGTAATACAGATAAAAAAGTTAAAATTAATATAAATTTTAAGAAAAATGGGAAATAAACTTGTTTCATCCTAAAAATACAAGTTTTTATCTTATAATAGTTTTGTTACGTTCTCTTCCTAAAGAGAACATTTTTATTTTAGTCCCACAATAATGTTCTATCAATTCTATATATCTTTTAACATTTTTGGGTAGTTTTTTATATTCTGTGATATTACTGAGTTCTTCGTTAAATCCTGTAGTAGAAATATAGACAGGTTTTGCTAAAGATTGTATTTTTCTTGAAGATGGAAAATCATAATAAAGTTTGCCTTTATATTTGTATGCAATACAAATTTTTAACGGATTAATACCTTTTAAACAATCAAGTTTTGTTAATACAAGTTCGTCAATACTATTTATTTTTATAGCATGGCGAACTACTACACTATCAAACCAACCACAACGTCGTGGCCTACCTGTTGTAGCACCGTATTCATTACCTTGGTTACGTAAAAATTCTTGTAATTGCGATTTTATTTCAGTTGGGAACGGACCTTCACCTACGCGTGTTGTATATGCTTTTGTGATACCTATCACTTTTTTTATATATTTCGGTGGTAAACCAATACCTATTGATATCCCGCCAACAATCGGGTTTGATGATGTAACATATGGATAACTGCCAAAATCAACATCTAACATTGTTCCTTGTGCACTTTCAAATAACACAACATATCCTTTTTCTATCACATTAATTAAAAGGTTAGTAGTATCAGTTACAAAAGGTTTTAAAAACTTAGAGTATTTTCTTTGATGTTGTACAATTTGTTTTATTAAACTTTCACGGGAGATAGAAACAAAATTTTTTATTAAAGGATATTTTTCATCAATATTTTTTTTAAGTAAAGATATAAAAGTATCTTCTTCAAGATAATCACATATGCGTATGCCAGATCTTGAATACTTGTCTGCATAACAAGGTCCTATACCTTTTTGTGTAGTACCAATTTTTTGTGTTTTCTCTCGAACAACATCAAGATATTTATGATACGGTAAAATTACATGTGCACGGTCTGAAATAAACAAATTTTCTTTTGTAACCTTGAACCCTTTTAGTTTCAAAAATTGTATTTCGTTATATAACGCTTCTGGGTCTACTACAACACCATTTGCTATTACACATTTTTTATGTTCTAGTATTCCTGAAGGTATAAGGTGTAAAATATATTCTTTGTTATCAAAAACAACAGTATGTCCAGCGTTGTTTCCTCCTTGATAACGAACAATATAATCAGCATCACGAGATAAATAATGTACAACTTTTCCTTTACCTTCATCACCCCATTGTGTACCAATTATTGATATTGTGTTATAATTTTTCATAAGTTAAATATATTATAAAAATTATTTTTGTATTACAAGTTGTTCAACAATTATTGTATAAAATACAAAATTTTTATATATTATTTTTATATATTTTAAAAAATTTTTTTAACATATATTGTTATGCAAGACAGAAAAAAAATTGATATTGTTTTAAAAAAAGTTGGGAAAGCATTGGGTGATTACCAAATGATAGATAAAGATGACAAAATTCTTGTTGCAGTATCTGGTGGTGAAGATAGTATAACTTTGTTAGATGTGTTAAAAGAAAAACAGAGATCTCTTCCATATAAGTATTCTTTGTATTCAGTATATATAGATTTTTTTAGTAGTAATGAACATATTGATAACAATTTAGATAAGTATTTGGAAGAAAATTCGACGGAACATTTTATTATTAAAAAAAATTTAATATCTATAAATAAAAAATTTAATTGTTTTTGGTGTAGTTGGAACAGAAGAAAAGAAATTTTTCTTTTAGCGAAAAAACTTGGATGTAGAAAAGTTGCGTTAGGACATAATTTAGATGATATAGTTGTAACATTTTTGATGAACTTGTTTTATCATGGTGAAATTTCTACAATGCCACCAAAGTTAGAGATGTTTAAAGGAAAAATAGTTTTGATACGTCCACTAGTTTATGTTACAAAAGAAGAAACACATAGATATGTAGAGTACAAAAAATTGCCAATACTAAGTTCTAACTGTCCATACCAAACTGATGAAAGTTTTCAAAGACGAAAATATCTTATGGAACTTGTGAACCAACTTCAAACATATTGGCCAAATATAAAAAAGAATATATTTAATAGTTTGAAAAAAATAAGATATGAATATTTGGTGTAACAGCTATGAAAATTTACGAAAAAGAATTCTCGGTAAGGACCACTAAAAGAACTGAGTTTGTCAATATAACAGATAAAATAGAAGAAATAGTTGAAGAATCTGAAATAAGCAATGGTATATGCTACATTTTTGTACCACATACTACTGCTGCTGTAACAATTAATGAAGATGCTGACCCTGATGTTGTTGCTGACATAAATACAAAACTTAATAATCTTATACCTAAAAACGAAAGTTATTATAACCATATGGAAGGAAATTCTGATGCACATATTAAATCTTCAATCATAGGTGTTTCATTAGAAGTTTTTGTGAATAATAAAAAACTTAAGTTAGGTACATGGCAAGGAGTTTATTTTTGTGAGTTTGATGGTCCACGACATAGAAATGTATGGGTGAAAGTTTTAGGAGAATAATATTGTGTGGATGGATAGATGTGTGAATGTTTAGATGAGTGGGTTTTTCAGTGGTCTCCAATTTGCGGGATTGACCCATGGCAAAATTTGATATTATTCAAACAAAAAAGAGGTAAAAAAAACGTATGAAAAAACAAAAGATTCCTTCTGATATAAAAATAGGAATCATTGGAGGAAGTGGAATTTATAATATAGAAGGATTGCAGAATGTTAAAGAATATAGTATCACAACACCTTTTGGAAAACCATCTGATAATATAATAGTAGGAGAACTTGAAGGTAAAAAAGTTGCCTTTTTACCACGACATGGCCGTGGGCATACTATATCACCAACAGAGATAAATGTTCATGCTAACATTTACGCGTTGAAACTTTTAGGTGTAGAGTTTTTAATAAGTCTTTCAGCATGTGGTTCATTAAAAGAAGAAATAAAACCTCGTGATTTTGTTTTACCAGACCAGATTTATGATAGGACAAAATTTAGGAAACCCACATTTTTTGGTAATGGTATTGTATGCCATATATCTTTTGCAGAACCGTTTTGTAAAAACTTGCGTGAGTTGGTATACAGTTGTTGCAAAGAATTAGGTATAGACGCTCATTATAGTGGCACTTATGTTTGTATAGAAGGGCCACAATTTTCAACAAAAGCTGAATCATATGTTTATCGCAAATTAGGATTTGATATAATAGGTATGACAGCAATACCTGAAGCAAAACTTGCCCGTGAAGCAGAATTGTGTTATACAACAATAGGTCTTGTAACAGATTATGATGTATGGAAAGAAGACCACGAGGTTACTATTGAAGAAGTTTTAGAAAATATGAAAGTTAATACAGAGAAATGTAAGAAGTTAATAAAATTAGTAGTTAAAAAAATTGATATTACGCAACGAGAATGTTATTGTAAAGATGCTTTAAAACATGCTGTTTTAACAAAAAAAGAAAGAATTAAAAAACAAACATATCAAAAACTGAAGTTGTTAATTGAGAAGTATTTATAGTTTTTAATCTTTTTGCAATATATATATTTTTTAAAAAACTATGTATGTTCTAACAATATGGAAGAAAAAAACTCTGTTGTTGTAGGAGGGGTTTTCAAACCCCGACAATCCCGCAGAATACGGAATTCATCGGGACTAGGAAGTCCCTCTTACATGTTTTTTTAAAAATATACTACTTTTTAGTATTCTGCTAAAGCGGGACAATTTGTGAGATTTAACAGTTAGTGTTTCAGTAGTAAAAAATTTTATCATAGGAGCAAAACTATGGATTTGTTAATTATAGGTTCAATAGGGTTTGATAATATAAAAACACCTTTTGGTAAAGTGAACAAAATTTTAGGTGGGTCAGCTGTGTACGCATCAGTTGCTGCAAGTAATTTTGTTAGTCCGACAATAATAGGTGTTGTAGGTGAAGATTTCGAAAACAAGTATTTTGAATTGTTAAAAAAACATAATATAGATGTTTCACAAATTAAAGTTGAACCTGGTAAAACATTTCATTGGGAAGGATTCTATGATTATGATTTAAACACAGCACATACTATCAATACACAACTTAATGTATTCTCAAAATTTAATCCAAAATTGTCTTATGAAACAAAAAATACAAAGTTTGTTTTCTTAGGTAATATAGATCCTGATTTACAATTGAAAATATATAGCCAGATTGAAAATCCGAGATTAATTGCTTGTGATACAATGAATTATTGGATTGAAAAAAAACTTGTCAAATTAAAAAAGTTGTTAAAAAAAGTTGATGTGTTGTTTATTAACGAAGCTGAGATACGACAATTGACAAAAGAATATAACATCATAAAATCAGCAAAAAAAGTTTTAAGTTGGGGAACAAAAATTGTTATTGTTAAACGTGGTGAGTATGGAGTTATGTGTTTTTATAAAAACAAGATTTTTGTGTTACCAGCATATCCTTTAGAGAAAGTTTTTGATCCTACAGGTGCTGGGGATAGTTTTGCAGGTGGTGTAATGGGATTTTTAGCATATAAGTTAAAAAACAATAAAATGTTAACAGAACAAGTGTTAAGACAATCAATAGTTTTTGGTACTGTAACAGCATCGTTTTGTGTAGAAGATTTTGGTATCAACAAACTTTATAATGTTACATATAGAGATATTTTGCAAAGATATAAAGAAATAAAACATTTAATACATTTTGAGATGATTTAAAAAAATGAAAAAAGAAACAATATCTGTTAAAATTGGTAATATTGTTATCGGTGGGAAAAATCCTGTTGTAGTTCAAACAATGACAAAAACTTTAACTACTGATGTTAAAAAAACTGTTCAACAAATAAAACAAATTGAACAAGTTGGTTGTAAACTTGTACGTTTAGCAGTACCAGATGAAAATGCAGTTAAAGTATTTAAAAAAATTAAACAACAAGTTAAAATACCTCTTATTGCAGATATACATTTTGACTACAAGTTAGCGGTCGAAGTAATAAAAAATGGTGCAGACAAAATAAGAATAAATCCTGCTAATATAGGTTCTAAAGAAAAAGTTTCTGAAATTATCAAGGTTGCAAAAGAATATAATGTTCCTATAAGGATAGGTTTAAATGCTGGGTCGTATAAAAAAAAGTTAGATGATACAAAAAGGTACATATTATCACAACTTGACGATATAATTGAACTTTTTAACAAACACGAGTTTAACAAAATTGTTATTTCAGCAAAAACAGTTGATGTGTTCTCAACGGTAGAGATATATCAAGAAATATCACAAAGGTATAATTATCCGTTACATATTGGTATCACAGAAGCAGGTACTTTACTTTGGGGTAGTATAAAATCTGCTATAGGTATAGGTATTCTTTTATGGCAAGGTATTGGGGATACAATACGTGTATCATTGTCATCTTCACCAGTTGATGAAGTTAAAGTTGGATATTATATATTACAATGTCTTAATTTAGCAAAATATGGTATTGAACTTGTTTCTTGTCCTACTTGTGGTAGATGTAAAGTCAACCTTTTAAAAATTATCTCAGAGTTTGAAGATGAGATAGAAAAAGAAAATTTAGGACAAAAAAGTTTAAAAGTTGCAATAATGGGTTGTGAAGTAAACGGTCCTGGAGAAGCATCGTCAGCTGATATAGGTATTGCAATGGGGAAAAACTCTGGTGTTTTGTTTATAAAAGGTAAAATAATAAAAAAAGTTTTTATAGAAGATTGTGTTAAAGAATTAGTTGAACAAATAAAGAAGTTATAAATCTAATCTTTTTTTCTAGTGTTAAACAAAAGAAAAAAAATACTTCCTAATAAAACAATGCCTGTAAGTTCTAACAATACAATCTCTTCTTCTGAAAGAAAATGTAAAACTTTACCACAATCTGTACAATAAAATTTTGATTGTGATAATCGTGAGACATTTTTATGTTGACAATACTTTTGTTTATTTTCTGCGATTATGTCCAAATACTCTTTTTCTTTGTTTTTATGAAACAATTTAGTAAATAACTTGGTAAATATATAATCAATAGTTTTTTTATAAATCAACAATTTCTTCATAATCAGTTTTAAAAATATATGTTGTTTGTTCATCTGTAAGACAATATAAAATTATTTTTGTTTTTACAATAAAACAGATTAAAAATTAGTATAATTAACATTAAAGTTTTATTAAATTACAGGTTGTAAGTCAAGAAGTACAATAATTAAATTTTTTTGTTGTTCATCAAGTTCAAGTTCACCTATTATATTGAAATAATTGAAATTTTTTAATAATCCAAAAATGTTAGGATTGTCCCAACAAATAGCATTTATCTCTGAAAATTTTTGTTTATTGTTAGATTCAAAAGTTATCAAAGTATGATTATTTTTTTTACCTACTAATTTCCAATTAACTACTTTAAGATTTTTTATTAAAAAAACAGGATAAGGATTTTCTGGCCCACATGGTTCTAACAACGAAAGAAAATTGTATGTATTAAAATTAATATCTTCTAAATTAAGTTCTGTATCAATTTCTATTGTTGGTGGACATATCTCAAGTTGTTTCTGAAGTATATTTATTTGTTGACGTAACAAAGGAATATTTTCTTTTTTTATAGTTAGTCCACAAGCATTTTCATGACCACCAAATTTTTCAAACAAGTTCTCACATTTTTTAAGTATGTTGTAGATATTAACACCTTTAGGTGCTCTTGCAGTACCTACTGCTATACCATTGTTTAATATCAATAGTATAACTGAACGATTAAACTCTTTTAACATATGGTTTGCAATAATGCCTGTGACGCCATGTTCTATGTTTTCTGCAACTACGAGTAGTATCAAATCTTCTTTTAAATTACATTGTTGTTCTACTAAATCGTAAAATATATTAAGATTATAATTTTGTAAAATTTTTCTTTTTTTGTTAAGTTCTAAAAGTTGACTAAAATACTTCTCTGATTCAAAATTTGTTTCTGCTAACAAAAAGTTTATTGCAGTATCTACTTGTTGCATTCTACCAGCTGAGTTTAATAATGGAACAAGATACCACGAGATTGTTTCTGTATCAAGATTAGTTTTTGATAAATTGTTTTTTAAATACTTTATAAAAGTATTATACGAAGGTTGATTTGAAGACAAAATTTTTTCAATACCTTTTTTAACAATAATTCTGTTATCTTCTACTAAAGGTACAATGTCTGAAATAGTACCTAAAGATGCTAACGAGATGATATCGTCAATGAAAAGTGATAACCTTCTGTTTGAATAAAAATAGAAATAATAAAAAAGTTCTAAAGTTGCTAAAGTATCATCTAATGCACGATGTGTTGGTTTTGTTTTAAGATATAAATCATCACATAATGCTGATAATCTGTGAGAAGATAAAGGGAAAAATGTCTTCGCTATTTTTAAAGTATCTATAGTTTGTGAAACAGGTATTTGTGGTAAAGAAAATTTTTTTAAATAGTAATTAATAAAAGATAAATCAAAGTCAACATTATGGATTACTAAAATGTCATTGTTGATAAATTCAAGCAGTTTTGGTAAAACTTCTTCAATACTCGGAGCATTTTTTACAAGTTCATCTGTAATACCATGGATTTTGATAACTTCTTCTGGTATTTTGTTTTTTGGTTTTACTAAAGTATGAAATGTTTCCTGTATAACAAAATTTTTAGTTTTTAATGCAGAGATTTCACATATTTCGTCTGTGAATGGTGATAAACCTGTTGTTTCTATGTCTAAAATTATAAAATTTTTATTAAAATAGTTTTTGTCATAAGAAAACATTAACGCAATTGCAAGTTTTAATGCAACACCTACTCCTGCAAGATCTTTCATACCAGTGTATTCTTGCAAGTAAGGATTAATTATAGGTACACCTAAAGATTTAATTTTTTCTACTAAAGATAACATAGGTTCATGATGGTCTGTTAAAACAACATCTATATTGTTTTCTTTAAGATATTTTATTTCATCAATTGCTGTTATACCACAATCTACTGTTATCACAAGTTTTGTTTCATCTTTAGATTTTTCTAATACATTTTTATGAAGGCCATATCCTTCTGTTTGTGGTATGTACCAACTTACATTAGTTCCAAAGGTTTTAAGTGTTTTCAACATTAAACATACTGATGTTATACCATCAACATCGCGATCGCCCCAGATTAAAATTTTGTTTTTTTGTTCAATATGTTTTTTAATAAGTTCAACTGCTTTTACCATATCTGGGAATAAAAACGGGTTTTCAAGATAAATTATTTCAGGAAAGATAAACCTTTTTATTTTATCTTCAGTGTCGTATCCACGAGTTAACAAAATTTTTGTGAACACTTTTGGGAAATTAAATTGTGATGAAAATAGTTCAACTTTTGTTTGGTCAGGTTGTTGTTGTATGATCCATTTATAAGGTAAATGTTGGTTCATTGTTTTAATAAATTTCCTTATATACAAGTTTAGGTAAAATAGTTTTTTTTAATGAAATTTTGTAAGCGTTTAATACCATATTTTTTGTTTGTTCAAATTTTGTTTTATCATTGAAATATATATAAACCAAAGGTTCGTTTTTTTCAACATAATCATTTAATTTTTTAATGATCCGCATACCAACAGAATAGTCAATTTGATCACCAAGTTTTTGTCGTCCCGCACCTAAAACACAACATGCTGTACCTACAAGTTTTGTGTCTATAAAAGAAACATATCCTTCTTTTTGAGATAAAACAGGTTCACAATACTTTGCTTGTGGTAAAAGTTTTGGTTCATCAATTATTTTAGGATTACCGTGTTGAAATTCAACAAGTTGTTTAAACTTTTCTAATGCTTTAGCTGAGATAATTTGTTGTTCAACTTTTTTCTTTGCTGAAACAAAATTTTTTTCTACACCAGCTAATTGCAACATTTTTGCTGATTCAAAAATAACAAGTTTTGTTATATCTTTTGGTCCTTCATTTTTTAAAATTTTTATTGTTTGATAGATTTCTAACATGTTACCGATATACTCTCCTAATGGTTGGTTCATATCTGTTATTAATGCAACAACTTTTTTGTTAAATTTTTTACCAATATCAACCATTGTTTTTGCAAGTTTTACTGCATCAGCCATTTTTTCCATAAACGCACCATTGCCTGTTTTCACATCTAAAAGTAAGCCATCAATACCTTCAGCAAGTTTTTTACTCATAATAGATGAAGCGATTAGTGGTATAGAATCAACTGTTGCAGTAGTATCACGTAATGCATAAAGTTTTTTATCTGCTGGGACAAGATTGTCAGTTTGGCTTGATATAACGACACCAATTTTTTTAAGTTGGGTAATAATTTCTTGTTCTGTAAGATTAACTTTAAACCCAGGTATTGATTCAAGTTTATCTAAAGTACCACCAGTATGGCCTAACCCACGGCCTGAAATCATTGGGACACAAATATCACAACTTGCAACTATTGGTGCTAAAGATAACGAGACACCATCGCCAACACCGCCTGTTGAATGTTTGTCAATTTTTGGTTTATCAACAAAACTGAAGTTAAAAATTTTTCCTGAATAAAGCATACTTCTAGTAAGACACGAAATTTCTTCATAGTTCATTCCATTGAAATATATTGACATTAACAAAGCAGAAATTTGATAGTCAGGAATAGTATTTTTTATATATCCAGAAACAATAAAATCTATCTCTTCTTGAGTAAGTTTTTGGTTATTGCGTTTTTTAAGTATCAAATCATACATTCTCATAAGAATTTTTTAAAATATAAAATTTTTAATCAAGTTTCAATTTATTTGAACAACAATTATCAATTTGTTCAATCAACACTCAGTATTGAAAACAAACTTTTGATTTGTTATTTTTATCTATGTATTTGTTTTAGTTTTTTTAAACAAATTTTTCTAAAAACGAACAATTATCAGGAGAATGTATGAAACAAAAAATTGTAAGTTTGTTAAAAGAAAGTATAACAACAAAACAAAGTTTAGTTAAAGATGAACTACAAATAGATATTATTTCAAAAGTTGTTCAACAGATAATTGATGCTTTTAAGAATAATAAAAAGGTAATAGTATTTGGCAATGGTGGTTCCGCCGCTGATGCACAACATATGGTTGCTGAACTTGTAGGAAGATATAAAAAAGAACGGCCACCGTTAGAAGCTATTTCGTTGAATACAAACGTATCAACACTTACTGCTTTAGGTAATGATTATGGCTACGAGATGGTTTTCAGTAGACAACTAGAATCTTGTGCTAAACAAGGTGATGTTGTAATTGGTATTACAACAAGTGGAAAATCACCTAATGTTATAAAAGCAATAGAGGTTGCAAAAAAAATTGGTTGTGTAACAGTTGCGTTAACAGGGAAAGATGGTGGACTAATAAAAAATTTAGTTGATTATTGTATTTGTGTTCCATCTAATGAGACACCAAGGATACAAGAAGTTCATATAACAATTATACATATTATATGCGATTTAGTAGAACAAACAGTTTTTGGTTAAATTTATGATAGTATCTTTAAAAAAGTTAAAAAGTATTGTAAAACAACTTAAACAACAAGGTAAAAAAATTGTCTTCACAAACGGATGTTTTGACATACTTCACAGAGGACATATTACTTTATTAAAAAAAGCAAAGAAATATGGCGATGTTTTAATTGTAGGGTTAAACACTGATGATTCTGTAAAAAGATTAAAAGGTAAAAATAGGCCTATCAATCCACAAAATGTACGGGCAGAAATTTTGGATAGTATAAAATATGTTGATTATATTGTTTTGTTTAATGAAGATACTCCATATAAACTTATAACAGAACTGAGACCCGATGTTGTTGTAAAAGGTAAAGATTATAAACCTAAAGAAATCGTAGGTTGGGGTGTTGTACCAAAAGTTGTAAGGGTTGATATTGTAGAAGGTTTTTCGACGACAGGGTTGATCAAAAAAATAAAAGGGACAAAATGAAAAAAGAAATACTAAGATTAATTGATGCAAATATAAATCGTATCACTGAAGGATTACGTGTAGTTGAAGAGGTCTTAAGATTTGTTTATAAAGAAGATAAAATTTATAAGACATTAAGAAATATAAGACACAAAGTTGTAGAACTTTTTATTGAATTTTATCCACAAAGTGTATTACAACGTGCAAGTAGTATTGATCCTGGAAGAACAGCAGAAGAAAAGTCGTATAAAGATATCAGACAACTTGTAGTATCAAACTTCCATCGAGTAACAGAATCTTTCCGCGTGTTAGAAGAAATTGCAAAACTTGTAAATACAAAAAAAATTTCTGAAGTAAAAAAGTTAAGATATAAAGTATACGATATTGAAAAATATGTAGTTGAAAAAATTTTATGGCAAAAATAAAAGGGTTGTATTGTATCTTACCAGAGTTTGATACAATTAAAGAATATAAAAAGTTTGTAGAAAAATTATGTAAATTTAGGCCTGATATCGTCCAACTTAGGATTAAAAACAAACCTGATAAATTTTTTTATAATACAGCAGTTGAGATAAAAAAAATTTTAGCAAAATATAAAATACCTTTTATTATAAACGATCGTTTAGATATAGCTATATCAATAAATGCTGATGGTGTACATTTAGGACAGGACGACTTACCTGTTATTGAAGCAAGAAGGATAGTCCAAAGTTTAAAATTAAAAAATTTTATCATAGGACATTCTACACATTCTGTAGAACAAGCAAAAAAAGCGTTGAACCTTCCTGTTGACTATATTGCTATAGGGCCAGTGTTTGAAACAACTACAAAATCTGAATACAAACCTATAGGTTTAGAAGTAGTAAGAAAAGTTAAACTTATGGCTAAAGAAAAAAATATCCCTGTTGTAGCAATAGGTGGGATAAATCATGAAAATATAGAACTTGTGAAAAACACAAATGTTGGCACAGTAGCAGTTATAAGTGTATTAAAAGATTTAAACAAAAAAGTTATAGAGAAGCTTAAAGTTATAAAATGAAAAAGTGAAATAGTGAGAAAAAGTCCAGAGTTATGAGTTATCCTGCAAATTGGAGAGCACTGAAAAACCCACTTTTTTTGTCATTGCGATCCCGCAATTTGCGGGAGTGGCAATCCCGCGCCATTTTGTCATTGCGAGGGTCAACCCGCAATTTGTCCCGCCATTGGCGGGATGGCAATCTCACAATTTGCAGAACGCAGATACAATTTACTTATTTTTTATATCAGCACAAGGTGCTGAAACTACAACATAAAATGCGATGTAGTCGCAGTCCCGCAAACTGCGGGAACGCGATGACATTTTTTTGCAATATAAATGTAGGAGGGACTTTCTAGTCCCGACGGATAAAAATTATCGTGGTTTGGAAACCACTCATACAATATAAATTTTTTAGTGTTCTAAACTTGTTAGAATTTGTTTGGTTACAAAAATTATGATAACTTTATATTTTTATTCCAATTTGTTTTTGATATTCTTATCCGCGTATATAGAATACATTTTTGGGAAATACTCATGGGCAAAGTATGTTTATTATTCAAAAAAAATTCTTAAGTTAGTAGAAAAATGTGGAACAAAAGTTGTAATAGAAGGGACAGAAAAACTTAAAAAAATTGTTCCACCAGTAATTTTTGTCTCAAACCATATGAGTAGTTTAGAAACATTTATCTTTGCTGGTATATTGGGAGAAAATTTAAAATTTACTTTTGTTGTAAAAAAAAGTTTGTTTTATTACCCAATTTTTGGTAAACTAATAAAGTTTACAAACCCAATATCTGTAAGTAGAAAACAACCAAAAAAAGATTATTTTGTTGTAGTTGACCAAGCAGAAAAATTGTTTTCAAACAAAATTTCTATTGTTGTTTTCCCACAAGCAACACGAAGTAAAGAAATAGATGAAAATAAGTTTAGTTCATTAGCAATAAAACTTGCAGAAAAGTTTAAGTTAAGTATTGTACCAATTTGTGTTAAAACAGATTTTCTAAGTGTTGGTAAAGTTGTAAGAGATTTTGGTAAAGTTGTACCACAAAATGATGTAAGAATAAAGATTTTTCCTGAAATAAAATATCAAGAAATAAATAAACAAACAAACCAAAAAATAATAGGGCTGTTTAAAACAACACTTGCTGAATGGTACGCTGAATAAACAAATTATAGTTTTTATTGAATTTATACATAGGTTTTTAGTATAAAAAACTTTAAATTTTTCAAAATAAGGATATTGTTATGACTATCATTGAATTAATTAAATCTAAAGATAAAAACATATTAAAAATGTTAAAAAAAATTGCTGAAGAAGAAAAAGTTAATTTTCAGGAATTGTTAGATAACATTGTATTAGGTAAAGTTGTTGTTTTAAAAAACATAAAATCTTCAGTGAAACCAGTTGCTATAGGTAAAAATTTAAGAACAAAGGTTAATGCTAACATAGGTACATCACCTGATTTAGTAGATATTAAATTTGAACTTGAAAAACTTGATGCTGCAGTAAAAGCTAAAACTGATGCTATAATGGATTTATCAACAGGTGGAGATCTTGATTATATAAGAAAAACAATCTTACAACATTCGCCAGTTCCAGTAGGTACTGTGCCGATATACCAAGTTGTTTGTGAAACATTAAGGAAAAAGAAAACAATTAAAGATATTTCTGTAGAACATATTTTTGAAGTTATAGAAAAACATGCTGACGATGGAGTTGATTTCATAACAGTCCATTGTGGGGTTACTAAAAAGAACATTGAGATTTTGAAAAAACATAAACGTGTAACTGGAATTGTTAGTCGTGGTGGCGCGTTTTTAGCAGAATGGGTTATAAAAAATAATAAAGAAAATCCGTTATACGAACATTTTGATAGATTATTAAAAATTGCAAAAAAGTATGATTTAACTTTAAGTTTAGGTGATGGGTTAAGACCAGGCTGTCTTGCTGACGCAAACGATGAAGCACAAATTGCTGAACTTAAAACTTTAGCTGAACTTTCAAAAATAGCAAATAAAGAATCTGTCCAGGTTATGATAGAAGGACCAGGACATATGCCAATGGATACTATAGAAGAACATGTGAAATTAGAAAAAAAACTTACTGGTGAAAAACCATATTATCTTTTAGGTCCGCTTGTTACAGACATTGCAGCAGGGTATGACCATATAAATTCTGCAATAGGTGCTGCTATAGCAGCGAAATCAGGTGCTGATTTTATTTGTTATGTAACACCAGCGGAACATTTGAGATTGCCAGAATCTGAAGATGTTTACCTTGGTGTTATATCAGCAAGGATCGCAGCACATGCTGCTGATATTGTTAAAAGAAAAAAATATAAAGAAGATTTAGTTGATTTACAAATGTCAAAAGCAAGGAAAGAACTTGATTGGGAAACACAACAAAAGTATGCTTTAGATAAAATTAAGTTTTCAGAAGAACGAAAGAAAATTTTAAGTAAGACAAAAAAAGTTTGTTCAATGTGTGGCTCATATTGTGCAATGAGGAAATCAACAAAAATTGGATTATGAGACCGCGGATTAAACGTAAAGTGAACCGTGGATTACACAGAAAATGTACCACGGATTACACGGAAAAAATACCGCAGATTACGCGGAAAGTATAGCACGGATTAATGGAAATAAAAATTAAATGGAGACGAATACAGAGTAAATGATAGTAAACTGTGGAATATGTAGAGAAACACAAATTGATTGAGAAAAGAACTGATGATGAATGATAAATTGTTGTATAAAGAATTGACCCAAAAAATAATTGGTGCGTTGTATGAAGTACATAAAAATCTTGGTCCTGGTTTAACAGAAGTTATGTATCATCGTGCTGTTTTGTACGAGTTAGGTTTACTTGGTTAAAAGTTGACACAGAAAAAGAAAGTATAGTATATTATAAAGGAAAGAAGTTAGGTAGTTATAAGATGGATATAGTAGTAGAATATAAAATTGTTTTAGAAATAAAAGTTGTTAACAGATTAGAACCAATACATATAGCCCAATTGTTGTCATATCTTAAAACAACAAAATATAAAGTTGGATTGTTAGTTAACTTTGGTAAAGAAAACTTAGAATTCAAAAGGTTTATTTATAATAATAACCATCAATAAATTTCGTTTCGTATATTCTATGAACAATTGTCCGTGTAATCTGTGAAATCTGTGGTAAAAATTCACTAAATCTGTGTTATAAATTCCGTTTAATCTGCGGTTTTTTTATTCTATGTAATCCGTGTTATAAACTCTGTGTAATCTGTGGTTAAAACTTTGTTAAATCTGTGGTTCCAAAATTCTGTGTAATCCGTGGTTTAAAATTTGTTTAATACGTAGTTTAATTCTGTACAATCCGTGGTTATGAAAATAAAAATTCCAGCAACAACAGCAAATTTAGGTCCAGGTTTTGATTGTTTAGGTGCAGCGTTATCGTTATATAACGAATTTGAATTAAATATTGTGCCTAATTCTAAATACAAACTTAAGATAGAAACTGAAGGTGTAGATGTTGAAGATATACCTAAGGATGAAAAAAATCATGTTTACAAAGCAATAAAAAAAGTTTTTGATCTTTGTAAAACAGAAGTGTATCCGTTAGAAATTTATATAAAAAATAATATACCATTACAACGTGGGTTAGGTTCATCAGCAACAGCGTATCTTGCTGGTGTTATAGCAGGAAATATCTTATGTGGCGAAGTTTTGTCTGAATACGAGTTAGTGGACCTTGTAGTAGAACTTGAAGGACATCCAGACAATGTTGTCCCAGCGATGTACGGCGGGTTATGTGTGAGCAGTGTTTATGACGGGAAAATTAAATTTATAAAACTTGACACACCAAAAGATTTAGTTGTTTTAACAATTATACCTAACAAAAAAGTTTCTACTGAAAAAGCAAGGAAAGTTTTGCCAAAAAATGTAGAGTTTAAGAACGCAGTAAAAAATGTTTCCAATGTAGCATTATTAGTTTCTTCAATAATAACAAAAAAATATGAGTTTTTAAAATTTGCAACAGAAGATTTTCTACATCACCCATATAGAAAAAAACTTATCCCATATATGGACAAAGTTTTTGATGTTTGTTTAAAAAACAAAGCGTTATGTTGTATGTTAAGCGGTTCTGGTTCAACAATAGTTGCGTTTTATAAAAATTCAGAACTTGATGAAGTTTTAGTAGAAAAAATTAAGTTTGAAATTGAAAGATTTCTAACTTGTGAATACAAAATTTTAAAATTTTCAAACAAAGGTGTTGAGATAAAAACATGAAAAAGAAACAAGTTGCAAAGAATGTTAAAGAAATGATAAATGAATATGCTATCTCGACACTGAAAATTATTGAAGATAAAAATGAAATTGAAAAATATAAAATTAATGATATTTTAAATTCAATGATATGTGGTGATGCATTAAAAGTTTTAAAAAAAATACCAAAAGAAATTTTTGATATGATTTTTATTGATCCACCGTATTTTTTGCAATTGTCTAAGAAAGAATTGAGAAGATGGGATGTGAAAACCATTGTTAATGGTGTTAATGATGAATGGGATAAATTTTCTTCCTTTGAAGAATACGATAGTTTTATTTCAACTCTGTTAACAGAAGTAAAACAAGTAATGAAAAAAAATGCTACATTGTGGATTATTTCTACTTATCATAGTATATTTAGAATAGGAAAGATACTTCAAGATTTAGGTTATTGGATATTAAATGATATTATTTGGTTGAAAACAAATCCGATGCCAAATTGGTTAGGAGTAAGATTTACAAATGCTACTGAAACATTAATATGGTCTGTAAAAGATAAAAATGTAAAGAAATATACTTTTGATAGGGAATATGCAAAAATTTTTGGTTTTGGTAAAACAGGGACTAATGTGTGGGTTCTACCAATATGTAGTGGTTCTGAAAGGTTGAGAGATGAAACAGGTAAAAAATGTCATTCTACACAGAAACCAATTGAACTTTTGAAAAGAGTAATACTTACTTCTACAAAAGAAGGAGATTTAATTTTAGATCCGATGGCAGGTGTTGGTACAACGGGGTATGTAGCAAAAGCACTCAAAAGAAATTTTGTGATGATAGAAAAAAATCCTGAATATGTTAAATGGACACAAAAACGTTTCTTGACGCCACTTGTTTTACCTGAAAGTAAATCTCAACTTGAAATTTTAAATATATGATAACATATAACAAATTTATCAGTATTTTGAATAAACATTTGTTTGAAGGAGAGAAAAGAGAACTTTTGAAAACTATTGCTAATCATCCTGAAAGATTTGTTGGTCTTTTTAGACCAACGAAACCAAAAGCAAAAATACTACAATATTTATTACAATCACATGAAATTAAATTTGGTGATGCTATTGAAGAAATTTTAACAGAGATAATAAAAGAATTAGGGTATCAAGTGTTAGATAAACATATACAAGTTTCTGACAGAGAAGTTCTTAAGATAGATCAGTATTTTTCAAAAAGAAGTACATTTTACATAGTTGAACAAAAAATGAGAGATGATCATGATTCTTCAAAAAAACGAGGACAAATTGAAAATTTTGAACAAAAAATTGAATTTTTATATAAAAAACACAATGGTAATATAGTTGGGATAATTTATTTTGTTGATCCAGAACTTGAAAAAAACAAAAATTTTTATGAAGAAGAACTTAAAAAACTATCAAATTTTTATAAAACACAATTTTATCTTTTCTATGGGAAAGAATTTTTTAAATTTTTAAAAGTACCATTTTTATGGGATGACATTTTAAATTGGTTAAAAATATGGAAAGGTTCTTTACCAGACTTACCAGAAGTTAATTTTGATCTTGACGCTGAAAAAAGTTTTGATGAAATAAAAAATTTAGAAATACGATATCTTAGAAAATTATTTGAGAATGAAACTTTATTTAAAGAAGGAATAATAAAAATACTATTCCCAAAAGGCAAAGTTTTAAAAATGTTAAATAAATATATGGAGACACAAAAACTGTCAGTTTATAAACAACTATCTAATTTGTTAGAAGAAAAAAATAAAAAAGTACTATTTGTAGAATCAAAGGTTTTAAAAACATGAACTTAATAAGTATAAAAGATTTAACTAAGACACAGATAAAAGAAATTTATAATCTTGTGCCAAAATATACAACACGGGGAAAAACAGATGAGTTAAAAGATAAATATATTGGACTTATTTTTGAAAAACCATCTACAAGGACAAGAATCTCGTTTGAAGTTGGGATACAACAACTCAGTGGAGTAGCAATAGAATTAGATGAAAAACAACTTCAGTTATCCCGTGGAGAAACAATAAAAGATACTGCAAACATATTCAATTGTTATTTAGACGGGATAATCTTACGAGTTGTTAAACATGAGACGATATTAGAATTTGCAAAACATTCAAAGATACCTGTAATAAACGCACTAAGTGATAAAGAACATCCATGCCAAATTTTGTCTGATATTTATACAATTATGCAACAAAAAAATGTAGAGTTTGACGATTTAAACAAAATAAAGTTTGTTTATATCGGCGATGCAAACAATGTATGTTTTTCTTTAATCTACATCTCAGAAATTTTGGGGATCAACTCATATTTTATCATCCCTAAAAAATATCAACCAAAAGAAAAATTTAAAGAAAATATAAAAATAACAGATGATATATCTTTAGTAAAAGATGCTGATGTTATTTACACAGATGTATGGATTTCAATGGGGCAAGAAAAAGAAAAAAATAAAAGAATAAAAATTTTTAGGCCATATCAGGTAAACTCAAAACTTTTATCATTAGCAAAGACAGATTGTATTGTTATGCATTGCCTTCCAGCGAACCGTGGACAAGAAATTACTGACGATGTTCTTGATGGTAAAAACTCAGTTGTTTTAAAACAAGCTGAGAACCGTCTCTATGTACAAAAAGCGTTGTTAGTATATTTGTTCTCACAAAAGTAGTATCAGTGTTTCTAATCTAAAGAATGCATTTATACATCTTTGCTTGTTAAACATATAATAAAACTCTGCTTTCCAATCTGTTAAAAAGGAACAGAGGTTGGATATGTTTTAATACATTTCAACACTGATACTAATTTTTCCCTCTATAACGACTTGTTTTTTCCCCTATATTAAGAGGGGATAAAAGGGGTGTGTTTTTATTATTTTATAATTTCAAAAATTTTGTTTCTTTCTTTAGCACCTTTTATCAACATGATTTTGTTTTTTGGAAGATTAAAATAAGATGAGAGCAACTCAATAACTCTTTGGTTTGCTAATCCATTTTCTGGCTTTTCTTTAACCTTGATTTCAAACCTATCCTCTGCCTTTTTTATTATCTCTTCCTCTTTCTCATTCGGCAAAACTTTTACTTTGAGAAACATAGAAATGCCTTGGTTTTCTATATTTTGAAACTTATTATAATCCTAAATAAGTTTTATATTTGTAGTCGGAGCTTAAACTCCGACTACCTTCTACCTTCTTTTTGTTTTGTATTCAATATGTTTTTCTCTTATAAATCCTATCGGTCTTTTCTTTGGTTCAGGATGTTGAAGTAATGCCTTTATTACATCAAAGACAATTTTGAATTGTTGGTCATATTTTTTCTCCATCTCTTCTATTTTTCTTTGTAAGTCCTTATGAGTTGAAAGTATCTCTCTTAATTTTGTAAATGTTCTCATTATTTGAATATTGACATAAATTGCTCTTTTACTTCGCAAAACACTTGATAACATTGCTACACCTTGTTCTGTGAAAGCATAAGGTAAATATCTACGTCCACCCCAACTTGAGGTTCCAATTTGGGACCTCAAGTTTTCTGTTTCTTTCTTTGTTCCTTTTTACTGCCTTGTTTAGTTCTTTTGTTTTTACTCCATAAAGTTCTGCTAAGTCACTGTCTAACATAACTTTCTGTCCTCGGATAAAGTAAATTTTACTTTCTATTCTTTGTCTGAGGACCATTTTGTCCATACCTACCTCCAAAAATTAAAGTTTTTTTGCAAACTTTATGAATTCTTCTAATAATAAAGCACTGAAACAAAACTCATCTTCTTTAAGTTTTTTAAGTGTTGATTGCATCTCTCCACCTAACCAAGCTACACCGTCAATAACAGCGACTCTTATTACATTTGAAGGACATTTTGTTTCTTTTACTAAACTTATTGCCTCTTTAAATTGGTTATCTTGAGAACCTCCAAAATCTGTAATAAATTTAGCTGTTCCTATTATATATTTATTTTGTTTTATTTTTACCAAAAAATCTAATCCTTTACTCAAGTCTCTAAATTTACAATTCAATTCTTTTATAGCATATTCCTTTAAAGATTTATCCCCACCATTTAAAAAAATAATTTCATCATCTGTTTTAATAAAGTCATCAAAATCTAAAAATTTAAAATGGTTCTTAAGCCATGTTTTAAACATAGGTCCAATTCTTCTACTAGCTTTTTTGGGAGCTTCTAATTTCTCTTTTAGTTCTTCATAATTCATTTCAAATAACTTTTCACAAATTTTTTTTACAGTCATAGGGTTTTTATCAATAGCATCTTCATAATGTGTAAGAAAACTTATGTAAGGACTTTCTATCGGGAATTTAAAACCAAGTTTTTTCAGGCGTATTAGTTCTTTTATTAATTGTAAACAACTTTTCTTTTCAAAAAGTTGTTTTAAAATAGGTGATTCTTTATCAATATTTTTTTCTCTACTAATTTCATCTGGCGGATATATTTCCATTAATCTGTCTAAGTAAAATTCACTTTTTGCTAAGTTGATACTTTTCTCCACCCACTTGTTCATAATTTTCAAAAAAGCATTATTTGATTTTCTACTTTTTTATTTAAATTTAATAGAATATCTTTGATACTTTCTATATTTTTCTGTTCTATTAAAATTTTTAAAATATTTTTCTGTTCATTTGACATTAAATGAACAGGAAAAGTTTCTAACAATTTTTTGGTCTGAGATAATCCTAGGTACTTACGAATATAATCAGAATTAGAGTATTTAAAGGTGGTTAAAAATTCGCTATCAGTTATGTCTCTAAAGTACTCTAGTATTAAATTAAAATAATTTTTTAATAAAATTAAATCTTCTTTTGGGAGTTCTGGAGAAATAAAAATATGAATTGGATGAGTACGATATTTTTCCTTTGTGACTAATATTCCATCTACTCCAAATGTTTCTTTTATGTTGTAAATTCCAACTCTTCCATCCCATCCTCCTGTATCTAATGTTCTTACAAATAAAGGATTGCTTATTATTTTACGATAGAGTTTTTCATTAACGAAATAAGTATTAAACTTAAAATAACCGTTAGAAAAATTGTTAACATCTAATAGTTTTACGGGTTTATTCCCTTTATTTTTTTCAACTTCTTCTAATGTTAAATAAAATTTAATTTTTAATGGGTTGTCGGATTTAAAATATGAAACATATTCATCAAATTCTCCTCCAGCTCTATAGAAATTTTTATGAGATAAAATATATTTTTTTTCTTTTATTTCATTGTTAATTTTTAAAGCCTTGAATATAATCTGAGAATGAGAAGGGAACGGTTTTTTTTCAAAGAAGCATATACAGACATTTGTACCTGTGAATTCAAAAATTTTTTTCTCAAAGATAATTGCTTTTTTAATTGTATAAATTTGTAGAAAATCCTTCCTTATTTTATTAGATACTGAAAAACCGAATAGGAAATTAGTAGGAATTATATAAATTAATTTTTCTAATCCATGTCTTAGATCATTAATAAGTGCAATTTGATATAAATCTTGGTATCCTTCATTTGAACCGAAAAAGTATTTTAGATTTCTTTCAGAATTTTTTACAATATATCCTAAATAGAGATAAGGTGGGTTAGTTATATGATAAGGTGGATATTTTAAAAATCTAAAATCTGGATAATCTTGTAAAGTATCTCTTACTTGAATGTTTCTTTTTGCTACTTCATGTCTGATTCCATAACTTTTCGCTTTTTCAATTGCTTTTTCGATCATCTCTTTTTGAATATCAAAAAGGAAGATGTGTTCTTTAAAAAATTCTTCTCTTTTATTTTTTGGGATTGCTTCTAATATAGGTAGAATAAGATTACCTTCTCCACAAAATAAATCTATCCAAGCATATTTGTAGAGAATATCTTTTATTTCTGGAAAAATAAATTTTTTAAAGATATCTATCGATGTGAGATGAGCTCCAAACTCTCTTCTTATTTTTTCTATAGATATATGGGATGTTACTCCTATATCTTTAACATAACCACTATGTGTATTTATATTGTCTATTTTTTCTTTTTTGGATTTGTAAATTATTTTCGTCATAATAAATTTTTATTTTAAACTACGGAGGGGGAGGGATTCGAACCCCCGGTGGCCTGTTAAGACCACACTGGTTTTCAAGACCAGCCCCATAAACCACTCGGGCACCCCTCCGGATAAGTGTAGATGTGTTAATGTATAAATGTGTAGATGTGTAAATGTGTTTATGTGTTATTATATCAAAAATTATAAATTAAATTCAACAATTGTTGAAAAATAAAAAAATTTTTAGTAAATTCTATCATTATAAATTTTTTAAACAAAACATATTTTTTTATGAAATTTAAAAAAGTTCGTGGTGTAAAAGATATATTGCCTCAAGAAGTAGAAAAAATAAATTTTGTAGTTAATACTTGTCGTCAAATAGTTGAATCTTACGGGTTTAAAGAAGTTATACTTCCCGTGTTGGAAAGAATGGAGTTGTACCAACATAGTATCGGTGAAACAACAGATATTGTTGAAAAACAGATGTTTAAAATTGAAAACAAAAATCTTGCAGAAGAACAAACTGAAACAATAGTTCTTCGTCCTGAAGGAACTGCTGGTATTGTACGAATGTTTGTAGAAAACAATTTTAAAGATAAATACTCACTTAAACGGTTTTATTATTTTGGTCCAATGTTTAGGTATGAACGTCCTCAAAAAGGTAGATACAGAGAGTTCTATCAGTTTGGCATAGAAATTTTTGGCGAACCTTCACCATCAAGCGATTTTTTGTTAATAAAAATTGTAAATAGTGTTTTTGAAAAACTTAAAATAAAAGTAGACCTTGAGATAAATTCTATTGGTTGTAAAAATTGTAGGAAAAATTATGTTGTAGAACTTAAAAAAGAACTTGAGAAAATTAAAGAATCTTTATGTGATGTGTGTAAAAACAGGATTGGAAAAAATCCGTTACGTGTGTTTGATTGTAAAACAGATGTTGATAAAGTTAAGAAGTTAGCAGAAAAAGTTAATATACAAAACTATCTTTGTGAATCTTGTAAAAAAAATTTTGATGATTTAATAAAACTTTTAGATGAAAACAAAATAAGTTATAAAATAGTACCAACACTTGTCCGTGGGCTGGATTATTATAACGGTACTGTGTTTGAATATAAAACACAGCTATTAGATGCAGCACAGAATACTATATGTGCTGGTGGTAGGTATGACGAGTTTTTCTCACAAGTTGAACCTCAGGTAAGTTATGCTTGTGGATTAGCTTTTGGTATTGATCGTATTGTAGAAGTTATTAAAGAATACAAAGGAAAAAATGATAAAATAAAAGTTGGTATTGCAATAGTGGATGATAAATTTTTATCTGTAGGGTTCAAAGTATTAAATAAACTTTTGGAAAGTAAAGAGAATGTCCAAATCGTTGGACCTTTCGCTGAAAAAAGTTTAAAGTCGCAATTAAGATTGTTTAATAACGAAAATTGTAAATATGTGGTCATTGTTGGTGAAGAAACAGGACAAAACAAAATTGTATTAAAAAATTTCTATAATAACTCACAACAAGTTGTAGAACTACAAAATCTGGATAAATTTATTGTATGAAAAAGTTTATAATACTATTACTATTTTTATCTCCAGAGATATTTTGTTCATATTTTGATATTGGTGTTTCGTATTTTTTAGATAAAAATTATGATCTTGCAGAATACTGGTTCAAAAAAAGTTATTTGTTAGAAGACAAAGATAATAAAAATGTTTTACTTTTATTAAGTAATGTGTACTATTTAAATGGGAAATATAACCTTGCTGAAAAAACATATCAGACACTGTTCAAAAATTGTTTGTTAGACACGCGGACAGAAAATTTTGTTAAGTTTATGATTGCAGAATGTAATATATATTTAGGTAGATATGACGAAACAATAAAATTTTGTGATAAAATTGATATTCATAATTTTGATAAAACTTTGCTACCATATTTGTATTATATAAAAATTTTTGCGTTATACAAAACTGGTGAATATAATTCTGTATTAACAAACATCTCATTATTAAAAACATATCTAAAAACTGAAGGGTTAGTTTTAGAAAAAAATATAGTTCAACAGGTAGATTATATTTTAGCAGAAAGTTGGTACGCAAAAGGAGATTATAAAAACGCAATTGAAAATTTTAAAAAAGTAGTGTCAGAAAAAGATGAACCAGAACTGTCTATTTATGCAAACTTACGTCTTGCTGCTATATATGAAGAACAAAAAAAGTTTCAACAAGTAGAAACAAGTTTGAAAAGTATTAATTCTGAACTTATACCATCTGAGGAAATAAAATTTTTAGTAAGATATAATACAGCAAAATTGTTTGTTAAACAAAACAAGTTTCAAGATGCAATAAAAATATACAACCAACTTGTTCAAGAAACAAAAAATAACGATTTTGTTAAAAACTTAAATCTTGAACTTGCATATTGTTATTTCCAACTTAAGAATTATGATAAAACAATATCTGTACTTTCACAACTGAAGTTTGATAAAAAAGTAGAATTGAGTTTAAACACTGCTTATTTGTTAGGATTGGCTTATTATAACAACAAAAACTATACTGAAGCAATAAAAATTTTCTCGCGATTAATTAAAGAACAATCAAAAGAAAACAAATGGTATGACGACGCCTATTATTTATTAGGTTTATCTTATTTTAATTTAGAAGAATATAAAAAAGCAATTAAAGTTTTTTACGAATTGTGTAACAAAAAAAGTTCTGTATATTATGTTTCTTCACAGATATATATAGCACAAGCATATAAAGAACTTAAAGAATACGAACTTGCAAAAAATATATTAATAAAACTTTTAGAAAACAAAGGTTTAGATGAAGAAATAAAATCTGCTGTTTTGTACGAACTTGCTGAATGTTATAAACTTTCTACTGACTATCAAATTGCATTAAAGTATTATGGGCAGATACTGTCAATGAAAACTTATCCAAAACTACAAAATTTTACAAAATTTTATATAGCAGAGATAAATTTTTATCAAGGGCAGTATTCTGAAAGTGAAAAAATTTTAACTGAGTTGTTAAATAATACAAAAAGTTTAGATAACGAAGTTTTAACAAAAAGCAAGTTGTTGTATGCTAAACTAAAATATATATCTAACGATTATACTACAGTAGAAAAAATTGTTTATGAAATGTTACCTATAGTTTCTAATAAAACAGAAAAAAAGTTTTTGTTAACATTGTTAGTGAATATGTATATAAAAACTAACAATTTTGATAAAACATTACAATATACTGATAAACTTTTAGTATTTACTGAAGATAGTAAAGAAAAGTTTTTATTACAATTGAAAATTTTAAGATTACTTTTATCTAATAATATGTATCAAAAAATGTTTGATAAAGTTTTAAGTTTACAAAAAGAATATACATCGCCAGAACAAAAATGTATAATGTCGTATTTTGTTATAAAATATTACCAAAATGTCCAACAAGAAGAGACTATATCAAATACTATATCAAAACTAAAAACTTTTTTACCACAAGATTATAATTATTATACTAAAAACGAAATAGTTGATATGTTAAACTTAAGTTCATTGTATAATACTGAAGTTTTTGTATATCTTGCTGAACATATAGTTGTATCATCACAACTTTTTAATGAAGATGATAAAATAGAAGTGTTAAAAAAATCTATTGAATATTTGATATCAAACAAAAACTTTTCTGCAGCTACACGTATGGCTGCTTTGGTTAAAAAAATAACTTCTAATATAGACGCAATTGTGTATTCAGAATTTGTTATTGGTAGGATTTATGAACTTACTGATAAAAAAACACTTGCTGAAAATGTATACAAAAGTATAATTGAGAAATATCCAAATTCGCAATATATACCAAAGCTGTGTATTTCATTACTTAACTATTATTCTGAAAAAGGTGATACAGAAAAACTAAGTTTTTATAAAAATTTTTTGTTATCAAAATATCCTGATTCTGATGAAACATCTGAGTATTTGTATAACGAATCGTTGAACCTTATCAAAGAAAACAGGTTTGAAGATGCTATTAAAAATTTATCCTTAGTTGTTAATACAAAAAATAAAGATATTGCTGTAAAAGCACAAAAACTTGTTGCTGATTGTTATTATAGTATGAAGAAGTATAAAGAAGCAGCAGTGGAGTATTTACAGGTTATATATCTTTTCCCTGATAAACCTGATTATTGTGCAGAAGCACAGTATATGGTAGGAATTTGTGCAGAAAAATTAAAATTATATGACGAAGCTAAAAAAGCGTATAAAAAGTTGAAAACAAACTATCCTGATACTTTATGGGCACAGGAATCTGAGTTAAGATTAAAACAAATCAAATAAGTTTCTTACAAAATAAAAAGGATTGATTTTTCTCCAAAGTGAAACATTATAACATAATTAAAAAACTATTTCTTGTTTTTATTTTTATTTATAGTTTTTTGTATACACAAGAGGTTTCAGTTAGTAGTGAAACTTTAGATATACAAGAAGAAATACAATCTCCATTATTTTTTAAATTCTATCATCTACCAGAATACTTAAGTCCATCACCTTCTGTTGAATATGAAGATATAGTTGTACCTTATAATTATATGATAACTCCACAAGTTGAAAAAATAAGTTTAGCAGAAAATATGTTCTCACTACCACAACAAAAAAAGAATATGTTATTTTTGTTTTTAGGAGAGAATAAATCTTTAGGGTTTAAAACAAAAAATACTGATGAACATAAAAATTTTGAGTTTAACATACAATTTGATAATACGAAAGTATCTTATTTTGATGAAAACAAACAATATGTTAGGTTCAATAATAGTTTTATATATAATCATATATTTGATACATTAGTTTTAAGTACAAAATTAAAAACAGAATCAAATTATGTCACAGACGTTGTTAGACAGTATTATATAGATGTAAGCATAAATAAAGTTTTGTTTAACAAGTTAGAACTTATGTATATCCCGCAGGTGATAATTTATGCTAATGAAGAACTTAATAAAGTTTTTTTTATAAACACATTAAGTACAAACTTTTTGTATAAAAACTTTATATTTGGGTTTGAAAATAAAATTTTTGAATTTGATTCTGAAGAAAATTCTGTATCTGCATTAAGTATAGTTTTAAAAGATGTTATATTAAGTGGCAACTTGTTAAATTTTGTTTTTTCAAAAGGTAAAAATGATAAGTTGTATTACAAAGTAAATTTAGGTTATAAAACAAAAAATTTTGAGTTTGATGTTGTTAAAGAAAAGAAATTTTTTTATGAATATATTGATAACTATTTTATAAAATTTCCTTATATAAAAATATATGATACAACAAAACTTTTTTTTACATCAGTTGAATCTGATATTTTTAAATGTGGATATAAAAGTAACAACTTTTATGTATCAATTTTGTTTGATAAATCTTTGTATACAAAATATCCAACTTATGTGTTTAGAGACGACAAAGTTGAACCTTTGTTTATAGATAACAACGATATTTCATCAGTAAAGTTTGAAACAAAGGTTTTTTTTGTTGAATATGAACTAAATTATTTGTTATCATCAGACGATGTATTGTTTTATCCAAAGTTTGTACATCAACTTAGTATTAACAAAGATATTTTTGAAAATATATACTTTTTGATAAAATTATTATATAATAGTAAAACAAAAGTTGCAACAGGAGTTTATACAGAAGAAAATTTTGTTACAGAACTTAAAATTGGGTATAATGTCAAGGAAAAATATAATATAGAACTTCTTGTATCACAACAGTTAAATAATAATTATGTTTTACAACCAAAGATGGTTGTTAGTCCTTATATACAAGCAGGGTTAAATTTTCAGTTTTAATAAAAGGAGGAGAATAATGTTAGAGTATTTTGTTAAAGGTGGATTTTTAATGTATCCTATACTATTATGTTCTATTATTTCTTTAACAATAATTATTGAACGACTTATATTTTATGCAACTCTTAAAATAAATCCTGTAGTAACACATAAAATTTTTGAACTTGTGTCAAACAAAGAGTTTGAAAAGTCAAAAAAACTTGCTGAAACATTGCCTAATGTTGTAAAATCTATTTTTATCAAAGGTATTGACGAGTATTATACAGCAAATTTTGAAGAAGTTGTTGAAGAAATAGCTGAACAACAGGTTTATAAACTTAACAGGTTTTTACCACTACTTGGTGCAATAGCATCTATCTCAACTTTGTTAGGTTTCACAGGGACAGTGACTGGTATGATAAAAGCATTTGAATCAATAGCACAAGCAGGTTATGCTTCACCACAAGTTGTAGCAAAAGGTATTGCTGAAGCGTTGATAACTACAGCAGCTGGACTTATTGTAGCAATACCTACAATAGCGTTTTATCATTATTTTACTTATCGTGCTGATAGGTTTGTAACACAACTTGAACATATTGTTAATGAATTTGTAAAGTTGAACAAAAAGGTTTAGATTTTGTTATTTATAACAATCATATGAAACTTATTGCTGATTTACATATTCATTCAAGATATTCTCGTGCTACTTCTAAAGATATGACTGTACCAGAGTTAGCTCATTGGGCGAAACTTAAAGGAGTTGGACTTTTAGGTACAGGAGATTTCACACATCCAGGATGGCTTCAAGAACTTAAAAATTATCTTAAACAAATATCTGATTATACTTATGAATATAATGGCGTTAAGTTTATACTTACAACTGAAGTAAGCAACATTTTTTATCGCAATGGTAAGAATTATCGTGTGCATAACATTATATTTATGCCTGATTTTGAAACTGTAGAAAAGTTTAATAGTATGATATCTAACTTTGGTGATCTTGTTTCTGACGGAAGGCCAATGGTTTCTTTAGATTGTATAAACCTTGTTGAACTTGTATATTCTATAACAGACAAAGCGCTTATTGTACCAGCACATGCGTGGACACCACATTTTTCTGTTTTTGGTTCATTAAGTGGGTTTGATTCTATTGAAGATTGTTTTGGAAAATACTATAAATATATATATAGTATTGAAACAGGATTATCTTCTGACCCTAAGATGAACTGGCGTTTGTCAAAACTTGATAATATAACTTTGATTTCTAACTCTGATGCTCATTCACCACAAAATATTGCTCGTGAAGCAAATGTTTTTAAGATAGAAGATAATTGTAAAGATATTTATACTGAGATAGTATCAATTATAAAAAATAAAGATAAAAAAAAGTTTTTGTATACAATAGAGTTTTTCCCAGAAGAAGGGAAGTATCATTATGATGGCCACAGAAATTGTAAGGTTTGTTGTTCGCCAAAAGAAACAAAAAAATATAAGTATATATGTCCAGTATGTGGTAAAAAACTTACAATTGGTGTGTTGAACAGAGTTGAACAATTAGCAGATCGTTATGAAGTGGTTGTACCAGAAAATGCTATACCTTATAAAAATGTTATTCCTCTTGTAGAAATAGTAGCTGATGCGTTAGGTTCTGGTAAAGGAACACAGAAAACTTTAAATGAGTATTTATACATTGTTACACAAGTAGCGCCTGAGTTTGATGTTTTAATTTATTTAACTGAAGATGAGTTGAAAAAGAAAATAAATCCAAAAATTGTTGAAGGTATATTAAAAGTGCGTAATGGCGAAGTTGATATATTTCCTGGTTATGATGGTGAATATGGGAAGATTAGTATCAGATGGGTTAATAAAAATATAGTTGAATCTGAAACAGAACCTTCTGGCCAACTGCAGTTGTTTTAGAAAAAAAACAAATAAATTGTTTTTAAGAAACCAAAATATAGGTTTTTGCATCAAATAAATTTGGAGGTAAAAAATTTTTTGTTAAAATTTAAAATTTGTTATGAATAACCAAAAAAGAAGGAGGATTTATCTATGACAAGAATTATTGGTATAGATTTAGGTACTTCAAACTCAGCTGCTGCTGTTTTAGAAGGCGGTAAACCTACAATAATACCAGCAGCTGAAGGAACAACTATTGGTGGAAAAGCGTTCCCGTCATATGTTGCATTCACAAAAGATGGTCAACTTCTTGTAGGAGAACCTGCAAGAAGACAAGCTGTCTCTAACCCTGAAGGGACTGTTTACGCGTTTAAACGTAAGATGGGGACTGATTATAAATATAAAATCTATGGTAAAGAATATACACCACAACAACTTTCTGCATTTCTTTTACAAAAAATTAAACGTGATGCAGAAGCGTTCTTAGGTGATAAAGTAGAAAAAGCAGTGATAACAGTTCCTGCATATTTTAATGATAACCAAAGACAGGCTACAAAAGATGCTGGCGCTATTGCTGGTCTTGAAGTAGTAAGGATTATAAACGAACCTACAGCTGCATGTCTTGCATATGGTATTGATAAAGCTGGCCATGAAGAAAAAATTTTAGTGTTTGATTTCGGTGGTGGAACATTAGATGTTACTATAATGAGATTTTGGGAAGTAAGTGGTGCTAAAAGTTTTGATGTTATATCAACTGCTGGTGATACACAACTTGGTGGGACTGATATGGACAACGCGTTAATTGATTATATTGTTGAACAGTTTAGAAAAGAAACAGGGATTGATTTACGAAATGATAAAATGGCAATGCAAAGAATACGTGAAGCAGCAGAAAAAGCTAAAATTGAACTTTCAAGTGTGTTAGAAACAGATATAAACCTACCATTTATCTCTGCTGATGCAACTGGTCCAAAACATCTTACTATGAAGATAACTCGTGCTACACTTGAACAACTTGTCCGTCCTATTGTAGAACGTTGTGCAAAATCTATTGACCAAGCAATACAAGATGCTAAGTCAAAACCTAATAGTGGAATATCGTCAATAAAAGATATAACAAGGATAATCCCAGTAGGTGGTCCTACAAGAATGCCTATTGTTATAAAATTTTTAGAAGATTATGTTGGAAGAAAAGTTGAACGTGGCATTGACCCTATGGAATGTGTTGCATTAGGTGCTGCAATAGAAGCAGGTATTATCGGTGGTGAAGTTAAAGATATAGTACATTTAGATGTTACACCGTTATCATTAGGTGTTGAAACTTTAGGCGGTGTGTTTACAAAACTTATTGAACGAAATACTACTATTCCTACAAGAAGGTCTGAGGTTTTTACTACAGCTATGGATAACCAAACATCTGTAGAAATACATATTTTACAAGGTGAACGACCGATGGCTGCAGATAATGTGTCTTTAGGGAAGTTTTATCTTGAAGGAATACCGCCAGCACCTCGTGGTGTACCACGGATTGAGGTAACTTTTGATATTGATGAAAATGGTATATTACATGTTTCAGCAAAAGATTTAGGTACGGGTAAAGAACAATCTATACGTATTACTGCACCACAAAAGTTGTCAAAAGAAGAAATTGACCGTATGGTGAAAGAAGCAGAACGTTTTGCTGAAGAAGATAGAAAACGGAAAGAATTGATTGAAGAAAGAAATAATCTTGATGGGATTATTTATAATACAGAAAAATCGTTAAAAGAATATGGTGATAAACTTACACAAGAAGAACGTTATGATATAGAACGTGCATTAAACGATGCTAAAGAAAAACTTAAATCAGATAATATAAATGAAATAAGAAAAGCAAAAGATGATTTGTTGAAAGCGTCGTATAAGTTAGGAGAAGTTGTTTATAAACAAACACAACAAAAAGAGTCGTCAACAGAAGCTACAAGTGGAACATCTGGTGGGCAACAACAAACAGAAACTGAAACAAAAAAGGATAAAGGTGAAGTAATTGATGCTGAATATAAAGAAGAAGGGAAATAAAATAGTAGGTAGGTATCATAAGTTTATTGTCTGCAACATAAGTTTGAAATTGAGAAAAAAAATTTATAATAATTTTTAGTGATTTATTTAAATAGGTCGCTATTTTTTATAAAAGAGGTAAATAACAATGGCAAAAAAAATTATAGAAGTTCCGCTAGCAATATATACTGACCATTTTCTGCTCACAGGTTTTGTAAAAATAAGACCTAAACTTAAGTATTTGTTTAAGAAATATCTGCCACAACGTATATCTGAGATCATAGATGTTGCTGGTGAACGTATGGAGAAAGTTGGTGAAAAAAGTTTTTTAGAAGTAACAAATGCTGATATCCAAAATTTAACTACTGGTGAGGTGGTTAGAACACAAGTTAAACGTCTTGTTGTAAATAAAAATGCAATACAAATTATAGTCCCTATAGAAATAAAACCATTAGAAAAAGAGAAATAGTAATAACATGATAAATATATCTATAAATGGTGCTTTAGGTAAGATGGGGAAAACTATATTAGAAGTTTGTTTACAAGATAAAGAAGTAAATATAGTAGGTCTTGCAGATAGTCAATGTATAAAAAAAATCTATGATAACTTACCACAAATAGAACCTACACTTGAAAATTATATTTATTTAACAGATGTAGTGATTGATTTTTCTTCTCCTGAAGGAACACAACATGTGTTAAATCTTTGTTTACAGAATAAAAAACCGATAGTTATTGGTACAACAGGTCATTCTGAACAACAAATAAATAATATAAAAGAAGCTTCTAAAAAAATTCCTATAGTATTATCCCCGAATATGAGTTTAGGAGTAAACATAATTTTTAAACTTGTTGAATTTTTGACAAATATTCTTAAAGATAAAAATTATGATATAGAAATAATAGAAGCGCATCATAACAAAAAGAAAGATGCACCTTCAGGTACTGCCAAAAAAATTATGGATGTTATAAAAAATATAAAGCCAGAAACAGAATTTGTATATAGCCGTAATGGTATTGTTGGTGAACGAAAAAATAACGAGGTTGGTGTAAATGTTATACGTTGTGGCGATATTGTAGGTGAGCATACAGTAATTTATTCAACATATGGTGAACGAATAGAATTAAAACATATCGCTACTTCAAGAGAAACTTTTGCAAAAGGTGCGATTCTTGCTGCAAAATGGGTAAAAAACAAACCCGCTGGATTTTATAACATGTTTGATGTTTTACAAATTTAATTTTTTTGGAGCAAGTTTATTTTGATGAACAACATTGTTTATGCTATAGTATTTTTTGATAATAAAGAACAATATGTGTTGATAGACCTTAAAACAAATACTTTCCAAAAAGTCCTACCAAATTATTTTGAAGACAATTTTGTTATAGAAAAAGATTTTTTTCATTTAACTGAAGATATCAAATTTTTACCACCTACCAAACCTACAAAAATTGTTTGTTTAGGTCTTAATTATATAGATCATGCAAAAGAATTAAATATGACTATCCCAGAAGAACCAGTGATATTTTTAAAACCTTCTTCTGCTGTTATTGGTCATAAGGATAGTATTGTATATCCTGACAATGTAGGTAGGGTGGATTACGAAGGTGAACTTGCAGTTGTTATCAAAAACATAGCAAAAAATGTTCCAAAAAATAATGTAAAAGATCATATTTTAGGATATACTTGTTTTAATGATGTTACAGCAAGAGATTTACAAAAAAAAGATGGTCAATGGACACGTGCAAAATCGTTTGATACTTTTGCACCAATAGGTCCATGGATTGTCCCTGATATAGATACAAAAAATTTGGATATACAAACATTGCTTAATGATAAAATTGTTCAAAATTCTAATACAAAAAATATGATTTTTGATGTAGAGACAGTTGTAAGTTTTATATCAAAAATTATGACTTTGTATCCAGGCGATGTGATAAGTTTAGGTACACCGCCGAATGTAGGACCTGTTAAAAAAGGAGATAAAATTGTTGTAAAAATACAGAATATAGGAGAATTAATAAATTTTGTTGTATGAAAAAAATACTATTTTTATTTTTGTTAATTTTGTCAACAAAATTGTTAGCGTTTAAACAAAGTTATTATTATTACACTCAAGGACTTATTGATATACAAAACAAAAATTATAAATCTGCAATTGAAAAGTTTGAAAAAGTTTTACAAGATGATCCACAAGCAACTTATGTTTATCAACAGTTGGTTTATTTGTATATCATTACAGAACAAATAGATAAACTAAAAAATTTTTTAAACAATATAGAGAATGTTATATCTGATACTGAAACATTAAACGATATAGCTAATATTTTATTGTTATACGGATACAAAGAATTAGCTACAGGACTGCTTGAAAAAATTGTTTTGTTACAACAAGATAATAAAGATGCGTTACTTAATCTTGCAGAAATATATTCTTTGTCTGATGAGAAAAAAGCGCTAGAGTATTATAATAAATATATTGAATTAAACCCAGAAGATAATAGTGTTTATTTACCAGCAGCTGTTCTAAATTATAAACTTGGTAACATACAACAAGCAAAAGAATTTTTGCAAAAAGTTCCAGAACAACAAAAAGATATTGCTAAAATGATGGATAATCTTTTGTTGTTGACGACAGATTATTCTTCTGTTATCCAAAGATATGAAGAATATCTTCAAGAAGTACCACGAGATTATAAATCTCTTGGGATACTATTTTGTTTACTTATTTCAAAAAAAGAGTTTGAGAAAGCAGAAGTTTATATTAATAGAGTATTGAATATACCTAAAAAAGAATTTTTACCTGAGTATTATTTTTATATTGCTATATTTTACGAATATAAAACCAACCCAGTTTTGGCTGCAAAATATATGCAGAAATTTATTAAATATAATGAAAAAAATATAATAGATGAAATTCCATATTTAAAACTTGCATATTATTTTGTTTTGTCAAAAAAATATAACGATGCTAAAAAAACTCTTATTATATCAAACAAAAAGTTTAATTCTGAGATGACAAAAATTATGTTGTTCTTTTTTTATTATGACAACAAAAATTATAAAGATGCAATAAACATATTATATGAATTGAAATCAATCTCTTCTACATTTAAACGAGCAGATTTTTATATGGGGATATGTTATGACCAAATTGGCGATTTTCAAAAAACAGAATTTTTTATGAATCAAGCAATAGAACAAGATCCTACTGACCATGAAGCGTTGAACTATCTTGGTTATCTTTATGCTGACAAAAATATTAATCTTGATAAAGCAGAACAACTTATATTAAAAGCTCTTTCATATGAACCAACTAACTATGCGTACATAGATTCTCTTGCATGGGTGTATTATAGAAAAGAATTGTATGAAAAATCTGAAGAGTTGTTTGAACAAATAAAAGATTGTAATGATCCTGTGGTGTATGAACATATTGGTGATGTAAAATTAAAATTAAACAAATTTCAGCAAGCATATGAATATTATACGAAATCGTTAAAACTTAATCCAAAAAATAAAAATGTTAAAAAGAAATTGAAGGAAATAAAAAATGTTTTTAAAAGCACCAGCAAAAGTTAATCTTTTGTTAAAGATTTTAGGTAGGCGTAAAGATGGATATCACAACATTTTTTCTGTCCTTCAAACAGTATCTTTGTTTGACGAAATAAAATTATCAGTTTTGTCAAAAGATGAGATTGTTATCAGATGTAATGTAAAATCTATTGAAGGTAAAAAAAATTTGTGTTACAACCTTGTAGATTTGTTCAAAAAAAAGTATAAAATTAAAAAAGGAATAAAAATTGAGATTGAGAAAAATATACCTTTAGGAAGTGGACTCGGTGGTGCATCATCAAATGTTGCAACTGTTTTAGAAGGATTAATAAAATTGTTTAACATAAAAATGTCAGAAAAAGAAGTTGTTACTCTATGTTCAAAAATAGGTAAAGATGTTCCTTTTTTTATATATAAAGGTTTGTGTATAGTAGAATCAGCTGGTGAAAAAATTAAAAAAATATATCAAATTCCTTGGGAACAAAAACCATTGTGGTTTTTGTTAATATATCCAAATATAATTTTGTCTACAAAAGATGTTTACCAAAATTATGATAAAAATTTTATAAATAACAAAAAAATCAAGGTTGATAAAAATAAAATTATAAGTTTATTACTTCAAGAAAAGTTTGATAATGTTGTACAAAATGATCTTGAACAATCTGCTATACAATTAGTGCCATATTTAAAAAATATAAAAAATGAGTTAATAAAAAATTCATATAACAATGTTGTTAGTATGACAGGTTCTGGTTCTTGTTTTTTTGTATTAAGCAGGGATAAAAAAGAAATTCTAAAGATTAAAAATAAAATTAAAAAAAATAAAGAGTTTAAAAAACATAAATTTTTTGTTGTTAAAAGTGTATTCTAATTATCTGAGGAGGAATAAAACATATGCAGGTTACAGAAGTAAGAATATATCCACAAAAAGAAAAAAAAGTAAAAGCATATGCTACAATAACCTTAGATAACGAGTTTGTAGTACACAACTTACGTATTATTGAAGTAGAAAACGGAGCAAAAATTTATATGCCGTCAAGGAAAACAAATGATGGGTCACATAAAGATATTGCTCATCCAATTACTAACGAGTTACGACAACATATTGAAGAAAAAGTTATTGCTGCTTATAACGAGAAAACAGGTGAAAATTTGCAGTTAAAAAGAAAAAGTAAATGATTTTGTAGCTGGTAACTTGTAGTTGGTAAAGTTGTGGTTAGTAGTTTGTAATTTTACCAGCAACTTACAACTATCTACAAGCAACATTAATTGGGAGGTTTTATGATACCAAGGTACACATTACCAGAAATGGCAAAAATATGGTCTGAAGAAAAAAGGTTTCAAATAATGATGGAAATTGAACTTGAAGTATTAAAAGTTCTTGCTGAAGAAAAAATTTTGCCAAAAAATGAATACGACGAAATTGTGAAAAAAATTAAATTAGATATAGAACGTATAAAACAAATAGAACAGATAACTAAACATGATATAGCTGCTTTTGTAGACCAGCTAAGTGAATCTGTTGGTAGTAACTCAGCACGATGGATACATTTTGGACTTACTTCATCTGATGTGTTAGATACAGCAACTGCTATACAACTAAAACTTAGTTGTGAACATTTGTTAAAAAGGTTAGAAAGTTTATTAGATGTGTTAAAATCCCAAGCTTTAAAATATAAAGATTTACTAATGATAGGTCGTACTCATGGTGTACATGCAGAACCTATAACTTTTGGTTATAAAATCCTTGGTTGGTATTACGAAATAAAACAACATTATGAAATGTTAGATTATGTTAAAAAATTAGTAAGTGTAGGTAAAATTTCTGGTGTTGTAGGTACATATTCACAACTTTCTGTAGAGATTGAGAAAAAAGTTTTAAATAACTTAGGTCTTTCTGCAGAACCTGTTTCAACACAAGTTGTCCCAAGATATAGGTATGTATATTATCTTACCACATTAGCAAATATCGCTGCATCATTAGAACGCTTTGCAACAGAAATAAGACATCTACAAAGAACAGAAGTTTTAGAAGCTGAAGAAATGTTTACTAAAGGTCAAAAAGGTTCTTCTGCTATGCCACATAAAAGAAATCCTGTCTTATCTGAAAATATCTGTGGATTAGCGCGATTAATCAGAAGTTATACAATTGCTGGGTATGAAAATGTTGCTTTGTGGCATGAACGTGATATTTCACATTCGTCAGCTGAACGTGTAATTTTACCAGATATAAGTATTGCAACAGATTTTATTATTTATAGGTTTACAGGGATAATAAAAAATATTGTAGTATATCCTGAAAATATGCAAGAAAATTTAAATAAGTCCTACAACATTTTTTATTCACAAACACTTCTTTCAGAACTTGTTAAAAGAGGTTTAAGTAGACAGCAAGCATACGAAATTGTTCAACCAATTGCACATAACGCGTTGTTAAATAAAAAAGATTTTATAATTCTTTGTTGTGAATCTGAAAATTTGACAAAAATAATTCCTGAACAAGAAATAAAACAAATATGTTCAATAAAATTTTTGTTAAGAAATTTGGAAAAGAAATTTGATGAAATACAATAAATTTTTATATTTTATATTAATTTTGGTATTTGGTATAGTTATAAAATTGTTTTTTATACCAGTTAAAAAAATAAAAGTTGAAGTTGAATATGATAAAATTATTTTTTCATCTACTACTATTAAAATACCATTAAAAATTTTTGCAACTAAAGATGTTGTTTCTCATATTTCATTTTATGTTGTGGAGAAAAATGTTCAACAAAAAGTTTATACAGATTTTGTTATTGCATTAAAAAAAGGACAGGATTATAGTTTAAATTGTGAGATTGATAATAATGTAGTTGATAAAAAAGATAATTTTTTGTTTCTCACTAAAATATCAGAACTACTTCCTAAAACAAGAAAATATACTGTTTATGCTTCCATTAAAAAACCAATACAAAAAGTTGAAAAAGTTGTTATTGAACCAGTTTATACTACAACAAGTGTCGCTAGCACAGCTGAGATATCAAAACCAGTATTAAAAGAAGAAAAAATACAAGAAGAAAGAAAAGAAGAAAAAATTGTTGTAAAAGAAAAACCTAATTTTGAGATAATTATTTCTTCACAAGAAATAAAAGAAAAATATAACTATGACGAAAAAATAAAACTTTTGTTATATGTTAAAAATAAAACTGTTTCTTTAACAATTAATCCAAAGATAAACATTGTTTTAAAAACGAAGTTTAACATAATCGTTTCAACACAGGCATTAACAGTGAAACTCCTGCCACAAGAAGAAAAAACAGTATATATAGAATTTGATGTTTTAAAAGATTATCTACCAAGTATTTATTATTTTGAATTTAATAGTGTATTTGAAAATGTATCATCTACTGGAAAATCAAAAGAATTTGAAATAGTAGATAATCCACCAAAAATTTCTCTACCAGAACCGCCTGTCATAAGATATAAATTGTCTAATACAATTCTTGCTGAAGTTGAAGATGATAAAGAAATATCAGAAGTTAAATTTATAGAAGTAATACCAAAAAAGAAACCACAAAATGAGTATCAAATAATAACTGAAAATCAGATGATACTTGTTGCTGGTAACAAAAAAGCTGGTCTTTATAGTTTTACAACTCCAAAAATTGTCAAAAAAGATTTTTATATGTTTTATATCCAAGCAAAAGATTCTGCAGAAAATATAACAAAAACTGAAGTTTTTAAAATAAAAATTACAAAATAAAATCCGTTAATACTTACATTACTTAAATAAATGGAAAAATACAATAGTTGGATATTAATTGTATTGTCTTGTATATTTTCTGTTATTATTTTAGACGCTATTGGTATTTTTGTCCCTATAGAAAACATTTTTTATGACTTAAGATTCAAAATACGAGGTCCTAAAAAAACATCAGATAAAGTAATAATTGTAGCAATAGATGAAGAATCACTTACAGAACTTGGTAGATGGCCTTGGGATAGAAAAATTATTGCAAAAGTTGTAGAAAATCTTGTTTCTAAAGGAGCAAAAGTTGTTGCGTTAGATATTCTTTTTCCTGAAGAAAGCAACTCACTTTCTGACACAAAATTAGTTTCTGCATTGGCAAAAGGGGAAACTGTTGTTGCTTCACATTTTGAAACAGTTTATGAAAATGTTTTAAAAGGTGATACTATACATAAGGTTTTAACAGAAAAGTTGATACTTCCAATTACAAAAATACAAAAAGTATCAAAAACAGGTTTTGCTAATGTAGAACCAGATAAAGATGGTATTATACGAAAAGTAATGTTGTATAGGAAATATAAAGGAGAACATTATGATGCATTCAATTTTACTATTGTTAAAACATATCTTGGTGAAAAAAATATAAAAAATTTACCTAAAATAATATATGTTAACTATTATGGACCACCAGAGTATTTTGATAAAAAGACAAATAAAATTGTGACAACATTTGTGAGATATTCAGTAGTAGATATATACAATAATGTTATTCCTTCTACATGGATTAGAGATAAAATAGTGCTTATCGGTTCTACTGCAACAGGTGCATACGACCATTACCCTACACCATATACTCACACATATCCAGGTGTGGAAGTTCATGCTACTGTTATTGAAAATTTGATAAACAATAATTATTGTAAAAAATTTAACAAGAATTATGTACTCTTATTATCAGTTGTTACAATTATAGTGTTAGGAATTTTATTTTATAACTTAACTGCAACACCTATAATAAGTTTAATTTTATTTTTAGTTGTTGGATATTATTTATTATCATATTTTGTATTTGTAAAACTTTATACAATCATTGATTTTGTCCCTTTTGCATTTAGTGTGGTTTCGTTAGGTTTCAGCAGTATTTTATACAAATTGTTTTTTGAACAAAAAGAAAAGAAACTTATTAAAAAAACATTTTCAAAATATATAAATCCGTATATAATGGAAGAATTATTAAAAAACCCAGTAGGAAGTTTAAGTGCTCTTGGTGGACAAAAAAGAGAAATTACTGTAGTTTTTGCTGATATACGAGGATTTACAACAATTTCTGAGCGTCTTTCAGCAGAAGAAGTAGTTAAATTATTAAACGAATGTTTCAGTGCATTAAGTAATGTGATATTTAAATATAATGGTACTATAGATAAATATATTGGTGATTGTATAATGTTTTTTTGGAACGCGCCTATAGAACAACCAGACCATACAGATTTAGCAGTCAGTTGTGTTATAGAAATGTTCAAAGAACTTGAGAAACTGAATCAAGAATATCAAGTTCCGTCAAATTTGAAGATAAAAATGGGTGCTGGGATAAATACTGGCGAAGCTGTTGTTGGGAATATAGGTTCTACACATCTTATGGAATACACAGCTATAGGAGACACTGTAAATGTAGCATCAAGATTGCAAGAACTTACTAAAGAGTTTAATGTACCAATTATTATTTCTGAATATGTTAATAAAAAAATTGTTGGTAGGATACCTACATTTTCATTAGGTAAAGTAAATATAAGAGGAAGAATTCAAGCAATAGAAATTTTTGGTGTAAAAATGTAGATTATATACTTTATTGTTGAAATAAGATATAAAATTTTGTAGAAAACCATTTTATGAAAATATTTTTTAGATTATTGTTAGCACATTTGTTAACAGATTTTGTATTGCAGACAAATTTTATTGCAGAATGGAAAAAAAGAAGTTTTTACGGAGTAGTTGTTCATTCATTAACATTTTTTGTTTTAGGATTAGTTCTTACTTGGGAAGAAGTTTGGGAAATTTGGTTTGATTATCCAATAAAATTGTATGGTATATGGTGTCTGATAATTTTATTTTTGTTTCATATAATAGAAGATGAATATAGAGCATATAATATAAGACATTACCATATACAAGACAACATTTTGTTTTTTCTTTGGGACCAGGTTATACATATTGTTTTTTTATTTGTTTTTTCACCGTATTCTGCATCTTGGGATTTAGAACCGATAATTATAATTCTTTGTTTGTTAATTATTGGAACATACGGGTTAAGTATAATTATTTTGTATACAGATAGTTTGTTTTACAAAAGTTCTGTTGTAGATAATTTATTTCAAAAAAAGATGTATTCAATAATTTTACGGTTTGTTATACTATCATTTTTTTTATTGCCATATAGATTGTATCTTTTATCTATAGTATTGATACCAATAATGTGGATATTAAACAAAAAGATAAATTTTTTATCACCGATAAGTTGGTGGATTAATACTATAGTTGTATATGGTATCGGGATAATAATTTTTTTAATTAAAAAAACTATGATTATGTAAAATATGAAAAATTTATTACAAATATCTGTTTTTTCATTAAAAGAAAATTTTAAGTCAAAATTTTATCTTGTACTATTGTTATTCAGTATAGTGTTAATTTTTATAGGATTACTTTTGACAGGGTTAAGCGGGTTTGAACAACCACAACGTGTTTTAGTAAATTCAGGTATTGCTATGATAGAACTATTTTGTCTTTTGTTAGTTATTTTGAATTCTGTAGAATTTTTTTTACAAGATGTTGAAACAAAAAGTATATATATAATTCTTTCAAAACCTGTCTCAAGGACAAAATATATTTTAGGCAAGTATTTTGGTATGTTACTAACAGTAGTTATAAGCATTTTAATAATGAGTATTTTTCATGTTGTGCTTATAAAAATATCAAAATGGTATGTCACTAAAGAGTATTTTCTTACACTTGTTACTATATTTCTTAAAATGTGTATTGTTTTATCAATAACTTTGTTTGCTGTCATTTCTATGACTTCAAGAACTGTTGCTGTTGTAACTTCTGTTCTTTTATGGATTGCTGGACATTTTACATCAGAGTTGAT
>Ga0308405_1000165_pt1 | contig 45770 bp, 44 predicted proteins | sample HotsprSampleMS13_FD_203473 | JGI IMG/M metagenome (GOLD analysis project Ga0308405, IMG submission 203473) | Hot spring phototrophic mat microbial communities from Mushroom Spring, Yellowstone National Park, Wyoming, United States - 20060912_MS13 ...
TTGTGGAACTTTACATTCGGATAACATCAAACCTGTATCAGGATTATTTGTAACTTTAAGATTATCACCAGTATAATTTGTGAAATTACCACGAATTATTAGTTTACCTTTTATCCCACAACCATTCTCAGCAGGACCGCCTGTCATTATTAAATCTCCATCCCAATACCAAACCCTGTTTGCAAGTTTTGCTGGATGTCGCCATGGATTTTGAAAATGTGGTCTTCCATCATGATTTTGGCCAGGGTTAAGATTACAGGTACTTAAATTAGTATAACTTATTTGTCCATCCCTTTTTCTGTAATTCACTCTTTGCCAGTATTTTGGTCCATTATAACTATTCATTGATGAACATGCATAAAAATTTAATGTGTTAATAGTAGCAGAACTCATTATTGTTACAGATGGACGCAATGTTTTAATCCATCTAGCAGGCGGTGGTGAACCTACAGGATATACTTTCTCCCATTGGTAATACTCATAAGTTGAATCTTCAGAAACTTTCTCAAGATATGTTGCCATTGGTACAGCAGCTGAGGATCTTAATGCCTCAAAATCTAACTGGGGAAGGTCTGGTACTGGATAGTCAGACCACCATTCAACACCATCAGTATTAGGTGGATTAAGACCATTTGTATCCCTTGGATAAGAAGGAACTGAGGATACAACTCCGCGTGCAAACTTTCTTGGATAATACTTTCTTGCAATAACAGCATCTGTGAGTTCAATATTCCCCCAAGCCATAACTGGTCCCCAATGACATTCAAACGCGTTACCTAAGTATATATTACCTTTTGATACAATAGAACCTGGGATACATAAGTTTTTATATATTGCCTTTATAGCACGGACTTCTCCTGTTTTTTCATCCTTACCTTCAGCAATAATTGTTACTTCTTTACTTTCAGTACCGCTTGAAAATTTTATTCTGTAAACACCACCTGGAATATCGTTATAAAGAACATCAAAATTGTATCCTTCAATAGGAACTCCTTTTGAAGCTAAATCCCAAGTTGCAGTAGAACTTTTAATCTTCCATACACCACGATTTATACCAGCCTCTGCTAAATTTGTTGCTAAAGTTCTTCCTTGGATTTTGAACGACATTTTTGTTTGTTGTCTTGACCATTCAACTATAGATGGTATAATAATTATAAGGAACAACGAAATTATAATTATTATAGGCAAAATTTGTCCTTTATTATTCATACAATTTTTACCTCGTTTGTTTAATTCATCACCATAACTTTTTCTGATGCCATATGCAAAGCCTTCTTTTTTAAATCATAAAGATCACGCTCAAGTGTTATCGCTACTGAAACGATATTCATTTCGTCAGACCGAGGGAAAATTACAGCAAAGTATTTGACACTTTTTGATAAAACTTTTATGTTGTTATCAATTTTTTGATACAAAGAACGGTTTATCTGATAATACGAAACAGAATGACCATCAACTGTAACAAAATCAACTTTTGAATAATGTGGTTGGTTTGAATCATATCTGCTTATAACAATTGAAGAATTATACGCATTTCTTAAATTTCTTGTTATAATTTCCATAATAGTTCTTGCTTCTTCTTGAAGTTCTTTTTGAGCAGAAGTTAATCTGTAGAACCGCCATATCTGTGTCAACAAATTGGATACTGATAAAGTTAAAATACCAAACATTGTTACAACAATCATTAATTCAACTAAAGTCCAACCTTTTTTGTTCATACCTTAGTTAAAAATTAAGATTAACATTTGTAACTTCTCTTCCTGGCAAAACTTGTATATTTGTTAGTGTCGTTGAAAGTATTGTTGGTTTACCTGTTGCATCATAGATAGGATAATAACCATACACCCTGTATCTTGTTGTAGTAGAACCAATAACTTCTAACTTATAAGTCCCATCTTCATAACTATTTGTAATAAAATATGCAGGACCGGTAAGTGTTGAAGTTGAAAGAGTAGGTGGTACTGTAAAAGCTACAGTTGTTGCAATAATTAAAACTCCTGACTGAATTTGTTGTCCTTGGTATTTCACAACACCTGAAATTTTGCCAAGTGCACCTGTTATAGTAAATGTTCCTGCAAAAACTGTGACACCAGCTGAAACCGTAACTGTTGAAACTGAAGGAGTTGAAATTTCTTTTGAACTTAAAACCGACTTTATATAATAAGTCCCTGAAGAAAGGTTAGGTATCATAAACTTCCCAGCATTATCAGAAACTTCTTCTCCATAAACAAACCCTTCCTGTGATTGTGCTTGTATTACAATACCAGGTAATGGATTAACTTTATCCCTTGAAACAAAACCAGTAACTCTTCCTCCTTGAGATAAAACAAAATCTATACCTGAAGTAATAACCCCCATTTTTACTACTACATTATCTCTTGTTTGATATACATATTGTGTGTTCAAATTACCAGGGTTAGCAGTAACTGAATATACACCAGTAGAAATTGCTAAAAGATATCTACCAAAAGTATTTGTATACGCTTCAGAACCGCCCGCAACAATTTTTATATTACTTAAAGGTTGGTTTAACACATTAACAACTTTACCTGAAATAAATCCAACTTGAGCAACATTTTGAAGTTGTGAATAAAAAAATGGGCAATACGCTGAAGGATTAGTATTAGAGTTTAACACGCCTGTTCTTCCACCTGCTTGAACTATAACATTGTCAATATTTATAACCTTTTCATTACTTGAAATAAACACGCTCCAGGTTCCTGTTGCTACAGAAACTAATTCAAAATATGCAACAGGCGGAGTTCCGACAGAATAGGTGTTAGTTACAGTTGATAAACCATCATTTGCTGAAACATACGCGCCTATTGCTGGTCTTCCAGTAAGCGGAGGTAAAGAATATGAAGAATTTCGTGGTGGAATTTGTAGTGGTTTTCTATATTCAACAAAATCTTTGTTGTTGTTATCAGAATCATATGCATTACCCCAGCCAGAAACAACACCCCAAGTTGAAACTTTTCTCACATATTGTTCATCAATTTCAAGACCTAAAACTTGATCAATACCATCTGTCTCATAAATTGGTGCTGTTTTAGCACCTTCGTTCCAATCCCAACCTACAATATCAATCCATTGACCTGAAGAAATATAATATATTCCCACACCACCACCTGAAAATTGTGCTCCATCTTCTTCCCTTGTTTTAATTATATTTAACGAACCAACTGCTGAGGTTGAATACACAGCATCTGCTGTTAATGTTACTCCAGCAACTGTTATCGTAGTGGTATTCGCAATCAAATAATATGAAAATGGAGGTATTGAAAGGTTTATATATCTTAATGGAACACTTGAAATAGTAACATCACCGGTTGACTGATATTTTAACCCAATGAACCCTTCGTACTCACTTCTTGCCATTTGCCACCAAAATGTTGTTGGGTTATAAAGTTCAACATATTCTTGAGAGAAACCTTCAGCGTTTTTAGTTGAACCTACTACTTGTGAAATTAAAATCCTATCGTTCATCCATACATAACCAAACACAGTCCCTGAAGACATTGGCTGTAGTTCAAAATTAACTGTTCTTGGATTAGCACCGACAGAAACTTGTTGTAGCCCGGTAAAATATCCTCGTTTTGAAGCAACTACAGTATAATTACCATACGGAACTTTTATTAAATAATTACCATTTGTGTCTGTATAATCTCTACAGCCAACATTCTCCGCAACAATTAATAAAACATCTGATAAATTTAATAATGTAACTTTATCTTTTACATTACCCTGTATCACTCCTCTAAATGCGGTAAAGTCAGGATTTGCCTCCACAGTTCGTAACCTTACAACTTTCTTACCATAAGCAGTTGGATAAACAACAGAAACTTCTATACATTTCATACCAACATCTGGTGATGTTGGTGATATTGGTTCAAGTTTACCATCAACTTCTTGAACAGGATACACATAAGTATATCGTGTAAATCTCATCCCGCCTTCTAAAATATCTTCTGGCGGAAAGTATTCTGTATCATAAGGAATCGGAGGAGAAAATTCTGTATTATAGGATGGCGACGGTGTAACCAAAATTTTATGATATGGCATTTGACGAAGAATTTGTATTTTTTCTTGAGCTAAATTTGTCGCCAAAGTTTTTGCTTTTGATGCAAGAAGAGCTTTTGAAATATTCCCGAAACTTCCTGCAAAAATAAGTATAACTAAAGAAATTAGTAAAATACCTAGAATAAATTCAACTAAGGTTACACCTTTGTTGTTAACCATATTTTTTTCAATCATTTTATATATTATAATATACTCAATTTTTCATTTTTTGTCAATTGTTTTTTAAAAAATCTTGTTTTTCAATTCTAATTTTTATAAAGTTTTTATACCTATGACATTTATAACCATAATTGTTCAAATTTTGAACATTGTAAAAATTTTTTTTAATCATCTCGTCAATATACCTTTAAACCTTTTAGCTGGTGTTGGAAAATTTTATGCTGTGCTTATTGCTTTCTGTTTAGATATGCTTCAAGCAACAATTTATACAAAAATTCTTGAAGGTGCACAATTTTCTGAAAAATTTAAATTTTTATCAAAAATTTTCCCTGATGAAAAAACTATTGAAGAAAAACCTTTTTTTAACAAATTTCGTAAATTACAATACTTTGGTATCTTTGCATTAGCATCTCTTCCTGTTTATACAGGTGGCATTTGCGCTGCGTCTCTTTTAAGATATATTTCAAAAAATCTTAACAGAAAAAAATCGTTTATAGTAATGATGTTCGGTAGTTTAACAGGATGTATAATATGGGTGTATGGTATAAACTATTTGTTTGTTATAATAAGTTACATCTTAAAATTTGTTTTATAAATTTATATTGAAAAATCAATTGTTTTTTATAAATTGAACTTTGATTGCAAAAGTTTTGAAAATAAATTTGTCTCTATCTTTTTTTAAACCTTCATTTATACATTCTTTTAATATCTTCTGCTGTTTAACAAGGTCTAAATCAGGATTCAACACAATTTCTTCTATCTCAAACTTACCATTAATTTTTACTTTTATACCATTTTTTTTTCAACAACAATACTTTCTGAAGAAAACAATTTTGCAAATTCTTTAAAATTTTTTAAAATACTATCCATTTTTTTACCCCCAAATATAAATTGTGAATGTGTGAATATGTGTATGTGTGAATGAGTTAATGAGTTTATAGTTCATCCCGCCTGTCCCGCAGAAGGCGGGACAATTTGTGGGATTAGTTCAGAGTTCAGAATTTTGTAGCGTCAATCCCGCAGATTGCAGACCGCTGAAAAACCACTTTTTTTGTCATTGCGATCCCGCAGATTGCAGGACAGGCCCCGCATTTTTGCGGGAGAAGCAATCCCGTTGTTCATACAATGCCACGTCATAACGTGCTCATAATGATAAAAAAATAGATTTTTTTCAGTACTTTCCAATTTGCGGGATAACTCATAACCATGAACTCATTTTACTCTCTCACTTTTTCACCTTCTCTCTTACCTAATTTCTACTTCCTACTATCTACTATTAACTTTATCCACTCACTGAATACCAATGTTTCACATGAAACATTTATTCTACTGCATAAATTTCTAAACCTAATCCTTCAGCAAATTTTATGTTTTTGTTCTTGTCCAAATAAAGGACAAATTTTGCAGCAAAATATGGTAATATAAGTTTTATTTTGAACAACCCGTCTTTTGTTTCACCTAAATACTCAAGTTTCATTTCTTTGATCTCAAGTTTGTCTTTGTCAATGAAATAAAACTTTTTAGTTCTCTCTTTTTCAAAATTCCATAATGTTGTAACTAAAGGTATTGCATTACCTGCTGTGATTATAGGTTGGGAAAAATATGTTTCTTTTGTTAAAACTTTTTTATTTTCTTTTTTAAACAAACATATGTATTTATCTTCACTAAATTTTTCAGTTTGCATTGTAGTAATATATTCATTTTTTTTATCTTTTGTAACAATTTTTGATCTCTTCGGGACAAAATTGTTGTCATAATACTCAACTTCGTGATTATAAGTTTCACCAATAAAAAAAAGTATCGGGATGTCTGTATAACTTTCTAATTCTGCAACAAAAATTGAATCATTCAAATTTTTATTTTCATCTTGAACTGAACAAGATGATATTTTTAAATTTATGAATCCTACTTGTTTTTTTGAACTGAAGATATTAAATTTGTATGTATTTAAAAACTGATTAAAAACAAAGTTTTCTTGACAAAACAATAACGATTGAAAAATTAATAGTTTTAATAATTGTTTCATATGAAACAATATTAGTTCAGAGTTAGGAGTTATTAGTTCATAGTCTTTGGTCGATAAGATAATATAATATGGTTTATTTGAATTTATTGTCCTAAACTAATAACTCTGAACTCAACAACTCTATAACCCATTAACTCACTTTTTTATTCTCCAATAATTTTAACAAGCACTCTTTTTGGCCTCTGACCATCAAACTCGCCATAAAATATCTGTTCCCATGGACCTAAATCAAGTTTACCATTAGTTATTGCAACAACTACTTCCCTTCCCATAATTGTTCTTTTAAGATGTGCATGACCATTATCTTCGCCTGTTAAGTTATGTTTGTACAATTTTGGATTTGTAGGAGCAAGTTTTTCAAGCCATTCTTTAAAGTCCTGTTTTAAACCATCTTCTTCATCATTTATGAACACAGACGCAGTGATATGCATAGCATTCACAAGACAGATCCCTTCTTTAATTTTACTTTGTTCAACAATATTTTGTATTTTTTGTGTGATATTAATAAACTCAACTTTTTTGTTTGTATTAAACAAAATATATTCAGTAACTGTTTTCATATTTTATTAAAACTCCTTGATTTTTCATTTATTTCTTTAATAACACCTTCCTCTACAATAAGCATCTTCTCCAACTTTTCTATAACTTGTTTCTTTTGTTGTGTAAGAGTATTTGTTATTTCATCAAACTTATTAAACACCTGTTGTTCAACAGATTGCACTTGTTGTTCAAACTTTGCAAGTTCATCTTTAGCAGTGTTTATCTTTGAGACAAGTTGTTCAATCTGTGACTGAAAAGTTTCGACACGTTGTTTTTGTACAAAAATTTTGTTTTCAAACTCTGTTTTTTCGTCTGAGATCAGTTGTGTTGCTTGCTTGTTTTCCAATTTTAAATTTTCAACTTGTTGGTTCAGCTGTTCTACTACTTGTGTATATTCTGCAACAGATTTGTCTACATCTTTTTTTATTCTTTCTTCTCTGATTTCACTTCTCTTTTTTAACTCAGAAATTCTGTCGTTATATTGTTGTAAATATTCAGCAAGTTTTGATTTAACTATTTCAACATCATGTCTTATTTTTTCATAATTATTTTCTAATTTGTTTATTGATTCTCTAACCTGTGTTTCAAACTCAGATTTTTTTCTTTCATACTCGTTTTTTGCAATAACAATTTGTTGTTCAAGTTCTTTTTGCTGAGATAAAAATTTTTCTTTTTGTTTCTGTTGGAGTTTTGTAAGACGTTCTTTCCTTCGTTTTAATACAGCAAACCTGTTTTTGAGTTGTTGTATTTCTTGTTCATAAAACTTTTTTTGTTGTTCAAGTTCTTCTTTAATTTGTTTTATTTTTTGTTCAGAAGAATTTTTAAGTTCTTTAATACTTTCTGCTTTTTGTACTGAAATTTGTTTGTATTCATTTTGCAATTGTTCGTATTCTTTAGTGAGACGTTCAATTTCGTTTCTCAAAAATTCTTCTCTTAATTTCAAAGTTGACATTTCGTATTGTCTTGATTTCAACAGTTCAAGTTCTGTGTTTAATTTACTTATAATTTCTTCTTTTTGTGTTTTTTCTTTGTTTATAGATGATATGATTGTTTTTATTTCGTTATCTAACGACGAAACCTGTTGTTCAAGTTGGTCAACATTTGATTTAAGGACAAACAATTGTTGTTCATTTTCTTGTTTTATTGAATTAATAATTTGTTCTATCTCATACGATTTTTTTGTAAGAATACCGTCTAAAAAAGAAAGTTTTTGTTGTGTCGTTTCTTTAAGTTCTGAATACTGTTTCTGCAGATTTTCAAAAATACGCGATTTTGTTGTAACTTCTAATTTAAGTTTTGAACATAAAGTTTCAGGATAAGAATTTTTTAGTTCGTCAACAATTTTTGATAATCTATCAATTTCAGTTGAATAATCTTTTGTTAAATGTTCATATTCAAGTTCTTGTTGACGAAGAATTTTTTTAAGTTGTTCATATTGTGAGACAAGATTTTCTTTGTCAAGCTCTAAAAGTTGTTTTATTTGAGAAAAAGTTTGTATTGTAAAACTTACTTCTTGTTGCAATTCTTTCTTCTTTTCAGTTTCAGCATATTTCAGTTCTTGCAATTCTTGTTGCAGGTTTTGAACTTTTGTTTTCATTTTTTCAATCACTTGAACAAGTTCTATGTTTGTAACATTATCTAACATTTGATAAAACTTAAAAAGTTTTTCATTGAATTCTTTGAACTGTTGTGAAACAGTAGCATAGAACACTTCCATATCTTTTTCTTGCTCTGTGGTAGTTGTTAGTTTCAGTGTTTGTGCATTTGTCGACGAATCTATCTCTGTTTGTTCTTTTTTTACTTTTTTTATTTGGAAAATTACAAATAGTGTCAGAATAATTGTTGAAATAGAAGAGATGAAATATACTATTATTATTATATTCATGTAAATAAAAGAAAAAAGAATAATAAGAATAACACAGTGTTTTTTGTGTATAAAAAAATATGATGATAAAAAAACAATGAAAATTCAATAAAAGTTATACAAAATTTGCTACAATACTTCAAGTGGATAAATTATCCAAAATGTCCACAAAAAAGTTAAAAAATTGTTAAACAAAAAATTTTATCCACTGAAATTGTGATTTATCCACAAGAAGAAACTAAAATGTGTGTTTATTATGTATCAAAAATAATTGTTGTAGTATAGACATTGTTTTGTTTAACAATTTTAAGTTGATGAAAAGTAGCAGATTTTAGTTCTGATAACACACCATGTTTTTGTTGATCATATTTTTCGCCGAAACATTGGTAAGAAAGAATACAAGAATTTTGTTCTGTCCTGAGATCAGTAACTAAAAATTTACAAAACAAAAGTTTATTTACAAAAGTTTGGTAAATAAGATCATTTAAAAAACTTACAAGACAACTTTCAATGTCAACTTCAGTTATACAACTATTATACTTATATGTTTCAGAAATTTTATCAAAATTTTGGCAAATTATGTTATACATTCCAACAGCAGCGTTTTCAAAAAGTTCAGTGATTGTTTTTCCATAAACAGTAATACCAACATCTGCTGTATGTTCTATAACCTCAAATTTTTTCTCCATAAAATTTTTTATTACAAAAAACACTGATTCGTTAATCTCACAAATTGTGAAATCAATTTATCTACAAATTAATACATTAATTTATAGAATCGCAATGACATTTTTGCAGCATGAGCATTTTTCAGAAACCTCTAAATTGCGAAACAAACTGTAATTTAAAATATTGTAGCAGTGCGATTCCCACCAGAGGTGCCCGCCTGCCGCGGGCAGGGACTGCCTCAGGCATGTATCGCCCCTCGCAATAACTACCCCTTTGTCATTGCGGGACCGTTAAGGCGTGGCAATCCCGCAAATTGCGGGATTAAAATAAACCATTTTTTTCAGTGGTCCACAATTTGTGTGGGAGGAGGACTAACTAATCCACCGCTTTCTACTCTTCAGGGACAATGTTTGCTACAGCTGCAACTTTATCACCTTCGTCAAGTTTTACTAATCTTACACCTTGTGTGTTTCTTGATTGGACAGAAATTTCATCAACTGGTAATCTTATACTCATACCTTTCTCTGTCATAATCATAACTTCATAGCCAGGATTTGCAACTTTGACACCTACAACTTTTCCGTTACGTTCTGTTGTTTTTATGTTTATAACACCTTTACCGCCACGACTTTGTAATCTGTAATCATCAACTTTTGTTCGTTTCCCATAACCGTTTTCACATACTGTAAGTAATATATCATCTTTTTTAACCACTTCCATACTTACAACTTCGTCATCTTTTGATTTAAATCTTATACCAACAACGCCTTTTCCTGTCCTACCGATAGGACGAACATTTTCTTCTTTGAACCTTATTGCAAAACCGTCCTTTGTAGAAATTATAACTTCTTGTTTACCCTCAGTAAGTTTTACATCTATTAAAGAATCGTCAGGATCAAGATTTATTGCTATGATACCAGTTTTTCTTGGATTTGAGTATTCTTCAAGATTTGTTTTTTTGATAACACCTTTTTTAGTACACATAAGCAGATACAAATTGTTATCAAACTTGTCTACGGGGACACATGCAGTAATTTTTTCTTCCATTGAAGAAAGTTGGATCAAGTTTACTGCAGGTTTACCTTTTGATATTCTTGAACCTTCAGGTACTTCAAACACTCTTGACCAATAAACTCTTCCTTTGTTTGTAAACCATAAAAGATACGAATGTGTATTTGTTATAATCAGTTGTTCTACAAAATCTTCTTCTTTTACAGTAGTTCCTGTGATACCTTTACCACCACGATGTTGTGATTTGTATGTTGACAACGGCATACGTTTAACATAACCATGGTGGGAAATACATACAACAACATCTTCTTCTTTTATCAAATCTTCAATAGTAAGTTCTTCGACACGTGCAACAATTTTTGTTCTTCGTTCATCACCATATTGTTGTTTAATTTTTGCAATTTCTTCTTTAATAATACCATCAATTTTTTTAGGATCACGTAAAATTGACCTCAATAATTCAATTGTTTTTATAAGTTCAAGATATTCTTGTTCAAGTTTTGAACGTTCTAACGAAGTAAGTTGTTGTAATTTCATCTCAAGTATAGCACGTGCTTGTATCTTAGTAAACTTAAACTCTTTCATCAAATTAGATTCAGCAGTTTCTACATCTTTTGATTCACGGATAATTTTTATAACTTTGTTTAAGTTCTCAATAGCAACCCTTAACCCTTCAACAATATGTGCTCTATGTTCTGCTTTTTTAAGTTCAAACGAAGTACGTTTGTATACAACATCTCTTCTGTGGTCAATATAACATTGTATCATTTCACGCATTGAAAGTATCTGCGGTTTACCATTTACTAAAACTAACATTATAACACCAAAAGATACTTCAAGCTGAGTGTGTTTAAACAACTGGTTCATAACAATGTTTGGATTACCATCACGTTTTATTTCAACAACAATCCTGATACCATCTCGGTCTGATTCATCTCTTAAATCAGAGATATCCTGTATTTTTTTCTCAGAAGCAAGCTTTGCAATTGTTTCTAAAAGTTCTGCTTTGTTAACTTGGTATGGTATTTCTTTTATTATTATTGCATGGCGGCCACCTTTTAGTTCTTCAATTTCAGCTTTTGCACGAAGACGGATAGCACCTTTCCCTGTAGTAAAGTATTCTTTAATACCTTCTTTACCTTGGATTATACCACCTGTGGGAAAATCAGGACCTTTTATGTACTGCATCAGTTCTTCAGAATTAAGTTCTGGATTGTCTAACACAGCAATTATGCCATCACAAATTTCAGAAAGGTTATGTGTAGGTATATTAGTCGCCATACCTACTGCAATACCGCTTGAACCATTAACTAAAATGTTAGGAAATTTTGATGGTAAAACTGAAGGTTCTTCTAACGAACCATCATAATTTGGTCTAAAATCAACTGTTTCTTTATCTAAATCTTCAAGAATCTCTTCTGCAAGTTTGTTGAGTCGTACTTCAGTATTATGGTTTATAAATCCACCTGCAACAAATGAATGACAATGAGAGTTTACTCTTAAAGAATATACTTTTTGTTTTTCTTTTAATACTTCAACAGATGTTACTTTGTCAAAGAAAAATTTTTGTTTTAATAAAAACTCAATTAAATTTTTTTCCTTTGTTTCTAAAATATGTATTATTTGTTCAAAATTTTCTTCTAATTTATTATATCTGTCAAAATTATTTTTTTGTAGGAATTCAGTTTTATATTTTTTTCTTAAATACTCTGACAAAAAGGGGATTTTATCAGTTTTGCTTAACCTGTCTGAATTAATTTCATCAATTTTTAACAATACATTTTGTTTTTTTTCAGACCAAAAACCTATCTCTTCTTTAAATTTTTTAATATTTTCTACACCACTTATTATAAGTTTTAAACAACCATTTCTTTTATCTTTGAAAGGTTTCGTAGTTATTATTCCAAAATTTAATAATAAAACTTTTAATTGGTTTATTAATTCTTCACTTTTTGAATTATAAACAAGTTCAATAGATTTTCCGCTATGTCTTTTGTCTTTATGAAAGACAACACTGCCATCTCCTTCAAATAATCCTTTTAGAAAGCTTTTTATTGTTTCTTTTGTTGAAGAAAAGATAATAAACGGAATTGTTTTTCTATCCGATTTTTCTGAAGATAAACCAATATTTTGTAAAAATTTTACTACTTTTTGATAGTAAATACTTAGTTCAAAACAATCTCCTTTGACTTTTCTCTCATAAAGTTTTATACCTTTAAATTGTTCCTCAATAATGTTTTTTACTTTTTCATATAATTCTTTGTTTTTGTTGTTAAACAAAATTTGTCTATTATGAAAACTACCTTCTGCAGTGAGGACTCCTAAAAGAAAACCTAAATCTTCGTTCATTTTTTCTGGAAGAGAAATATCTTCGTATAAAAGATTTTGAGGATAGTAAGTTTTTAATTCGGGTTCTGTTTGAGGAAAGAGTTTTATATTTCTTACAATTATAACATAATCGTTAGTTGTTATATTTTTTAAAATTTTCCATTTTAAAGTAGGTAAACCTTCATCGGTCCTATCTAAACACAGGACAGGATGGTTTATAGAACCTTTAAGTTCATAACCACAAGAAGTTTTTATCTTTATTATAGTTTGTTCTCCTGAATCAAAAAACTTTGTTGCTTTCACAATATCCCCTTTATAATTTTTAACATCTAAATCAATATCAACCTCTTCTCCATTAGCAATTTTTTCAATAGGAAGTATTCCTTTAGTAGTAAAAACTAAAACATCACCAGTTACACAATATCTCATCGCAGCTGGCGGGTCGCCATCTATTGAACCAAAATTTCCTTGACCATCAATCAAAGGATATCTCAAAGAAAAATCTTGTGCCATACGAACCATTGATTCATACACTGCAGTATCACCATGTGGATGGTATTTTCCTAAGACCTCACCCACCACACGTGCTGATTTTTTATGAGGCGAGTTATGTCTGAGCCCCATTTCTTTCATTGCATAAAGTATTCTTCTATGTACTGGTTTTAGTCCATCGCGAACATCTGGTAATGCACGACCTACAATAACACTCATTGCATAATCAGTATAAGATGTTTTCATTTCCTCGCCGATATCTCGAGGAATAATATTTTGTTGTTCAAAATTTAGATTTTGTTGTTGTCTATCATCATCTTTTTTTGCCATAGAAAAACTCCTCCGTTGTAAAGAAAACAAAATAGATGTTTTAAGAATAGAAATAATATACTACAAAAAAAATTGTAAAAATACAATAAATACAGAAATTAATGTTGTTTTTTGTTTGATATTTTTGTATTAAAACTAAAAGTTATGAAGAACAAATTAATAGTGGTTTTGGATGATGATGAACATATTTTAGAACTTATAAGATTTAACTTAACAAAAGAAAACTATGAAGTAAAAACCTTTGATACACTAAAAGAGTTTTTTAATTTCTTAAAACAAACAATTCCTGATTTAATAATTTTAGACATAATGCTACCTGAAATTGATGGTTATGAGATTTGTAAAAAACTGAAATCTGATGCTCGGTTAAAAAACATACCTATAATTTTTCTTTCTGCAAAATCAGAAGAAGTTGATAAAATTTTAGGTTTAGAACTTGGAGCTGAAGATTATATAATTAAACCTTTTTCTGTAAGAGAACTTGTTGCAAGAGTAAAAGTTGTGCTAAGAAGGACAGAACAACCCCCCACTATTTCTAAACAGATTAAGATAAATAATACTTTAGTTATTGATTTAGACAATTTTGAAGTTTATGTTGAAAACAAAAAAGTTGAATTAACAACTGCTGAATTTAAGTTGTTAGAAACACTTGTTTCAAACAAAAATAGAGTTTTAAGCAGAGATACACTTCTTGATTACCTTTGGGGGACTCAAAAAGCTGTAATTGATAGAACAATAGATGTACATATTACTAATCTTAGAAAAAAACTTGGTAAAGCCTCAAAGTTTATAAAAAGTGTAAGAGGAATTGGTTATAAATTTGAGTATTAATGAAATCATTTTTTAAAAAAATACTTTATGGGTATGTTGCAATAATTTTGCTATATTCTGTTTTTCTTTTTATAATAGTTAACAATTACCTAAAAAACAAAATTCTGCAAATTTATATATCTAACTTAAAAGATACTTGCTATTCATTTTCTCTCCCAATAACAGAGTTTTTTTTAACTAAAAATTATTCGAAAATTAACGAATTTATTAACAATTTAAAAATTAATTTACAAATAAGAGCCACAATTGTCTCTCTTACCGGAAAAATTTTATTTGATACTCAAAACAATATAGAAAATTATTTTAATACAACTGAAATGATAATAGAAACAATAACTAAAGGTTTTAGTTATTCAATAAGATATAATTCAACACTAAGAAAAGAAATGTTATATGTAGCAATTCCTTTGAAAGATAAAGACTATCACACTTTCGCTATTCTTATAACAGGTCATCCTATTGATGAATTTTATAAAAGCATAAATAAATATATATATAGGATTTTAATAGTCGCATTTTTTGTATTTATATTAGTTTTGTTATTTTCAATTTTTTTATCTTCATATTTTACGAAACCTATTGAGAAGCTAATAAATAGTATAAAAAAATTATCAAATATGGAACTGAATAAGAAAACTAGTTTTAGTACTACAGATGAGTTTTCCTTCCTTGAGGGAAGTTTTAATGAAATGGTAGAAAAAATAGGTATACTTTTGTCAGACATTTCTTTTCAGAGAGATAAGTTAAAAAATATATTTAATTCTTTACAAGAAGCAGTAGTTTTAATTAATAAAGACGGCAAAATTGTTCTTTATAACAAAAGTTTTGAAAAACTATGCAAAATTACACCGATTGAAGACAAGCTTTATTGTGAAGTTATGCTTTCATATAAATTTGACGAAATTATAAAAAAAGCATTTTCTGAGAAAAAAAATTTAACTGAAGAACTTAATATAGAAGAAAAAACATATTTAGTTAGTTGTAGCAAAGTTTCAGAAGAAGAATTGATTGTTTTGTTGTATGACATTACTAGTTATAAACAACTTCAAAAAGTTAAAAAAGAATTTGTATCAGATATAGTACATGAACTTAAAACACCTTTAACAAGTATCAAAGGTTTCTTAGAAACGTTATATGAAGAAATAAATGAGCCACAACAAAAACGTTTTGTAGAAATTGCGATTTTCAACACAAACAGATTAATCAGTATTGTTAACGACTTAGTAACATTGTCATATCTTGAGAAGCTTGAAGAAGAAAAAAATTTCTCTGAAATTAAATTTGAAGATGTAAACATTAATGCTGTCTTAAATGATATTAAAGATTTGTTTGAAACAAAGACAAAACAAAAAAATTTAGATTTTATTATAGATGTTAAAACAGAATTAAAACCTATCAAAGCAGATAGATTTAAGATTGAACAAGTTGTTACAAACTTAGTAGATAATGCAATAAGATACACAGAAAAAGGATATGTAAAAATTACAGTTGAGCAGGACCAATTTGAAACAAAAATAATAGTTGAAGATACTGGTATAGGTATACCTAAAGAATATCATGAAAGAATTTTTGAAAGATTTTTTGTAGTTGACAAAGCAAGGTCTAAAAAAACAGGTGGTACTGGTCTTGGTTTAGCAATAGTAAAACATATAGTCAACCTTCACAGAGGGAAAATTTTTGTAGAAAGCTCACCTAATTCAGGTTCAAAGTTTATAGTTATACTTCCAAACACACCAAAAATTTCTTAACAAAATCTTAACAATTCCTTTATACTCTCTTAATAATTAATTTGTATAATTAATATATGACAACAAAAATTTTTACAGATGATAAATACTGCGAAAATTTAATCATTCATTTTGCTAAAAAGTATTTTAATAAATACAGAAATTACAATATCACATTAGAGGACTTGATACAAGAAGGTTTTTTAGGATTAATGTATGCTAAAAGAAACTATGATAACCAAAAAAATACAAAATTTTCATCTTATGCAACATTTTGGATTAAGAAAATGATGTTAAAATATATAAATAAAAACAAACCTTTTGAAACAGAAGAAATTGACGAAAATCAATTTTATTATTACGAAAACTATAGTGGTACTATTGATGAAAATTCAAATGATTTTAACAAAATCTCAAAACTTTTAGATGCTGATTTAGAACAAAATGTGTTTAGACTATTCTTTATAGAAGGGTTGCCATTAAATGAAATTTCAAAAGTTTTAAATATAAGAAGAGAAAAAGTAAGGCAGATAAAAGAAAAACTTTTAAGAAAATTAAAAATGCAAAAAGAACTCTTAAAAAATTTTTTATAAAAGGAGGTAATAAAAAATATGGTACAAAAAATAAAACTAACTAAAAGAAGTACAAATCATAAAAAAGGAGGTATAAACCATATGTTTAAAAATATAATAAACATATCACTGTTACTTACATTAATAAACTCATTTTCTTTTGCTGACACAGTTGCAGATCCTATAATAAATAAACTTATTGAAAAAGGAATAATAGAAAGTTATGAAGCACAAGAGATAAGAAATGAAATAAGCAATGTTGTAAAACGACAGTTTGATGAAGAAAAAAAGAAAGAAGAAGATAAGAAAAAAGAAGATGACAAAAAACTTAAAGTATCAGGTTATTTACAAATTTTGTATAAAGATGACCAAAAAACTACTGCAGACCCATTAAGTATACTTCGTGCAAGGGTTACATTTAGCAGAAAATTTACTGATTTCTTAAGTTTCTCTTTAACACCTGATTTTGCAAAACTTGCTGAAGATAAAAATGTTGAATGGAAAGGTGTATATATTGACTATATCCCTTTTAAAGATTATTTAAGTTTTAGGATAGGACAATTTAACCAACCATTTGGGTTTGAAAATGTTTATTCATCTTCAAGAAAGAAATTTGTTGATGCACCTAGGTATTTAAAAGAAGTATTAGGTTCTGACTATGATTATGGAATCCAAGCATCTTTTGGTTATAAAAAAATACTACAACTTCAATCAGCAGCACTTAATGGAACAACAAAAGCTACAGAGACAAATGATAAAAAAGATATAGTATTAAAAGCAATTTCAGCTTTAGGATTTTTACACTACATACTTAAAGATGTAGAAGTAAGTTTCTCTGTATATGACAGATATTATAGCACAGCGACAACAGTTTCTGTAGTAAATGGGAAACATTACGCTGTTTATTTAAAAATTGAGAAAGATATTTTTATACCTACATTTTTCACTTTTGAATATGTTTATGGTAAAGATTTAAAAATCAAACACGATGTTACTGACTATATTGGCACATTAGAAATAAAACCTTTTAGGTTAACAAAAAATAAATACTTAGAAGGAATTTCTCCTACTTTTAGATATGAATTGTGGGATAAAGATATAAATGTCTCTGATAACGAAGAAAAAATTACAAGTATTGGTGTTAACTACTATTTTGACAAATTTTTAAGATTATTAGTTGACTATAGAAGAAGTGAAGTTACTAACAAACCTGCACATGAAATTTATAACTTTATGGTACAAGTAAACTTTTAAAAAATAAACTTTAATATAAAAAGGAGGATAAACAATATGAAAAAAATAATCAAAAATGCAATAGCAGCAGTAGTAATACTATCAAACCTCATATTTGCACAAAAGGTAGTACTCATAAATGGTGCTGGTGCTACATTTCCTTATCCTTTATATTCAAAATGGTTCTATGAATATGCTAAAATAGATAAAACAGTAAATTTTAACTATCAATCAATAGGTTCTGGTGGTGGTATAAGACAAATTCTTGCTCAAACAGTAGATTTTGGTGCATCAGACGCATTTTTAACTGAAGAACAACTCAAACAAGCTCCTGCTAAAATTTTACATATACCAACAACTGCTGGTGCTGTTGTGTTAACATATAACATCCCTGAGTTAAAAGGAAAAGAACCACTTAGATTAACACCAGAAATAATTTCTAAAATTTACTTAGGTAAAATTAAAAAATGGAACGACAAACTTATTCAAACAGAAAATCCTAATGTATCTTTGCCTGACAAAAATATAGTTGTAGCAAGAAGGTCTGATGGTAGTGGGACAACATTTATTTTTACTGATTATCTTTGCGAAATCTCTGCAGAATGGAAGAATAGAGTTGGTAAAGGAACATCTGTTAACTGGCCTGTTGGTTTAGGTGGTAAAGGTAATGAAGGTGTTGCTGGAATTGTTAAAAATACTCCTTATTCAATAGGTTATGTTGAAATTTCGTACGCTATACAAAACAATCTTGATTATGCTATTGTTAAAAATAAAGATGGATATTATGTCAAACCAACCATTGAAAGTATAACAGCAGCAATTGAAGATAAAGCAAAAAATATGCCTGATGATTATCGTGTTTCAATAGTAAATGCTGGTGGTAAAAACTCATATCCTATATCTGGTTTTACCTGGATTTTAGTATATCAAAAACAAAAAGATCCTGTTCGTGGTGAGAAATTAGTTAAATTTTTAAAATGGGCATTAACTGATGGACAAAAATACTGTGCTGAACTACATTATGCACCACTTCCTAAAAATTTAGTTGATAAAGTATTGAAAACAATAGAGACAATTGAGTATTAATAATAAATATAGCAAAAATCTATAGAATATAGTCCACAGGGTAAGGGTTTGTCCCTTACCCTGTAGATTAAATTTTTCTATTCTATGACAAACAAAGATTATTCAAATAAAATTTTTAAGTTTATACTAAAAATTTCAGCTATTGTTTCTTTTAGTATCCTTGTTCTTCTTTTTGTTGTTTTATTAAAACACAGCTATTTAGCGATAAAAACTTTCAAACTTAAATTTTTTATAGATACGACATGGGATCCTGTATTTGAAAAATTTGGTGCTTTACCATTTGTGTATGGTACATTGTTAACATCTTTTTTAGCTTTAATAATTTCTGCTCCTATTTCTATCTCTGTAGCATTGTTTCTTTCTGAATTTGCAAATAGAAGATTAAAAGAATTTTTAGGTGTTATTATCTCACTTCTTGCTGCTATACCAAGTGTTATTTATGGTTTAGTAGGTATATTTGTTTTGGCTCCTTTGATGAGAGAATATATTAGTCCTGGGATACAAAAAATTTTTGGTTTTCTCCCATTCTTTCAAGGAAGTGTGTATGGTTTAGATTATTTTACAGCAAGTATTGTTTTAAGTATAATGATAACTCCAACCATTACTTCTATTTCAACAGAATTGTTTGATGCAGTACCTAAAAGTTTAAGAGAAGCAAGTTTAGCTTTAGGAGCAACTAAATGGGAGATGATAAAAATTAGTGTTTTAAAAACTACAAAAGTTGGAATAATTGCAGCGTTGTTATTAGGATTAGGTAGAGCAATTGGTGAAACAATGGCTGTTACAATGGTTATAGGAAATGTACCAAATATATCGTTATCTCTTTTTTCATCAGGTGCAACTTTAGCTTCTGTTATTGCAAATGAATTCACTGAAGCAACAGGCGATTTATATTTATCTTCTTTATACTATATTGGTTTGGTGTTGCTTTTAGTCACTTTGGCTTTAAATCTATCTTCAAATATTTTAATTAAGTATTTAGTTAAAACAAAATGAATAGAAAATTAAAAGATAAAATTTTTCAATTTTTTATTTATTTATCTGTGAGTATTGTAAGTTTTGTATTGTTGTTTATTACTGGATATGTACTCTATAAAGGATTTTCTTCAATAAACTTAGATTTTTTTATAAGATTACCAAAACCTGTTGGTGAAAAAGGTGGTGGTATGGTAAATGCTATAGTTGGTAGTTTTATGATTGTAGGTATAGCAAGTTTGTTTTCTATTCCTTTAAGTATTCTTACAGGTGTTTATCTTTCAGAATATAAAAACGAAAAATTTGCTAACATTGTACGTTCTTCATTAGAAATTTTAGGTGCTGTACCATCAATAGTAATAGGTGTTTTTGTATATGGTCTTGTTGTTTATCCTATGAAGAGATTTTCTTTACTTGCAGGTTCTATTGCTTTAAGTATAATAATGATACCTCTTATAGCAAGAACTACTGAAGAAATGTTGAATATGGTACCTACGACAATTAAAGAAGCAGGGTTGTCATTAGGTATTAAAAACTGGAAAGTTATTTTTTATATCATTTTAAATACAGCAAAACCCGGTGTTTTAACCGGTGTACTACTTTCATTAGCGAGAGTGTTTGGTGAAACAGCACCTTTATTGTTTACATCTTTTGGGAACAGATTTTGGCATAGAAGTATTTTAGATCCTGCTGCAGCATTGCCTTTACAAATATTTGTTTATGCTATAGCCCCTTATGATGATTGGAATAGACAAGCATGGGCAGGTGCTTTTGTTTTGATTGTTATAGTTTATATTTTAACCATTGTTAGTAGGAGGTTAGTTTTAAAATATAAATAGCCTATGGAAAAAGTTAAAATAAAAATAGAAAATTTATCAGCGTGGTATGTTGAACATCAGGTTTTAAAAAATGTATCTTTTGATATATATGAAAATAAAGTTACAGCTATTATTGGTCCATCTGGTTGTGGCAAATCTACATTAATACGATGTATAAACAGATTACACGAAGTAATCCTACAAGCAAAAGTAGCTGGTAAAATCTATATAGATAACAAAAACATCTATGATCCAGATGTTGACCCAATGGAAATAAGAAAAAAAGTTGGTATGGTTTTTCAACAACCAAATCCGTTCCCAACAATGACAATATATGAAAATGTTATAATTGGTCTTAAACTTAATGGTTTTAAAGATAAAAATAAATTAAATGAAATAGCAATCCAAGCATTAAACGAAGCAGGGTTGTATGAAGAAGTAAAAAATAAACTTGATTCTTTTGCTACAAAACTTTCCGGTGGTCAACAACAACGGTTATGTATTGCAAGAGCTTTAGCATTACGGCCAGAAATAATTCTTTTTGATGAACCATGTTCTGCTTTAGACCCAATTTCAACTGCTAAAATTGAAGATACAATTGTTAAATTAAAACAAAACCATACTGTAATAATTGTAACTCATAATCTACAACAAGCAGCAAGAGTTGCTGATTATACAGCATTTTTGTTTTTAGGAGAACTAATTGAATACGGACCTACTAACTCGCTATTTACAGCTCCTAAAATGAAGAAAACAGAGGAATACATTAGAGGTGTCTTTGGTTAAAACGACTTTAAGGAGGTTAAAATTTATGCTTCAAGAAAAAATACAAAATTTAAGAACAGAAATTATAGAATTTGCTAATTTAGTAATTGATATGTTAAAAGATTCTTATGTATGTTTAAAAAATAAAGATGGAAAAATTGAAGAGTTAATAATGAATAATGAAAGAAAAACTAACGATCTCGAGATAGAGATGGAAGAAAATTGTATTTATACTATAGCTCAGTATGAACCTAAAGCAAGTGATTTAAGATTTGTAATAACTGCGTTAAAAATGAGCAACGATTTTGAACGTATAGCTGACCATATTGTAAACATCGCACAGAGTGGGAAATTTTTAATCTCAAATGATAAATATATTTTAGAAAAATTTTGGAATTTATTAGATGAACTTTTCAATAAAGCTACAAAAATGTTTGAAACAAGTGTTAAAGCATTTATAAATAAAGATGTTGAAAAAGCAAAATATGTGTGTAAATTGGATCAAGAGGTTGATGAGTTGAAAAAAAATATATACAAGAAATTAGTTGAAGAGATTAAAACCAAACAAGAAAATATTGAAAGTTTATTACATATTGAAAGAATAATAAACAATCTTGAACGAATAGCAGATTTATCTACCAACATTTGTGAAGATATTGTTTTTCTTTATGAAGCAATTATAATAAAACATCATACTGAAAAAACTTTGTAAAATTAAATTTATCCACTTTTAAAATTTTGACTCATCTATTTAACAAAACTTACATTATTAAACTTACATAATGTTGTTTTTAACTTCAGATTTTTGTATAAAATAAAATATGAAACTGCGAGATAAACATTTACCTTATTTTGAACTAATAGACGCATTTTCTAAAGATGCCTGTCCTATATGTTTTTTAATTAAATCAAGAATAGAGAAATTTTTTGATGTTCTTTTATACGAAAATGTAAATGATGTACAACTAAGAGAAAAGTTTAGGAAAAATTTTGGGTTCTGTCCACAACATTCATATAAACTTCTTTCATATAACGATGGTTTAGCAGTAGCTTTGCTACATAAAGATTTGTTAGAAGATGTTGTTAAAAATTTAAAATCAAGAAAGAAAAAACTTTATCCTGAAACTAAAAAATGTATTGTCTGCGAGTTGATAAAAGAAGTTGAGGAAAGATATACAAAAGTTGTTTTAGAATATATAAATGATGCTGAATTTAAAGAAAAATTTATATCTTCGGAAGGTTTTTGTGTCCCACATTTTAAGTTGTGTTTAGAAAACATGAAAGATAGACCCATTTGGTTTTTAGATTTTCATTTAGAAAAATATAAAGACATTTTATCTTCATTAGAAAAATATATTGAAAGTTGTAATTTTGCTGAAAATAAGAAAATCGACCTTACTGAAGAAGAAAAGTTTGTATGGAAAAAAATAGTTAAAATTTTGTTTAAAGAATTTGTTTAAAAAGGAGTCAACTATGCCAATATACGAATATAAATGTAAAGATTGTGGTTCAGAGTTTGAATTATTACTTTTTTCAGGTGAAGAAGCAAAATGTCCAAAATGCAGTTCTAAAAATTTAGAAAAAAAAGTTTCAAAAGTAAGTTTTTTCTCTGAAAATTCTTCTTCTGATACAACATCTTCATCTTCTTCCTGTTCTACCTGTAGTTCAAAAAACTGTTCTTCTTGTGGTTAGGTTATTTAATTTAAATACTTATCTTAAATAAAAAGAATTATTGTAAAATAAAAACTTGTAAACTATAAGTAACAATTTTTGTAACCTTTAGTTCATAAATTAACTTATACCAAACTTTTTCCTGTCAGCAATCTATAAATCTCTAAATACTTTTCAGTAGTATTTTTTATAACTTCTTGAGGTAATCTTGGGCCGGGATAGGTTTTGCCCCAACCAGTTGATTCTGTATAATCTCTGACATATTGTTTATCAAAAGAAGGTTGTGGTTTACCAACTTCATATTTATCTTTTGGCCAAAAACGGGATGAGTCAGGTGTGAGTATTTCATCAATTAAAATTATATTTCCTGTTTTTTCATCAACACCAAACTCAAATTTTGTATCAGCAATAATGATACCTCTTGTTTCAGCATAATCAGATGCTTTTTTATAAAGTTCAATAGATTTTTGTTTTATAAATTCAACTTTATCTTTCCCTATAATTTCAGCAGCTTTTTCAAAAGTAATATTTTCATCATGACCAACCTCTGCTTTTGTCGACGGAGTAAATATTGGTTCTGGTAGTTTTTCTGATTCTCTAAGTCCTGGCGGAAGTTTTATCCCACAGACAGATTGTGTTTTTTGATATTCTTTCCATCCGCTGCCTGATAAATATCCACGAACAATACATTCTATAGGGAGCACCTTTGCTTTTTTTACAACCATTGTTCTTTGTTGTAAAACATCTTTGTGTTTTAAAAACTCTTCTGGCAGTCCATCAACACCAAATTGTATTATATGGTTTTCAATTACATCTTTTAAAAACTCAGCCCAAAATTTTGTAAGTTGTGTTAAAACAACACCTTTGTATGGTATTGGATCATCAAGGACAACATCAAAAACAGAGATTCTGTCAGTTGTAACAATTACAAGTTTATCACCTAAATCAAAAATATCTCTTACTTTACCTTTTTTTATTGGTTTAAGACCGAGTTCTTCTGTTGTTTTTAAAACTTCCATTTTTTAAATCCTCCTGTAATAATGAAGTTAATGAAGAACTATAGAAAATTTTTGCAATGCTAAAGCATTGCCCTACAGCTACTACTTACAAATCGCCAAAGCCAATTTTTAGATTTTTTAGCATAATCTATGTTTATTCTCGGTGTTTTAATTATATCTTTTTCTTTTATTTTTTCACCTTCTAAAAAATAAATTTTGTTCCCTTTTATCATATCTTCGCCGTTTAAACTTTTGTTAATTTTTAATGCTTTACAAAGTTTACCAGGTCCGTTTAACAATTTTGTTATATCAAACTTTTTGTTTTTTAAATTTAAATTTTCTAAAATCAAATCAATCCTTTTAACAGGTTCTGCTGAACGAATAAGGACTCCGCCTGCTTGGTCTTTTTTATGACAAACTACATTAAGGCAATATGTGTTAATATGTACTGAATAAACATAAGCTTTACCTACTTTGCCAAAAAGTGTTTCAGTACGTTTTGTTTTACCAAACCTTCCAACATGGCAGGCATCATCTTCAAACCCGCCATATGCTTCTGTCTCTGTAATTTTTACAACAATTTTCCCTTTATCAGTTTCTACTACAAGATATTTACCTAAAAGTTTTGGTGCAACATTTTTAGGATGGTTTTCAAAAAATTCTCGTTTTAACCTTTTAGCAAAATCTATCTCCATTGTACTTACATCAACTTTGTGACAAAATTTTTTATGTTTTCAATACCTTCTTTTATATCTTCTAAAGATGTTGCATAGGATAATCTTATATAATCATCATCGCCAAATGCATAACCAGGGATTACTGCAACTTTTGCTTCTTCAAGTAGTATCTCTGAAAGTTTCAAAGAATCAGTAATAACTTGTCCATTAAACTTTTTTCCTTTAAGTTCTTTTATATTAACCCAAACATAAAACGCACCTTGCGGTTTTATTGTTTTTAAGTAGGGAATTTTGTTTATTTCTTCAACAATATAATTTCTTCTTTTTTCAAACTCAGAAACCATCATTGAAACAAATTGAGTTGAATTTTTTAACGCTTCAACAGAGGCATACTGGACAAAAGTTGTTATATTTGATGTAGAATGGTCCTGTAAATTATTCATTGCTTTAATAATTTCTTTAGGACCACAAGCATAACCAACACGCCATCCTGTCATAGAATACGCTTTTGAAAGACCGTTTATTGTTATTGTAAGTTTTTTTATTTCTTCATTTAACGAAGCAATACTTGTATGTGTTAGACCATCATATACAAGTTTCTCATAAATTTCGTCTGAGATACAATAAATTTGGTCCTCAACTAAAACTTTTGCAATATCTTCAAGTTCTTCTTTTGTATAAGTCATACCAGTAGGGTTTGACGGATAATTAAGTATCAACAGTTTTGTTTTTGGTGTTATATATTTTTTAAGTATCTCAGATGTAATTTTAAAATTTGTTTTTTCATCAGTAGGAATAGGTATAAATTTCCCTCCTGCAAAATTTACCATTTCAGGATAACTTACCCAATACGGCGAAGGAACTAAAACTTCATCACCATCATCAACTAAAGCACATACAGCGTTAAATATCGCATGTTTTGCACCACAGCAAACAATAACTTCATCTGGTGTGTATTCAAGATTATTTTCTTGTTTTAATTTTTCAACAATTGTTTGTTTTAATTCTGGTATACCAGCAGTAGGTGTATATTTTGTAAGTCCTTTGTTTAATGCTTCTATAAGTTTTTGTTTAACATTTTGTGGTGTATCAAAATCTGGTTCACCAGCACCAAAATTTATAACTTTTATACCTTTTGATTTTAATTGTTTTGCTTTTGCAGTAATAGACAATGTTGCTGACGGTTGGATTTTGTTTATTTTTTGTGATAATGGTTTCATAGTTTCACTCCTTGTATATTACAACTTTTTAATATTCTTTTATTTCTGAAATAACAATTTTTTTATTTTTCAAACCAACATAAAAAATTTTGATGTTTAATTTTTTATATTTTTTTAGTAGACCTTTCTTAAAATCTATAACATCTTTTATTTGTTTTTCTAAAAGTTCATCCTCATTTAAGTTTTTAAAAACTGACTTGTAAAAACCACAATCTGTGTGTGTAAACACATATACATTTTTTATGTTATGTTTTTCTATTAAAAGTTCTAACTTTGCAACATTATTTGTTTCGTTTAAAACATAGAAAGCAATGCTACCTGGTAAAATTAAAAGATCCTGTCTTTGAACTTTTAATTTTTTGTTTAAAAATTCTAGAATCTCTTTGTTGAATCGTTCATCACTACAAAGTATTGCAAGATTTGAAAAAAATTTATTAACAAAATTTTTTGTTGTAACAAATTTTGTTTTTATTTTGTATTGTTTATTATCCATACTACAGCTCCATATAAATTTTTAGCGATGAAATCAGGTTTTGTATTTAGTTCATTAAGATGTTTTTGTCCATGTCCTGAAAGAAGATAAATTGTTTTTGTATTAGCATTTTTGCCCATTTCAACATCGTGAGGATGGTCACCAATAGTGTATGAGTTGTTCAAATCAATATTGTATTTTTCTTTTGCAACATCTATAAAATATGTCTTCGGTTTTCTACAAATACAGTTTTCTTCTTTAAGATGTGGACAATAGAACACTTCTTTTATATCTATTCCATACGATTTTAAAATATTTAAATACTGTTGGTTAAAATTTAAAAATTCTTCTTCTGAAAAAATTTTTTTGTTTATCCCAGTTTGATTAGTGATAATTATCAAAAGATAATTGTGTTCTTGCAAAATCTTTAAAGCGTCAATACTTCTATCAATAAAAAACAGTTTATCTAACGAACAAAAATCGCCAACATCTTTATTAATTGTCCCATCTCTATCTAAGAATACCGCTTTTTGCATAAGTTTAATTTTATAATAGGTGGTTTTACAATATAAACTATCAAACTAAAAACTGCAATTAACACTGTAGGTATAATTATAACAATTGGATTTATATTAGGATACACAATTTTTTCAAGATAATAAATTATAAACGATTCTAGATTGATAAAATTAGGTTCAAACTTTTGTCTCAATTTTGACTCTAAAACTGTCAAAGGACAGTATTTGTCTAAAATCGCTAAACTTAAAACATATAGAATACCGAATAAATGTATTGTCCGTAACCAAAAATTTTTAAGTAAATTTTTGTTAAAGAACAATCCTACAACATTGTAAACAAAACCAAACAACATAAATAAAATCCATAAAAAATGTATAATTAGAATTATCTCTGCAAGAAATTTATAAAGAAACATTCTTATTTTTTTCTAAAACATTACTTGCCATTTTTTGTTTGTATTGTTTTAATTTTTCTTTAAGTTCTGGATATTTCAAAGACAAAATCTGTGCTGCAAAGATACCAGCATTTTTCGCTCCCCAGCTACCTTTTGACATAACTCCTACAGGTATCCCAGGAGGCATCTGCAACATTGACAAAATTGAGTCAAAACCCATAAGTGGTGAATCCATCGGTACACCTACAACTGGTAATGTTGTATATGCTGCAATAACACCAGCAAGATGCGCAGCACCACCAGCTGCTGCTATAAAAACTTCAGTACCATTTTCTTCTGCTTGTTTTATATATTGTTTCAGTTCTTCTGGTGTTCTGTGAGCAGAAAGAATTTTTATCTCGTATTTTATCCCAAACTCTTCTAATGTTTTAGCAGTATCTTTCATTGTTGGCAGGTCTGAATCTGAACCCATTATTATACTTACTTTCATATTATTATCCTCCCTTAAATACAGAAGTTTAAAAAGTTTGTTAGTTTATTGAGTTTTTGAGTTTGTTGAGTTAATTGAGTTCATAGGGTTAATCCCGTGAACTCATTTTTTCATTTTCTCACTTTTAACAATTACCATATTGTTTGCATGTACAACTTCTTCGTATATAAATTGTGGATACAACTTTTTCATTTGTTCTGATTTCTTCTGTTTAACAAGTTCAATTTCTTCAGTATTATAGTTTACAACACCTCGTGCAATTTCTTCTCCATCAACAGAATATATACTTACAACATCTCCTTTTTTAAACTTGCCATCAACTTTTTTAACTCCTACTGGTAACAAACTTTTATGTTGTTCTAATACTGCCTTTGCAGCACCATCATCAACAAAAATTTTTCCTTTTGGTCTAGTTATATATTTTATCCACTTTTCTTTTGATGAAACTTTTGGTAATTCTACAGGCAAAAATCTACTCCCAATTTTTCTAGCATTCACAATATCAATTATAACATTTTCTTTTAAACCATTTGCAATTACAACTTCAACACCATTTGAAACACAAATTTTTGCAGCATCAAGTTTTGTTTTCATCCCACCAGTTCCACAAAAAAATTTTGTCTTTGAAGAAATAATACATTTATTTTCTATTTCTTCGATATCTTTTATTTCTTCAATAATTTTTGCATCTGGATACTTATTAGGATCTTTGTCATATACACCATCTACATCTGTCAACAATACCAACAAATCAGCATCAAGTTTTGTTGCAACAACAGCAGACAATGTGTCGTTATCACCAACTTTGATTTCATCAACAACAATAGTATCATTTTCGTTTATTATTGGTACAACATCTATTTTTAACAAATGTTCCAATGTATTTTTTATATTTAAATATCTTTGACGAACATCAAAATCGTCCCTTGTTAACAATACCTGTGCTACTTTGATATTGTAAGGTTTAAACACTTCAATATACTTGTTCATTAATAATGGCTGACCAATCGCTGCAAAAGATTGTTTCTCAACAACACTTTTAGGTTTTGTTATAAGTTTATATTCTTTAAGACCAGTAGCAATCGCACCTGAAGATACTATTATTATTTGCACTCCATCATCTTTCAATTTTTTAACTTGTAGCGCGATAGATTTTAAAAAATCATCTCCACCTTTTATTATTAAATGCGACCCAATTTTTATAACTATACGTTTATTATTATTCATAATTTATATATACAAATTTTTTATTTTTTTTCAACTTAACTAAAGGATAAAACAAATCTTTACTAAAATCTAATACTGGTTTTACACCTAATACTGTTAAAAGAAAATCTTTTGTTTCTATTTGTTCAACTTTTTTAACTTCATAAAACTTGTTTTTGCAAACAAAAACAACTATAGTTCTTAAAATACCTGACAATAAAAACAAGGTTAACAATTTTGACCCTTTAACTAAATCAGGCAGATGTGTTGCTAACCATCCTGAAAACATTGTCCCTAAAAAAATAAAAATCCCGTTTGTAAAATTAAAATATCCGACACAACGTGTCCTTGTTTCTTGAGATGCAACATCAAAAATAAAGTTTACTGTTGACAAGTTGAATCCTGCCCAAACATAACCAGCAAAACTATTGATCAAAATTAAATATAAAAAATTTTTTGAAAAAATCCACAAAATTGGTAACAAACAAATAAGTAACCCTGTAACTTTGATAACTTTAACATTACCGATTTTATCTGCTGTCTTACCCCAAAATGGTAAAAATAATAATCCTGCTAATGCTGTAGATATTGTAACAATCGTATATTCTAAATATGTCATTTTTAATTCTCTTAACATATACACACTGAAAAACGGTGATGAAATAGAAACACCTAAGTTAAATAATGCAACAAAAAATACATATTTGACAAAATTACTTTCTTTGAACCTTTTCAAAAAATCAAAATATGAGAAATTTTTTTCAGATGACACTTTTGTTTCAATATCATCCATTTTACTTATAAAATATCCTGAGATCAACCTTGATAACCCAGATAAAAAAAACAAAATTATAAATCCCATAAATTTATTATCTATAACACCTAAGAACCATCCTGCTATAAAAGAAGAAACTAAACTTACAAACCCTAAAACTTTTCCACGCCATGCAAAATACTCTCCATATTTGTCTTTGTCAACAGTATCACTCATTAAAGACCACCATGCAGGCGCTGCTACTGCAGTTAATACAGAAGACAATGTTGTCAAAAATATGAACCATTGTATTTTAAAATTCTGTGGTACAAACAATAATGAAATAACTATTAAATAACTTATTCCATGTAAAAACACAAACAAGGATATAATCTTTAACCTACTTTTTAACCGTTCAACAATTTCTGCAGTCCTAAGTTGTGCAATAGAACTAAACAACTGAGGTAATGCGTTTAGTAATGCAACATGTATGTTTTTTGCACCTAATACTAACCCAAATGGTACCACATAGTTCATTGTGAACCCTGTCATAACAGATGCAAAAATACCATCTAAAAATGAATAATATAAACTTTTTGATTTGTTCATAATAAGATAAGAAATTTGTTAATAAGTTGTTAATTACATTATTTATTTAAAACTTCTTCTATATCATCTTCTGACAATTTTTCACTTATTGTTTTTAAAAACTCAGCATTAGATTTTGTATTTCTCAACACTGAAATTAATTTTTCCATAGCTTCAACAGGTGACAATTGCATTAAAGTTTTTCTTAAAACCCAAATTTTTTTAAGATCTTTATCAGGTATTAAAAGTTCTTCTTTTCTTGTCCCAGATCGAGTAATATCAATTGATGGAAATACTCTTCTGTCTGCTAGACGTCTATCAAGATAAATTTCCATATTACCAGTACCTTTGAACTCTTCAAAAATTACATCGTCCATTCTTGACCCTGTCTCTACTAACGCAGTTGCTATAATAGTTAATGAACCACCTTCTTCAACATTTCTTGCAGAACCAAAAAACCGTTTTGGCCGTTGTAGCGCAGTAGAATCTAACCCGCCTGATAAAACACGACCACTTGATGGTGTAACTGTGTTATATGCCCTTGCTAACCTTGTGATAGAGTCAAGTAGTATCACAACATCATACTGGTGTTCCACTAACCGTTTAGCTTTTTCTAAAACCATTTCTGCTACTTGTATATGTCGTTCAGCAGGTTCATCAAAAGTTGAAGATATAACTTCACATTTTACTGACCTCATCATATCAGTTACTTCTTCAGGACGTTCATCAATAAGTAATGCAATAAGTTTTATTTCAGGATGGTTCTTTGTTATAGCATTAGCAATTTTTTGTAATAGAATAGTTTTACCAGTTCTTGGCGCTGCGTTTATTAACGCACGTTGTCCTTTACCCAATGGTGTCAACAAGTCAATAACACGTGTTGAAATTTCTTCTCTTGTTGTCTCTAAAACAATACGTTCTTGTGGATACAAAGGTGTTAAATTATCAAACAATGGTCTACCACGAAGTTTTTCAGGATCTACATTATTAACAGTTTTTATTTGTAACAAAGCATAGTATTTTTCATCATTTTTTGGTGGTCTAACATATCCACCTACAGTATCACCTTTTCTTAACCCAAAACGTTTAATCTGTGATGGTGAAATATAAATATCCTCATTACTTTGTAAATAATTAAAATTTGGTGAACGTAAAAAACCGAATCCGTCTGGCAGTATTTCAAGAACACCTTCGTTATACATAAGACCGTTTGTTTGTGATTGTACTTCAATAATTTTTGATATAAGTTGTTGTTTTTTTAACCCTTCCATATTTTCTATCTTAAGTTCTTTTGCAAGTTTTGTAAGTTCTTGCAACTTCATCTTTGCTAACGACGATATATCAAAAGTTACTTGTTGCAGTGTCATAGGTTTTGAACCCTCCTGATAAGATTTTTTACTAAAATAGTAATTTCAACTTTTATTAAACAAATAAACAATAAATTCTTTCCTTGTTTAAAAAAAAGATTTTTTTCTTAGCATCAACTATAACTTGACAAGTTTTTTGCTATATTTTCATAACATGGAGAGAACCAATTTTTGTGTATACTAAGAAATTTTTTTATTATAATTGTAAATAAAATCATTCTATTTTACTATTTATTATTAGAATCGAAGTTTTTTAATAACGAATAGCAAATTTTCATTTTTTTATATAACAAAAAGGGGAGAACAAAATTTAACAATTTAAAAATTATAAAATAAAAATTTGTTTGTCAATAGGTAAGAAGAAATTTTTTTAAAAATATGCAGGACTGAAGAAGAGCAGGTGTATACTCCTCTTCAGTCCTATAGATTCTACCATCCTGGGTTTATTTTTTTCCATCATCCCTGAACCTGAAAAACCACCATTGGTTGTTTCTCCTCTGCCAGATGGTTGTGTTTGTGTTTCTGTATTTTGTTGTATCATCTGCTGATATGTCTCACTTCCACCACTGCTTTCACCACTAATATATTGTTGATATTGATTTTGTAGTTGAAGTTGTGTTTGAGTTCCCTGATAAGTCTGAAGTTGTAATTTTTGTTCTAACATTTGATTTTGAAGTTGAGTTTGTGTTTGAACATAAACTTGAAGTTGTTCTCTGATTTTTTCTTTTAATTCAACAGGAAGATTTATTTTTCCTTCACGAATTTCTTGCACTATTTTTTCTCTTGCAACAACATATACATCACCTTCTTTACCTTTCATTGCTTCTTTTACAACATTCAAAGCATGCTCAACTGGAATACCTTGTTCAACAAGTGATTCTAACACATCAACAGCTTTAGGTTGTTTAATAGGTTTCTCAGGTTTTTGTTCATCAATAGGTTTTGTAGTTATAGGTTTATTTGGCCCTTGTGGAACTTCTGGCTTTTTATTTTTGCTATATTTTTTTGCCTCTTTTTCAAGTTCTGTTTTAGCTTCTGCTATTTGTTTCTTAAACATTTTAGCAGTAGCTTCTATATCTTTTTCACATTTTTTAGCATCTTTGTTCCATGCACCTAACTCTGCTTTTTCACAAACTTTTACTGCAAGTTGGACTGGTGGTACTTCACCTTGTTCTATTTTCTCTTTAATTTTTGCTATAATTTGTTCTTTTTGTTCATTAGTGAACCCAGCTTTTTCTAAACGTTTCTCTACTATTTTTAAAATCTCAGTAACATCAATCTGTGGTTTTGTAGGTTGAGATGGTTGTTCTACTACTACATCAACATCTACATCAACATCTACATCAGCTGACTCTTCAGCATATATTAACCCAAAAGTAGCTAAAAGTAGTGTTAAGGTTGTTACTATTAATTTTTTCATTTTTGACCCCTCGTTTTATATATCTGCTTTTCTCCTATCTCAGTGGATTTTATAATTTCATCACCTCCTTTCTCCACTATAAACTGATAGGAAAAAGCAGACAGATTATATTTTAATAACATTAACTTTCTTTACAACTTCTTTTTCAAAAGAATTCTTTTTAATTTTTATTCTAACAGGGTATTCCCCTTCTTTGACTGCTTTTACTTTAATAGTTAAATAGTTATCTTGTGGTTTTAAATCACCTTTCCATTTAACAACTTTTTTACCATTTTCACTAACAATATCATCAGGGAGTTCAATCTTTATATTCACATTTTTTATTTCTTTTTTAGAAGTAAGTTTTACTCTTATATATCCTTCTTTTTCTAAAGGAAGTTCTTTTCTTACTTCATACCCAGCAAGATTATATTCTCCATATGTGTAATTTACATAAGAAGATGGTTGTTGTATAAAAACTATTTTTCTATTATCTTTGAACAAAACTACACCTATTGTTAAAACAAAAACAGCTAAAGCAACAACTGCGTATTTTAAGAACATTTTGTTAAGTTTTTTCTCTATTATATTTTCATACTCTGCCTGCAACAATTTTGAATGAAGAATAACAGAGAAGTTATCTCTTAGTTGAGGAGTTTTAACATTTTTTAAATTTTCCTTTATTTTTAAATAATAATTTAACTCAAGATTGCATTCAGGACAATTTTCTAAATGGTTCTCATATAAGTTTCTTCTTGTGTAGTAAGTTCACCATCTATGTATTTTTGTATAAGGATTTTTATTTTTTACATTCTTTCATTTTATTTTATCCTCCTTTTTCCAATAATATAGACAAGCGTTTTTTAAAAAATGTTCCCATTTTCTAAAAAAATTAAAAATATAAACTTAAACCTGAAGAATAAGATTGTGTTTTGTAGGAATACATTGTATTTGACGAGGTGCTATAAGTTTAGGTATAGTTTATATTTAATTCAGCTTGGTTAGTTATTTTTATTGCAAAATTTGCAAAAATTGAAGTAATTTTATCATTCCTAGAATTATATTTTTTATCAGTCATATTCCTACCAAAAGAGATTAGCACTGTTTTAAACCTTTTTTCTAACTTTGCTCCATAATATAAAGTGTTATATGAATAATCATTAGATTCTGCTGATTTTATTTTATATCCAACATTTGCTTGAAGAACACCTAATTTTGAAGATAAAGAATAATCTTGAAGAGGTCCGTTTAACACTTGATAATTAAAATTAAAATAATCTTCAAAACTATATCCTAAAGAAGGTTCTAAAACTAATTCATCAATATAAAATTTACTTCTTAACTTTGAACCATAACTTTTTTGTAATGGTTCTTCTTCTATATAATAATTCCCAAAAAATGTTAAACTTACATCATATGATGGTATCAAATTGATTTTAAAAGAACTAAAAAAGTTTTTGAAATTATATTCTGTATGAGTTATATAATTCTTCAACATTGAACCTAAGGAAATACTATATGTTTCATCAAAAAATAAAATAGAAAAATATGTGAAGTAAGAATAATCTTTTAGACCAATTAAATTGTAGTACTCTTCAACAGCATAGTTAATGTTTGTATCATATCCATAACTACCATAGATGTATCCTGCAAAATTCTTTTTGTCATATTTTTTGTGGTCAATACCATATTTTTCTAAGAGATCCTGTGCTTTTAAAAGATTTATTGAATAAGGATAAGTTTCTTTTAGTTCTTTATACAAATTAATTGCTGATTTTTTATCTCTCAATTTCAAGTTCGCTGCTATCATAAGATATAAACTTTTATCATATACAAGTTTATTAGTTTTTGTTTTTTCTAAAATTTCTATTGTTTCTTTATATTTCTTAAGTTTGTATTTTGTAACTCCCAAGTTATACAACAAATTTGAAGTTATGTATCCATTTTTATATGCTTTTTCAAAATACTCTTCTGCTAATTCATAATTTTTTGTTTTAAAATAACAAATACCTAAATAATAGCCAACTTTTGGATTACTACTTATTTCAACTTCTTTTGAAGACAGAATTTCTATTACTTTCTGATACTCATGGTTTTCTATTACTATATAAGACAAATCTTGGTTTTGATTCTTTTGAAAACTTTCTTGAGAAAATAAAAAAGAACATAAAAAAATAAAACTTATAGTTATAAACCTTATCATTCTAAAATCTCCTTAGCTTCTTTTAATATCAAATTTTTTAAAATTTGTCTTGCACGATACAACCTTGTTTTAACAGTATTTATGTTTTTACCTATAATTTCAGAAATTTCTTCATATGTTTTTCCTTCAAACTCGTAAAGTATTAGTACTGTTTGGAACTTATGAGGGATCTTGAGATAAGTTTCCTTAACTTTTCTGCTTTTATTTCTTTATCCAATTCTTCATTAAGATTTTGTATTGCACTATATTCGCTCTATCTAACATCTTCAATAGAAATCTCAAATGAAGGTTTTAATTTTTTTATAACATCGTTAATAATATTACATGTGATTCTATAGACCCAACTTGAGAATGAACTTTGAAACTTAAAAGTTCTTATTTTTTTAAAAATTCTAATGATAACTTCTTGTGTCACATCTTCAGAAAGGTTTTGATCTTGAGTTTTGTAATATGCGATATTAAAAATTTTTTGTTGGTAAGAATAGATGAGTTCTTCAAATGCTGATATGTCACCTTGTTGAGATAATTTTATATTTTTTATCTCATTGTTATCATTCATTCGTTATTCTTCAACATATAAGACATTAAAAAAACAAAAAATGTTCCCATATTGAATTTTAGTTATATATATTTTATAATAATTCTTTAAAAGATTCAACAAAAAAGAGGTATAAAACTTATGAAAAAACATCAATATACTTTAGTGATTATAAAACCTGACGCGTTAGTAAAATCTTTAACAGGAAATATATTAACAAGATTGTCTGAAGCAAGATTAAGAATAATTGGAGCAAAAGTTGTAAAAGTTACAAGAGAACTTGCTGAAAAACATTATGCACACCTTGTTGATAAACCATTTTTTAACGATTTATATGAATACTTTTCTGGTAAAACATATGGTCCTGAATATGAACGTATTTTAGTATTTGTTTATGAAGGAGAAGATGCTATTGAACGATTAAGAAAAATAGCTGGTGCTACAAATCCGCTTGAAGCAGATCCTACTACAATACGTGGTGCTTATGGCAGAATAAACAAAAAAGGTATTATGGAAAATTTGATCCATTGTTCTGATTCTGAAGAATCTGCTGAAAGAGAAATAAAGTTGTGGTTTAAACCAGACGAAATTGTAGAACCTATCTATCCAACAAAAGTTGTTTATAAAGACAACTATCCAGTTCTTGAATGGGCATAGAAATCTAGTTTAATTAAATATATGGTTTTTTCGTTTTATATATTATTGTAAATTTCATCTTTGTCATACACTAAAGTGCTCGCAATGATGAATTTATTGAATCATTGCTAACAGTTCCACAATTTGTAGAATGTTGAAAAAGTAGCAATAATGTTAAAGAGTACTTGCGAGTATTTTTTTCTTTGTTATTTTGAACCAGCAAGTAGGAGTTTGCTTAAAAAATTCTGTTGTAGGATAGGTTTCCCAACCACGACAATCCTGCAAATGGAAGACCACTGAAAAAGTATTCAATACAGCTAAAATGTTCCCGCTTTGGCGGGATGAGGAATCCCGCAAGTTGCGGGACGACGAAGTAATCTCATAGATTGTATGACAGGTTACCTAGATTGTTGTATTATCTTGTGTCTGGTGGTTGGTGGCTTGTGGCTCGTAGATTGTGTTTTATAACAAATTTGTTTACCAACAACAAGCAACCAGCAACAAATATACAGTTTTTTGTCATTGCGAGGGACGTAAGCGACGAAGCAATCCCGCAGTTTGCGGGACAAATTGCGGGTTCGCAATGACAAAAAAATATATCTGTTTTTTCAGTACTCTACCTTTACTGGACTGAAGGCAAGGTTCACACTGACAGACAAAAATAGATTACTTTGAGTCAGTTCAATACTTGTAGGATGTTCTTTGCTATAACTGATTGTAAGATATTGTCACACGCCTATAAATAATATAATAGTACAAACAAAATAACATAATAGTAATATATCAAAAAAATTTATGATACCATTAAAAGATAACATTCCTTCTTATAAAAAACCTATTATAAACTATTTTATTATTTTAGTAAACACTTTGGTCTTTATATATCAATACTTTTTTTTACATTCACAAACAGATATACAAGAATTTATTTATACTTATGGTTTTGTCCCTTACAGATTTTTAACAGAATTTTCAACTTATTGGTATACAATACTTACATCAATGTTTCTGCATGGCGGTTTCTTACATTTTTTAGGTAATATGTGGTTCTTATACATTTTTGGTGACAATGTAGAAGACAAATTTGGTCATATAAAATTTCTTTTGATATATCTCTTATGTGGTATTTTAGCATCTTTTATACAATTTGTCTTTTCAACGACATCTACACTTCCTATGATAGGTGCATCAGGTGCTATTTCAGGAGTGTTAGGTTCATATTTTATATTTTTCCCTACAGCAGGTGTGTTAACCTTAGTACCATTTGGTATTTTTACTCGTATTATAGTGTTCCCAGCAGTTATATTTTTGGGTTTTTGGTTTATATTTCAGTTATTAAGTGGGACACAAACTTTTGCATTACAAGTTGTACTTGGAAGAGAGATAGGTGGTATTGCATACTGGGCACATATAGGCGGGTTTTTAACTGGTTTAATTACTGCTATAATTTCAAAAAATTCAAGGAAAAAACAAAGGTATAAAACATATTGGCATTATATATAACTTACAACAATAAACTAATTTCTAATCTTGGCATTGGTAATTTTACAAATTCTATATTTGCTTCTTCAAATAAACTTTTAAAACTTGAATCAGCATAATCTGTAGCAGTTACAAACTTTTTTATTTTTGCATTAACTATCATCTTTGCACATATTATACATGGCGAATGTGTACAATACATTGTTGAACCAGTTATATCAACACCATGTATTGCTGCTTGAATGATAGCATTTTGTTCTGCATGTACTGCTCGACATAACTCATGCCTTTGTCCTGAAGGAATACCTAATTGTTCTCTTAAACATCCTAATTCTAAACAATCTTTTATTCCAGACGGAGCACCGTTATATCCTGTTGTCAAAATTCTTTTATCTCTCACAATGACAGCGCCAACATGATGTCTTCTACAAGTAGAACGTTCTGCAACTAAAAATGCTAATTTTAAAAAATACTCGTCCCAGGATAATCTTTTTGTATTATCACTCATTTTTGTAACACAGACCTAAAAATTTTTGATAAAATAGTATCAACTTTTTTATAAAGCATATCTAAAGACGAGTTGTTATTGATAAAGAAATCAGCGTGTTTTTTACAGAGATGAATTTGTTGTTGATTTTTTTTGTTAGAACATTCTCTTTTTTCTACTGCTAAAAATTCTTTATATGTTTTTGGGTCACCTTTACGACCACGTTTTTTTAAAAATTTAAACCTTGTTTTTTTTGGTGCTGTTATATATATTAAAAAAAATTTATCTTTAAATTCTCGTTTAAACTCTTTTATTTCACCTATATTTCTTATACTATCAATAACAACTTTATTATATTTTTTTATTTTTTTAATTAACTTTTTTGCTAAATATCCACTACCATACTGTGTTCTCAACTTATTACCTAGATAAATTAAATTTTCTCTTGTAATTTCAATACTTTTTTTATAAGCAACTTCTCGCAATACATCAGATAATGAAAAAACTATAAAACTTTTTTTACTTAGGTATTTACATACTTCGCCTTTACCAGCAGCATTAGGTCCAGTAAGACCTATTACTACACTATCATCGTTCATACAATTATTACATAAGATCTTCAGCACCTAAAGTTTTTTTCTTACCTTCAGATTTAACTTTTTCAACAGCATTTTTTACCATTTCTTCAATTTTTTTTGATAATGCTTCAACAAACCCTTCTGAAGTCCTTAATCCTTGTTCTTTTACCATCTTTTTTACTTTACTTACAACTACTAATACATTTGCCATAGTTTTTAATCCTCCTCTTTTAATCAAAGTTCTGATGATACAAAAAATTTTTCTGATAATTTTTATTACTTAAAGAAATGTTTCATCCATTGAATCCATTTTGTATCCACAGTCTTAAGTTGACCTGTAGCTTCTTCTAACGGAACAGGGGCAACATCATTACCTTTCAAAGCTACCATATATCCAAACTTGCCTTCTAAAACAAGTTCTACTGATTTAACTCCAACTCTTAACCCTAACATACGGTCAAAAAGTGTTGGTGAACCACCACGTTGTATATGTCCTATGACTGCAACACGTGTTTCAATACCAGTATTTTTCTCAATAACATCCGCAACTTGTTCTCCGATACCACGTTTCTTAAGTATCATATGACCAAACTCGTCAAGTTCTTCTTTTTCTGATTTCAACCCAGGCAAAACTACACCTTCTGAAACAACTACTAACGCTGTCTTTTTTCTTTCATAAACTTTTTTCAAATGTTCACACATTTTGTTAACATCAACTTCTTCTTCAGGTATTAAAATCCAATCTGCAGCTGATGCTATACCTGTATACAACGCAACCCATCCTGCATGTCTTCCCATAACTTCTAAAACCATAATTCTTCTGTGAGAACGTCCAGTATCAATCAGACGTTCTGCTGCATCTACTGCTACTGTAACTGAAGTATCAAATCCAAAAGTAAAGTCAGTAGCAGAAAGGTCGTTATCCATTGTTTTAGGAACACCTACTACTGGGAAATTTTTTTCTTTAAACAACTTTGTTGCAACACCAAGCGTATCTTCACCACCCATTGCTATAACAGCATCAAGTTGTAATTTTTTTAATGTTTCAACACATTTCTCAATACCATTCTCTTTTTTATACGGATTTGTCCTTGAAGTACCAACAATTGTCCCGCCTTTGTTCACAATATATTCTACATCTTGTAATGTTAAAGGAACACTTTTTGCTTCAATCATACCTTTCCAACCATCAAGAATACCTACACATTCAATACCTTCAGATAATGCTCTATATACAGCACCTCTTATTGCAGGGTTTAACCCTGGGCAATCACCACCGCCTGTAAGTATACCTATTTTTTTTACTTTCATACGCTTCCTCTCCTTTCTTTTTACATTTAAAACTATTAACTATCCCGCAGATTGCGGGACAGGTCCCGCATTTTTGGAGACCGCTGAAAAAGTATTCAATGCTGCCAATCTGTTCCTGCTTTAGGCGGGCTCGCAATGACAAAAAGGGGTTTTTCAGCATTCTCCAAGCTGTGGGACAACTGAATACACTGAATTAAACAATGAATACCCGCAAGTTGTGTAGTCGCATAAATGCGACCGCTACAAAATTCAAAATTGCACGGCTAAATCCGTGCCCTACAAACCCCTAACACCTTCCTACTCTCTACTTACTACTACATACTAACTAAACTACGGTACTTCTATAGTATTCAAAATTTGTTTTATTACATCATCAGTTGTTATCTCTTCAGCTTCAGCTTCATATGTAAGTATGATCCTATGTCTTAAAACATCGTATGCTACAGATTTTATATCATCAGGTATCACATACCCTCTGTGGTTCAAAAACGCATAACATTTTGATGCTAAAACTAAATATATTGACGCACGTGGGGATGCGCCATACATTATTAAAGATTTTATATCTGACAGATTATAATCCTGCGGATTTCTTGTAGAATCAACAATGTTTAAAATATAATCTTTTAACTTTTCGTCAATATAAATTTCGTCAATGATTTTACTTACTTTTAAAATTTCTGTTGGTGAAACTACAGGTTTTATACTACTAAATTTTTCTTCTAAAACATATGGTGTTAACTCTAAAATACTTTTTTCTTCTTCTTTATCAGGATATGTAATTTTTATTTTTAACATAAACCTATCAACTTGTGCTTCAGGCAGAGGGTATGTCCCTTCTTGTTCAATAGGATTCTGTGTTGCTAAGACCAAAAACGGTTCTTCAAGTTTATATGTTTGTTCTCCAATAGTAACTTGTCTTTCCTGCATTGCTTCTAAAAGTGCAGATTGTGTTTTTGCAGGTGCGCGGTTGATCTCGTCTGCTAAAAGAAAGTTTGTAAACACAGGACCTTTTTTTACAACAAACTGTGTTGTTTGCGGGTTATAAATCAAAGTACCAATAATATCTGCGGGTAAAAGATCAGGCGTAAATTGTATCCTTTGAAATTTTGCTTGCACACATTTTGCTATAGTTTTAATAATCAAAGTTTTTGCAAGACCTGGCACACCTTCAATTAAAATATGACCATTACCTAACAACCCTATAAGGATCCTATCAACAACATAATCCTGGCCTATAATAACCTTATGTATTTCATTTTTTAAATCCTGTATAAAAACAGATTCTGCTTGTATTTTTTGATGTAATTGCTGTATTGTTTTATCCATAGTTTATTCTATATATTTTTCGTATACACGATATTTTTTATAAAGTTTAGCACCTAAAGTTTCAGCAGCACGGTTCATCATAGTATTATCTTCTAAAATCCATGAAAGTTCTCCCCATTTATATCCTAACTTAAGACCATTAAGTATTGTATTATAATACATTACAACTTCAACTCCGCGATTCCTGTACGATTTTTTTACACCCATTATCATAATCCTTAACGATTTAATTTTATTTTTATAATATAAAAATTTCAAAATTTCAATAGGTCCGAGTTTACCATTAAGTTTTTTCAACACTTCGTTATAATTTGGAACTGTAATTATCATACCTACAGGTTCATTTTTTATAAATGCAAACAAAACAAGTTCTGATTTTATTAACGGTTTTAACCTCAACGCTTGTGATACAAACTCTTTCTCAGTCCATGGGACAAAACCCCAGTTTTTCTCCCATGCATCGTTATAGATTTCTACTGCATATTTTATTTCTTGTTCAAACTTTTTTAAGTTCACAGGTCTTACTACTAAATCAGGATGTTTTTCTATAACAGAATCCACAATTTTTTTTATTCTTCCTATAGGAAGGTCATCTTTTGTAATTTTATAAGCAAACAAATCTTTCGCTTTTTTAAACCCGTAGGATAAAAGTAAATCATGGTAATATGGTGGATTATACGGCATCATTAAAACAGGATCTGAATCATATCCTTCATACAAAAGACCCATTTCGTCGTTAGTAGATGGTGCAGTAGGACCTAACATTTTTTTCATCCCTTTTTCTTTAAGCCAATTTTCAACAGAAGATAACAACACTGACGAAACATCTTTTGCTTGTGATATATTTAAACATTCAAAAAAAGCAAAAAAACCTGTTTGTTCATTATGAAACTTTATAAAGTTGTAATCAATAACACCAGCAACACGTGCTAAAATTTTGCCATTATCATCTTCAACATAGAACAACTTTTTTTCTGCATGTTCCCAAAAAAAATTCTTTTTTTCATCAAACAAAAGTTTTGTATCAGAAACAAGTTGTGGTACCCAATACGGATCGTTTCTATAAACATCCCATTGAAATTTTATAAATTTTAACAACTCAGTATTGTTTGAAACAATTTTTATTTTCATAATTATTTTTATATTCTGTGAAAATCTGCAGTTTCATCCCCCGCGTAACCTGTGGTTTTACTCCGTGTAATCCGCGTTATATTTTTTCCGATGCAATCTGTAGTTTTTTTATTCCGTGTAATCTGTGGTAAAAATTCTGTGTAATCCGCGTTATATTTTCTGTGCAATCCGTGGTTAAGATTTTACTGAAAACACCCTACGCATCCATTTTTTTGTCCCTAAGAAGAACCGTTGTGCAATTCTTTTTGGTAACATTTTTTTCTTTTTTATTCTAACAACACGTCCTTTAGGAACACCACTACCACTTATTAAACCAAATTCTCTACCAACTTTGGCAAATTTTTCTAATATAAACTCAAGTTGTTCATCAGTATGTATAGCCATATAACTTGTCCTAATAAGTTCTTCACCTTCAGGAACTGCTGGTGGTAACACAGGTGATGCAAAAACACCTTCGTCATATAACATACGCCAAAAGGTAAACACTCGTTGTAACCCACCTCCAACAAGAATAGGTATGATTGGCGTCTGTGAATTTCTTGTATCAAACCCTAATTCTTTAAACCCTTTTAACATTTTGTTAGTTATTTCCCACAAACGTTTTCGTCGTTCAGGTTCTTCTTGAATAACATCTAACGCAGCAGATATCGCAGCAACTTGTGCTGGAGGCAGTGCAGCAGTAAAAATTAACGATCTTGCATGATGTTTAATATAATGTATAACTTCTTCTTTACCAGCAATGAACCCCCCTATTGACGCTAACGATTTTGATGCTGTTACCATTATTAAGTCAGTTTCTTTTTCAAGACCAAAATGTTCTGCTGTTCCACGACCATTCTCACCTAAGACACCTAACGAATGTGCATCGTCTACCATAACCCTTGCATTATACAATTTTGCAAGTTTTATTATCTCAGGTAAATTACAAATATCGCCTTCCATACTAAACACGCCATCTACTACGATAAGTTTTGGTTTATCTTCATATTTTCTTAATACACGTTCTAAATCTTCCATATTATTATGTCTGAAACGGACAAGTTCTGCACCAAAGTATTCTGCTATCATACAACCATCAATAATAGATGCATGGTCAAGTTTGTCTGTTATAACTACCTCGCCTCTGCCTACTAACGAAGATATAACACCTAAGTTTACATGATGACCTGTAGTAAACAAAATTGCTGATTCTTTACCTATGAACCGTGCAAACTTTTCTTCAACTTCTTCATGTAAGTCAAGCGACCCACTTAAAAACCTTGAACCAGTACAACTTGTCCCATATTTTTTTACTGCTTTGATCACTGCTTGTTTTACTTTAGGATGTATAGTAAGTCCTAAATAATTGTTAGAACAACATACAATTTTTCGTTCACCATTGATGATAACTTCTGACGATTGTGCAGTAGATATCGGTTTAAAATATGGATATATACCTAAAATCTGTGCTTGTTTTGCATCTTCAAACTTATAACATTTTTCAAAAATATCATTGTTCATATTTTACCTCGTATATTTTTAGTCGTTTTTTTCAAATTTCTAGGACCTGAATAAATCAGCGTTTTTGCAAGTTACAAAACTTCTGAATGATAGAAAAAAAGACCTAATACTGCCACAATGTCATTATAACAAGTATCACAACTGAAATTTTTATTGTGTCGTTTTTTAAATTGCCACCACGCCAATGGCGAGATCGCAATGACAAAAAAAGTGGGTTTTTCTGTATTCTCCAAATTGCGAGATAACTCATAACTCTGAACTTTTTTCAACCTTTCACTTTCTTACCATCTCATGTTAACAAGGTCGGGACTGGAAAGTCCCTCCTACAAAACGTCTCCCACTACATGTACCTGCTATCCGTTGTCACCTACTTGCTTTTTTTTACTTATTTTTTCTTATTCCCCTACAATTTTTACTACAAGTTTTCTATCTCTTGGTCTGGTATCAAACTCTATAAACACAACTTGTTGCCAAACACCAAGTGTTAATTCACCATCAGTTATAGGTATGGTTAAAGAAGGACCTATCAATGTAGCTCTTAAATGTGATGTTGCATTACCCACAGCATGGGACAAATCGTGATAATAATTTTTATTTTCTTTAACAAGTTCTAAAAACATTTGTTTTGTATCTTTTATCAGTCCTTCTTCATTTTCAATTGTAGCAACAGCGCCAGTAGCACCTGGGACAAAAACTGTTAAGATACCATCAGAAATTTTTGCTCTGTTTAACAATTTCTTAAGTTCATCTGTTATATCAATAATATCAATACTACCTTTTGTTGATAAAACTATATATTCAGTATTAAATTTTATTTCTGCCATACTAATGTTTTTGATTTTTTATAAACAAGTCTGGATATTCATTAATTATTTCTATAAATTTATCTACAAGAACAGGGTCAAAATGTTTCCCTTTTTGTGCAACAATTTCGTTTATCATTTCTTCAATTGTCATACCACGTTCTTTATAAGGCCGTTCTGACAACATCGCGTCTATAGAATCAGCTAAAGTTAATATCCGTGATAATAATGGTATTTGCTCACCTTTTAATCCTTCTGGATAACCATTACCATCATAGTGTTCATGGTGATGTAAAATGACATTTCTTACTTCATCTAAAAATGGTAATGGTTCTAAAATTTTTGCACCTTTTATTGGATGTTGTTTAATTTCCTCCCATTCTTTTTCTGTAAGTTTACCAGGTTTGTTTAAAACATAATCATGTATAGTAATTTTACCGAGGTCGTGTAACATACCAGCTTGTGCTAAAATATAAATTTCACGGTCTGCAAGACCTATTTTTTTACCTAA